>OGIY01000202.1_pt1 | contig 42094 bp, 36 predicted proteins | sample 1571931 | NCBI WGS metagenome assembly OGIY01 (sample SAMEA2582110, study PRJEB24529) | metagenome | biome: Human gut stool | place: China | collected 2011
TTCTCCTTCTTCCCAAAATGGATTCTTTTGTTATTTTAGCATATTAAAGTTTTAAAGTAAACAGCTTTCTTGCAATTAAATTATGATATGTTATACTAGTGTTACTATCGCCTAATAAATCAGAATGGAGTAAATTGAAAATGAAAAAAGTAGGATATTTCTTTTACACATTTGTCCCACTGCTTGCAGTTGAGGCAATTCAGACTATCGCCTTATTCTTTATGATGGGCATGGGAGTGTTTGGACAGGGTTTTGTCGGAAAGCTTGCTTTTCCGTCTGCAAACGTATCGGACCGCCTTGAAAAGACATTTACCTCTGTAAATTTTAACATGATGATTATGGTCATCTATGCACTCATTACCATTGCGATTTTTGGCATGTGGTACTATGCCAGATACGAGGGTGATTTTCTTCCATCCCCTAAGAAAACCTTCAATCCCATGATGCTTGCGGCAATCGTCATACTCGTGCCGGGTACACAGTTTGCTGCCAATTTCATCGCTAACTTAACCGGCTACATCCGTCCCGACTGGTTGCAGCAGTACAACAAGCTTTTTGAGACATCCGGCATCACAGATATCACCTTTGTAACAGTACTTTATTCTGTAATACTGGCGCCAATCTGTGAGGAGCTTATCTTCCGCGGTGTGACCATGCGCTGTGCCAGAAAGGCTTTGCCATTTGCTCTTGCCAATCTGATGCAGGCTGCACTTTTCGGACTGTTCCATCTCAACTGGATTCAAGGCATATATGCCTTTGCACTTGGCATCGTGCTCGGATATGTGTGCGAACGCGGTGGCTCGATATACTACTCTATGGGGCTTCATCTGCTTTTCAACCTTTGGGGCACACTTTCAGGATTTTTCCCTGATCCCGGTAATAGCATGGTTGTCATTGTGGCTGTGATTGTTGTTACAATTGTTTCGCTTGTGACCGGATTTGTACTGTTTAATAAAGGCCGAAGAAAGCTCATTGTTAATCAATCATTGCCAAAGCATCCCATAAATTCTACAGGAATATAGTTACACCTGCCATACTAACTATCATCATAATCATGCCGGCAAGCAGTACTCCAAGCATGACAGCGGCAACTGTTGACTTGAAATCCATATCAAGGATACTTGCCGCAAGTGTTCCTGTCCATGCACCTGTTCCCGGAAGCGGGATACCTACAAAAAGTAAAAGTGCAACAAACAGACCTCTTCCGGCCTTTGCCTGAAGCTTCTTGCCACCCTTCTCTCCTTTTTCAAGGCAGAAGCTAAAGAACCTTCCAATGATTGGTTTGTCTGCTCCCCAGATGAGAACCTTTCTTGCAAAAAGATAAATAATTGGTACCGGAAGCATATTTGCAATGATACAAACGATAAATGATGGCACTATCGGCAGCTCCATCACCTGTGAAACCGGAACCGCTCCTCTGAGTTCAATAAGTGGTACCATTGAAATTAAAAAGATGTAAATATATTTTTTTAACATGAATAATTCTCCAAAAATTTAATTAGTGTATGCATCTGCTCATCAGTTCCTATGGATATGCGCAGATAGTCGTTGATTCGCTCAGGTGAGCTGAAATGTCTGACAAATATATTGTCTGCCTTAAGGTCCTCAAAAAGCTTTGTTGCAGAAACATTTGCAGGCTTTGCAAATATAAAGTTGCTCTTTGAGTCACAGAATGTAAAGCCAAGTCTCTTAAGCTCTTTCTTTGTCCACTCACGTGTCTTTATGACCTTCGCTGTGGTCTCTTCAAAGTATGCTCTGTCTTTTACAGCTGCTGTAGCTGCTTCGATTGTGATTCTGTCCATGGTATATGAATTGAACGAATATTTCACATCATTCAGATACTTGATAAGCACAGGACTTGCCATGGCAAAACCAACTCTTGAGCCTGCCAGCGAGCGTGATTTCGAGAATGTCTGTACCACAATGACATTATCATATTTGTCAATGAGCGGAAGCGCACTCTCCCCGCCAAAATCTACATATGCCTCATCTACCACGACAATTACATCCTGATTGTGCTCTATTATATCCTCTATCTCATCAAGAGGCATGAGCTTTCCTGTCGGAGCATTAGGGTTTGGAAATACTACTCCACCGTTTGCCTTATAGTAATCTGACGGTACTATTGAAAAATCATCAGACAATGGAAGCTGCTCATAAGGGATTCGAAGCATATCTGCCCACACATCATAAAATGAATATGTAATATCAGGAAACAGTATCGGCTTTTTTGAATTGAAAAATGTCATGAAAATCATGGCAAGTACATCATCAGAGTCAAGTTTACTTTGCCGAAAAATCAAACATAAATCAGATAGCAGTATGAGTGAAAAGAACATTACTTTTGAAGATTTACCCAAGGCAATGTCGTGGATGATGGATAAATTGAATGAACTGGATTCTAAGATTGACGGTCTCAACACTCAAAGTCCGAGTATTCCAACCGAGCAATGGATGAACTTAAAGGAGTTGTGCGATTATATTCCCAGTCATCCGGCAGAGCAAACAGTATATGGATGGACAAGCTGCCACCAAATCCCATTTCATAAAAGAGGTAAACGTATCATGTTTCTAAAATCGGAGATTGATGCGTGGCTTCGAGATGGCAAGGTAAAGTCCGAAAAAGACTTGGAGGACGAAGCTGCCCGATTCATAAAGTCTAAAAGAAACAACCGATTCTAATGGATTCACTCGATTTATGCAATGCAATCAGAATGGAATTTGGAGGGATACTTGAAGACAAGATTCCTTTGAATGCTTTTCCTGCTAAAATTCAGGATATGGTATTGGCATTGGCACGACAAGAGAATTATTCCATTGAATATATGATGGCTTCTCTTTTGGCGGCAATTTCAACAGCCATCGGTAATGCTGTCAATATCCGTATTCGTGGTGGCTGGATAAGTAATCCTGCCCTCTATATGATATTGGTTGGCCGCCCCGGAATGGGCAAAACTCCCCCGTTAGACTTTGCTTTTCGCCCAATTCGCAAGCATGATGCCAAAGCTGTCAAACAATTCAAGTCTGATATGGAGCAATATAATAATATGGTAGAGGACAACAAAGGGAAGAAGGAAAATTGCACTCCATTGCCAGAAAAACCGATTTTGCGAAGAACCATAATATCCGACTTTACCCCAGAAGCTTTAATGCGTGCGCTTGATGACAACCAGCGTGGTATTGTGGTATATGTGGATGAAATTATGGGAATGTTCAATGCTGTGAATCAATACAGCAAAGGGCAACTTATTGAACAGTTATTGACTGCATTCAGCGGAAAACCTTTAGACATTTCCAGATGCAGTATGCCCATACCTATTCACATAGAGCATCCTTTTATAAATATGGTAGGTACGATGCAGACCACCCGAATGCACGAACTTACAGATAAAGGCTATAAGGACAATGGGTTGATTGATAGAATAATTTTTGTTTATCCGTCTTCACAGGAAATATCAGATTGGCAAGATGAAGAAAACGCTTTTACCACTTTTGACAAATACTCGTCTATGTGGGAAAATATCATCAACAAAGTGATGAGTTTGCCTTTTATAGTAAATGAGGATGGCGAAATAGTTCCTGACATTTTGGACTTTTCTTCGGAAGCAAAAGCCTATTTTACCAATTGGCGCAATGATGCTATTCATGCAGTCAATCAAATCCAAGATGACGGCTTGGTGGATAGCAGAATAATGAAAGCTCCGATGATTACAGCACGATTGGCTTTGGTTATGCAAATCTTCCGCTGGGCTTGTGGTGAGGTTCATAAAGATTTTGTGGACATCGATTCAATCAAATCAGCTATTGCATTAAGCGATTACTTTGAAAGTTGTTATGCCGACATTCAGAAATATATGTTGGTAGAGGGCATTGAACCACAAAAGAAAGAATTGCTTGATTGTCTTTCTGCAACATTCACAACTGCCGATGCCATTCAAGCAGGAAAAGAAGTGGGGCTTTCCGAACGCTCTGTAATGTATTCTTTGGTCAGCCTTACCACGAATAAGATAATCAAGAAAATTAAGAGAGGGGAATATGAGAAACTGCAATAACCTATCCCCATTGCATCTTGCAGTTGTTGCAGTTTGCACTTTCGTATCATCCGTTTTCCTGCAAAACTGCAAGAACTGCAAACTGCACGGACTGCAATTATAAAAAATATCAAGCATGAATGAATACCGATTTACCCTTCAAAAATATAAGCGAGGCTCTAAACTTTCATGTCCTCAGTGTGGAAAGAAACAATGTTTTATACGTTACGTTGATACTCAAGGGGAAGTTTCGTTTCCTGACTATGTAGGCAGATGCGACCATGAGCAGTCGTGCAAATACCATTATACGCCCTCTGATTATTTCAAGGATAATCCAACGCTGATAGAAAAAGGTTCCAATTATGGCATTGAACATGCTAAGCCACAGCCACATTCATTGCCACCTACTTCCTTTATTGATAAAGAACTAATGGAGCGAACACTTACCAATTACACAATGAATCCTTTGTACATTTATCTGGTAGGTATATTGGGCAAGGATGAAACAAAGCGAATATTCCATTTATATCGTGTTGGCACATCAAAAAAATGGGGCGGCTCTACTGTCTACTGGCAGATTGATAGGCAAGGCTACGTGCGAACCGGAAAGATAATGTTGTATGATTCAACAACAGGACATCGGACAAAAGAGCCGAGAAGTTATGTAAGTTGGGTACATACCGAGTTGAACCTTGTCGACTACAATCTAAAGCAATGTTTGTTTGGTGAGCATCTGTTGTCTGATAATCCTGCCAAACCGATTGCTATAGTAGAGAGTGAGAAGTCTGCTTTGATAGCCACTCATTATATGCCGGAATTTATATGGCTGGCTACTGGTGGAATGCACGGCTGCTTCAAAGCAGATGCGGTTGGTGTATTAAAAGGTCGGACGGTAATGTTGTGTCCGGACTTAGGAGCAAAAGAGATTTGGCAATCCAAGATGGCTATGCTCTTCTCCGTTTGCTCAAAGGTTATAATGAGTGACACATTAGAACAATGCGCTACTGATGAACAACGAAAGAAAGGATTGGACATTGCCGATTTCCTCTTGATGACCGATACACCACAAATGATTCTTTCAAAGATGATACAGCGCAATCCGGCTTTGCAGACGCTCATTGATGAATTGGGGTTAGAACTTATTGAATAACGAAGGAACTTGTTCCGGTCACTTATAGAAAGTCCATAACACAATAAGGACTTTTTGCCTGATAGCAATAAAATCCGGCTACTGCCACACTATGTGAATAGGCACAGGAGCAAGCTCCAATTATTAGAAATACGTATAAAAACGAGATTATGAATACTGATATAAAACAAGCAATGCACGTTGAAGCTGCCAAATCATTTGGCACATCAGAAGCCAACGAGAACGAAAGGCGTTGGAACGAAGATAAGGTCGATTGTAAAAATCAAGACCCTACCAACAATTATGACAAGACCAGAATGAGGCTGAATTTTGAGATTGGTCCCGATGGCAAAATACATCCGTTGGGGTATCAAGAGAAGTCTCTTGAACTCCGTTTGCAGGAACGATTGTTGGAATTAGGTTGGAAGCCATTCAAACCGGACAGTAAGATTCAACCGAACTGTTGCGCCAAATTTGTCTTTGGCGGCAATCATGAACGTACACTTGAGATGGCTTTTGGCAATCAGACCGTCAATTTAGAGAAAGGATCAGACAACAGCCATCTGCACCGCTGCGAGGAAATAGAACTTTGGGCAAAGGATGTTTATGATTGGTGTTCCCGAAGATATGGTCAGGAAAACATTGTCGGCTTTCAGGTTCACCTTGACGAGAGCAGCCCGCATATTCATGCTTTAGTTGTGCCAGTCGGTATCCGGCCTAAAAGCGGTCGTGAGTGTGTCATGTGGTCTGCAAAGTTCGGAAAGAACAGGTTTGAATATGGGCAGATATTGAAAGAAATGCACACATCGCTGTATGAGGAGGTCGGAAGTAAATACGGACTTGAACGAGGAGACAGCATATATGGGCGCAATGTGCAGCATTTGAACAAACGCGATTATATTCGTAAGCTATCAAAAGAGGCAAAACAGGCGGAGAAAGCGGTTAAGGGATTACAGACTATGATACACAGACTGGAATCGCAAATATTCAAGTCTAAATCTCAACTTGAACAGATTGACAAGGAACTGGCTTCCGGTAAAATAGCTCTTGAAGAATACAAATTTCAAAAGGCGGATATACAGAAACAGATTTCAGAATACCAATCCAAACTTGAAGACAAGGCTGACAAACTCCATACAAAAGAGCAGGAATTGAACAAACTGACCCAAGACCTTGAAAAAGCTGGCTCTGTAATACAGCCTTTCAGAAACTACAAAATTGATTTTGATCCACCTTGTATTTCGGGGAAATATCCTCTGTTTATTACGGACAAATGGATTGAGAAACAGAATCAGGAAATAGCCAAGCGTTTCAATTCGATCGTCCGCCAAATAGAGGCTCTCTATAGAAATGAAGCGGAGAGACAAGTGAAGACTGCACAGCAAAATGTATTGGCAGAGTATGGGGAATTTTATCGGTTAAAAAGGGATGTCGAACAACTTTCAAAGAACAACGATGAGTTAAAATCAATATTGGACACCATACTTGACCAACTGTCGAATCCATCACTCCGGTCAAAGATATTCGCCATAGCGGATGCTTTAGCAGGTGGAACTCCTATCAGTGTATCTTCTGGAGGAGGTGACTCTTCATCTGATATCCGATGGGATGGTCGTCAACCCGATGAAGAGGAAGAAGCCTATCGAAGAAGGTGTCTGATGTTTGCGATAGGAATGGTTAAGATTCAGAATAAAAAGAAAAGTTATAGGAGAAGATAAACGTCCTATTTGATGTGCTGTAATTAAAAACTAAAGTTGCAACACATTAAATGTTTTTAACTCATTATGTACAATACATACGCCCCATTATGAGAACGTACCGTTTGAGGTACCAAGTTCGTGGGTGTGGACAACTTTGGGAGAAATTAGTAATTATGGCGAATGTAATAATGTTTCCGTTGATAGCATAACCGATGACGACTGGGTTTTAGAACTTGAAGATTTAGAAAAGGATACAGCAAAAATCATTCAAACACTTTCTAGATCAAAAAGAAGTATTAAAGGAGTACGGCACAGATTCAACAAAGGAGATATCCTATACTCTAAATTACGCACATATCTGAATAAGGTCTTGGTCGCACCACAATCAGGATATTGTACAACTGAAATAATGCCATTCAATTCATACTGTAATGTTTCTTCATATTATCTTAATCATGTACTGCGTTCGGCATATTTTCTTGACTATACGCAACAATGTGGATATGGTGTTAAGATGCCACGCTTGAGTACAACAGATGCTTGTAATGGCATGATTCCATTGCCACCTCTTGCTGAGCAAAAGCGTATTGTGAAAGAAATTGAACACTGGTTCTCTTTGATTGACGTTATAGAAAGTGGAAAGGAAGATTTGCAGGCAACCATCAAGCAAGCCAAGAGTAAGATTCTTGACCTTGCCATTCACGGCAAACTCGTACCACAAGACCCAAACGATGAACCTGCCTCAGAACTGCTCAAACGCATCAACTCGAAGGCAGAAATCACTTGTGATAACGGGCATAGTAGGAAGTTACCACAAGGATGGGCGTATTGTCAACTTAGTAATGTACTTAAAATCACAATGGGGCAATCCCCTAAAGGAGATTCATTAAATAATAAAAGAGGTATAGAATTTCATCAAGGGAAAATATGTTTTTCAGATAAATTTCTTTTAGAGTCTGGTATATTTACAAATGAGCCCACAAAAATAGCAGAACCTAATTCCATCTTATTATGTGTTCGAGCCCCAGTTGGAGTTGTGAATATAACAAAAAATCAAATATGTATTGGGCGTGGATTATGTGCTTTAACCCCTTTTGAAGGTAATGTGGATTTTTATTTCTATTTACTTCAAACCTTGCAAGATAGCTTTGATAATCAATCAACAGGGACTACGTTTAAAGCAATATCAGGAGAGATAATAAGAAATGAGAATATTATTTTACCGCCTCTTGCAGAGCAACAACGCATAGTTCAAAAAATAGAAGAATTATTTCATGTCTTTGACAACATTCAAAACGCCTTAGAAGTGTAATCCAATACACTTCTAAGGGTTGGTGTGATTTTACCAGTTCACCACCTTATCTACAATCTTCTGTTGCTCACTGGCTGTTCTACGAAGATAGATACGAGTAGTTTCTATGCTTTCATGCCCCATAAGGTCGGCAAGTAGAGCAAGGTCGTTAAAGCGGTCAAGAAAGTTCTTGGCAAAACGATGACGGAATGAATGAGGATAAACTACCTCCTTGTTCATTCCATATTTTTCAGCAAAATGCTTGAGTTGAGAAGCGATTCCACGAGTAGTAATACGCTGTCCGAAACGGTTCAGGAAGATATAGCCCGATGTCAAGCCTTGACTTTTCAACCACTTTTCTGCTTCTGTCCGTAAATTCTTGGGGATGTATAGCCGTCGAATCTTTCCACCTTTACTATACAAATCAAGATAGCCCACTTTGATGTGTTCCGCTTTGATGTGGAGTAATTCACTAACACGTGCTCCGGTGGCAGCCATAAACCACACAATAAAATACCACTCCTCATAACCATCAGCTTTAAGCCGTGCTTTGAGAAATTTGTAATCGGCATCGCTGATTACATTTTCCAAAAAGTTCTTTTGTTGCACCTTTACGAACTTCACTTTTAGTTTTTCTTGTTTCGTAAACTCCAAGAACTTATTGATACCTTGCAATCTCAGGTTCACAGTCTGCGGCTTGAAGTTCTCTACCAAATACCCCTTGTATGCCAAAAGGTTCTTCTTGTTTACTTCTCCATAATGGTTGAGGAAATACTGCACCGTCCACACATAAGAGGTGACGGTGTTCTTGGCAAGATTAGTTTTTGCCAAATAATTTTTGAATTTTGTTACCATATTACATTGATTTATAATGAATACAGTAACAATATAGCAGAACGTATCGGGCATTATACGCAGTTGCCTGATGGATGGCAAATTGCATCTATGCAAACTTTATGCAATTTAACAGATGGAGAAAAGCAAAGTGGCATTAAACGAATCAATCTTGATGTAAAATTTTTGCGTGGAGAACGGGAGGCAAAGTCTTTGCTTTCCGGCAAGTTTGTAACTGCAAACACTCTCTTGATTCTAGTTGATGGCGAGAACTCTGGTGAGGTTTTCCGGAGTTCGATTGACGGCTATCAAGGTAGTACTTTCAAGCAGTTGCGTATCAACGAAAATATGAACGAAGAATATGTACTACAAGTTATCAACTTGCATAGGAAAATCTTGAGAGAAAGTAAGGTTGGGTCTGCCATTCCTCACTTGAACAAGAAAATATTTAAAGCTATCGAAGTTCCTATTCCACCTTACAAGGAACAACAAAAGATTATAAAGGCTATAACTAAAGCGTTTATGTCTTTAGATTTGATAATGGAGAGTTTATAGACTCTCCATCATCAAATCCAATTGAGAAAACAAAATCTGTATTTTAGACTTAATTCGTTTTTGTTCTGCTAATGGGGGTAGCATTATTTTAATAGAACGCATATCGGTTTGCGTAAGTTTCAAGCGTGTACTTCCATTTACGTATTCAGAATAATCAATTTGATTAAGTGAGTACTGTAGAAATTCAAAATCAATTTTAGGAGATAGGATATGAGCATGATTATTTACCCAGCTTTTTCCACTAATAGAATATGCCTTAATTGCATTTTTATCAAGGAATGGTGCACCATCTTCACCAAGCAATAAATAATTGCCATTTATAATATAGTCGTCTATCAGTCCAACTTGACCTGTCGCACCATAATAAGGGTACAATTCATCGATTTGCCTATTCCTTATACGTGAATCTCGTTCACTAGAATTAATCGGTTTTCGTAAATTATCCAATATGTCTGCTACTTGTTCAAGCCTACAAGCAGTCCATCCATCAGGCAACTGCGTATAATGCCCGTTATCACAAGGTGTGAAGTCGGGATTTATGCGTTTCAAGAGTTTAATGGCTGGCTCGTCGTTCGGGTCTTGCGGTACGAGCTTTCCGTGAATGGCAAGGTCAAGAATTTTACTTTTGGTTTGTTTGATGATGGTCTGTAAGTCGATTTTGCCTTGTTCTATTTGGTCTATCAAAGCAAGCCATTTCTCTATTTCTGTTATAATGCGATGTTGCTCTGCAAGTGGAGGTAATGGTACAAGAGTGTTCCTAAAAATATCTAATCCAACAAAAGGTTGCGCACCACCAATAGCTATTGCTTGATACTCTTTTATTTTTGATTCTAAGAAATAAGCGATATATTTTGTACTAATGTCGCTATTTTGATAAGGCTTAAAAAGAGCAACATTTTTTATTGCCATGTCAAAATAATTATCATGCTGTATGTAAATCATACTTCCGATATTTCCTCCTATCATAGAGTACAATATGTCTCCAATATCAACTTTTGAGCGTTTGATAATATTTTTATAATCTACTTCTGAGATATATCTGGTTTTTGAAAAGTCAAATTGTCCGTTCTTAAAATCTTTACTAGTGATTAAAGGGTAGCCTTCTTGAGTATATTTAGGTGAATCATGAGTTCCGTCACGAACATCCATGCAATCTTGGAATTTACACCACACCCACGATTCCGGCACCTCAAACGGTACATTCTCATAATGGGGCGTATCAGAAGCCTTTGTAGACTTTTTGCTCTTTTTAATTTTACCCTCTTTTATCAGTCGCTCCTTTTCTGCCTTGATACGTTCAAGGAGAACAGATGCAGGCTCATCATTCGGGTCTTGAGGGACGAGTTTACCATGAATGGCAAGGTCGAGTATCTTTTGACGTAATTTCTTAGTATCCATACCAGTTAATCTATTTGTCCAATTTTTGGTTGGACAGTTTGTGCAGTTCTTGGCTGCACAATTAGTTTTTGTTTATTTGTTTCTCTTCTTCACTCTCTTCAAACTCTTCAATCCACTCCTTTACCTTGGCCTGCAATAGAGCTTTGTTAGGGAGATAGAGCTGATATGCCGAGGCGTATATATTGGCATCTTTGGGTAAGGTAAGTTCCACAAGTGCATCGTTTTTCTCCTTACACAGCAGGATGCCAATTGTCGGCTTTTCAAAATCTTGTTTGACGTGGCGATCGTAATAATTGACATACATCTGCATCTGTCCTAAGTCTTGATGGGTAAGTCTCTCTATCTTCAAGTCTATAAGCACATAACATTGTAGCAAGCGATTGTAGAACACTAAGTCAACATAGAAATGTTGTTCATCAAATGTAAATCTCTTTTGACGAGCCTCAAAAAGAAATCCCTTGCCAAGTTCCAATAGGAATTGCTGCATCTTGCTGATAATGGCATTCTCTAGTTTAGTTTCCGAGTATACAGCATCAGGCTTTAGACCAAGAAACTCTAATGTAATGGGGTTCTTGATAATGTCAGATGGCTTTTCAAGGGTTTGTCCCTCCTGTGCCAACCGCATCACCTCGTCTTTGTTACGTGAGAGCGCAAGACGTTCGTAAAGCGAAGATGCCACTTGCCGGCTGAGTTGTCGCACACTCCAATCTTGTTGTCGGCACTCAATTTCATAGAATCTTCGAGCCATTGGGTCTGTTATACGCATCAATATTAGATAGTGTGACCACGAAAGAGTAAATGATTCTTCTGAAAAGGCTAAACAGTGTTTGTCCTTTTTATCCTGCACTAAATCTTGATCGTATTTCCTTTCCTCATTTTGCAACCTAAGTTTGCTGTTTTCAATTGGCTCGACAGTGTTTAGCCTTTTCGCATAAACTAAATAGAACTGTTTGATGTTTTTTAAAGTTGAATATCCCCAACCGTCTCCTAATCTGTCAGTCAGACGTTTAGAGAGTTCTTTCAGTACAGTCTTTCCGTATTCAGCTCTAATCTCTCCCTTTTGTTCATATTCTACTATATATTGGCCAATATGGAATTTTGTATAGACTTCAGCGATATTGACTGTTGTCGCCACACGTTTCCTTGCCTGAGTGATAAGGTCAACAACTTTTTGAAACAAGTTGTTTATTTCTTGATTGTTTGTGATGATGTCTTTGCCCATAAAATTTAGTCCTCCTCTATATTTACCAATAACTTTTGCAGCTCTGCCACGGCATTGCTGATAGTATCGCTTTTCTCCTTTATCTCATCCATTAGTTCCGATAATGAGCGGTCGTCCACTTCGCCACCTTGACGAATCCAAGTGATGTCGAGACTGGTTTTGTCGCGAGCCAATAGTTCGTCCACAGCATATTTGCGCCAACGCCCTTGTGGATTATTCTCGGCATCGTATGTTTCTTTTCGTTCGGCTAAGTTACCGGAATTGTAGCAGGAAACGAAATCATCCAAGTGATGTCGTTCCAATTTATTGGTTGCCAAAGTGTGCTTCACATCGGTACGATAGTCATAGAACCAAACCTCTTTAGTGGGTTGCCCCTTTGTAAAGAACAATACGTTGGCTTTCACTCCCTGAGCATAGAAAATACCGGTGGGTAGGCGCAGGATGGTGTGAAGATTGAAATCCTGTAACAAGCGTTTGCGGATAGTTTCACCTGCTCCGGCTTCAAAAAGAACATTATCGGGTAATACCACCGCAGCACGTCCTCCTGTTTTGAGCATCAGCATCATGTGCTGGAGGAAATTCAACTGGTTATTCTTTGTCTCGACATAGAAATCGGGACGGTTAATATCTACCGAACCTGCCGGACGAGTGCCGAAAGGAGGGTTGGCAAGAATCACATCAACAAGCGTGGAAGGCTCTTTCTCCAAAGAATCCTCGCATACAATCGGGCTTCGGTCTGTACCGACACCATGCAGATAGAGGTTCATGGAAGCAAGCGTTACAACTAATGGTGTATTGTCTACTCCATGCAAAGCTTTGTTACGCAGAAAGTCACGCTTTTCCTTGTTGGCGGATTGATCTTTCATATAGTCGTATGCCGTCAGCAGGAAACCTCCAGTACCACAAGCCGGATCACAAACCGTTTCGCCCATTTGTGGAGCGATGCAATCTACCATTGCCTTAATCAATGGACGAGGCGTAAAGTATTGCCCGGCTCCGCTCTTCTTATCCTGACCATTCTTCTCCAAAATGCTTTCATAGATAGCACCCTTTACATCTCCATCCATGATGAGCCACTGCTCTTCATCAATCATCGAGATAACCTTTTTGAGATAAACGGGCTTGTCAATCTTGTTTTGGGCTTTGGTATAAATTGTGCCAATTAGGTTTTCTTGTTCGCTGAGCTGCTTTAGCGTATCTTCATACTGCTTGACCAGATCCAATCCGTCAAGAGAGATTAAGTCCATCCACTGATAACCGGTGGGTATAGCTGATTCCTCTCCAAACATTTCTACATTCTCGGCATCCATCTTCAAAAACAGAAGATAGGTCAGTTGGGTGATATAGTCGGTGAAGCCGATGCCTTGTCCGGCAAGGGTTGTTGCCAAATTCCAAACCTTTTTTGTGAGCGACTGCTCTGTTGCGTTATTTGTTGCCATTATATTATGCTGATTTTCTTAAAACTACAAATGTGTAAAGTGAGTGCAAAGCCTCGTCTGCCTTCTGCATATTACCAAAGGCTCGTATCATTTGAGCCGCTTGGGTTGCATCGTCCTCTCGGATGTCTCTAATAGTGCAAGCTCCATTGGATGCAATATAATCTACAATGCGGCTGATTACTTCTCGCTGTTTGTCTGTTATGTTACGTTGCGTTTGTCCCAGCCACAAGTTGAAGTATTGCTTGGAGGTGGTAACCACGCTATCCAATTTTTCAATCTGATGGTAAGCGAAACGAACCAACTGTATGATATTGGTCAGGGCATCACTTTCTTCCTTTGTTGTGGAACGTCTTACAACCGCTGGATTGACTATGGCATAGGAGTTCCAAAGTTGTTTGGACGTAAAATGGTTATTCGCCATTTTGAGTTTATTCTCCAAGTCCTTCAACATTGAATAAGTGATTGGCTCTCCTTCATTATTATATATAATGCGTAAAGCTTCTATCTCGTCACTATGTTCTTTGCAGAACTCCTCGAATGCCTCCGTCGTACTTTTTGCTTCTTCTACGGAGAAACCTTTTGAGATAAGCGTGTCCTCGCCCGGCATCAATGTATTGACAAATCCGGCAGCAAGGATAAGCAAATATCTTCTGGCATCCGCATGATTTGCAAGTGGAGAAACCAATCCTTTGCGTTCGCTATTGGGTTCATTTGCATTTATAAAAGGAGGAAGTGTGTCGTTTTCAAGCGCAGTGTAGATTCTTGCCGACAATTCCTTCATATCACCGTGAGCCAAGTTCTCAAACTCTTTTCGTTGAGAATTATCAGCTCTGTTATAGATTCGGGCAAGTGTTGCTGCAAGCCGTTTCAGATATTCATCGGGGATATAACCATGACTAATCCGTTCCAATAATTCTTTGAGGGTAATGGTCTTTGTCGTAGGCTCATCAGTTGCTGTAGGGACAGTCTTTTCGTGTTCTGTAACACCCACAGCATCCACCAAGTAAAAGCAATCCTTGCTAAAGGCATTTGGAGTAACATTGCGTAGCTGCTCATCTCCGATGGTACGCACGCCACGACCTTTCATCTGAACATAAAGAGATTGGGACTCTACATCACGCATAAACATCACCACCTCCAGCGGTTTTACGTCCGTACCTGTTGCAACCAATGTGCAAGTCACGGCAATACGGAAATCCTTATCGTTTCGGAATTGTCGTATCAGTTCATTGCTATCTCCTGCCGAATAAGTGATTTTCTGAACGAAACGGTCATCAGTACGTCCAAACACTTCTTTCGCTATCTGCACTATGTTGGTGGCATGGGCTTCGTTGAGAGCAAATATCAAAGTCTTGGGCAGATAGTCCATATTTGGTTCACGCTGTGGGTCGTTGAACATCTCGGTATAGACCGCATCACGATAAGTGGAGAGTATTAGTTTGATTTGTGCCGGGTTGATAATGCTTCGGTTCAGTTCTTTATTGGTGTAGGTCTTTGTCTCTTTGTTGCTGATTGTTTTTATCTCTCCTGTATAGCGAGTCTCCTCTTTTACTTTTTCTCCTTCCAATATAGCTCCACCGTTTTCGGTAGCTTCTGTCTTGATGCGATATACACGGCAATCCACATTTACACCGTCCACAATACTCTTTTCCAAAGTATAGTTGACGATACGATTGTTATTGAAGAATGCTATTGTTTCTGGAATAGGGGTTGCCGTCAGTCCCACTAGTTTTGCCGTGTCAAAGTATTCGAGTACCTTGCGCCAGTTTCCATAGATAGAGCGGTGGCACTCATCTATGATAATCATGTCAAAGTAATCGTGGGGCAAATTCGGATTATCAGGCAAGGCGACTTCTTCCGTTAGTTCGTTGTCGTCATCATCATCCGTATCTTCTATGGCTTCTCCTTTCAAGAAAGAGAAAAGGCGTTGTATGGTTGATATAACTACATTGCTATCAGCAGGAATGGAAGCAGAACGAAGACGGTTGACAGTGAATATTGTGTTGAAAGCATCACCGTTTTCAGTCAATCGGAATGTGCCAAACTCTCCTTCAGCTTGTTTTCCAAGATTGTTCCTATCCACAAGGAACAAGATTCTGCGCATAGGAGTGTATGACAACATACGATATGCAGCAAGGCAAGCCGTATATGTTTTACCTGCACCTGTGGCAAGAACCATCAATGCACGATTTTGACCTGTGCGAAAACTTTTCTCCAGTTCTGTAACGGCTTCATATTGGCAATTACGCAACCCTTTTTTGCGCAGAGTAGGTAGTCCGGCAAAATAATCATTTATTCCCAACTTCTTAACCAGTTCGTGCGGTGTGGGTATAGTCATTATTTGGATGAAACAAGCATCCTTTTCGCGAAAATCACAGAAATATAATTCCTTGCCGTTGGAGGTAAAGATAAAGGGTAATGGCTTCTGATACGTTTGGTAGATATTGGGTACACTTTTAGCATATAGTGCAGCTTGCTCACACACTTTTGCCGAGAAAGCGTCCGTTTCTTCACGCTTGGCTTCAAGCACACCAACAGCCTTTCCATTTATAAAAAGGAAATAATCGGCTTCAAGATTACCTTTTAGCAATCCTTCCCTTATGGCTACAGCCGTACAAGTCGGTTCATATTCTTCTCGGTTTATAACTTTCCAACCGGCTTCGGTCAGCCATTGGTCAATTTTAATTCGAGCTTTTTCTTCCGGTGTCATATATTCCTATATTTTTATATTATCAGAAGTTGTAGTGTAAAAATAATTGATAACGACAAACGCTATTGACGTTCGTTTTTGTCCGTTATCAATTCTTTTAAATCCACTTGAAGTATTTCCGCAATCTGCTGTAACGTATCCAAATTGGGCTGGATTCTATTACAAGCATAGGCATTAACCATGCTAAAACTTTTGTCAAGTTGTTTGGCTAGCCATGTCTGCGAGATACCTTTGTCTGTCAAGACTGCCTTTATTCTATTTAGCTTCATTCTTAGATGTAATTTTATTCTGCAAATATAGTGAATTATATTCAATAGTCTGGGTCCTTTTTCGTATTTTTGTAAGTGTCAAAAGAATCTCTAAGCGTATGATGGATAACTTTAAGGAGAAATACGACACACTTGTCAGAAAATACGACAGCCTTCTTGCGGAAAACGAAGAATTGAAATCAATCCTTCGGCAATACGGCATTGCCTATTCTACTACAAACAGAATGGATGAGGAATCAGTATTCTCTTCTATCTCATTTCCTCCTGTATATTTCTCTCTTGATGAGAAAATAGAATTATTCCATAGCTTTTTCAAAGGAAGGGATGATGTATTTGCACGACGATGGTTCAGCAAAACCACAGAAAAAGGTGGCTATCAACCAGTCTGTATCAACGAATGGCGTAGAGGAATATGCGACAAGAAAAAACATAAATGTACGGAATGTCCCAACCGTAATTTTGCGTCATTGACAAACCAAGACATATATCGTCATTTGGAAGGTAAAGACGAAAACGGATGTGATGTTATCGGCCTGTATGTCATTACTCCGGATAATAAATGCTCTTTTCTGTGCGCTGATTTTGATGACAAAAACTGCACTCACGGATATAAGGATGATGTGTTGGCATTCGTTTCTGTTTGTCGAGATTGGAATGTCCCATGTAGCATTGAGCGTTCAAGGTCTGGAAATGGAGCACATGTATGGGTCTTCTTCACTGATGCGATTCCAGCTATTAAAGTGAGACGGTTTGGTAATATCATTCTTACGGAAGCTATGAAGCGGAATGGAAGAATTTCTTTTGATTCATACGACCGTTTCTTTCCAAACCAAGATAGAATACCGGAAGGAGGATTTGGAAATCTAATAGCACTACCATTACAAGGTGGAGCAAGAAAAGTGGGAAACAGCGTTTTTGTTGATGATAAATTTCTTCCATTCAAAGACCAATGGGCATATTTGTACAATGTCAAGAGAATTGACGAATGTGTCGTGGATAGATTGTTGGTTGAACATCAACAAGAGGATTTTGGAGCATTAGCCACATCTTCGGAAGCAAAGCCTTGGGAAATACCTATTGTACAAGAAGTCGCACGGACAGACTTTGATAGTAAACTTAAAATCAACAAATCCGACAATATTTATATCCCATTAAGTTCAATTTCCAGCAAGGTGATTAATCAGTTGAAGCGATTTGCCGCCTTCAAGAATCCTGATTTTTACAGTAAGCAGGCAATGCGTATTTCAACATATAACATTCCTCGCATTATCTGTCGCGCTGATTTCAATGATGAGTTTCTTGTTATGCCTCGGGGGTGCGAAGAGGCTATAATAGCCATGTTGTCTTCTCTAAGTATTGATTATGAAATAATTGATAAAACCAACCATGGCAAATCTATTGCGATAGCCTTTAAGGGTAAAGAACGTGATGAGCAGTTAGAAGCCATTAATTCACTTATGCCCCATACAAATGGAGTATTGTCGGCAACAACCGCTTTTGGAAAGACTGTTACAGCGGCAGCATTGATTGCCCAAAGAAAGATAAATACACTTATCTTGGTACATTCTAAAGCATTGCTTATGCAATGGCACGAACGCCTTTCTGAATTTCTTGATATTGATTTCATAGAGGATAACGTACCTAAGAAACGTGGTAGAAAGAAAGTCTTTTCTCCAGTCGGAAGTCTTGATTCAACTTCAAATACATTGCATGGAGTTGTTGATGTGGCTCTTATGCAATCTTGCTTTGAAGATGGTGAAGTCAAGTCTTTTGTACAAGATTACGGAATGGTTATTGTTGATGAATGTCATCATGTATCTTCAATAACTTTTGAAAATGTTCTAAAACACGTTACGGCTCATTATGTTTATGGGCTTACTGCCACTCCAATTCGCAAAGACGGACTACAGCCAATTATTTTTATGCAATGTGGCCCGATTCGATTTTCAGTTGATGCTAAGGCACAGATACAAAAACAATCATTTCAACGTTATCTTGTGCCGAGGTTTACTTCGTATCGACCCGTTACAGACGACAAACATACATTTACGGCACTCTCACAATCACTTGCGGAATCTGAGATGCGAAATAATCTCATCATAGAAGATGTTCTTAACGCAGTAGCCTCAGGTCGTACACCAATTATACTGACAAGTAGAACTTCTCATGTCGAGTTGATTACGAAAATGCTTGAACCACAAGTAGCTAATGTTATAAAACTTACAGGAGAGGGTACGAGCAAACATAAACGTGAAATTATACAAAAACTACAGGATATTCCACGGGACGCTCCTCTTGTAATAGTCGCTACAGGAAAATATGTAGGAGAGGGCTTTGATTATCCAAGGCTTGATACACTATTTCTTGCTCTTCCTATTTCGTGGAAAGGATTGGTTGCCCAATATGCAGGTCGATTGCATAGAGAGAATGAAGGTAAAACAGATGTTCGCATTTATGATTATATTGACATACACGAACCTGTGTGCGAAAGTATGTATCGTAAACGGCTAAAGGGATATTCAGCCATTGGTTATCGTGTTCTTACGAAAGAAGTATCGACTTTATTTGATGCGACTGAGGACTTGCATTTATCATCGTGTGAAGGGCAAATCTTCAATGGGAATACGTTCCGTTATCCCATTGTTCAAGAAATGAAAAGCTCAAATCAATCTGTTGTAATATCATCTCCAAGACTTTACCGTGTAGAGCGGAACGCGCTTATAAAAAACTTGCTTGAACTTCAGGCAAATGGTATTGATGTTGCTATTTTTACAACAACCGAGAACGAACAAACCGAGTATCTAAAGAATCAAGGGTTATTCATAAGGATTGTTCCAAAACTATCGTTATGCGCCTGTATCATTGATAAAACGGCCATCTGGTATGGTAGTGTTAATGTTCTTGGATATTCAACAGAAGAAGACAGTATCATTAAAATTTCAGATACCAAACTAGCAAACGAACTATTGAATGTCATATATGATAAGGGGTTGGCCTAATCTTATTATGCGAAACATGCATAAATTTAATTTTGCTAATGGGTCTGCACATTGTACTTTGCCAAAATATTTTCGTCTATTTCAATCTTATGCCGTCCTGTGGTTGTACGCAGATTCTTTCTAACAGTATCAAATGTGGAATTGGCAAACCACTCTGCAAATGTCGCCATTACAAATGATGTAGTCATATCTCTACCTATATTATATTGAAAAGCGATATTCCAAGCAAAGTTCTTCAACGAGATTTGAGTGAGGGACGTGCGCTTCTTGATATGAATTTCGGTTGCAGAAAGCACTTGACGGTTAATTGCAAAATAGCGGACAGATTCGCATATTTGGTAAATCTCTATTTCCTCCAAATCAAACCGTTTAAATGTATCTCGTGTGTATCTCAGGATAGCATTCAATTTTTCATCTTCTTCTCTTTCTTTTTGCCATTGGTATTGTTGTTGCTCACGTTGGTATTCATAATGAAATAGCTCCAGTCGCTTTTTCTGGACTTCTTCATTGTTTGAGGTAGGTGAATACGCTAAAGGCTGTGTCTTTTTACTCACACACTTTTTGACAGATATTAGCAATGATGGAGGAATTGCATCAACAAGATACCTTGCTAAGATAATGCAAAGATGGTGTAGTAGTTTTTGTATGACATATCCGATGACCATAACTAATGGAATCAAACTCATTCGTATTCCAAGCATATTGCATACTTGAAACGCTATCATTGAAGCTAATAGCACCATAGTAACCTCGATTATCAGAGAGTGAAGTATATCTTGTTTTTGCTTCATACCTATTATTGTTTATTTTCCCTATGCAAAGGTACAATAGATTTTCATAAAAAACGATAGACAAATCGTAGGTGTATTTTTGCAATCACATAGTAATCAGTGATTTTTGAAAGCAAAACCATAACAAGAGAAAATATCCAAGACTATTTGAAAACAAGAGAAAACAGAAATCACACAAAATAGCATAGTTAAACTAAGTTAAAGTTTTCCTGTGGCGGTTTTTCTGCTTTTTCTAAGGCTTAAATATGTAGTAACTGGAGCAAAGTAATCATATCTGTACCAAGCAATATATAATGTATTGATATTCAGTAATGATTATCTTTGAAGAAGTCAATAAGTAATTCAAAGTCGTAAAGTAAGAAATTACTGAATAGATAAATCATAAATGAGGCATAATTAATAGTAATTGTGTCTCATTTTTTTATTATAGCATATGAGTAAAGAATTTATTAGAAAAACAAAGGAAAGTAAACCAGTTGTTGCAATATGTTATGACTTTGATAAGACATTATCACCAGATGACATGCAAGCGCAAGGGTATATACAATCTGTTGGGGATGAAGTCGAATCTTTTTGGAAAGAGTCCAATGGGTTAGCTGAAGAGAATGACATGGATCAAAATTTGGCTTACATGTTTACCATGATTCAGAAAGCGCATGGAAAAGTCATATTTAATAAAAAGGCATTAATGGATTATGGGGCGAAAGTACAATTATTCCCCGGTGTTGAGACTTGGTTTAAGCGCATTAGAGACTATGGCATGGAAAGAGGAGTTATTGTAGAGCATTATATCATTTCATCAGGTCTTAAAGAAATGATAGAAGGTACAAAAGTCGCTAATGAATTTGAAAAAATTTATGCCAGTTCCTTCTATTATGATAAAGATGGTGTTGCTCAATGGCCAGCACAAGTTATTAATTACACGAGCAAGACTCAATTCCTTTTTAGAATAGAAAAAGGGACATTAGATGTGAATGATTCAGGTGTCAATGACTATTTTAAACCAGAGGACATTCGTATTCCTTTCAGAAATATGGTATATATAGGTGATAGTGATACGGATATACCTTGTATGAAACTCATTAATTCTTATTCAGGTCATTCTATTGGAGTTTATAATCCAAAAACAAAAGATAAACGAAAAGTCTATAAAATGATGGAAGATAAGCGCATAAAATATTATACTCCTGCAGACTATACAGAAGGATCTGAATTGGACAAATTAGTCAAAACCATTATTGATACAACTGCATCGAATGAAAAATTGATGGCTGTCCATTACATAAATAAGCAAGAGCAGGTAAGCCATAATGGACAGATAGATAATAAGGAAGACAAAGAAAAAGAGAAACTTATTATGGATTTGGAAAATAGCAACAGTTTTAAACAAACTCATTCAATAATTTCAGAACTTAAGAAAATCAAGAACTGGACTTTAGAAGAAAAGAAGCAATTAAAGATTATAGCGGAGAAGAATAAGCAGATTTCTTATATAATGAAGGATGGTGATGTTGCCTCTTTCTACTCATCTCTTGAATAGACTTAAGATTTTTCTATCAACTGTCCTCCTGATTCAAAATAGCTGACGGCAAAAAGTCGTACCTGACGGAGAACCACGTTTCTCCATATAATCCAATTGAGTAAACATATGCCTTGAATGGGGAAATTAAATTAATTGCCAAACGCTAGTGTTCCGGTTTTAATGTGACACTAGCGCTGTTGTTTCTTTTTCTCTTCTCTCCCTAACCTTTTCTAATCCCGGCATCTTTTTGCCAATACACTTTCTCCAGCAGGAAAATAGAGAGGAAAAATTTTCATCAAAAAACTCACAATTTTACTACGGCTTTTATCCATATTGTAAAAAGCAGAGCAGACAAAGTACATTAGTTCTTGCTGACTACATGTTTCTTTGGGCTGTATGTTTATTGAGGGAGCAACTATCAAGTCATGTTCAGCAAATGATAGAGCACTGGCAAGTATAGCTTCCTGTTCTTCTTCAGTAAATACCTTGATTTTTTCTGTTAACCATTCAAGCTCTCCTTGCTGAAGTGCTTGTTGCTTTTCGTTTTGATGTTCCAATAGGATTGCCACATTTTCTTGTTGCTTTTCTGTCAAGGCGTTTTCCAATGCTTGGTTCTTTCGTTTAAGAACATTGAATTTTAGCAAAGCAGCAATGTACATACAGAAATATCCTACTGCAATATCGAATATTAGGACAAGCAGATAATTGTTACTTGAGTTTTGTATGCCACCAGCCATATATTCACTAATAGGGATAACAGCTAATAGCATGATAATGGCTATTGCATAAAGCACTCGGTATCGCGTTTTATGGTTTACCTGTGGCAAAGAGGCAAGCAAAAAGGCGATAATCAAAACGGCTATGATTGCAAAGAGTGGTATGAAAGAGGTCTCCATAGGTTTGTTGTTCTGTTTATGGTTTAACAATAATGCGCCAATAACCAGCCTTGTCTGAACCTTCGTGAACCAAAATTCCCATACCCTAAGGCTCTTGATATTTTTCTCTATAGCGCGTTTAGTTACACCAATCTTGTTGGCCATATTATCAGCTGTGATTGAAGGATCTGAAATAACGAGGTCGATTATCTTTTGTGCAGTTTTACTGACTTTCTTCTGTGTTTCCGATGTATCTCCGAACTTATCCGCATTTACACCGAACTTTTCGACCGAACTTTCTTCATTTACACCGAACTCTTTTGTGTTTACACCGAACTTTTCGACCGAACTTTCTTTGTTTACAGGATACTTTTCGAGGGTACTATTTACCCTGTTGGCTACTTCTTCAACAGGCATTCTTCCGTTGTCACCCCAGTTCAAATTATAGAATGTGGTGTAGAAAGAAGTCGCTTCCGTTTGATATTGCGGCTCTTTACCTTGCAGGAAATTGGGTAGCTTCTCTGTAAGCTCTCGCATTTTGCGTAAACCGGAACCACGTTTCTCCATATAATCCAACTGTGTGAACATGTCTGCAATGACAGGGTTACGGCGCATGGACGGCACTTTGTATATGTCACGGTCTTGAATCTGTGTTCCGTCAAGCATTGCGCCCGGTGATACCAGTTCTACACGGTCATCGTAAATGTCAATATGTACTTCACCGCCCATCACGGTATAATCTCTATGGATAAGATGGTTTACCAATCCTTCGAAGATAGCACGGTCTGAATAGTCGGGGAGGTTTAGACGATAGTTCGGCATCTTCACCCAACCACTCATGGTATAGTTCTTGATGAAGTCCATGCCGTATTTCAATAGTAATACAAGGTTAGCCCGATGTTCCACGGAACTGATGGCATCATCTTTATAGAGTCCAGTCCAACGGGTACAGAAAATACGTGATTGGAATACGGTACAATTATCCACAAACAGCAATCCGGCATTGGTCAGTTTGCCGTCAGGAGTTACTAGTCCGAATGATTCCAGATACTTGTCATTCCATTCCTGATGGGTTTGCTCACGGAAAGTATTGGCGAGAATGATGAAAGAATGTTTGCTGGCATCCACTTGGGTAGGCAGTGAATCCCAAGTCATGTGCGTACCTTTCAATACCAATGAAAGAAGCTGTTGCGAATTACACTCCACGCTTTCATTGCCAACTCGTACATATGCGGTACGTGTCCCATCCTGATAATAGTAATAAGGTGTAAGCGTTCCTGCCTTTACTTTCACTTCAAGCAAGGTATGCCCTTCATGTTCTATCGGAATAAGTTGAACTTCCGGCACAGGGTCAAGTCGTGCCTTTATCATTTCACTGATAAAATCAGCATCGGCTTGTGGATTCTCCAACCCTACAATTACGCCGTCATCATTCACTCCATAGAACAAACTGCCACCGTCCGTATTGGCAAATGCCGACACGGATTTAAGCCACGACTTTACTTTCTTACACTCCAACATTTCCTTGAAATCGTAAGCCGAGCATTCCGCTATCAATGTATTGTTATGTATCTGCATAGTTTCCTTATTGTTGTTTGGGCATAACACCCCAATATCATACACAAAGGTAAGGATAAAACCGAAGAATCTGTTAAAATTGCCACAGACTTTTGATTATTATGCGTTTATATCATGATTTTTATTAAATAAATCCGTACTTTTGCAGTCAAGAGTTGTTGTTGCTTATGAATGCTTATTTTCAGATTTGCGTTATATTTGCAACACGTGTATACAAGTCGCTGATAGATATATCACGTTGACTTTGAGGAAGTGAAGTAATTCCGATAAGGATACAGATAATAAACAATAAGCAAAAGCGTGCAGTTTATCAGAGCTGCACGCTTTTGTATTTTTTATTGTTATATACTTGTCGATATAAGAACACTGAGTTCTTTCTCTTTAATTCTAAAGAATCTATTTGCCATTATAAGTATTTAAGTCCTCATTAAAATATAAATCATGATATTATATTTTTCTTTGATGATTTATTTAATTAACCTAGGTAATGGCAAATATGAGATTAGTAAAATTAAAGAACCGTCCGAGTAAGGGCGTTTTCGTTTTTGAATACATGCAGGAGCAGATAGAGCGTCTTAGAGGGCAAGGAAAAGAACGGACAGTCGAAACATATCAGTCCGCATTGAACAGCTTCATGAAGTTCCGTGACGGCATAGACTTATGTTTTGATGAGATGGATGCAGATTTGATGGAACATTATGAAACGGAGATGCGCTCCACTCACCATTTAAGTCGTAATACCACCTCTTTTTATATGCGTATTTTGCGTTGTGTGTATCGAAAGGCAGTGGGTGAGGGACTGGCCCTTCCTGCAGATCCTTTTGAGAATGTATATACTGGTGTGGACAAGACCTCAAAGAGAGCTGCCACCCTGACAGATATCAAACACATCAAGCAGTTGGATCTTTCCGATCATAAATCATTGGAATTTGCACGAGATATCTTTCTCTTTTCTTTCTATATGCGAGGAATGTCTTTTATAGATCTTGCCTATTTGCGTAAAAAAGATCTCAATAGTGGCTTTGTGAGTTATAGCCGTCGTAAAACAGGTAAGAAACTCATTATACGGTGGGAAAAACAGATGCAGGAGATTATTGACAGATACGGAGATTCGGAAACACAATATCTTTTACCTATTATAGAACGAGAAGATGGCACGGAGCGCAGACAATACCGGAATAAAATGTTGCTGGTGAACCGTAAGCTGAAGAAGATTGCAGCCCGGGCAGGATTGACCACACCACTTACTATGTATGTGGCGCGCCATTCCTGGGCAAGTATAGCTAAGACGAAAAACATCTCGATTGGTATTATTAGCGAAGCGATGGGGCATGATTCAGAAACTACTACACAAATCTATCTTTCGTCTATACAGACTAATCAGATAGATAATGCAAATAGAAATATTTTAAAAGATCTATAAGAAGGGGAATATTTGAATTATTTTGAAATTAGGACGCACTCTTATATAGAGAGCGTCCGATTTCTTAAATTTCTGATTTCCATTTATGTAGTAAGTTGTATGAATAAAATCAGCCCATAAGTTTATTATATATAGAGAGAGAAAAAACTTTTTTTATCAGTTTACAGTCTGTAAATGCTAGAAAATGAAAATAAATCTATACCTTTGCAGCCGATAGACGCTCTCTATATAAGAGTGCGTCTGTTTTTAGTCGGATTATTCCACTATGAGTATTGTAAATAACAAGGGCAAAGACATGCCACAACAAATTTTGGGAACGACGGTTCAAAAGACCGACGACGCCGTAGGCATATTCCGAAATGATCAGGAAAAAAAGCATTGGTATGTGGCTGTTGTAAATAACAGAAGTGAAAAAGCCTGTCAGGATAGATTACGAAAACGTTTGAAAAACGAAACTGATAGTGAGAAAGCTTATGAAGTTTATGTCCCTATCCAACAGGAGATGAGTATTCGTCATGATGGTAAACGTAAAAAAGTGGACCGTATTGTTTTCCCTGCTCTTGTGTTCATTCGCTGCACAGATTCAGTAAGACGGAAAGAAATAGTCTGCCTTCCTTATATAAAACGTTTCATGGTTAACATAGCCGGTTCTTCCCGAAATACTTGCCGTCCCGTAGCTATTATTCCAGATCATCAGATGTACAGCTTGATGCGTATGGTCAATGATGCCGAAGAACATGTCACTATTGAGTCATGCCCTCTGCATTTGGGCGATCGTGTCCGTGTAAACGGTGGCAAACTGGTAGGGTTGGAAGGGAATATATGTCGTGAAATAGATGGTTCTACTAGTCTGGTTGTAAAAATTGATATCCTTGGATGTGCTAAAGTTACCATTGCTAGAGAATTGCTGGAACCTATAGCGGAAAAAAACTCAGTTAACATATAATTATATATTGACATACAATGACCATAGCAGTAGACTTTGACGGTACTATTGTTGAGCACAAGTATCCGGCAATCGGCAGGGAGTTGCCGTTTGCCATTGAGACATTGAAAAAATTGCGTGACGAACATCACAGGTTGATTCTATGGACAGTGCGTGAAGGGCGTCTGCTTGACGAAGCTCTTGCCTTTTGCCGTGATCGCGGTCTTGAATTTTATGCCGTGAACCGCGACTATCCGGAGGAGGAGAAAGGGCGTAACAATCATTACTCACGCAAGCTCAAAGCCGATCTTTTTATAGATGACCGCAACTTGGGAGGCCTTCCCGATTGGGGTACTATTTATGGAATGATTCATGACGGAACCACTTTTTCGGATTTGATACGTAATGCCGGTGAATCTCCTGTTTCGGAGAATCACGGCAGAGGTCTTTTTTCGCGCCTGTTTGGCAGATGATTGAATAATAAATGAAAAAACTGATATGAAGACTTTAAAGAAACTATTATTGTTTGTTGTGGCATCCGCCTTGTTGGCAGGCTGCACCTCCTATAAAAATGTACCTTACATGCAGAATCCCGAGGTAGTGAACAGTTACAGGGAAGATCTTCCCCTTTATGATGCAAAGATTATGCCGAAAGATTTGCTGAGTATAACTGTGAACACGAGTGATCCTCAGGCTGCCGCTCCTTTTAACCTGACGGTACAGACTCCTCTGAATGCAGCCCTGACCAATATTAATACTACCACACAACCCACTCTCCAGCAATACCTGGTAAATAACAAGGGTGAGATAGATTTCCCCGTTATCGGTCGTCTGAAGGTAGGCGGCCTTACGAAAAACGAGGCGGAAGATTTGATCCGTGAGCAATTGCAGCCCTATCTGAAAGAGAGTCCTATCGTTACAGTCCGTATGGCAAATTACAAAATTTCGGTATTGGGAGAGGTGAACCGTCCGGGTACTTTTACAGTAGGAAATGAAAAGGTAAATATCCTTGAAGCCCTTGCCATGGCGGGAGATATGACTGTTTATGGCGTCCGTGACAATGTGAAACTGATTCGTGAAGATGCAAAAGGCAAGCGTGAGATTATCAATTTGAATCTTAATAATGCAGAGCTGGTTGTATCTCCCTATTACTACCTGCGCCAGAACGATATCATCTATGTAACGCCCAATAAGACAAAAGCCAAGAACTCGGACATTGGCAGCAGCACCAGCATATGGATCAGTGCTACATCCATTTTGGTATCTCTTGCAAGCCTTCTGGCAACCATCTTGAAATAAAACTCATAAATATAATTGTTGATTACAAACTGTTGATATGACTGACGAACAGAAGAACACCCCTTCGGGTACCGAGCAACGTGAGGAGAACGTTGATCTTTATGCCTTGTTTTTTAAATACTTTGCCTATTGGCCGTGGTTTGTAGCCAGTGTGCTGGTTTGTATTATATCTGCTTTCATCTATCTCCGTTATCAAGCTCCTGTCTATAATGTTGATGCGGCCGTACTCATCAAAGAAGGTGACAAGAAAGGTGGAAGCAGTAATAATCCTATGGGAGCCCTTCAGGATCTGGGTATGTTCTCCATGACTAACAATTTTGACAATGAGGTGGAAATCCTGAAGTCAAGAACCTTGATTAAAAAGGTGGTGAATCATTTGAATTTATATATTTCAGTGGCCGAGGAACGTATGTTCGGCTATAACACTCCTTTATATAAGTCCACTCCGGTAAAAGTTTATATGACTCCTGAAGAGGCAGACAATCTGGAAGAAGGAGCCAAGCTTCATCTAAAATACACCATGAATGGAAAATTGGATGTAAAAGTGGAATATATGTTTGACGAGGAGAAGCAGGAGACTGAGGTAAGTTTTGACAGTATTCCGGCTGTTTTCCCCACTCCAGTAGGAGTTTTCAGTTTTACAAAGAACGACTCGGTCCCACCTTTGGAAGAAGATATGAATCTGGTGGCATACGTTAATTCTCCTACAGATGTGACGGAAAGTTATGTAGAGAATTTGTCAGTGGAACCCACTTCGAAGACTACCACAATTGCTGCCATCAGCTTGCAGAATACGGTAAAGCAGCGCGGTATCGATTTTATCAATTGTTTGGTTGACTTTTATAATCTGGACGCGAATGACGAGAAGAATGAAGTGGCTCAAAAATCCGCAGAGTTTATAGACGAGCGTATTGGTATTATCAATCGGGAGTTAGGTACTGCCGAAACGGAACTTGCCGATTTCAAGCAACGCTCCGGATTGACCGATTTGACCAGCGATGCCCGTCTGGCTTTGGAAGAGAGTTCGAAATATGAACAGCAACTGACCGAGAATGCCACCCAGTTGAGACTGGTGGAGTCCTTGCGTAACTATGTGAACAATCCGAAGAATGCAAACGAGGTGATTCCCGCCAATGTAGGGTTGCAGGACCAGAATTTGGGTTCTATCATCAACCAATATAACACGATGCTGATCGAACGTAAGCGTTTGCTCCGTACCTCTTCCGAAAACAATCCTGCGGTAATCAATATCAATACGGGCATCGAGTCCATGCGGCACAATGTGCAGACTACCGTGAACAGTGTACTGAGAGGGTTGCAGATAGCGCAGTCCAACCTTGAACGTCAGGCACGGAAGTTTGAAGGCAGGATCAGCAGTGCGCCGCAGCAGGAGAAAGAATTTCTTACTATCTCCCGCCAGCAGGAAATCAAGGCGACCCTTTACATTATGTTGCTTCAGAAGCGTGAGGAAAACGCAATAACCCTGGCATCCACTGCTAATAACGGACGTATCATCAAAGCTGCTCTTCCTAGTAAAAAGCCGGTTTCTCCTAAGAAGATGGTTGTTATGTTGGTCGCTCTTGTATTGGGTATGGGTATTCCTGTAGGTCTTATTTATTTGAAGGATTTATTAAAATATAAGATAGAGAATGCCGAGGATGTGGAGAAGATAACGGATGTTCCTATTTTGGGTGAGCTTCCTTTAAGTAAGAAGCCCGAAAAAGGTGCCATTGTGGTTCAGGAGAATCAGAATGGTATGATGGAGGAGGCTTTTCGTGGTCTGCGTACCAATATGTTGTTCATGCTTGGTGCCAGTCAGAGAGTGGTGCTTTTTACATCCACACAGCCGGGTGAAGGCAAGTCTTTTATTGCTGGAAATACGGCAGTCAGTCTGGCCTATATGGGTAAGAAAGTTGTTATTGTGGGTTTGGATATCCGCAAGCCGGGGCTGAATAAGGTCTTTAATCTGTCCCATCGCACGGAAGGTATTACCAATTATCTGGCTGACCCCGAGCATACCAATCTTTTTGATATGATACAACATTCGGATGTAAGTCCTAATCTTGATATTCTTCCGGGTGGTCCTATTCCTCCCAATCCTACAGAGTTGATGGCGCGTACGGTACTGGAAGATGCAATAGAGAAATTGAAAGAGCGTTACGATTACATTATTCTTGATACGGCTCCTATTGCTATTGTGACCGATACTGCTATTGCCAGTCGTGTGGCTGATATGTGCGTGTATGTGTGTCGTGCAGATGTAACTCCGAAGTTGGGGTATCAGTATATTAATGTGCTGCGGGATCAGAAGAAATTCGATAAATTGGCTACGGTTATTAATAGTATTGATTTGAATTCAAGAAAGAGTAGCTATGGGTATAAATATGGTTATGGATATGGACACAAGTATGGGTATGGTTACGTGGCTGAAACATGTGGAAAAAAGGACTGATTTCTTCTGTAAACTGATTTAATAGTTGCTATATAATTTATAATCTTTAATCATTAGCCTAACTTCTCTTGTTTATGGTTGCTTTTTAATATACCAGTAACCGTAAAGATAGCAAAATAGTATATAAATAGAACTAATGATAATGTAATTCAATATGAACTGTTTCCCTTAAAAGAGGGAAGAAGAATATCTTAACCATATGAAATACGAAACAAGCATAAATGACTCATCCAACAACAAACGTATTGCTAAGAATACGTTACTGCTTTATTTCCGTATGCTCTTGATGATGGTTGTAACTCTATATACATCTCGTGTGGTGTTAGCTACTCTGGGGGTGGAGGACTATGGTATTTATAATGTCGTGGGTGGGGTCGTAACTATGTTTGGCTTTATAAGTGGATGTATGTCAACGGCGACACAACGTTATCTAACTTTTGAATTAGGAAAAGGAAGAGTTAAACGATTACAGGAAGTATTCAATGTTTCTATTTTGATACATGGAATAGTTGCACTCGTGATACTGGTTGTAGCAGAAACCATAGGGCTATGGTTTTTATGGAATAAAATGCAAATACCTACTGGACGTCTTGATGCTGCTTTCTGGGTTTATCAGTCTTCTGTATTAGCCGCATTAATTATGATAATGAGTATTCCTTATAATGCCACGATTATTGCGCATGAGAGGATGTCGGCTTTTGCTTGTATTTCGGTATTGGAGGTATTGCTGAAACTGGGTATAGTTTACTTACTTTTATTATTGAATGTAGATAAGCTTATTTTATATGCCGTATTAATAGTTGCTGTTCAGTTTGCTGTTAGGATATGTTATGGTTGGTATTGTAAGTGCCATTTTAAGGAAACACGAATCAGATTGACTTGGAATAGGTGCTTAATCAAAGAGATGCTTTCTTTTGCAGGATGGAGTATAGTCGGAAATGCCGCATACGTGGCGTATACGCAAGGGATTAATGTACTGTTGAATATCTTTTTCGGACCAACCGTCAATGCGGCTCGTGCTATTTCTGTTCAAGTACAACATGCTGTTAATATGTTTTCTCAGAATTTTCAGACTGCTATTAATCCGCAGATTACCAAAAGTTATGCAGCATCTGATTATGTGGAAATGTACACACTAATATACCGAAGTAGTAAATTTACATTTTTCCTACTCTTGTTCCTCTCATTACCCGTAATGATAGAAACGGAATATATGTTGAACTTGTGGTTAACTGTTGTTCCAGATGATACGGTAATTTTCACTCGGCTTATATTATGTACGACAATTATTGACTCTATGGCAAATCCGCTCATGGTTGCAGTTACTGCCACAGGGCATATAAGACGTTATCATATAATTGTTGGTGGCTGTTTGTTGTCCATTATTCCATTGTCGTATGGAGTGCTTAAACTTGGGTATTCTCCAGCATCTGTATTGGTTGTTCATTTTCTGCTAAGTGTTGTAGCTTTTGCAATCCGTTTGTGTATTGTGACTAGGATGATAAATATGCCTCTATATATTTACATTAAAGAAGTCATATTGAAAAGTCTCAAAGTTGTCGTATTGTCAGTTCCTGTGCCATTGGTCATCAGTTTTTATCTCCATACCTCTTTTATTGTAACAGGTGTGGTATGCGTGGTAAGTGTTTCTGTCATATCTTATGTGTTCGGACTTGATGAAAACGAGCGTACATTTGTAGGAAAGAGGCTAAAGGGGGCTCTGCTGAAGATGGGCTGCTGATTTTTTCGGTTTAGCAATTGTTGGCAATTATTTTATATCTGACTAAATATCTGATGCTACTAAATTTTGATTAGCTACTTATTTTTATGAAATCACTGTTCTATCCTGTTTTATTGTTGTTTCATGCTGTTTTTATTTCATTGGGGAATGATTCAAAGATGATAAAATACATTTGTGTGGTTTTACTCATGGTATACCTTTTTCACAAAAAAAGGTTTATTTTACAGCGCAAGTATCGAACGGTGAACCAAGCCTTACTTTTATTTGGCGGAACTGTGCTTTTCTCATCGATCCATATGCTGACAATCCATTTTCCTCCTGGATTTAAGGAAGTTTCTCCATTAAGTGGAGTTTTATTGGTACTATGTGTAGCTTGTTCTTTCTTTATGATGGAATATGTGAATGAGAAGAATCTTCATCAGTCATTCTTTATTCTTATGTATAGGTTTACTTTAGGTTATTTGTTGGTGAATGACTTATTGTTACTGGCTCAGATGCCTTCAGTATCAGGTATGGAGAGTAGTACCATCATTTATTTAATAGGTAACAAGTTTGAGGTGACATATATGCACTTGTTTTTTTCTGCATTATATTATCAGGTCTTTTGCACTGGTATGAAAGTTTATTTGCGACAATACATTATTCTCGTAATGCATTTAGTTTTAACTCTGTTTATCGCGATCGGGGTAGAGTGTTCTACAGGTGTTTTAGGGGTAGTCCTTTTGGCAGTATTTTTATTTCTTTATAAGAAGATACGTTTCATTTTCCGCCCCTTTTTTGCAATAATCTTGATGTTGTTGTTTGGAGCATTTTTTTTATTGTATGAGACGATCTTGGCTATACCTTCGGTTCAGTATTTAATAGTAGATATATTGAATGAGGATTTGACATTGACAGGACGTACTTATATATATACTAGAATGCTGGATCTAATGGATACTCAACCTTGGTTTGGTTATGGGAATGGAACTGCTACTTTTTTTACAACGTATTACATCCATGAGAAGTTAACGAATACGCAAAATGGATTGCTCAATGATTATATTGATTGGGGAATTATTGGGGTCATTTGCTTGATTATCCTTACATATTCAGTCCTGAGAAGTGCAAGTTCAAGGATTAATCCGTTTATATGTTTAATCTATACATATATAGTGTTGTCTAGCATTGAGATAACATTAGGGTTACGTTTCCTTGCTGTTCTTCCAATGTGTATGTGGGCAAATAAAAAAAATAATTAGGACTATGAAAAATATTTCAGAATTGTCTCATTGTTACGGTTGTTCTCTGTGTGCTGTCATTTGCCCTCAGCAGATTATTACGCTTTGTCAGGATAAGGAAGGGTTCTACCAACCTGTGATTGAAAAAAATGATGAATGTACTGCTTGCGGATTGTGTAGTAAAGTATGTGCTTTCATTAATGATGAAAAATGGCAGAATGAAAATATTAGGTCTTTTGCTTCTTGGAGCAGAGAACCCTCTGTTCGAAAGAAATCTTCCTCAGGCGGTACAGGTTTTGAGATAGCAAGGATGCTATCACGGAAAGGATATAATGTTGTGTCAGTCTGCTATAATGCAGATAAAAAACGGGCAGAGCACTATGTGGCAAGATGCGTAGAAGAAATAATACCCTCAATGGGGTCGAAATATATTCAGAGCTATTCGTATAAGGCTTTCAAGGAGATAAAGAAAGGCGGCAAATTTTTAATTACAGGTACACCTTGTCAAATTGCTTCTATGCGGAGATACGTCCGTATGAGGCGGATAGAAGATGATGTGATACTGATGGACTTTTTTTGTCATGGTGTACCATCTAAATTGGTATGGGACAAGTATGTGTCAGAGATTGAAAATCAAATAGGTAAAGTAACATATGCGTCATGGCGCAACAAACAGTCGGGATGGCATGACTCATGGGGGATGTTCATAAAAGGAGAGAAAAGCTATTATAATAAAAAAAGATCGGAAGGAGATTTGTTTTATAAGTTCTTTCTCGGTAATATGTGTTTGGGACGAGCCTGCTATAAAGATTGTAAATTTAAATATTTAAACTCTGCAGCGGACATTCGTATTGGTGATTTATGGGGAAGTAAATATGTTGACGAGGAGAAAGGAGTGACGGGAATATTAGCTTTCACTGAGAGAGGGCGCATGGTTATAGCTAATTGTCCGGGGATAGAGACTGTCAACGAATCTGTTGAAGTAGTGACAGAGGGACAAATGAAAAGCTGTATCACTAAACCGTATTACTATAGAGGGCTTATGGCTTTGTTGAGAACTCCTTTAAAACTGAAATTTATTTATCGTATTATACAGATGTTGCGTATAGGGAACATCCTAAAGGTTAAAATGCATTTATGAAACGAGTAGGAATTGTGACTATGCACAAGGTTGTGAACTATGGGTCGGCTTTACAAGCATGGGCTACACAGGAAGTGATTCGTAGACTGGGGTATGATGTTCTAATCATAGACTATGTTTATCCCAATGCCTTTCACATTAAGGACAAAAAGAGAAATATTGCAAGAAGTGTGTTACAATGGTGTCTTCATTTTTGTCAAGGTTTTCCATGGGAGAAAAAAAGAAAACACTTTGAAAAGTTTTGGAATGATAATTTTAATCTTACGCAAACATATCCTTGTGTAGAGTCAATATATAACAATCCACCAGATTTTGATGTTTATGTGGCTGGAAGTGACCAAATATGGAATCCTACATGCATAAAAGGGGATGGCGTTTTTCTGTTGGATTTTGTTACGAATGGTAAACGTCGTATTAGTTATGCCTCCAGTTTTGCCCAAGCTAAACTAGAAGAAAAGTTTAGGAAGGATATGGCAGATAGTTTAAGGGGATTTTTCTCAATAGCTGTACGTGAGAGTAATGGCGTAAAAATTGTAAAGAAATTGATCGGAAAAGATGTTCCTATTACATTAGATCCTACTCTTCTTTTACGTAAAGACGATTATGGACCGCTTATAAAGCAAAGTTCACTGCATATTCAAAAGCCTTATATGTTGGTTTATATTTTGCAATATGCATATGACCCTTATCCGTATGCTACAGAATTTATTCGTGAAGTATATCAGCAAACAGGATTGCATGTGGTATGTTTGGACTTCTCGGCAAAACAACATCTTGGAATAAAAGATATGATTCATCTACATGATGCTGTGGGACCAGCAGAGTTTTTGAGTTTGTTTGCAAACGCTTCATTTGTGATAACTACGTCTTTTCATGGAACAGCATTTGCTTTGAATTTCGGTGTGCCATTCTATTCATTGCTGAATGATAAAAGCAGTAGTGACGACCGGATGGGCAACTTGTTACGTTTGTGTGGAATGGAAGATAGGGGTATAATAATTAACACAAGGAAAGTGCGAGTCTCTACGTCATTTGATATAAACGGATGTGAGACACGGCTAAGACAAAAGCGTGAAGAATCTATCGCTTATTTGCAGAGAAGTTTAATGTAATAAGATTAATTATATTATGGGTGTTTTCAATCAAATAAAAATGATTTGGCATAAGCGAAGTTCCTCAGCTTACATTAAATATCTTCGTAAAAAAGGAATACATATCGGAGAGCATTGCATAATTCGTGCTCCTCGCACGGCACGGATAGATGTATCACGCCCCTCATTAGTTACCATAGGTAACAATGTGGATTGAATATGAACTTTCAAATATTGACGCATGACTGGGCTTCGCTTGTCTTCCGAACTAAATATAATGACTTTGTGAATTCGTCTGGACATGTGACGATTGGTAATAATATCTATTTGGGAACTAATGTAGTAGTGCTGAAAGGTGTGACGATTGGCGATAATTGTGTAATAGGTGCTTGCTCATTAGTCACAAAGAATATTCCCGCTAATTCAGTGGCAGCCGGTGTACCTTGTCGGGTGATATGCTCAATAGATGAATATTACAGAAAGAGAAAGCAGGTTGCACTTGCAGAAGCAGTGGAGTATGTGCAGAGTATTCAAAAACGTTTTAAACGCGATCCCTTTAAACGTGAGTTGTATGAAGAGTTTATTTACTTCACCCATAAAGACAATATAGAACAGTATGAGCAAGAAGGTTCTCCTGTAAAGTCCCAACTTGGTATAGCGTATACTGATTTTATCCAGCGTGATGAAGCGAATTTCAAAGATTATGAGGCATTTTTACAGTACGTAAACAAAAAGGGAGTTATATCCAGTGAAAATAACAATATAATCAAAAATGAATAAACCAAAGGTAAGTATTGTAGTTCCTATTTATAATGTGGAAAAATATCTAGATCGCTGCATCCAGTCACTTCTTGCACAGACATTAAAAGAAATAGAAATCATTTTGGTAGATGATGAATCACCGGATAATTGCCCACAGATTTGTGACAGGTATGTAGCAAAGTATACTTATGTTAAAGTGGTGCATAAAAAAAATGATGGTCTTGGACAGGCTCGCAACAGCGGTATGGAAGTCGCCACAGGTGAATATATCGCATTTGTTGATAGTGATGATTTTATAGATGCAGACATGATGGAGAGACTTTACGATGAATGTAAGGAACACTCTTTAGATGTAATTTATTCTGAATTTAATGTGGATGAATATCCGGGTTTTCGTATAACTCTCAAACCAGAGCGGCTGTATACAGGCAGAGAAGAGATAGAACAGTTGCGTTTAGACATAGTAGGGGCAGAGCCAAATCATAGATCAAGTGTGAAGTTTCAATGTTCTGCCTGTAAAGGGTTGTATTCTATGAAATTACTTTCAGAACATCATTTGCAATTTCACTCTGAGCGGCAGTATATTTCAGAGGATATGCTGTTTAATTTAGATGTGCTTTACCATGCAATGCAGGTAAAGACTGTTCCTTGGCAGATGTATCATTATTGTTTGAACGGAGCATCGCTTTCACATACATATCGTCCAGATCGTTGGCCAAAGTTGCTTTATATGCTGGAGATACTTGATAAAAAGGGACAGCAGTTTAAGCATCAAGAAGAGTTTCGGCTACGTTTGGCAAGAACAGCGATTTTTTATACTCGTTCAGGTATAGGGCAAGAAATTAGAAGGACAGATATTTCATTTAAAGAGAAGTTAAGGCGGGTTACTGAAATCATGAAAGATACAACTATTTCTTCTTTAATAAAAGATTATCCGTTTTATAATCTTCCTTTAACATGGAAGATTTATGGATATTTGCTGAAATGTAAATGCAAATGGATAATGTTTATAGTAATGTATATAAATAATAAAAAAAGAAGAATGACGTCAATCAAGATTTGTTGAGGCGTAAAAGTATTAGTGATTTTTGAATATGCAATTAAGAATTATTACATTGTATCGAACCGAAAATTATGGGGCGTTTTACAAATGTTCGTTTTGTCGTTAATTAATCTATAACTTGTATCGTGACAAAAAGATAGATGGTTGTGTACACTTGGGTATAGAAAATACCAGTTGTCTATCTAGTAGCTACATTGTACATTGGCATGATGATGTGATTCGTAGAGAACATTTTAATAGTTAATAAATTATTTGTATCTAATATCCTTATGCTTAAATACTTGAAAAAGTGTCTAAGTAAAAAGTATACTCTAATTTTAGTATTAATATTTATTTTGCAAAATATTAAAGATGAATACTTTAGCGAATGGAAATATGTGTAAAAGACGGAAAGTCTTTTCTTTTAATTCAGAATTATATAAAGTAACTGGAGTTCAAAAGGTTTTAATGGATATTCACCATGCTGTAAAAGAAGATTATGACGCCATTATTGTGGGGACTGTATCCTATGGCATGGTTGATAAAAGTCATCAAATATTTGAAGATGAATATAAGCAATTTAAAAATCCTTTTATGTTTTATGATTCTATAGTTGTATTGCATGAAAGAAAATTCCTCTTATTATTTTGGATACTAAATCATATCTTTTTTCAACATATCAAATTGGTATATGTGCATCATAATATATTTCATAATCATAAGTTGATGTCTATAATGCCTACTACGGTAGTATCTATATCAGATAAGTGTACGGAAAATTTGATGAATTATTTTAAAGTTCCTAAAAGACATATACATAAAATATCCAATTGCGTTAGGGAGTTATATCCACATTTTCATGATTGTCCACAAGCTGATTATATATCTATAATTTATCCCGCACGTATCAATAATATAAAAAGGCAAATAGAAGTATATAAACACTTGAAGGGAAAAGTTAAAGAGCAGATAAAAATTAAATTTGTAGGGACAGGACCTTGCTATGAGGAATTAAGAAAAATAATAGCAGGAGATAGTCAGTTTGAATGTTTGGGGTTTAGAAATGATGTACTTGATTTATTGCAAAAAAGCAATTATATGATGTTGTTTTCTACAACAGAAGGACTTCCTATCACTCTTATTGAGGCTTCAATGTGTGGTTGCCCTATAATTTGTAATGATGTCGGGGGAAATTTAGAAATAGCTCATGATGGTGAAAATGCTTTTATAGCTAATAGTTGGAATGAATTAGTTTGTGTGTTGAATAGCTTGCTAGATATTCCGAAAGATGATTATATGGCAATGTGTGCAAAAAGCCGAGAAATTTATCTTTCACGGTTTACATTTGATATGTTTAAACAAAAATATTTAGAACTGTTCTCAATTTTATAGTTTCATATTATGAGATACTTATTTCTGCTAATAATATTATATCTGTGTTTTAATTTTGTCACTTTGGGGCAGGAAGTGAATATTGAGTTTGAAAAAAAGCCATATTGGGTGGAAAACTTTGATAAGAAAGGAGGTCTTGATGATAAGTTATGGGGATCTAAAAAAGAAAAATCGGGAGGATTGGTATTTTATACTGGTGCTGACGAGAAGAACGTAAAAGTAAAAAAAGGGAAACTTATATTGACTATACGTAAAGATAGTGCTTCTGGTAAATATCTATATACATCTGGTAGAATTTTTACAAAACAATATTTTCGTTATGGTAAATTTGAAATAAAAGCAAAGTTGCCTGTTACTGCTGGTGTTTGGCCGGCTTTATGGTTTAAGGCAAATTCTGGACCAGCATGTGTCGGAGAAATTGATTTAGTGGAATATATAGGCTGCATGAAAGCGGAAAAGATGAATGTGAATGTACATCTTTGGGGGACTTTTGGAGGTAAGAAAAATAATCATAAACAGTATCCTAGAAGTGTTGCAGTTAACATCTCAAATTATCATATTTATACTTTGGAAATGCTAAGAGGAAAGTTAGTATTTAAAGTTGATGGTAAAGTTGTATATGAGGTAAAAAAGGGAGATATAGAATATTGGCCTTTTGACGAAACTTCTTATCGTCTTATGATAGCCTTGTCTTATGGTGGAAATTGGGCTGGTTCATGTGGATTGGCTGATAACTCTCTACCGCAATCTATAAAAGTAGATTATGTGAAATATTATAGATTAAAAGAAGAATGTAATGATTAAGCTGGCTCCTTTTGAATCATGTACAGGTTGTACAGCTTGTATGAATAGCTGTTCTCACAATGCAATTGTTATGGCAGAAGATGCCGAAGGTTTTATCTTTCCACACATAAATGGTAACAAATGTGTGGAATGTGGACTTTGTATGAGAGTATGTCCAGTTTTAAATACACCAATAATTACAAATGTAACAAAGCCAAATGTTTTTGCTGTTTGGAGCTTGAAAGACAGGACTGTTAGTAGTTCTGGAGGAGCTTTTTCTGCATTTGCAAGGAATGTGTTGGAAGCTGATGGTGTGGTATTTGGTGCTACTCTTGGAACAAACTTATTATGCTATCATAGGGAGATTCATATGATAGAAGAGTTGGAAGTTCTACGAGGAAGTAAATATGTTCAAAGTGAGTTAAGAGATACTTTTTTTAAAGTGAAAGCCTATCTGAAAGAGGGTAAAAATGTCTTATTTACAGGTACACCATGTCAAGTAGACGGGTTATATAGGTATTTACGGAGAAACTATGATAATTTGCTAACATTAGATTTGGTATGTCATGGAGTACCATCTAACACATTGTTTCATTCATATCTTTTAAAACTTGAAGATTTAAAAAAAGTTAAGATATCTATGTTTGAATTTCGCCGTCGAAACGGTTGGGGCTTTGCATCAGCTATATCAGATAGAGGCAAGCTAGAGCCTATATATGATATTGAAAATTTATATATGTACGCTTTTGATAAAGCTGTTTTATTTAGAAAATCATGTTATGCTTGTCCGTATGCTAGGTTGCCTAGAGTAGGAGATTGTTCCATTGCGGATTTTTGGGGCATAGGTAGACATGGCAAATCATTTAAACACAATGTGTTAAAAGGAGTTTCCCTAGTATTGGCTAATAATGCTAAAGGGATAAATGCCGTACAAAATTTGCAAGAATCTTTTGTGGAAGAACGAACATTAGATGAAGCCTTGGCAGAAAATTATAATATTATTCATCCCTCTCCCCTGCATCCCATGCGTGATAAAATCATCGCAGCATTTTTAGATTCTTCACGTTCATTGAAAAGCATAAATAAAGAGTTTGAGTTGATTGATAATAGCTTGAAAGAACGAGTGAAAGAATATGCCTCTCGATACCATATTTATGATTTGCTAAAAAATATCTACAATAAATATAAAGCTCTATGAAAGTAGCTATCCTATCTATGCAAGAAGTGAAGAATTATGGTTCATTCCTTCAGGCTTTTTCTTTGAAAAAAACTATTGAATCGCTGGGTAATACTTGCGAATTCATTAATATTATCCCAGGTGAACAATTGGGAAATTATAAGATAAGTAAATTTCATAAGATTAAACTCCTCATACAGCGTTTATGGGGGAGGGATTTTATTAGACGTTTGTCTTCTATTTATATTTTCCAAACTCGTTTTTCGAAAGAATTTTTGCCTTATTTGGGAGTGGAATCTGAAAGAAATATTAGGCATTATGACGTGATTGTAATTGGCAGTGATGAAGTCTTTAATTGTGCTCAAAAAACATGGTTTGGATTTTCACGTCAGTTATTTGGTGAAGGGCTGAATGCAGATAAGATAATAACGTATGCCGCTTCTTTTGGGGCAACTACAGTAGATAAACTTCAAGAACTGGGAATTAAGAAGATTGTTGGTCGTTTGTTGGGAAATATTAGTGTAATATCAGTGCGTGATGCTAATAGTTCTATTACAGTAAAAACACTGATAGGTAAAGTTCCCGTAATGCATTTAGATCCTGTATTGATATTTAATTATGATCTGTTTATGCCTTCAAACGTTACGCTAAAAAATTATATGATTGTATATACATACCCGGGACGTATTACAGATAAGCAGGAAATTCAATCAATAAAAGATTTCGCCAAATCCCATAGACTGAAACTAATATCTATCGGCCATTATTTCTCTTGGTGTGATGACGTGGTCATTCCTTCCCCTTTTGAAGTACTGGCATATTTCAAGAATGCGTCATATATTGTTACTGATACATTTCATGGTAGTGTATTTTCTATCAAATATAATAAGGCTTTTTGCACAATCATACGAAATATGAACAATCAAAAATTAAGCTATCTGTTGAAACAATTTCACTTGGAGTCTAGAATAATCAATGATATTGATAAATTGGATAGTATATTAACAACTCCTATTGATTATAAAGAAATAAATGAGTATATAGCCAAAGAAACTCGATGTTCTATTGAGTACTTGAAGACAAATATCTGTAAATAGATTAGCGATGTTCTCTATTTTGGTAAAAAAAATAATTATTACAGACGGCAATTCTTTTAATGACCTTTTGGAAGATAAGGGTAAAGTTTATACTTTTTTAAATCCGGTTTCCTATCTCACTGCTTTAGAGAACAAAGAACTGTTCGCTAGTTTTGATGGTATTTTTGCCGATGGTTCCATCTTAGTGGCTGCCATAAGATTATTAT
>OGIY01000232.1_pt1 | contig 38326 bp, 32 predicted proteins | sample 1571931 | NCBI WGS metagenome assembly OGIY01 (sample SAMEA2582110, study PRJEB24529) | metagenome | biome: Human gut stool | place: China | collected 2011
GGGCGCATCCCAATCCGATGCGCCCTTTTTCTTTGTCGTCATATTTCTTTCATTCGACATTCAACATTCAACATTAAACATTCAACTATCCCAATACAACATTGGCAGGAACGCCGAGGTTGTGGTATATGTTTCTTGCAACATCAAAATTAATTGCACGACGTCCATGGAGAATATCACTTAATGCGGTTGTTGACACGCCTATAGCTTTTGCAGCCTCCTTTTGCTTGTAGCCTTTTTGGCGAAAAGCAACTTTGATGGCAGCTATGAGTGAAGGCTTAACTCGCCATGGATGGGGATCAACTTCGCATTCCCAATCGTAAGCAGCTTCGCTGAGGACCTTTAATTCTTCCTTTTCTACTTCGCTGAGAAAGTCCATGCCGCCCAATTGGGTGCCCTTTGCAAGCAGAGCCTCCATTCGCTCTTCAATTTCATTATATGTTTTTTCGTCTTTAATAGTCATAGTTATATATTTTTGACTTAAGTTTCGCAAGTGGTTCAAGAACGGGCTGAAGGCCCAAAAGCTCCTAGCCCAGGGCATCGCCCTGAGTATAATTGCAGTCAGCAAGGCGCCCTGTAAGGGCAAAAGCCTTATAAATTCTTGGTTTTTGAAAGCTTTTGCCCTTACAGGGCGACAAGTTTGCGTCCATAATAACCCAGGGCGCTGCCCTGGGCTAGGAGCTTCTGCCCTTTCAGGGCGTTTGGGGCTTACTTGCGAAATTTCAGTTATTAATGTTTCCTTGCAAAATCTTTCAGCAATTTGAACTTTAATATCTTCATAATCGTTTATTTTTGCTGCAAAAATAGCGAAAAGTTCTCGATACAGAGAACTTTTCGCAAGAAAAGAAATAAATGTTTGCAATATTTAACTTATACGTACAGAATTCTCTTGCAGAAATGAAAATAAAACCGTAACTTTGCAGTAGTGAATTTTAAAACAGATGGTTATGAAGTACTTAGATCCTAAGGCAGACCTCACGTTCAAGAAGATATTCGGCAATCATCCCGACCGATTGAAAAACCTTCTGAATAGCCTTCAGTTACTCAATGAAGATGAACTGATACAACAGCAACAATATCTGCCGACAACAGAAGAACTGGAGATTTCCGGCTTTACGGATGCCGAGCTCAGAGCCTACGACAAGTTCTGGGATTCGGTAAGTGTTGAAAGAACCCTCATAGATGACAGCTACCAGAAAGGTAAGGAAAAAGGTAAGGAAGAAGGAATTGCTGAAGGCATGGAAAAAGGTATGAACCAGAAAGCCCTGGAAATAGCTAAGAATATGCTGGCAATGGGACTTTCTGCCGAACAGGTTGCCAAAGCTACCCAGCTGTCTTTGGAAATCATTAAGAATCTGAGCAATTCATAAAAAACAGAAAGCGGAGATGTAGATTACGAATATCACCATATAATCAAGGGTCTATACGCCACCTTTTCATCGTGGCATATAGACCATTCAACACTCCACATTCAACATTCAACAATCTCTAACTTTTTCAGCAACTTTTCCCAGAAATCTCTTGCAGATATGAAAATAAAGTCGTAACTTTGCGCTAGCATTTTAATATAGATGATTATGAAGCAGGTAGAAGAAAGATACATCAGCTTGCTGACCGACTTCGGTTTCAAGCGAATTTTCGGAACAGCGATGAACAAGGATTTGCTCATTTGCTTCCTCAACAGCTTGTTTAATGGCAGACAGGTTGTGAAGGACGTATCGTATCTGAATCCGGAGCATGTGGGAGATGTATATACCGACCGCAAAGACATCTTCGATGTATATTGTGAGGGCGAAAACGGCGAGAAGTTCATCGTTGAAATGCAGAATGCTTATCAGGCGTATTTCAAGGATCGCGCCCTTTTCTACTCAACCTTCCCTATCCGTGAACAGGCACCAAAGGGGAACGACTGGGATTTCAAGCTTAATCATGTCTATACCATTGCCCTGCTCAATTTCAACATGTATGAGGATGCCTTCGACAAGGAGAAAACCCGCCATCATGTACAGTTGTGCAATACCGCTACCCACAAGATTTCCTACGACAAGCAGGAGTTTATCTATGTAGTACTAGCTAAATTCAATAAGACACTAGGAGAATTGGAAACGCTCTACGAGAAGTGGCTTTATGCGCTGAAGAACCTCTATAAACTTACCCAACGCCCAAAGGAGTTGTGCGACAAGGTTTTCGACCGTCTCTTTGAGGAAGCCGAGATTGCCAAGTTCACACCTCAGGAAATGAGGGAGTATGAAGCCAGCAAGATGGCATATCGGGATATCAAGAACTGCATTGATACGGCGAAGCAAGAAGGTCTTGCGGAGGGTATAGAACTAGGGAGGAAAATATGTATGGAATTAGGAATGAACCAGAAAGCCCTGGATATTGTCAGGAACATGCTTGCTGATGGCGTTGACATCAATCTGATTATGAAGTATGCCGGACTTACCCAGGAACAGATAGAAAAATAAAATATTATCTCAGAAATTTCTTTATCATATCTATGATATCAACTTTCTGATTTCTTCTTGGGTTAACCCCGTTATTTCCATGATGGTATTTTCATCCATACCCTTTGCCATCATTTTTTTGGCAATTTCCAGACTTTTATGATGGCTACCCCTTGCTTCACCTTTGGCAACACCTTCATCAATACCATTCATGTAATAACTCATCAGGACGCCGTAGTAATCATCGGCAGCCTTAATACTTTATCGTATTTTTCCCGCTCCTCACTACTCAAGAAACGAACATCTGGCAATTTTGCAAGATGATCGAGCATCTTCTCCACCCAGTGGTCTATAATATGTCCTTGTATATCCATAATTATCTTGTATTTTAGTATTCTTTAAACTTTCGCTCGTAATTCGCTCGTACTTTTTATATCTTCGCCAAAAATAATTACGTTATTATTCTACTAATAATCAACGCATTATAATTCTATCGCTCGTAAGTTCGCTCGTAATTCGCTCGTAATTCGCTCGTAATTTGCTCTTATTTTACGAGCGACCAATTTGATACATTACCTTTGGTTTCATTTTGCATGATTCCATCCTTACGAAGCTTACGTAGGATATTTCCTATTTTTGTCTTTTTCTGGGTATCATCCAACTGGTCAGAAATGACATTCCACAGCAGTTTGTCTATTTCTCCTCTTGACAACACCCCATGGTCTTTCAATGAATCTACGAGCAATCTCTCGCACGACTTCGAGTCAAGCCCCTTATGCATCGAATACTCCACCTTCTTGTCTGCACGCTGTGCAATGTGTTTCGCCACAAACAAATGAGGCTTTCTGCCTTCTATAAGATGCTTCTTTCTTAATTCCTTGATAGCTTCGTCACCGATTGGCTTATCACGCTGTACTTGATCAAGAAGTACAGCCTCCGTAAGGTTGATGTTCTGGTTGGCGAACAACATAAGACTATAATTCTCGTCAATAACCGTACCATACATGTGCATTACAACATGCGAGTCATCTGTCCCATTGTAGTCGGGCATCGGCAGAAATCGTTCCTTCTGACGCACAAACAGGTTGTGTATGCCATAACCTTGCGAATCTATCATCTTCAAGTTCACCATGGCCCTCATAAGGAAAGGGTTGCGATACAACTTCGGCGTCTTTGTACCAAAGATATATTGTGTATAGTCACCTTCAAGGAAACCGCCTGCGTTCTCAAACGTCAGTTTGTCCTTGTCTTCAGTAACTATAATACGCTCATTCTGCAAGTAATTCTGATGGGCTATGCAGTTATGCAGCCCCTCAAGTATGCTGCGCGTATCGTATTTCCAAACCTCGGCTGGTATAAGCGAATCCTGCGGATATATCTTGAAACGATAGTTGCGTATACGGCTCATCAAGGCCGTTGTCGCTTTGATGTATGGAATGGTGTAGATGTCACCAAACACCTCACCGTCCTGGTAGCATTTCCAAACTATCTGCGAAATGTGATAAAGTTTATGCACCTTTTCCGACTTACCCACAAGCAACAATGCCGTACGCGTAATCAGTCCGTCCTGTGTAAGATGGGCTTTATCCAAGAATGTGGCATCATCCCAAGTCTCCACGGCTTCTGCAAAATCGGGGTAGCGCAGTTTATAACCTGCCCGAGCCAATTGTATTGCCTCAGGATCAAGATCGTCGAGTGTTGCATCCTCTACTATCTGTGCCGACCAGTCGATTTGCGAGGTATATATCTGGCGCATCCAGTCAACGTATGGAGTAAGGTCTGTAACATGGCTGTCCACTCTGATATATGGTTTCTGTTTATAAGTAGTTGGCTCATTAACAGCAGCAGGAATCTTGAACAGCACAACACGCAGTTTCCCTTCATACATGAACTCTATGATAGAGAAATTCACCTTAGGAACAACCATTCTTCTTAGGTAAAGTTCCAAAGCCTCATTACCTACCGCTTTCATCCTTGCACAGTCAAAGGTTGTACCTTTTATTTCTAGAGTTTCGTCATCTACACCAAAATACAGATAGGCAAAATCCTTATGATCAAGGCATGCACCATTCGACAAGGCTGAGATATATCGCCCCAGCTTATCTACTTCCTGATAATTGGATTTGAACTCCAAATATCTACATTCTTTTCCTATTTTGGCAATCTGCTCATTAAGCAGACTGGTATACTTCTGATTAACATCCATATTTAATTCTGTTTTGATGTACTTAAAATAGTAACGATGCCTGGATAATGCCAGTAACCTATTTATCTACCTAGGTAAACTTCATCCGCAACAGATGCTTTCCCCTGCATTTTCTTATACAGATAACCGATGCTGCAAAAAATAGTATTTTCTTCGTATTCATTATCGTTAGTTGTTGTTACTTTTTTGAGAGCAAAGGTACATTATTATTTCGAAACACGCAAGAAAATCGGGGAAAAGTTTTAGAAAAAGTTATCAGGAAGTATTAGGGGAGGCTGGTATCACATATTGGCTTTCATCAGAACTGAAATTCAAAGTCACACTTCTCCACGTTGCGCAACTTCTCCAGTTGCTCAGCCTTATGAGCCTTCAGTTTCTTTACCCATTCTGCCAGCTTGGGAGAAGAGCTCTTTATAACTATTGTTTCATTTACATGTACCATAAGCCTATAGTTTTATATATCGGGGCAAAAAGACTATTTCACTTGAAATTACCTCCATAATGGTTCCATTTGCCATCCCTGCGGAAAGCCGAGAGCTTTTAAGTCAATTTCGGGAAACCGAATGAACAACCATGTTATTTTGGGATAGCAATTTCAATCTTTTCTATCTCATTGAACATGAGTAGTCTCAGTTTCTTATCAAAACGATAAAGCATCATCACTTTCTTGAAGGATGAACCTTCCTTGTATAAATGTGCTGTCTTGGGCATCTTCAACAAAGGATACATATAAGCAGACAATCTGTAATAACCAATATTGTCAAGGTACTGTATGGCTTTGTTCCTATCATAAATCTGTAAACCTCGTGATTCAAGCAAATTAACGAGATTTTCTGAAGATTCAAATCGTTTTGTAAAAGGTATAAGATTTGCCATATTCAAATGTGTATAAATAAAAAACGCCTCGCACGATTTGAGCATTGTTAAGAGGCTTGGCGAGGACTGACGCTGCAAAGATACGAATAATTATTGAAATCACAAAATTTTCCGCAAGAAAAATCTCGCAAAAGTGAATATTTATGTTTAATAGTAATAATGGAAAGGGTTTAATGATATGAAACAACGCTAACACTCAATTTCCGAATACCTTTCTTACTGCATACGATGTGAAGGAAAAAGCCATCGTAACACCAGAGAATTGGTTGGAATGGGTGCTATAAATAAAAGGTAAAATCACCATATAACCAAGGGTTTATACGCCACCTTTTCATCGTGGCATATAGACCCTTGTCGTTTCCTGTGAGGTGCAATGTGTACCAAACCTGTTAATTATAAGTAATAAAAACAAAAAATCTGTCGTTTTTATTACTTATACGAAACAAAAAGAGTATCTTTGCAAAAAGTTTTACTCGTATGAAACAAAAAATATTAGAAAGACTAGGGTATTCCAATCGTATCGAACGCATGTTTGGACGTGGAATGATGATTGCATTGACGGGCCAGAGGCGTGTCGGCAAGAGTTGTGTGATGCGGCGAATTTATAATCACATCGCTGAGAATGAAGAAAATCACGTTATTTATATAGATAAGGAGAAAACCTCATTTGATTTGATAGCCAACTATCAGGATCTGGAGGCTTATGTAGCAGCCAACATCGTTGAGGGTAAGGAAAACTATCTGTTTATTGATGAGGTGCAGGAGATTTCTGATTTCGAGAAAGCACTCCTCAGTATCCAATCGGATGATACCTGCCAGATTATGATTACCGGCAGCAACGCCAAGATGCTTTCGGGCGAACTGGCAACTCGCCTGAGAGGCAGATATATTGCTTATCGCATTAGAGGACTCTGCTATGAAGAGTTCCTGACGTTCCATGAACTGAAGGATGATGATGCTTCCTTGAACCTGTATCTGCAGTATGGCGGGCTCCCTCAGTTGCGCAATTTAGGATTGGATAATACCGACTTGGTAGAAGATTATCTTGACAATGTGTATAATACGATAGTACTTCGTGATATCATAGAGCGAGAAAACATCAGAAACATACCATTGTTGCGAACGCTGCTGAAGTTTGTGAGCGATAATATCGGTAAACAATTCTCAGCAACGAGTATTGTAAAATTTCTGAAAAGCCAGAACACCGAAACGTCTGCCAAGATGATTCTCACGTATTTGGAGTATTTAAGCAATGCTTTTATTATCGATCGAGTTAACAGATACGACATTCATGGCAAGCGACTTTTCGAGTTAGGCGACAAGTTCTATTTCGAAGACCTGGGAATCAGGAATCATATTATAGGTGGCAACAGGCGTTTTGATATCGAAAAGGTGATGGAAAACGCTGTATATATCCATTTGTGCAGGATGGGGTATAAAGTATATGTTGGTCAGATGTATAAGGCTGAGATTGATTTTGTTGCCGAGAAAGCGGATAGTGTGGCGTATGTGCAAGTTACCTATCTGCTGGCTTCTGAGGAAACGGTAGAGCGTGAATTCGGCAATTTGAAATTGATAAAAGACAGTCATCCCAAATACGTGATTTCTATGGATAGGCTTTACAGTCAAACCAATATTGATGGCATTAAGCACATTCATCTGCGAGATTTTCTGAAAATGACTACTTTGGTTTGATGCCATGTAGATTATGAATACTACCATATAATCAAGGGTCTATACGCCACCTTTTCATAGTGGCATATAGACCCTTGTCGTTTCCCGTGAAGTGCGGGGGGATATATGTTTGCTGGGCAACTTATACTCCTGCTCAGCTTAGGAGTTAAACAATCTGTATTTATTATGGAACTGGATAGACACATGTAATAGACTTGAAGTCATAATCGAGGAATACTCTTCCATTATGTTCGTCACTACCACTATAATCTTTAATAATATCAGCAGTCCAACAATACTTACCTTCGATTTCGCCACCATTCATAACTTTCTGGTCTTTTGACAAAACCAAATCGATGTCTTTGGTTTTGAGACCATCAAAGATACCTTTCTTTCCGACATTACCATATACTTTTTTAAGATTGCCTAAAACTACTTCTTGAAGCTTTGTACAATCTGAAAAAGCATTTTCCTCAATTTCTGTAACATCTGGGAGGGCTATGGATTTCAGCATGTCAAAATGCTTAAATCCTTCATAAGGAATCTTCTTACATCCTATCAAAGTAAGGTTTATACTCCCATACCCTGCATCTTGAAGTCCGATATGTATTGCATCCAATGTTTCTTCATCCGCATCGGGAGCAAGCATGAGATTGATGTAAGTCTTGCCCGCATCCAATTCCTTCTTGACATCTTCCACAATTTGATCGTAAGTGATACCTTCGTCAGCCAGCGAAACAACAGTAGCATCCAGTGCATAACTCTTAGCATTTACTGTTGCTTGCAAGAATGTATGAGATGCCAAAGGAGCTTCTTCATATTTCACAGTGAATTGGGAATTTGTTACAAAATTACCATATAAATAGGCATTGCCCTTTTCATCAGATGTAAGGGCAATATCTTGATACCTTTCCATATTGCTGCTGCCCGCAGGAGTGTATTTATCGATGCTAACTGTTATTGGCTTATTTGGCATAGTTGCAATGCGCAAGCGTGAATAGTTGCGTGTTGCCTCGGCAAATTTTACGGTTATAGTCTCACCATTACCAGTGATTCTAGCATTTCCCTCGATATATTCATCTGTTCCAGAATCCTTACCTTCTTTCAAAACTAATTTGCCGGCTTCCCATTTGTAATTAGGGGCATAATATACATGAGGTATGTATGCAGGGTCTCCTTCCCGATAAACCAATTCACCACTTGTCAATTCCCAGCTACTGCCATTATATGTAAAAGTTGCATATTGTTTTCCATAAGAGGTGTTGTCTATCTCCAGAAGCAACTCATCTCCTTCTGCCCATGAAGTCTTGCCTTCATCAGGTGTACCTATAGCACGAGTCTGTGAATCTCCGAATGCCGGAAATTCACCAACAACCAACTGTACGTTGCTCTTGCCTGTTGTTGTGGTTGTTTCTTCTATATCACTTGTGCATGACGCCATTACTATAGTAACAACTGCCAGCATGATGTATTGAAATATCTTTTTCATATTCTTTCCTCCAATTATTTGAGTTCTTCTTCGTTGTTACTGTCCCAACCTTTCAAATCATCTACGCTGATTCGGGTCAGTTCCACTTTGTCTTTTCCTACATCGAGTTTGTAGGTGTAGCGTTTACCCTCTTCAAAGTCCGTTTGTGATTTTAGCTTTGACACAAAGTTTTTCTCACCTATTGAGAATTTTAAGAATTCCTTGTCTGTTCCCACCGTTCCAGGCACTATGATGGCAGAGAAAGTTTTCACTTCACCATCTTCTGTCTTACAGGCATCCACCAACTTAGCCTCTTGATAATTGGAAGTGTCCATTTTCCATTCATTTTTACCGTCTGGCAAGTTCATAAAAGACGCTCCACTGCAAGGTGAGCAAATTTTTAGGCTACTTATGTCCAAATTAGGATAATCAGCAGTACCAACATGATACATGATTGTAACCAAAGACATACGATGCTTCATTGGAATCGTTACATAACCATAAGGAGAACCGTACCAATGACCAATTATTAAATCGGCAAACTTCAAATCATTTGGCGAGCTTTGATTTGTTGGCAATTCATATACCAAATGATAGGGAACATAATCATCCGATGATGGATATACAGCTAATATAAAATGTTTGTCGACTTCATTTAACCAACGAAAACTTCTATTGCGAGACCATTCGTTTGTTTCCCCATTAAAAGAAAGAACAGTCGTACTACCATACTCATAATCCGTAAATATACTTACTTTCAGTTTATCTTTGTCCTCCCAATTGTCACCATGTCCTAAAGTATTGACACGAGTCTGCATACCTCCAACAGAGAAAGTGGCATTGATTTCCTGCCCTTTCAGCGTAGGAGCCATATCCTCATTTTGCGTACATGCTGTAAAGCCCATAGCCATAAGGCCCATTACCGCATAGGAAATTCTTTGTTTTATCGTCTTCATAATCTTCAGTTTTTATTGTTAGTGAGTTAGTGAGCGGCCAAGCTCACTAACCCTGTATTTCCTATTGCTGTTCTGCGTCCAAAGAACCTTCATCACTTGGCTGCCATTCTATAATGCCAGCCTTTTCTATAACAACACCTGTGTTGCAGATACGTATTGTATATGTGTACAGATTGCCGCCTTTAAACTCATTGTTTGTTGACGATTTCAATGAAGTAGTGTAAGTATTGATTGTGCCATTGGCAGCTACTTCCAATTCTATATCCATCTTATTGTTGTCCAAAGACTGAGGGAATACTATGAACTCACAGGTGGCATCGTTTTTCAAACTTTTATTATCCACATCGGATTCATAAATTCCTCTATCTCCAGAAATGGTAACTTCACCAGTTTGTGTATTAATATAACCTGTCTTATAGATACTCTTTAATTTTAAGTTATTTTTAAGGTTCGCATCATTTGCATTAATGCCATCGCCAGCCTTGAAAGTCAACCGTATCATACTCATGCAATGCTTGAATTGGTTGTCTCCAGTAAATTGCACCTGTGGGGAAGACTTGGTGGCGGTTGCACCAGTTGCAAAGAGAAAATCTGCTGGGCATGGTTCGCCTTCCTTTACCTCTGCCATATTCCAATTATTTACAATGCCGTTACCATCAACATTTTCTTGATATGGATAATAGGCATTGAAAATCACGGTTTCTCTTGCGTCTGCAAAATATATTGGATTGTCAGATGTGAAATTTCCGTCACCAGTAGTTGTATATTTCACATTGTCTCCTATTGTATAGCCATATGATGTGACATTTACGCCTATGGCATCGTTGTTAGACCAGGTGTTGCCAGTGGTGGCGCGTGTGGCGTTTTTAACAATATCCGCCTTTACTGTAGCAGCAACAGGACCATTGTTGCCGATACCGTCTTCTTCGTTAGCGCAAGCAGCAAACAGCAATGCTGCGGCAGCAATGTATAAGAATCTAAATTTCTTCATATATCTTGTTATTTAAGAGTTGTTATTGTGCTATATGTTCATTATTGTCTCCTGCCTCTGTCCAAGACTTAATGGTTCCAGAAATATCTACGGCAGAACGACTCAATTTTACTACTGTATAGTGGTATCTTTTGCCACCCTCAAGTTTTACAGGCATTGTCCATACAAAAGGAGCGTCGTAACCATTCTTGAGGTCAAACTCTATCACTCGGCTTGCTTCTTCTGTAGGGAGCAGGATTGCCTCATACAGCTTGCCAGCTTCGGTAGTTTTCATCGTGATGTCCGCAGGAGTTTCTTCACCAGAGATAGTTCCATCCACAAGATTGAAAGTGGCTTTGGTATTCTGGCCTTTCACTGTCACAGTCATTTTCTTAAGGTCTTCTTGCGTGAGACCGTTACCTGGTTGAACATCCAAAATAAGATTGCTTAACTTATGGAAGAACGTCAAGTCAACCTGTGGCGTAGCTTTGTTGCAGCCTTCTGTCTTGGCATACATGAAGTCGATAGCTTCTTGTTTCGTTTGGTCTGTTACATCAAGTGCAACCTTGTAGTCATTGACAGTGGTCTGTGGATAGTAAGAATAGAAGTCCACATCTCCATCTATCGGGAAGAAAACAGTCTTACCACCAGAAACAGGTGAAAAGGCTATACTTCCATTTGACTGATAGCAAACATTGTCAACACCCTCTTTGATTACATCCGCAGAGAGTGTCTTGCCTGCTTCTGTCATGAAGATACCGATCCTGTCACCATCAGCCCAAGCTACACCAGCAGCACGGGTGTTTACGCTGATACCACCAGTAAACTGCACGGCTACCTTATCGTTCTGGGTAGAAGGTACGGTGTCTTCTGTACTGCATGAAACCATTGCACCTGCCAAGAGTGCAAGGGCGAAAAACTTAGTCATCTTTTTCATATTATAAATATTTTAAAAGTTATTATTATTTTATTTCTACTTCATTGTTGAGGTTCGTCCAACCGTTGATGGTAGCTTCCAGATTCATCTTTGGCTGCATTTGGTTGTAGTTGAGCCGCAACTCATACTTTCCTCCAACCTTCATCGCAGGGGCGGTGATGTCATACTCCTGCAAGGTCTCGTCAGGGAGCACGAGGCGGAGATAAACATGAGAGGCGGGGCTTCCCTGTATGGTCGGCATCAGCCGGATGACTTCCGATTTCAGGGTTGATTCCGTAGCCAAGATAGTAGGGAGTTCCACTTCCGTTGGCTCTATGCTCGGCAAACCGTAGTCTCCATCACTATTCTTCTGTGTAGGGAACAGACACCAGGCTGCATCTAATGCCTTACCACTCATCTCTGTGCCTTTCGGCACATTCTCAATGATGACGGTCAGTTCCGGAAGCACGCTCTTCATAGGGTTTTGCACCACATAGCTGCCTTCCTTGTTATCTATCTTCACATCGGCAACTCCGAAATAGGCATTGTTCCTTACATCCTTGGGATTGGTCAAGCCTATCTGGATATTGTTCCAGTTAGTCAAAGCCCTGGTCTGGTCAGTGGTGAAGAATGGCTCTATAAGATTGGTAATAGCCAATATCTGATAATGCCCTTCAGGAAGAGCGAAGCGTTGGCTTGCTACCTCCTGTGCACTACCACCATGTTTTTCCTCTACAAGCGAGCCGTCATCGGCATTGAATATCCAGAGCTTCACGTCTTTCACTTCCGTACCTTGGTCAGCTTCATCTGCCCAAGTGAGCGATACCGACAAGCCACCTTCTTCCTCATCAGAATGAACATCATGGTCGCAACTTGCCAACAGGCATGGGACGCATAACAGCACCCATAACCAAATATTAAATCTTCTTTTTGCTTTCATTTTCTATCTTGTTTTATGGGTTACTGTTGATGATTGTTGAAAGGTAAGCTGAATCCCAACCTTACTCCACTTTCCCAAACAAAGTTGTTCTTATGCAGATGCTCCGGCATTCCATCCACACGTTTGCCAGTAAGACGGGTCAAACCGGAATAGATGCCAAGTTTTAAGCATGAGTTCAGTTGATAGCCAACCTGCAAGTCTGCACCATAACCCAAATGCCAGTTTGTAGAACCTTTCATCACCTTGGCATCATCGGCTATAGTACGGATGTCAGCCTTGGTCGTTACTGCATATATATGAGGTGAAACAGCCAAATCCCATCGGCTGTCAGCTGTTTGAGGGAACAACCCAAGGAGATTGATATTCACTCTTGCCCCATATTGTCCCATTCTGACATGGCTTTTCAGATTGGCATATTCCCAACTGTCCATGCCTAAGACACCTGCCTTGTAAAGCACGCCGTCGCTACCCAACCAATAGTTACGTTCTACGCAGCAGTCTTGTGCAGACAAGTTCATCTCTCCATACTTGGCAGATAACTCAGCCGAGAAGATGGAGTTGAAACGATAGCCCCCATATAAGCCAGCAGCCCAACCGAGGTGCGTCTTGTCATGTCCGAAGCTTGAGAAGGTAGAGAAGCCGAAAGGCATTCCACCCTCTACTCCTATATACCAGCCTTGCTGCCCCGTCTTTCCATCTTCTCTTGCTTCTGCTTTCGCGAAAGAAAATGGAAGAATAAAAGCAAGCAATGCGACCAGCAATCGTTCTTTTCCAGTTAAGTAATTTCTCATATTAATCTATTATGTTTTGATTATAATTTACAATATTTTAAATCCTTCATGATACAGATTGTAAAAATCCTGGTGCAAAGTTAAGGCTTTTATATGAAAGTGGGGGGGGTAATATTTGTTTTTTCAGGTATGAATTTTTGGTTTTTGGTGTCTACTTCATGGGGGAATGCGACACCTTGTTAGTATTCTTTAACGTTTTCAGACTCTATTCAAGAAGTAATTATCAACAAAGACTAATTATACGTCACCTGTTCATCGAGGCATATAGACCATTCAACACTCCACATTCAACATTCAACAATCTCTAACTTTTTCCGAAACTTTTCCCTAAAATCTCTTGCGGGTTTGAAAATAAAGTCGTAACTTTGCAGTAGTGAATTTTAAAACAGATGGTTATGAAGTACTTAGATCCTAAGGCAGACCTTACGTTCAAGAAGATATTCGGCAATCATCCTAAAAGACTGATCAGTCTTCTGAACGCCCTCCTGCCACTCAGCGAAGAAGAGCAGATACATGAAATCAAGTATCTGCCAACAGAACTTGTGCCCCAGCTCGAAGGGGGCAAGAACACCATTGTGGATGTACTCTGCACAGATGTCAGAGGCAGGAAGTTCTGCGTGGAAATGCAGATGGAATGGTCTGACGCATTCCAGCAGCGAGTACTGTTCAATGCATCCAAGCTCTATGTGAGTCAGGCAAAAAAGGGCGGAAAATACAGCGAACTGCAACCAGTGTATTCTCTCAACCTGATAAATGATATCTTTGCGCATGATACTCCAGATTTCATCCACAACTACCGCATCGTGCACGATAAGGACAGCAATAAGGTCATCGAGGGCTTGCATTTCACCTTCATTGAACTCCCTAAGTTCACTCCTCATTCCATCGCCGACAAGCGCATGATGGTCTTGTGGCTCCGTTTCCTCACGGAAATTAATTCCAATACGAAGGATATTCCTGCCGACCTGCTCAATGATCCAGAGATAGGAAAAGCCGTAGAAGATCTTGAAGTTTCCGGCTTTACAGATGCCGAGCTCCGTGCCTATGATAAATTCTGGGATTCGGTAAGTGTTGAAAGAACCCTTCTGGATGACAGGTACCAGAAAGGAATGGAAGAAGGTATGGAAAAAGGCAGAGCTGAAGGTATAGCTGAAGGCATAGAAGAAGGAATGTCCCAGCGAAGCCTTGAGATTGCCAGAAAGATGCTGGCAAAGGGTTTGGATGAAGCATCGGTCATGGATATGACGGGGCTGACGGCAGAGGAGATAAAGCTGCTGAAAGCGGAGATGTAGATTACAAATATCACCATATAATCAAGGGTCTATGCGCCACCTGTTCATCGTGGCATATAGACCCTTGTCGTTTCGCCCTGAATCAACGGAAGAACCGCTTTATACCCCATCTTCTTCCTCTTCTTCCTCTTCAGCAGAAGCGTTGGTATCCAACTTCTCATCCTTTGAAATAGAAATACTACCCATTCGGGAAATCTTAAGTACCAGAGGTACATATTCATCACTGGTAACATCAGGCGACCCAACACTTGCTGCGAAGTAAAGATAATCACCTTCTGCTTTCACATACACAATACCGAGCAAAGCACCCATGTCCTGTGTATGTTTGTCAATATAAGACGTGAAATCTTTCTTTGTGAAAGTACGGCTAAAGAATTCTGTGCCATCGCTTCTCAATACCTTAACCGAAATTCTGTTATCATAATACTTGGTGTTTTCGTCCAACTGGAGAACCGGAAGTTCCTTGTCAGAACTACGTTTCACCACCACTTTATAATGGGAACCAACCCAGTCAGCCTCCCTAGTCTGCTCATAATCACTCATTTTCTGAGTAGCTTTGTTCACAACCTTAGCCACCGGTTTAGGAGCAATAATGATATTACTCTTCTTCTTTTCTGTACAAGCCGTCAAGCTAGAAATAGCCAAAAGACCTATTAATATATAATCAATTCGTTTCATTCCGTTATTTTTTCTTACTGCAAAAGTACATTTTTCTTTTGAAATAGCCAAAGAAAAGAACCGAAATCTACATTCTTACACAAAATCAGATGCAAAAAAGGCGTCTACTTTCACAAGCAGGCGCCCTACATACCTAAATACTAACTAATAAATTTCCTATTGAATCTTACACGATATAATAAAAGTTCAGTTTATGAATTCTAATCGTAACTTTGACGAAAAGAAAATGAAAAGGTTTAATCAAGATATAAAAAAAAGTGCTTTTTCTGCTTTTTTTTTCATTTCTTAGCAAAAGAACATCAAAAAAAACGATTTTGTTTTGTTTTTCGAACAATTTGCCGTACCTTTGCAGCATAATAAAGACATTTAGTATGAAAAAGAGGTTAATATTTATCATTTCTGTATTTTTTGCCTTCATTTCATGTTCGCATCAGCAAACAGAAAAGAAGGAGCAAGTCATCGACACAATACCTGTGATGGTGATGCAGATACAGAAATGCAATCGCTTATATACTGCAGAAGCTCATGTTCATAAGATTATAACACATGATGACCAGCTCAATCTGAAGGGCTCCCTGTTCAAGAAAGACTTCAATATTCATGTTCCCGGCTCAAACCGCAAGGTGGCCATTCCGATGGATGCGACATTAAAAGCTTATGTAGACTTTTCAGGATTCTCTGCTAAGAACGTTAACCGACAAGGTGACAAGATAGAAATCATCTTGCCAGACCCAAAAGTGATGCTCACCAGCAGTAAAATCAATCACGAAGGTGTAAGACAATTCGTTTCACTCACCAGAAAGAACTACAGTGATGCAGAACTGTCACAATTCGAACAACAAGGCAGGGAAAGTATTATTCGCGATATCCCGAACCTAGATATTCTTGAGCAGGCACGCCAAAGTGCAGCAAACACCCTGATTCCGATGCTACAGGACATGGGATTTGCAGAAGAGAATATCAAAATCAGTTTCAGGAAGAAATTCACTTTCAACGATCTGAAGACTCTTCTGGATAAGACAACTATCGAAAAGAATCACTAAGCGAGGAGAACAATGATATGAAAAGAATACAAATCATCGTACTATTAGCACTGATCCTTATTCTGGGTGGAGCCTTCTATTGGCTCACCAAAGACAACGAGGTCAGCGTGGTACAGGAAGATAAGACAACCCTCTCACCCACTCAGGTAGAAAGCATCGAGAATATCGGCCAATGGGAATTTCTATCTGTAAGTGATGAAGAACTGATAGATACAATACGCCGTGGCTTTTTGGGCGACGACCAACTGGTACGTATCTATTACGGAACGTTGCGCTTGGGTATCGATATGAAGGATGTAAAAAAAGGATGGCTACAAGCCAGCCAGGACAGCATCGTTTGCACTTTACCTCCTATCAAACTGCTGGACCATAACTTCATAGACGAAGCGAAGACCAAGAGTTTCTTTGAAGAAGGCAAATGGACAGGCAGCGACAGACAGGCTATGTATGAGCGTGCTTATCAAGCCATGAAGAAACGTTGCTTAAACCGCACCAATATCTATACTGCACAGGCGAATGCCAAAACTCAGTTTAGAGAGATGCTGAAAGCAATGGGATTCAAAAACGTAAAGATAGAATTTGAGAAATAACAAGGTTATAACACATAAGTAACTGCGTTATCAGGTATAAAAAATATAGATATAAGATAAACATAAAATTTTTAAGAGATGGATGCAATAAACGATTTTTTCACCGCATTTAGTTCATTCCTCTGGGGATGGCCTATGATTATCCTGCTGTTGGGAACCCACATCTTTCTGACCATCCGCTTGCGCTTTCCACAACGCAAGATTTTCAAGGCAATCAAACTGTCTGTAAAGAAAGACAAGAATGCCACAGGAGATGTTTCACAGTTCGGAGCACTGGCAACAGCATTGGCAGCTACAATTGGTACCGGTAACATCATCGGTGTGGCTACAGCTATCGCTCTTGGCGGACCAGGAGCCGTACTCTGGTGCTGGTTAACCGGTGTCTTTGGTATTTCTACCAAATATGCCGAAGGATTACTCGCCGTAAAATATCGCGTAAAGACCAAGCGAGGCACGATGTTGGGTGGTCCTATGTATGCCCTGGAAAAAGGATTGGGCTGGAAATGGCTTGCAGTCCTGTTCGCCCTCTTTGCCGCATTGGCATCATTCGGAATCGGTAGCACGGTACAGGCAAATGCCATCTCTACCCTGGTAGAAAACCAATACGGCATTTCTCCATACATTACTGGAGCCATCGTTACGGCTTTAGGAGCAGCTGTGATTCTTGGAGGCGTGAACAGTATCGCCAAGGTTTGCGGCATGCTGGTACCTTTCATGGCACTCTTTTATGTATTAGGCTGCATCTACATTCTCTGTGTAAATCATGCTTATTTATTGCCTGCCATCCACGTAATCTTAGACTCTGCATTCACGACTAAGGCAGCAGGTGGCGGTTTTGCAGGAAGTACCATGATGATTGCAGCCCGCTATGGTATAGCCCGCGGATTGTTCTCTAACGAAAGTGGTCTGGGTTCGGCACCCATCGTTGCTGCAGCAGCCCAAACCCGTAACCCTGTGCGTCAGGCATTGGTTTCATCTACCGGTACCTTTTGGGATACTGTCATCATCTGTGCCCTTACAGGTCTCGTCATCACCTCAAGTATCATAGCATACCCAGACATTGACTATCATAACGGAGCAGCACTCACCAAGGCTGCCTTCAGTAAGATTCCATATATCGGAGCTCCGATATTGACCATCGGACTGGCAACATTTGCATTCAGTACGACATTGGGATGGAGTTATTATGGAGAACGGTGTGTAGAATATCTGAAAGGCAAAAAGTGGATGCTCTGTTTCCGCATAGTCTATATTGCTACTATCTTCCTGGGTAGTGTCATCAGCCTGGGACTGGTTTGGAACATTGCCGACTGCATGAATGCTTTAATGGCGATACCAAACCTTATCTCCCTGCTCTGCCTGAGTGGTATCATAGTGCATGAAACCAGAAAGTATCTGTGGAGAGACCAGTTAGATAAAGACATGGACGAAAAAGAAATAGAGGAATTAGAATAAAAGACACAGAAAGAAAATACCCTGAAAGGGATAAAAATACAAAAGCTCGGCATTGCATCACTGCAGACCGAGCTTTTATTATTAAATCAACAAAAACTAATAAAATATCTTTTCTAAAAACCAAAAAACCTATTCGTTATGAACTTATGGTGCAAAGATACTACCGTTTGAGCAATAAACAGCACATTTTCTGTTGATTTCTATACTTTTTATTGGGCAAACGTTTGCACAGTTTGCCCTATCAGATTACAATTTATACTGCAGATGTTTCATTGCATGACCACCCCAAGTGGTATCATTGACATATTGGAAACCAACCTTCGTATAGAGACGCTCCGCTTTCGGATTGCCTTTATCACAAAGCAAACCTACAGCAGGAAGTCCTAATTCTCTTGCGCGAGAGATAGCAGCATCCAACAGTTTAGATGCAATACCTTTTCCACGGTATTGGTTAGAAACAGCCAAACTATCCAAATAGAACTCACCTTCCTCTGTTTCAAGCTCCATAGCCGAATAGTCTATTCCAAAAGCCACGATTGCAGCCTCAATAAAGCGCTTACGTAATCTTTTGACGTCAGCACCATCGTATGCAACCAAGATGCCAACAAGAATGCCATCAGTAGACATAGCAACCAATGTATTCTTATAACTATACTGACTGTCCTCCATCTCTACAAGTTTAGTCATCATACGGTGAAAATCAACCAATGTATGCTGAGGACCAGCAAAATTTTGGCAACACTGCGCATTCATCGCCTCCATGATAAGCGATGCGATATGCGAAGCCTTGTCAGGCGTAGCCTGTTCTATTTGAATTTTCATTATAGTATTTTTTGTTTATTGTTTTATTATTGTTATTTCTTTCATGCTCCAGCATCGTGAGGAAATTCTACAAAGATTACTTTTTTCATGATTGCAGATTGGGTTTGATGCCTTATCGTTTACAAAGTTACGTATATTTTTTGATAAGAGCAAGTTTTTTATATTTTTTATTCGAAAAAGTTTTTTTATTCGAAAAAAAGATGTATCTTTGCCGCAGGTTTTGAAGCTAAATTTCTATTACTAGCATAATAGAGATACCCAAATCCCTTGGGTCCCAATGCTTCAAAACCTTTTTCGTTTTTAAGAGCGAAAAAAGAGGGTGTGTCATAAATCAGGATAATAGTTGGTGTATAACAGTTGACTACCGCATGCACAACAGGTGTTGTGCATGCGCATATCAGCTGTTATGCAAGCGCACAACAGCTGTTGTGCGACCGAAGATACTGACTGTCTCAACAACTTATTCTATCTCTTTCAACAACATATCCTATCTCTTCCAGCAACATAACCCATATTTACCAACGACAAGAAGAGGGTGAATCATAAACTTATGACACATCCTCTTCTTCGCAATATAAATCATTAAGGTTTTGATTTTCAGAATATTACTATAATCACAAAGCTACAGAAGCATCCTTTAAGTCTACTGCCTGTGCCTTGAGGGTTCCCTTTCCTTTTATCACAACGACACATTTTCCGAAGAATGCCTTGCGATGTGAATCGGTGAAACGCTCCAAAGAAGTCTGACATCCATTATCCGTTCCCAGAATCTTTGGTGTTTTCAGGTAACCATGACCACTTGCCTCCTGTTCACTAGAAACTGAGAAGAAGATCTGGTTATCTGCGTTCGGACAGAGATTGCCATCTTTATCTACTACATTCACCTCGATAAAGGTGGTCGGATCAGAAGAGCCAAAAGCCTGACAGCCCTGATAGGTCTTCTTCAACACAAGATGATGAGGAGCTCCTGCTGTTTTTATGACCTGCTCTCTAAGAACTTTACCATTCTTTCTGGCTACAACCTTTACTTCTCCCGGTTCAAAGTTTACCCGCCACATCACATGATATTCAGTACTCTTTCTGAAAGCATCGCCTTCGTTATTTGCACCATATACTGTTTTTTTACGGATGCCCTGACTCTTGCCATTGATAAAGAGTTCTACCTCATCGGCATGATTATAATAACACCACATGTCGATGGCCTGTCCCGGCAGCCAGTTCCAATGAGGGAAGAGATGCAGCACATCTTTCTGAGTCCACTCACTCTGATACATATAATAGCTGTCTTTTGGAAGACCCGCCAAATCGATAATGCCAAAATAACTGCTACGGGCAGGGTAAGCATAAGGAGTAGGTTCACCGATATAATCGAAACCGGTCCAGATAAACTGTCCGCCCACAAAGTCGTTGTGCTTCACCACATCCCAGGTTTCTTCGTGGGTACTACTCCATGATGCATGGAAATTATCATAAGCCGAACACATAAACGATGGATCGGTATAAGGCAACCACCATTCCTTTGGCGCAGTATAAATGCTGTCGCTAGGCATCATATAGTAGCCACGAGTCTGCAAGGCAGAAACACTCTCCGAAAGAATGAAAGGCTTGCCAGGGAAATTCTTTGGCACATCCTTCACCCATTGATGGTGATAATTGAAACCTATAACATCAATAGCCCCACTCTTAAAGAGATGATTCTTCGGGTCGGGCTCATTGCAGCCAGCAGTAACAGGGCGATAGCCCCAAGGATCATACTCCTTCACGATTTTGGCAAGATGCTGGGTAAGAAGCGAATTGACACTCAGTTCATCGCTATGTGACAAGCTAGAAGCATCATGACCGACATTCAGAATCAGGTTAGCCTGCTCCAGGCTGAGCGTATCAGCAGCCGCATTCGACCATTGTTCGAGAACCTCATTACCGATACTCCACATGATGATACTTGGATGATTACGGTCGCGCTTGATGAGATCAGACAGGTCTTTCTTATGCCATTCATCGAAGAAACGGGCATAATCGCCATTCGATTTCTTGCGGCGCCACATATCAAAACTCTCGTCCATCACGAGGAAGCCCATCGAATCGCACATGTTCAGGAGTTCTGGTGCCGGAGGATTATGACTGCTTCGGATAGCGTTCACGCCCATATCGCGAAGGATGGTAAGCTTACGGTGCATCGCATCCTCATTAACGGCAGCACCCAGGCAACCGAAATCATGATGCTCACAGACACCATTTATCTTGAGATTCTTGCCATTGAGGAAGAAACCCTTCTTTGCATCAAACTTCACATCGCGGAAACCGGCAGTTGACGTAGCAACATCCACTACCTTCCCATTTACTACCAGCTCGCTCTTGACTGTATAGAGATATCCCTTTCCGATGTCCCAGAGATGCGGATTCTTCACCTTGAGTTTCTGTTCCCGAACACCCTGACTCTTGGCTACGATCTTTCCGGCAGCATCATAGATAGTATTACGGACAGAGAGTTTCATCTTTTTACCGGAAGCAACGAAATCTACCTTCACCCTGACATCACCCTGTGGAGAAGTTGCTACATACTGTCCCCATTGGGGAATATAAGCAGATTTCATGGTTTTGGTGAGCCAAACATGGCGGTAAATACCACAACCGGAATACCAGCGGCTGTTAGGCTGGTCGCTGTTGTCTACCTTCACAGCAATGACATTATCACCCTTCTTATTAATATAAGGTGTAAGATCATACTCGAATGTACTGTATCCATAAGGGCGGGTTCCGAGTTTATGACCATTGATATACACGGTAGAATTCATATATACTCCATCAAAGGTGATGGTAAAGCGGTCATACTTTTCCTTCGGATTCACCGAGAAGTGCTTACGGTACCATCCGATGCCGCCCGGCAATGCACCACCACCGGCTCCCGAAGAATTCGAAGGAGAGAAATCGCCCTCTATCGCCCAATCGTGAGGAAGATTCAAACTTCGCCAATGCCGGTCTGAATAATCAGACTTTGACATTCCGGCACTATCTGCTAAAGTGAAAAGCCAGCCTTTATCAAAAGACTGGCGATCACGGGCGCTCAACGACTGAGCGCCCAATAGAAAGATTGCTAAAGCAAATATTTTCTTCATATTACTTCAGTTTTACAGTAACAGCCTTACCAGCATACTTCACCATCTTGCCCTTAGGCGCCTTGGCGAGGCTGATGCCCTGCTGGTTGTTATCACTAACAAGTACAATATTGAAGCGACGCTTCTGGAGCATACCGTCGAAAGAACCCTTACGGGCAGCGATAGTAACGGTCTTCTGAGCATCATTATACTTGAAGTCTATCATAGCATACTTACCCTTCTCGTAGTTGTAGTTGGTTCCCTCATCCTCATAGAGTGTATAAGAACCGTCCTTGCCTGCATAGACATAGAGGTCGATGAGCTCAGCCTTCTTCTGATCGCTCCACTCCATCTCTGGACCCACAGGAAGAATAGAACCCTCTGGAACAAAGACTGGAATCTTATCGAAAGGCGCATCGGCTACGATGGTCTGTCCACCGGCATAGTGCTTACCTGTATAGAAATCATACCAGCCCTTCTGCTTAGGAAGATAAACATTGCGGCTGTACTTCTGATACTCGCCTACAGGACAAGCCATGAGAGCAGGACCGAACATCCACTGGTCTTTGATGTCGTAAACATTGTCATCGCCGTTGAAGTCCATTACCAAACCACGCATCATCGTATAGTCCTTAAAATGAACCATACCCGCCATACTGTAGAGGTAAGGCATCAGGCGGTAACGGAGTTTATCGTAAGCAACGATGGTCTTGTAAGCAGGATGATCTGCCGGAGCAATGTTCCATACCTCACGGGTAGGCCACTGGCCATGAGTACGATAAAGAGGAACGAAGCAACCAAACTGGTTCCAACGCGCCTGCAACTCGCGCCATTCCTTCAAGTCAGCATTTTCCTTACCGGTCTTATCGAACTCCTGCTGGGCAGCCACATAGCGGTTCTCTACACAGAAACCGCCCTGGTCCATTCCCCAGAAAGGCAGACCTGCCATAGAATAGTTCAAACCGGCTGTCATCTGGGCACGCATATCTTCCCAACGGGTAGCAATGTCACCAGACCAGGTAGCCGTACTGTAACGCTGTTCACCGGCAAAGCCCGAACGGGTCAGAAGGAAGACACGCTGGTTAGGGTTCACGCTGCGCTGTCCGTTATAGATAGCATCAGCATTCACGATGCTGTAAGCATTGAAATATTCGGTAGATGTACCGAGGGCAGTAGAACCGGAAAGAGCCTTGCGGTACCACATCGGGGTACAGTCACGAACGTTTGGTTCTGATGCATCCATCCACCATGCATCGATTCCGAACTTATACTTGGTATAAAGATTCTCGTCCATCTGGCGCCAGAACATCTTGCGGGCACCATCAGAATAGGCATCATAGAATGAACCGCGGAAGCCGAGCCAGTCGTGAATATCATCCTTGATAGCCTGATGATACATCCAGCCCTTGCTGTCGAGTTCCTTATAGTTCTTGACTGTATCATAGAACTTAGGCCATACGGAAATCATGAATCTTCCGTTCATCGCGTGTACGCTGTCGAGCATCGCCTGTGGGTTTGGATAGCGAGCAGCCTCAAACTCATGACTTCCCCATGAATCCAGCTTCCAGTAGTTCCAGTCCTGAACAATATTGTCTACAGGAATATGCAGGTCGCGGAACTTCTTCATGTTGTCCTCGATGTCCTTGCTGCTCTGATAGCGCTCACGGCTCTGCCAGAAACCGAGGGTCCATTTAGGATAAAGCGAAGCCTTACCGGTAAGCGTACGGTAACCGGAAATCACCTCATCGAGATTCTGACCGGCAATGAAATAATAGTCCATATCCGGCGACATTTCACTCCAGATGCTCAACTGGTTCTTCTCTGCCTCAGAACGAGGAGCTGCTACGCGAAGTCCGCAATAGGAAACATCACCATCTGGCTGCCACTCGATACGGATAGGAGTCTTTACGCCCTTCTTGATAGGAGTTTCAAACTTATAAGAGTTCGGATTCCAGGCTGTACGCCAGCGCTCAGGAACTACCAGTTTGCCATCGATATAAATCTTCATATAGCCGGCATAGTAGAGGATAAACTGATAGAAGCTGTTGGTTGGAGCCTCTACATAACCCTCATACACCACCTTGGAGCCATTCAGAGCAAAACCCTTTGGCAGGTTCTGAATGCCGCCCTTGTCGGTCTTGTTGCAAACCTCAGAAGTCTCAGGCATTGCATACTCAAAGTAAATGCTATCTTCGCCTCGAACAATCTTCTGACCGTTCTTGTCTACATAAGTACCTGTCAGCTGACCTTCCTTTCCATCTTTATCATAGAGTTTGAAGGCACGGTTCAGCTGGAGATAATCTTCCGGATTACCCCAACGGCAATAAGAATAAGAATCCCAGAGGATGCCATAGTTTTTATTAGAGATGACGAAAGGCACACTCACCTTGGTATTATACTGGAAGAGGTCTTCGTTCTTACCCTTCATGTTGAGTTCCTCACTCTGATGCTGACCGAGACCATAGAACGCCTCGTTATCAGGAGAGTTGAAGAGCGCACGCCATGACCATCCGTGCTTCTGTGCTTCAGGAACCTTGGCAATGTCTACACCGATTTCACGGTCAGGCACAGTGAACGGCTTGAAAGTCTTTCCGCCCTGAGCAACCTCGTTGAGAAGGACATTGTCTTTCAGGTCATAGAAGGTAATCTGACCCGTAGCCTCGTTCATGACAGCACGCATAGCTGCAGTGGTAATGATGAGATTGTCTCCCTGCTCTTCCACCTTATACTTTGCCTTGCTGTTTTGAGGCACAATAATCAGACTCTGTTTATTACGGAAACTCTGTTCGGCTGTAGCCTGAACACGGATAATCTTATCGCTCACCACCTGGAGGCGAATCTGACTAGGACCAAAATTCTGGTGTTGCTTCAACTGAACAGTGAGATAATTACCATTCTGGTTGAAACCTGCTGCCTGCATACCTGTGGCACTCATCAGCAGCACTGCTGAAATCAATAATGTTTTAGTTAGTCTCATTTTATACGTTTAAAGGAAAGTTTAAAAATTTGCGGCAAAGATACGAGAAATTTCCCGTATCTTTGTGCGCAAATGTTATCTGTATGTGTATAAAATGTTAACTAGAAGCGTAAACTACTCTGATTCTGACAGATTTTTACGATATTGAGACGGCGTAACGCCATACGCGTCTTGGAAGTATTTAGTGAAATAACGTGGATTATTGAATCCCACCTTATAGGCTATTTCACTGATGTTCAAGTCACCCGAGCGGAGCAGATGCTCTGCAAATTTGATACGCTTGGTTCTGAGATACTCAGAAGGTGTAATACCCGTCAGCGAAATCATGCGTTTATATAATTGTACGCGTGAAATGCTAAGATGAGTACTGAGCGATTCTACCGATGTTTCAGGATTGCTCATATTGTCGCGGATATAAGCATTCACCTCATCAATAAATTTGCGGTCGGCCTCTGTTATTACATATTCTGTGCTCACATTCTTGCGTTTCTTCAAGAGGTTCAGAATACAGAGATTCAACATATCAATATCGAATGGTTTGGCAATATACTCGTCAGCACCACACTTCAGACTTTCCTTGCGTTGCTCATCTCCCATACGGGCCGAGAGCATGATGAAAGGTATGGCTGTAGTTTCGTCATTGTCCTTACACATCCGGCAGAGTTCGTTACCATCCATCACAGGCATCATCACATCGCTCAGGATGATGTCTGGACGACGGTCGATTATCTTGTTCCAGGCATCCTGACCATTGACAGCCTCAATAACCGTATAGTCTGTCAATACTTCGTTCATAAACTCACGGAAGTCCTCACTGTCGTCAACGAGGAGCACTACCGGCTTCTTGATCATCGATTCTCCAGGCTGATGCGCATGTTTACTCATTCCGTAGAGAACGTTCTTACCTGCATCCGGATCCTCATCAGTAGCCTGATGCACCGTGGTTATGATAGGTGCTGCTCGCAAGGAACCGAGATGTGCAGTAGAATTAGAGGTGGTACTGCTCTCTATCGGAAGGTCTACCATAAAGATGGTTCCTCCGCTTGGATTATCTGTAACATCTACTTTACCGCCATGCAGTTCGGCAAACTTCTTTACCAGGTTCAGGCCTATTCCGCTACCACCCTGCGGCTGCATTTCAGTACCATTAACCTGATAGAAACGCTCAAACACATGTTCCTTCTCCTTATCGCTGATGCCCTTGCCAGTATCAGATACTGAGATGCGGAGCATATCCGAATCCTTGTCTCCTACACGCTGGCGGAGTGCAACACTCAGAGAAACGGTGATAAATCCTCCATCTGGCGTAAACTTATAGGCATTGCTCAGGAGGTTGTTCACGATTTTTCCTACCTTATCAGCATCAAACGACATCTGCAGACTAGGCACCGTAGACTCGAAGGCAAGCGTTACTTTGCTGTTTGCCAAAGTACGGAACGAAGTACAGATATTGTCAACGAAGCTCACAATGTCGATATGCGACAGGGTAAGTTTTTCCTTGTTCTGGTCTATCTTGCGGAAGTCGAGAATCTGGTTTACCAGATTGAGCAAACGGGTAGCATTGCGATGAATCATCTCCAGCTTTCTGCGTTTACTTTCATCTCTTTCTTCTCTGATCATACTAACCAGCGGCGAGATAATCAGGGTGAGCGGAGTACGGAGCTCATGACTCACATTGGTGAAGAAGTTGAGTTTCAGTTCGTTCAACTCCTTGGTCTTCTTGATACTGTCTTCCTTACTCTGGAGTTCGAATTTAACACGCTGCTTTTCGAGCATGCGTTTACGGTAGAGATAGAAAGCTACACCTATTAATATAATATATACGATGAACGCCCATATAGAGAGATAGAAAGGCGGGTGAATATGAATCTTCAGCGTGCTCACCTCTTCGCTCACACTACCATCAGCATTCACCACCTTTGCCTCCAGAACATAGCTGCCTGAAGAGAGATTGGTAAAGGTAGCCTCCGGACGTCCCTCCGGTGTCAGCATCCATTTGTCATCAAGTCCCTTCATACGATATAGGAAACGGCAGCGGGCAGGAATACTCACCTGGTCAGAAGCCAGCTGTATGGTAAACGCCTTGTCCTTATAGCTGAGATCCAGTACTGGGTTTGTATCAAGCGATTTAGCCAGAGGCACTCTTCCTTCAAACTCCTCACCTGCCTTCAGCGGATGATCGAAGAGTACTAAACCGCTAAACAAGACTTTTGCATGTTTCTGGGCAGGAAGGATCTTGGCAGGATTGATGATATTAATACCATCCTGACCACCGATGGCGATGGCTCCATTTCTCATCAGACAGGCAGAACGCTGGTTAAACTGGCGGCTCTGCAAGCCATCGAGCGAATTGAAACTAATCATAGTAATGTCCCATTTGCCCTGATTGTTCTTAGCCAAAGTAACACGGGTAACGATAAATTCAGAAACCAGCCAGATGTTATGCTGCTTATCTTCGAGCACCATACAGCCTACCGTACCCTGCGTACCATTGAGGTCATTGATTGACTCCAACTGTCCTGAAGCCTCATCATACATGGTGACGCCCGCAGGCGAAGCCATCCACAAGATGCCTCGGCTATCCTTCATCATGTAATTCAGGGAAGGACTAGGGAAAGGCTGTCCGTCCTTGGTTGTATTCACATTGGTTACCTTTCGGGTTCCGAAATTAAAGATAGAATAGTTCTGCGAATGACCTATCAGAATTTCATCTTTATTCGGCAGGAAGAGCGAGTTGATAAAATCGCTGGATATGCCTGAGTTCTGAATATTGTAGGTTGTAAACTTACCACTTTCAGGATTATAAATCTGGAAGCCTGAGCCCAAGGTTCCGATAATCAGGCGATGATACGGATCTTCAGCAAGACACCAGACGCTGTTATTGGCAAGTCCGCCTGGAGCTGCCTGAAAACTCTTCCATCTGCCGTTTTTATATTGGGCAAGTCCACCATTGAAGGTTCCGAAATACATCGTACCATCACTCATGGTTACGCTGCTGACCACAATATCCGAAGTCAGACCGGTTTCAGCCTGTGAGAATCGCCAGCTCTGTCCGGTAAGCGGACTGTAGCATACAATACCGCTATCATTGGTTCCGCACCAGAGATTACCATTCAGATCCTGCGTGATCGTACACACATCACCAAGCGGAACAGTAGTGAATTTCTGAGCGTCAGGCGAATAATAAGCCACGCCGTTTTTGTAACTACCTACCCAGATAGCTCCCTCATCATCCACATAAACCTTCTGCAGGGAATTGTCAACGATACTTCCCTTTGCTTCGGAATGAACATATTGACGGCAGATTTTGCGTTTGAAATCAACGAAGAAGAGACCGTTATGGTCGGAAGCCACCCAGAGATTGCCAGCCTTATCGCGGGCAATATCACGCATCAGAATACGGGTTGGGCAAGGAATAGCAATGCCCATGTTTGTAAGATAAGAACGGGCATCGGTCCATTTTCCGGTTTTAGACTGATACACGTAATTGGCATTACTTACAGAAACCCAGAAACCTCCTATACCATCATAGAAAGTATAGGCACCATTATCACCGGCAGCTTTATGGTTAGCAAGGAAGGAATTGGACCAGAGAACCTTCTGTTTCTGTCCGTTGACACGACAGATTGTACCATCACCATAGGTAATGAGCGCATCGCCGTCAACCTCGGTTATTTTACTGATATTTCCCTCTTTCAGACAGCCCTGCTGAGCCTTTTTGGTAAATTTAAAAAGATAAGTATTTTTTGTTTTGGCATTATGATAGTAGAGTCCCTGTCCGTAGACAGCTATCCACATGTTCTTATCCTTATCTATCAGGAGTTTATAAGGAGGTCCCTGCACGTGGATGTCTTTGAGCCATTCTTCCGGTTTGCGGTCAAACTGCTCTTCATCATATTTGTAGATGCTGTAACCCACAGAGGTATGCACCCAGATATTTCCATCATAGTCTTGTTGAAGTTCATCTACCGAATTGTTAGGCAGCGACTTATCATCAGTGTTGCTATAATAGAAAGTTTTCATACGGAAGCCGTCAAAGCGGCACAGTCCCGACTGGGTACCGAACCAGATGTAGCCTCTGGTGTCCTTGAGGATGGCACCCACCTGACTGTTCGTAAGTCCATCATGATTGGTGAGGCTGCTGAATTCTACGTTTTCATAGGCAGCCCATGCCCTACCCGGCTGCATGAGCAGCAAGAGCAGAAACAGCACGATGACATGTTTCAAGTAGTTTTGTTTTTTAATAATCATAAGCATTAATTGGTTTAGTTCTATAAAAAGATTGCTTTCTGTAAATAGGAATTATTTCGCTTCGTTCTTTTCAGAACTTTCGCGTATTTTCAGAATCATCGGTACCACTTTTTTGTAGATTTTTTCATCACCATTGATACTTCTCATGAGTAGATCACAGGCTGTGGTTCCCTGTTCGTGCGCCTTGTCCATGATAGCAGAGAGTTTCGGCGTAACGAAGGCTGCAGTATCACCATCGGTAAAACCGATGATAGCAACATCCTCTGGTATGCGGAGCCCTTTTTCCTTGATAGCATCGAAGGCGGCATAGGTGATAATATCGTTAAAGGCAAGAATGGCATCAGGTCTGTCCTCCTTTTCGAGGAGACGGAGGGTAGCGTTTCGTGCCACATCGAAATCGATTTTGTCGCAGACTACGAGGTCACGGTCGATAGGGATGCGGTTCTCTCTCAGAGCCTCCAGATAACCGTGTTTTCTGCGGCGCACCATATCAAGATGGTTTGGACCGCCGATGAAGGCGATGCGGCGCGAACCGGTATCTATCATATGCTGGGTAGCCTCTTGGGCAGCAACATCACCATTGCCTACTACCTGGGAGAACTTATCTTCTAAGCAACAACGGGCAAAGAACACCAGTGGAACTCCCATCTTATGCAACTGCTCGAAATGAGAATAGTCGACCGTATCCTGTGCCAGACAGGCGATGATGCCTTCCACATGCATATTCAGGAAGTTTTCTACCGCTCTCTTCTCATGCTCTGTGTTTTCGTGGCTATTGGCGCTGATCACCGAATAACCATTCCTTACGGCATAATCTTCTATACCATCCAGCACGGCAGCATAATAATGTGTCACCAGGTTTGGCACAATTACACCAATCACCCTAGGTGCTTCTTTTCTGAGGCTCTGTGCAAAGGGGTTTGGTCGATAATTGAGTTCCTTGGCAAGGCTTTTCACCTTTTGAGTCATCTCCTCACCCACTTCATGGCTGTTTCGCAAGGCTCTAGATACAGTTGCTATGCTGACGCCAAGTCGGTCGGCGAGGTCTTTCAAAGATGTTCTTCGTTGTTTCATATTCAGTTTATGCTTATTATCGATATACATTTTGTATTCACATATTCTGCATATTTTGTCTTTCCGACAGCAAAGTTAGTGAATTCTCTGCAAAGATAACAATTTCTTTCGAAAACGCAAACGTTTACGTTATTATTTTTCTGAAAAAAATTATTTTATAAGAAAAAAACTCGTAATTTTGCAACCTGAAAAGTAATGAATAGTTGATAATAAGTTAGTTAGAAACAAGCGTGGGTTTGGAATGTCGGGAGACAATCCAAACTCTTTTTTTATGTCCCGATGTCAACAGATTACCTGCCAGGATACAAAAAAAGATGAGGGCACATACTGAATACTGCCCCCATCTGATATGGTTATTACTGCTTAAAAACAAATTTCTTCTGTCCGGGATAGTTGACGAATATCGCTACCAGCAGAGATACAATACTCTTCGGAATCATATAATGCAGCTGAATATGTTCGTGCGCATTCAGAAATTCGGTCAGGGCGATAGTGCCGCCCGAATTGAGCATCCAGCTGATGCCCCAGATGATAAAATAGCGCCAGGCGACACTCTTTTTCTTGCTCTTGGAATCGCCGAACACATAACGGTAATTCAGTATGCAGTTGGTAATGCCGCCACTTATCACTCCCAGCGCATTGGCAAGTCCGTAATAAATGCCGATGATATCTGAGAGGAAGAATGCCAGTCCGAAGTCTATCACTGAGGCGCAGGAGGCGGTCAGTTCCGCCTTGCCGAAGGTTACGAGTTCTTCTTTAATCTTGCCCATATTCTCTTGGATTCCATTAGCAGTACGCCTACTATCGTAGTAAGAATACCCAACATGACATCGATGATATAATGATGACCGGAATAGACTGCCGTCCACCAGATGCCCAGACAGATGCAGGCGAAGAGCACCACCGTATACCAGCGTTTACGGCTCATCACAGCATAAATCGTAGTGAGGAACATATAGGCAGCATGCAGGCTAGGCACGGCAGCAAAGACATTGGCATTCTTGCCGTAGAGTCCGTGGAACACGTGCAGTCCGGTCATTGCGTCCCATCTGCCCAGACCAGCCACATTGCCCGGTGTATTGAGCACAGCCTTGAAGCCATAGTTCATCGCATACCAGGGCGGAGCAGCCGGATAGATGTAATAGCCGATGAAGCCGATGACATTCACCAGCAGGAAAGCCCAGGAGAAACGCTTGAACCATTTAAGCTGTTTCGTAAGATACAGATAAAGGGCAAAGGCGATAGGCACCGGAACCCAGCAGAGATAGAAGATGCCTGCCCAGAAATCGGCAAAACCGCAATGGTGAACCTTGAAGTATTCGCCCGGAATCATCAGCTGGCTATGGTCGGCTACAGCCTGCAGTTCTGCGCTGGATGAAGCAGCAATGCCGAAGAGAGACTTTTCTGCATGATAGAGATTTGCCACGTCAATATCGTTCACCATATAGTTAGGATAAAGGCGCATCGAATCGTAGATGATTCCAAAGAGGAACCAAGGCAGAAAATAGAAGGCAAAACGGCGTGTTTTCTTCCAGGCTGCGAGTACCGCCAGGAGGATAATCAGATAGATACTAAACACTTTTTTCTTCTTTTTATTGATAGAACTTGAGTTTATTATTTATGAGCGTTCATCACAACATAACAATGCCAGATGCGCCAGAAAGCGGTGATGTTTGCCAGAACGGCAATCAGAATCATTCCGCCAGCCAGCCACCAGATATTGCCTGTAAAGCCGGTAATCATCGCAGTAACGGCGGTAACTACAACGCGCTCAGGACGCTGCATGAAACCTACCTTGCACTCAATATCCAAACCCTCGGCACGGGCACGGACATAACTTACCATCACAGAACCGATCATCGCTGCAAAGGTGACTACGCCCATCCAGAACCAGGTCATATCACCCTGCATACGTACGAAGATGAGGCAGATGCCAAAGAGACTTACCAGCTCGCTGTAGCGGTCGAGTGTAGAATCCCAGAGTGCACCGAAGAGACTGCTCTTGCCGCTCATACGTGCCAATCGGCCATCCATCATATCGAAAAGACCGGCTGCGAGGATGATGAATCCACCCCATCCTACAGTAACCATGCAAGATGCATAATCAGCCTGCTCAGTTCCGAGCATCCATGCAGCATGAAGGAAGAAACCAGCTGCCACGATATTGCCCAGGAATCCTACGAAGGTGACAATGTTAGGAGTAATACCTACTGCTATCATCGCCTTGATAAGTGGATTGATGATGGCATAGATAACTTTTTGTAAGAAATCTCTATAATTCATATTTTTATCTATTTTTTATTGCCTGTTTAAGAAATGTCTGTTTAAGAATTTGTTTCTTTAAGAATTTGTTTCTTTAAGAAATGCCAGACTAGATGATTCCAGCCGAAACCAGTATGATTTTGATGATAATCAATGAAACGGCTGCATAGAAGCCGCCCAACAGATCATCAGCCATCACATAGAAGGCACCCTGCCTGTTATCCAGTTTCTTGATGCCCAGCGGTTTCACCATATCAAAGAAGCGGAAGAGAACAAGTGCCACCAATGCCCACCACCAGGCATCTTTCACTTCGCCCTGAGCGGTAAGCGGAGTCAGCAACGACAGGGGAATCCACACGCCAGCCATCTCATCGATGACCACACGGCTGGGATCCTCGCCCCAGTAAGGCTGCAACTGCGCTGTTGCCCAAGTGCCCAGAATAGTGGAAACAATGACGAGAAAGAAGGTGATACTCTGCAGACTCTCGCCCGTAACACCGAGTCCGTAAGCCAAGGCTGCCCAGATGAGGGTTGCCAAGACAGAGCCAGCCGTTCCCGGTCCCCAAGGCCAGAAGCCACTGCCGAAACCGGTGCCTATGATGACGGGCAGCAAAGGAGGCCGCTCGTCGGTAAGATTTCCCTTGTTATTCATTCTCTTAATATTTAATAAGCCCGCAGAAGGGCATTTCTTCTTTAAATTTCAGTGTGCAAAATTACGCTAAAAAATTAAATTAACCAAATAGTTTTCTTATATTTTTCGGAATTTCATCATATATTGACAGATAAAAAGGTGAAATAGAGCAATATGAAGGGGTTTTATACCACTCAGGCTCGCACGGCGAAGAGCAAGAACAGGCAGCAGAAGGAACTGCATGGAAGCCTTTTTCTGAAAATCTCATAAAAAACTGAAATAATGAATAGGTTTTTGCGTCTATTTACGAATAATGTTATAACTTTGCATCCTGAAAGCATTAAATCATGGGCGGAGAGCCCCTATATATAATAAGGTATAAAAAATGAAAGGTATTAAAAAGTTGTATTTTACAGTCATCCTTCTGATGATTTCTACGTTTCAGATGATGGCTCAGCAGAAGATAACAGGCCGTGTCATCGATGACGACGGTTTTGCCGTACCGTATGCAAGCGTGCAATACAAAGGACATAAAATCGCAGTTTCAAGCAACGGAGAAGGTAAGTTTACCATTGACAAGAAGCCGGGACTCATGCTCACCGTAAGCGCACTGAGCTACAAGAGCACATCGGTGAAGGTTGACGAAAAGACCAACTTCCTGGAAATCAAACTGAAAGACGATACGCACAAACTTACCGAAGTGGTGGTAAAATCGAAAAAAGGCCGCTACAAACGTAAGGATAATCCTGCCGTAGAACTGATGCGGCGCGTGATTGCTGCCAAGAAAAAGAGCGACCTGAGCAATCACGACTATGTGCAATATGATAAGTACCAGAAGATTACGCTCGCGCTCAACGACCTGAAGAAAGAACAGCTCGAAAGCAAGTTCTTCCAGCGCCGCCAGTATCTCCTCGACCAGGTAGAAACCTCTCCATACAACGGAAAGCTCACCCTGCCTGTCAGCATCGACGAGACGGTTTCACAGCATATTTACCGCAAAGATCCGAAGACCGAAAAGGACATCATCAAGGGTCAGCAGAGCAATGGAATCGGACAGGTAATCCAGACCGGAGAGATTCTCAACACCGCCCTGAAAGAGGTGTTCACCGATGTGGACATCTACGATGATTACGTGCGCCTGCTGCAGTATCCCTTCCCATCTCCTATCGGAAGAACAGCCATCAGCTTCTACCATTATTACATCGAAGATACGGTGTATGTGGAAAGAGACCTGTGCTACCATCTGCAGTTTATCCCAGCCAACAGCCAGGACTTCGGATTCCGAGGCGAGCTCTATGTGCTTGCCGACAGCAGCCTGCACGTGAAGAAATGTAACCTCTACATGCCTCACAACAGCGATGTAAACTGGGTTACTGACATGAAGATTGAACAGGAGTACACCAAGCTCGACAACGGCGAGTGGGTGCTCTCTAAAGACGATATGATAGCCGAACTGCACGTCAACAAGCTCCTTCAGGACCTGCTGGTGGTGCGAAACACGCGAATCACCGATTATGCCTTCGATGCCTTGCCGAAGCAGCTCTTCAAGGGCAAGGCGAAGATCAGGCACGATATGGATGCGATGAACCGCGATGAGGCTTACTGGAACAAATACCGACAGGTGGACCTCACGAAGAGCGAATCATCGATGGACAGTTTTATCCACCGCATGGAGAACTCCAAGGGATTCAAATACATCATCTTCGGTGTGAGAGCCCTGATGGAGAACTATGTGGAAGTGGCTCATACCAAGGGCAAGAAGGTAACGGTGAAAGACAGTCTGGGTGTTGAAAGAGACAGCATCATCAACGACCGCCGCAGTCTCTTCGACCTGGGACCTATCAACACGTTCCTCTCCAACAACTACGTAGACGGTGTGCGCCTGCGTCTGGCGGGCAGAACGATGGCAGCCCTCAACCCTCACTTCTTCTGGGATGGTTACGGCGCCTACGGTCTGAAGAGCAACAAGTGGTATTACGGCCATGTGCTCACCTATTCGTTCAACAAAAAGAAGAACAGTCCGTTCGAGTTCCCTATGCGCAAGCTTACCTTCGAGCTGGGGCATGATATTACATCTCCATCCGATGATAACCTGCTGCATAACAAGGACAACTTCTTCATGACCCTCCGTGCCACTACGCAGGACCAGATGTATCAGTATCACCGCCAGAAGGTGACCTTCACCTACGAAACCGACTGGGGTTTCCGCTTCGACACCAGCCTCCGCTGGCAGAGCAACCGCACCGTGGGCAATCTCCACTACTTCAGGGTGAGCGACGGCGAGGAAATACGCAAGATACGCACCACAGAGGCGAGTGTAGGCTTAGATTACAACCCGGGTGTCACCTATGTCAACACCAAGCAGCAGCGCCTGCCTATCAACCTCGACAGTCCTGAAATCTCGCTCCGCCACACCATGGGCTTAGACGGATTCATGGGCGGCCAGTATCAGAGCAACCTCACCACGCTGGGCATTTACAAGCGCCAGTGGCTGGGAAGCTTCGGTTATATGGATTTCAACATCGTGGGCAAGGCGCAGTGGAGCAAAGTGCCTTTCACCATGCTCATCCAGCCACCGGTCAACCTCTCTCTCTTCGAGCAGGAGGCAACCATCAGCATGATGAAGGACTGGGAGTTCCTGAGCGACCGCCAGCTGTTCTGGTCAGTAGCCTGGGATATGAACGGCAAGCTGCTCAACCGCATTCCGCTCATCAAGAAGCTGAAGTGGCGTGAATATGTAGCCATCAAGGGTGTTTGGGGCGATTTGACCAGCAAGAACGACCCGAGCAAGAACCTCAATGATGAGAAGCTCTTCAAGTTCCCTACCAACTCCTATACCTTTGGCAAGACGCCATACTGGGAGTTTGTAGCCGGCGTGCACAACATCTTCAAGTTCTTCGGAATCGATTATGTTCGCCGCCTCAACTATTATGACCATGCAAACATCTCAAAATGGGGCATCCGTATGGGCTTCCTCATGTCATTCTAATAAGAAAAAAGATGCCTTGATGCAGTATTTTACTGCATCAAGGCATCTGCGTACATATATAAACAACATATAAGAGAGTAAACACAATGAAGATTCTATTAGCAGACAAACAGGACATCACAAGAGCCGGATTGAGCTATGTGATCAGCAAGATAGAGGGTTTGGAAACCCGGACCATCGAAGACAAGGCAGACCTGATGCTTGCCTTAAAGGAAAATGAGGATACGGTCGTGATACTCGACTACACCCTTTTCGACATCAATGATGCTGCCGAGTTACTTATTTTAAACCAGCGTTTCCCATACACGCGCTGGCTACTGTTCAGTGAGGATCTGAGTGCCGATTTTGTCAAGATTCTCATCGCCAGCAGTACGCAGTTCAGCGTATTGCTGAAGGAGTGTTCGCTAATGGAAATCAAGGAGGCGATACGTTTCTGTGTGGCAAGCAACCGTTTTGTCTGCCAGCGCATGATGGAGGTACTTCTGGCTCCGAAACAGGAGGAGCAGGAGAAAATCAACCTCACCAAGACCGAGACAGAGATTCTGAAGGACATTGCGCTGGGAATGACGACGAAAGAAATAGCAGAGAAGCGCTTTTCCAGCTTCCATACGGTCAATACCCACCGCAAGAACATCTTCCGCAAGCTGGGCGTAAACAACGTTCACGAGGCTACGAAATATGCGCTGAGAGCCGGTTTGGTTGATTCGGCAGAATACTATATTTAACTTCGGTTACTGAAGTTTCGCATGTGGTTCAAGTACGGGCTGAAGGCCCAAAAGCTCCCAGCCCAGGGCATCGCCCTGGGTATAATGACAATCAGCAAGGCGCCCTGTAAGGGCAAAAGCTTTGTATATTGTCAGGTATTTGAAAGCTTTTGCCCTTACAGGGCGACAGGTTTGCGCCCATAAACACCCAGGGCGATGCCCTGGGCTAGGAGCTTCTGCCCTTTCAGGGCGTGTGGGGCTTACTTACGAAACTTGAGTTCGGTTAGTTTATAGCAATCTTGCAAACGGCTAAGCCCTATTAACTATCAACTATAAACTATCAACTTTTTTAGTGGGGGGGGTTAACAGGGTTAACAGTTAACAGCTGTTTTTTGCATGGTCCCCCTCGCGTACCTTATTATATAATAATATATATATACTTATTTTTATATAAGTGTGTGGATGGAAGTATGCATTTTTGGGGTGTTAACTGTTAACCTGTTAACCCCCATCTTAATTTTCTCTTTCCAGAGCGCATCTTTTTATCTTGATGAGTGCCTTATATTAAGACCGACAAGTGCCTTATATTAAGACAAATAAGAGGCTTAAATGATGACCAGCGGGAGGCTTAAATGACGCCTCACGAGGGGGCAATTAATGCGTCGCGACGGAAGAATTTGTACGTCGCGACGGAAAGAATTGTGCGTCGCGACGCAAAAAATAATGCATCGCGATGGAAAAAACAGCCATTTTACAGCCATTTTTCATCCTATCGCGATGCATTCTACTGAACTTTCGCATGAAGCCCCACACGCCCTGAAAGGGCAGAAGCTCCTAGCCCAGGGCGCTGCCCTGGGCTAGGAGCTTCTGCCCTTTCAGGGCGTGCTGCTTCCGGAGTTTGTGGACCTTCAGCCCGTCGCTTGAACCACATGAGAAAGTTTAGCATTCTTAATTTTCTCAACCAGAAAGCTATAAGTTGCTAACCGGAAAGCTATGAGTTACTAACCGGAAAGCTATGAGTTACTAACCGGAAAGCTATAAGTTGAGAACCGGAAAGCTATGAGTTGAGAACCACAAAACTATGAGTTAGGATTTTTAACATAAAGCTCTAAAGCAGCCAAAGGAGAATAAGAGAGGTTGGAACGTAAACAGTTGGGAATGAGCAGATTTGCACAAAGTTGCCAAATCGGCATAAAGCAAGCGAGTGAGGAATATTGAA
>OGIY01000242.1_pt1 | contig 37081 bp, 28 predicted proteins | sample 1571931 | NCBI WGS metagenome assembly OGIY01 (sample SAMEA2582110, study PRJEB24529) | metagenome | biome: Human gut stool | place: China | collected 2011
TAGAATGCCTGCCTGTCACGCAGGAGGTCACGAGTTCGAGTCTCGTACGCACCGCAGAAACCTTCGAGAGTGATCTCGGAGGTTTTTTGTTTTTATATAAATTTAAGAGAATATGGCTATCGTTATCACAGTTCTGGCATACTTCTGTGTGCTGCTGCTCTTCAGTCATCTTACTGCCCGTAAAATGGCAAGTAATGAAACTTTCTATCGTGCCAACCGCCGTTCGCCTTGGTATATGGTTGCTTTCGGTATGGTGGGTGCGTCTATTTCGGGCATCACTTTTGTCAGTGTGCCGGGCATGGTGATGAGAACGGATATGACCTACCTTCAGATGTGCATCGGTTTCATCCTGGGTTATTTCCTGGTTGCCTTTCTTTTGCTTCCTATCTATTACCGGTATAATCTCACTACGATTTACGGTTATCTGCAGCAGCGGTTGGGGGAACGTTCGTATAAGACTGGAGCTTCGTTTTTCCTCTTGTCCAAGATGACGGGTGCGGCAGTCCGTTTCTTTGTCGTCTGTATCCTCTTGCAGCGTTTCGTGCTCGATGGGATTGGTGTTCCGTTCTGGGTCACGGTTCCTGTCATGGTACTGCTTATCTGGCTTTATACGCGCAAGGGTGGCATCAAGACGCTGGTGTGGACGGATACCTTTCAGACGCTCTGTATGTTTGCGGCGCTCATCCTCATTATCTGTCAGGTGATGTCGGCGTTGGGCATGACTCCTTCCGAAGCGATCACTGCGATTGCTCACGACAGTCATTCCCGTATTTTTGTCTTTGATGACTGGATGTCGAAACAGAATTTCTGGAAACAGTTCCTCAGCGGTGTCTTTGTAGTGATTGTGATGACCGGTCTCGATCAGGACATGATGCAGAAGAATCTTACCTGCAAGTCGCTCCGTGAGGCCCAGAAGGATGTTTGCAGCTATGGTTTTGCCTTTGTGCCTGCCAATCTGCTTTTCCTGAGTCTGGGTGTGTTGCTGGTGATGCTGGCTCAGAAACAGGGAGTGGCTTTGCCTGATGCTCCTGATGATCTGTTGCCGATGTTTGCGGCTTCGGGGGCGATGGGAAACCTGGTAGTGGTACTGTTCACCATCGGTATCGTGGCGGCGAGCTTTTCGAGTGCCGATTCAGCATTGACCGCCATTACTACGAGTCTCTGTGTGGATATATTGGGCAGGAAAGAGGATATGAAGCTCCGCAAGCGTATGCATCTGCTGGTGGCTTTCGTCTTCATGCTCTTCATCATTGCTTTCAAGGCGATTAATTCTACGAGCGTGATAGATGCCATCTACATTCTCTGCTCTTATACTTATGGTCCGCTGTTGGGTTTGTTTGCCTTCAGTCTGCTCACCAAGCGTCAGGTAAACGACCGCTGGTCGCCATGGGTCTGCATCGCCAGTCCGCTCATCTGCTTCGCCATCGATACCCTTACCTCGCAGTATGTGGGCTATAAGTTCGGCTATGAGCTTCTGATGCTGAATGGCGCCCTGACATTTGCAGGTCTCGCCCTTATAAAAAAAGAAACAGTTAAATACAAACAATAATGAGAACAAAAGTATTATTCGCAGCATTGTTGCTCAGTGCAACAACTGCTTTTGCCCAGCAGGAGAAGTTGGGCTCCGGTATTGACAAGACCAACATGGACTTGACCATCAAGCCGGGTAATGATTTCTATCGCTATGCCGCAGGCAACTGGATGAAGAATCATCCACTCGATGCCGAGCATACCGACAATGGTGCTTTCACCGACCTCTTTGAGCAGAACCAGAAGCGCATCCAGGACATCATCCTTGAATATGCTTCCAAGCCACAGCAGAAGGGGTCACTCGGACAGAAGATCGGTTCGCTCTACAACCTCCGTATGGACAGCGTTCGCCTGAACAAGGAGGGATGGGCACCTATCAAGCCAACTCTCGACCGCATTGCAGCCATCAAGGACCGCAGAGAGTATCAGCTCGTTACCGCTCAGCTCGATTTCCGTGGCGAGGGTACCATGATGTATGGCATCGGTGTGGGCGCCGACCTTCGTGATGCCGCCAACAACCTCGTTGAGGTAGACCAGAGTGGTCTTGGTCTTGGTGTACGCGATTACTATGTAAACGATGACGAGCAGACCAAGAAGATTCGTGATGCATACAAGGCTTATATGAAGAAGCTCTTCCAGATGGTAGGCAACGACGAGGCTACCGCCCAGAAGAAGATGGAGGCTGTGATGGCTATCGAGACCCGCATCGCCAAGGCAAGCTATAGCCAGGTGCAGCTCCGCGACATCGACAAGAACTATCACAAGATGACCTATAATCAGCTCGTGCTCGATTATCCTGGCATCGACTGGGGCAACGTGTTCCTGGCATCTGGTTTCCCAGCTTTCAAGGAAATTTGCGTGGGTCAGCCTGAACCAATCCATGAGGTTGAGAAGATTCTCGCAGAGACCTCTCTGGATGATCTGAAGACATACGCAGAGATCAAGGTGATTTCTGGTGCAACCAGCGTATTGAGCGATGATTTCCGTGCCGTATCCTTTGAGTTGAGCAAGGTAATGAGCGGTGTTCAGCAGGACCGTCCTCGCTGGAAGCGTGCCGTAAGTACCGTGAGCGGTGTGTTGGGCGAGGCTATCGGAAAGATTTACGTAGAGAAGTACTTCCCGGAGAGCAGCAAGAAGCGTATGCTCGACCTGGTTCACAATCTCCAGACTGCGCTTTCACAGCGCATCGACGAGGCTACATGGATGAGTGCTGCTACCAAGGCACAGGCTAAGGACAAGCTGGAAAACTTCATCATCAAGATTGGTTATCCTGACAAGTGGAAGGACTATAGCGGATTGCAGGTAGATGACAGCCTTTCTCTCTACGAGAATATGGCAAATATCTCTGAGTTCTTTACCAAGGATGCCATCGCCCGCAAGGTGAACAAGCCGGTAGATAAGACAGAGTGGGGAATGACTCCTCAGACTATCAATGCTTATTATAACCCAACTACCAACGAGATCTGCTTCCCTGCAGCTATTCTCCAGCCTCCATTCTTCGACCCTACAGCCGATGATGCGATGAACTATGGTGGTATCGGTGGTGTAATCGGTCATGAGATGAGTCATGGCTTTGACGATCAGGGCAGCCAGTTTGACAAGACCGGAAACCAGAACAACTGGTGGACTGCTGCTGACAAGAAGAACTTCGAGTCTCGCACCAAGATTCTGGTTGACCACTTCAACAAGATTGAGTTGGCTGGCAAGAAGGTAAACGGCCAGATGACCCTGGGTGAGAACATCGGTGACAATGGTGGTTTGAACATCGCTTTCCGTGCACTTCAGAATGTGATGAAGACAGAGAGGTTGGGTGTGAAGGATGGATTTACTCCAGAACAGCGCTTCTTCCTGGCATGGGCACGTGTATGGGCAGGCAATGCCCGTCCTGAGTACCTGCAGTATCTGATGACCGTGGATGTTCACTCTCCAAACGAGGCTCGTGTGAACGGTGCCCTCCCAATGGTGGATTCATGGTATAAGGCATTCAACATCAAGAAGGGCGACAAGCTCTTTGTTCCTAAGAACAAGCGTGCACATATCTGGTAAAAACATAAAAAAAAGTCTTGCAGGCTATATGCTTGCAAGACTTTTTTTTATCTAATCATTACTTCGTTCCGAAATAGAGGAACAGCATTCCGAGCAGAACGAGGAGGAGATCTACGAACTTCGCCTTGAGATTCTTCTCATGGAAGATGGCTGCACCGAAGAGGAAGCTGACGATGACCGAACCGCGGCGAATCATGCTCACGATACTGATCATGGCGCCAGGCAGACTCAGAGCGTAGAAATAAACGAAGTCGGCTGCCGAAAGGAAGATACTGATGAAGATGATACTCCAGTGCCAGTGGAATGGGGTAGAATTCTTCTTGGTAGGCCACCATATCATCAGCAGCATGGCTCCCATGAGGAAGCACTGGTAGATGTTGTACCAGCTCTGCACAATCATTCTGTCTAATCCTACACCACCATTCTCTGGCGGAGCCATCAGATACTTGTCGTAGAGACCGCTTATTGCACCGAGAACGGCAGCCAGTACGATGAAGTAAATCCATTTGTTGTGCTTGAAGTCTATACCCTCTTTCTTGCCGCTGCGCGAAAGCATGGCAAAGGAGATGATGGCAAGTATGACACCAATCCACTGATACAGATTCAGTACCTCGCCATAAACCAGCAGGGCACCTACGAGTGTCATTACCGGTCGGGTGGCGTTGATAGGTCCCACGATGGTGAGCGGCAGGTGTTTCATGCCGAAATAACCGAAGATCCAGCTGCTCAATACGATGAAACTCTTGAGCACGATGTACTTGTGAACTTCCCATCCGCCTTCTGCTACATGAAACATCGTTCCATCCAGCGAATTTCCTGTATAGCTCATCACGATGAACGGCAGGAAGATGAGTGATGAGAAGAGCGTGTTCAGAAAGAGCACGGGAATCACTGCGTTACCTGAAAGCGCCTTCTTCTTGAAGGCATCATAAAATCCCAGCAGCGCTGCTGAGAGAAATGCTAATACTAACCACATTTTTATGAATGTTAAATGTTGAATGTTGAATGTTGAATGAGGCTCGCGCCCTTGTGTTTCTAATCATTTAATCTTTGAAATCATACCCTACATCTTCCAGGAACAATGCGTTACCCGGCATGCTTTCGCCTGCATCGCTGCGGCTTCCGTTGTGCAGGATATCGAGAAACTGTTCCATCGTAATCTTTTCTCTGCCTACATCGATGAGCGTTCCCACTACGGCTCTCACCATGTTTCTCAGGAAACGGTTGGCGGTAATCTCAAAATACCAGGTGGTAGGAGAGGTCTGTATCCATCGGGCGGCTGTTACATGGCAGATGGTGGTCTTGTTGTCGCCACCCGCCTTGCAGAACGCTGCATAGTCTTCGTGATGCAGAAAATGCTGAGCCGCCTCGTTCATCTTCTCGAAATTCAGGGGATAGTTCATCTGCAGTGAATAATGGCGCTCAAACGGATCCTTCCGCGTATGGATATAATAATGGTATGTGCGCGATGTGGCAGAGAAACGGGCATGCATCTCCGGGGCTACCTCCCTTACTTCGTATACGGCGATGTCGCGGGGCAGGATGCGGTTCAGGCGGTATACCAGCTGGTCGGGTTCCATCGGAATCCTGTCTGTATCGAAGTGGGCTGCCATGTGTCGGGCATGTACGCCGGTATCGGTCCTTCCTGCTCCCACCACCTCCATTTCCTTTCTCAGAAGTATGGAGAGGGCGCGCTGCAACTCCTGCTGCACCGAATTGGCATTGGGCTGAATCTGCCAGCCGTGGTAGTTGGTGCCGTCGTAACCGAAGAATATGAAATATCTCATGATGATCTTTGAACTTTTTTGTTTTTTGCTATGAACTTTGAGCTTTGATTTGTTCTACGTTCTTTGCTTAATTCGGGTGCAAAGTTACTAAAAAAACGTGAAATATGGTATAATAATACAGATTTTTTTCAAAAATGGTACAATCTTGAAAGAAAAGTTCAATTTTATTTTGCAAATTGACAATAATTGTGTACTTTTGCCAACGTTTTTGATATTATAGATTATGGCACAGAACATATTCAAGGGTTTAGGTGTTGCCCTTATTACTCCTTTCAACACCGATGGCTCGGTTGATTATCAGTCGCTCAAGCGATTGGTAGAGTTTCAAATTGACAATGGTGCAGACTTCCTTTGCATCCTTGCCACAACTGGTGAGGCTCCATGTCTTACACAGGAAGAGAAAGATAAAATCACAGAATTGGTGAAAGACGTGAACAAGGGTCGCATCAAGATATTGAAATATTGTGGCGGTAATAATACTGCTGCTGTCGTTGAAGAAATCAAGAACACCGACTGGAGTGGCATCGATGGCATCCTCAGTATCTGTCCTTACTACAACAAACCTTCTCAGGAAGGGCTCTATCAGCACTTCAAGGCCATCGCCCAGGTTAGTCCGCTGCCTATCGTGCTCTACAATGTTCCTGGCAGAACCGGTATCAACATGAAGCCTGAAACAACCTGCCGTATCGCCCGCGACTTCCCTAATGTGGTAGCCGTGAAGGAGGCTAGTGGCAGCCTGGAGCAGGTAGATGAGATTATCAAGAACAAGCCTGATAATTTTGATGTTATCAGCGGTGATGATGCGCTTACCTTCTCAATGATTGCCAGTGGTGCTGCCGGCGTTATCTCTGTTATCGGCAATGCCCTGCCTAAGGCTTTCAGCCGCATGATCCGTCTTGAGTTCCGTGGCGAATATGAGCCAGCCCGTAAGATTCATCATTCTTTTACCGAGCTCTACAGTCTGCTCTTCGTTGACGGTAACCCTGCCGGTGTAAAGGCGCTGCTCAATGATATGGGCTTCATCGAGAACGAGCTCCGTCTGCCTCTGGTTCCTACCCGTATCGCAACCAAGCAGAAGATGAGCGACATTCTGAAGACTTTGAATATCTAAAATAGTGATTAGTTATTAATCATTTAGTACCATGGCAGAAGATAGAAGAATCATACACGAGATAACACCGCTGATGGGTAAGGATGTGCTCTATATTGCAGACCGACACAAGAAGGAGTTTACTTATCCTATCCATAACCATTCGGTGTACGAGTTGAACTTTGTAGAGAATGCAAAGGGAGTAAGAAGAATCGTTGGAGATTCGCAGGAGGTGATAGGCGATTATGATCTCTGTCTCATCACATCGCCCGATCTGGAGCATGTATGGGAGCAGAACGAATGCCACAGCGATGACATCCGTGAGATTACCATCCAGTTTGATTTCTCCATGAGTGATGAAACGCTCTTCGGAAGAAATCCCTACGCCAGCATTACCCGTATGATGCAGGAAGCGAAGAAGGGCCTCTCATTCCCGATGCAGGCAATCATGAAGGTATACGGAATGCTCGATACTTTAAGTTCCGTAAAAGATGGTTTCTATGCCGTACAGCAGTTCCTGACCATTCTCTACGAACTGTCACGCTGCGAAAATGCCCGCACCCTGGCTTCAAGCAGTTATGCCAAGGTAACGGTAGAAGACGATAGCCGGCGCATCCTGAAGGTGAAGAATTTCATCTCCAAGAACTATATGGATGAACTCCGTCTGCCGGAGCTTGCCTCGCTGGCAGGCATGAGCAGCAGTGCGTTCAGCCGTTTCTTCAAGCTCCATACCGGCAGAAATATCTCTGAGTATATCATCGACCTGCGTCTGGGTTATGCTGCCCGCATGCTGGTAGATACCGCCAAGAGTATCAGCGAGATAGGTTTTGATTGCGGATTCAACAATCTCAGCAACTTCAACCGCATCTTCAAGAAAAAGAAAGGATGCTCGCCAAGCGAGTTCCGTGAAAGCTATCATAAGACAAGAATCATTGTATAATACAGCCAACGTAATCGTTTAAGTGAAATTATCAAAAATATTTCGCTTAAACGATTCTTTTTTCCGATATTTGTTGTATCTTTGCGCTACAATTTGAAATGTATAAATAAACATTTAAAAACTACGATAACGAATTATGAAGCAATTTATGGATGAAAACTTCCTGCTCGACACGAAGACTGCACAGGATCTTTTCCACAATCATGCGGCTAAAATGCCAATTATCGATTATCACTGCCACCTCATCCCTGAGATGGTAGCCAATGATCACAAGTTTAAGAGTATTACAGAACTTTGGCTCGGCGGTGACCACTACAAGTGGCGTGCTATGCGTACCAACGGTGTAGATGAGCGCTTCTGCACAGGTACTGATACTAGCGACTGGGAGAAGTTCGAGAAGTGGGCTGAAACAGTGCCTTATACATTCCGTAACCCTCTCTATCACTGGACTCACCTGGAGCTCAAGACTGCTTTCGGTATCGATAAGCAGCTCAGCCCTAAGACAGCCCGTGAAATCTACGATGAGTGTAACGAGAAGTTGCAGTTGCCTGAGTTCAGCGCTCGTGGCTTGATGCGTCATTATAATGTAGAGTGCGTTTGTACTACAGACGACCCAATCGATGACCTGCGTTACCACAAGCAGACACGTGAGAGCGGTTTCGAAATCAAGATGATTCCTGCTTGGCGTCCTGACAAGGCTATGAACATCGAGAAGCCTGATTTCGCTGACTATATGAACAAGCTCGGTGAGGTAGCAGGTGTTAACCTCGTTACATTCCAGGATATGGTTGATGCTTTGCAGAAGCGTCACGACTTCTTTACTGAGAACGGCTGTAAGTTGAGCGACCACGGTATCGAGGAGTTCTACGATGAGCCATACACAGATTCTCAGATTGAGACTATCTTTGCCAAGGCTATGCGTGGCCAGCAGCTTTCTGCTCTCGAAATCCGTCAGTACAAGCATGCATTCCTCAAGGTTTGCGCTGAGATGGATCACGCTGCCGACTGGACACAGCAGTACCACTATGGTGCTATCCGCGACAACAATACACTGATGTACAACAAGCTCGGTGCTGATACCGGTTTCGATTCTATCGGTGAGTTCACTACAGCCAAGGCTATGAGCAGCTTCCTCAATGAGCTCAACATGGAGGGTAAGCTTACACGTACTATCCTCTACACATTGAACCCATGTGCCAACGAGGTAATCGCTACCATGCTCGGTAACTTCCAGGATGGTTCTTGCCCAGGTAAGATCCAGTTTGGTTCTGGCTGGTGGTTCAACGATCAGCTCGATGGTATGACCCGCCAGATGAACGCACTCTCTGTATTGGGTCTTCTGAGCCGTTTCGTAGGTATGTTGACCGACTCACGTTCATTCCTCAGCTACCCACGTCACGAGTACTTCCGTCGTTTGCTCTGCAACCTCCTCGGCAATGATGTTGAGAAGGGCTTGCTTCCTAACGACATGGAGAGCCTCTCTCGTATGGTAGAGGATATCTCTTACAACAATGCTCGCAACTACTTCAAGTTCTATTAATCCATAGAACAGAAGCAATTTATACTAAGACAAATCCCTTCACGGCATCCCGGTGGTGTTGTGGAGGGATTTGATGTTTTATCGTGAAACCAATACTTTAAGCTTATGGGGGTAATAGACAGAATACTAGGTTTTTACGAAGATATCAGAGAGTTCAATTCTTCTAATATCAAAGACTTCCGGGGTAGATTCAAGTCTTGGATCAAGATGGGTATGCTTGCCGGTCGCATCTTCTATCTCAAGGATATGTGGGCAAGGGATGTGGCTGCCTTGACTTTTGCCTCCTTCATGGCTCTGATACCTTTCATGGCAATGATGTTTGTCATAGCCCGTGGTTTCGGCTATGCCTCTCTGCTCGAATCCTGGCTCTCTACCACCTTCGAGGCACAGCCCGTTGTAGCGCAGACCATCGTTAACTTTGTTCACAATTATATCGAGAATACGCAGAGCAACTATATCATCGGTACGGGTATCGTGATGTTTCTCTATACCATCGTTTCGCTGATGCAGAAGATAGAGCTTACCTTTGATGATATCTGGCATACGGGCGAGCGTTCATGGAAGCAGATTGTTACCGAATATCCTACCATTCTGTTTGGTCTGGGACTGCTGATACTCTTTGCTTCGAGCATCAATGTATGGACGGTGAATATGGTGGATAATGTAGACAGAATAGCGGATATCGGTGATACCATTCCTTCGTTCATCCTTCATCTGGCGGCTTTTGTTCCGATGTTCCTGTTCTTCGTGTTCTGCTATTATGTCATCCCGAATACCTATATCCGGGTTCGCAGTACTCTGGTTCCATCGTTCCTGGCGGGTGTCTGCATGACGGCACTTCAGTATGGATATATCTATCTGCAGGTTTTCCTGTCCAGCTACAATGTCATCTATGGTTCGCTGGCAGCCATTCCGCTTTTCCTGTTATGGCTTCAGATTTCGTGGGCTATCGTAGTGTTTGGCGCCTTGCTTTGCCATACCAACCAGAACATCCATTATTATGATGGTGATTTGCAGTACGATCACCTGAAACTGGTGCAGCGCATCAAGGTTTGTGGGGTGGTGATGCATCTGGTATGTCGTCGGTTCAATCAGGGCGAACAGGCGTATACTCCGAAAGAAATTCATGATTTAACGAAGATACCTCAACAGATTGTCAACCAGTCGGTTAAGGAGCTGTTACGTGCCCGTTTATTGGTAGAAATCCGGAATGGTAAGAAAAGCAGTTTTGAGGAATCGGTGGTTCTTCATCCGATAGAGAAGATAGAGCATCTTACCTATGGTGTGATGATAGAGCGCCTCTTCAGTTATGGCGAGGATATCTCAAGCCTGGCCGCATTGGAGTCGGATATGGCGATGTGGAAGGATATCGACATCGTGAATGCAGAGTTCATAGAAAAGGGAAAGCAAATCGCTTTCTGATAATAAACGGTGTTTTTTAGGCACGGTAATCCGTGCCTGAAAAACTATTAATTTATAGTATCTTATTTCTGGTCATATCCGTCAGAAATCTTTTTTCCCAGTGCTAGCGCCAGTTCAACCTTGGCACCATATCCTTCCAGCTGGTCGGCAAACTTGGCTACCGAATTGCCGGATGCGATGATGTCATCAAAGAGAATGATCTTTTTGCCCTGGAAGAAAGCCTCGTCGATATGGAGTTCATCTACAGGATCGCCATCTTCATCTACATCATGCGTGTAGCTGAAGGCAGGGTAGGCGTTGGTCATGCCCGTAGCCTTGCATATCTCCTCGCTGAACTCCTTGAAACGGCGCTTGGTATGCGCCTCAAGAGCTGCAGGAATGCAGACCAGGGTAAACTGTGCAGCCTCTTCGCCCAAAAGACTCTTCAGCTTGTCTGATACCATTTCGATAGCCTTCTTCAGGGCTTCCTGATGGTCCATCTCCGTTGTGAGCTCAGAGTTTCCTTTAAAGTTGACGATAAGGTCGCGTTTTTCCCATTCCTCTGCTGTGAGTTCAAAAGTACCGAAGGCGCTGAATGCAGCGTAGTCGACAAGCCATTTGTAGTGCAGTCCGTTTTTCAGGACCGGCCACGAGTTGATTTCATTTTCGTAATTAGCCATAGACTAGAAATTTTTGATTATTAATAATGCATAGTTTCTGCAAAAATAGGAAATCTTTTCGAATTAATGTGCCGGTTTCATAAAAAAGATTGGTTTTTTAAGTAATATTTCACGTAGCTGCCCTTTTTTTACTTATTTTTTAGTACCTTTGCACCGCATTTTAAGAAATACGTATATTTATATGACGAGAAAAACAAAACTTCATGAAATCCGCGACTACGTTATCATTGCCTTGGCGATGATAGAAGGTAGTATCGGTTTGAACATCTTCCTGCTTCCCAATCATATCACGATGGGTGGTGTAGGAGGTATCGCTTCTATCCTTTGCTGGGGATTTGGCATCCCGGCATCTGTATCTTATCTGGCGCTCAATGTGTTCCTGCTTCTCATCGCATTCCGCATTCTGGGCTATAAGTTCTGTCTGAAGACCATCTATGGTGTTGGTATCTTTGCCTTAACTACCCGTCTGATAGAGACGCATACGGTAGGCATGACGCCACTGCTTCACGACCAGCCGTTCATGGCAACGGTCATCGGTGCGTTCTTCATGGGCAGCAGTGCCGGTCTGGGTCTTTCCTGCAATGGTTCTACGGGTGGTTCTGATACCGTAGCGGCGATGATCAACAAGTACTGGAACATTTCCCTGGGTCATGCCATCATGATTTGCGACCTGTGTATCATCACCAGTTCTTATCTGGTATTGCGCGATTGGGAGATGGTGATTTACGGTTATGTCTGCCTCTTTGTGCAGTCGCTCTGTGTAGATCATGTGGTGAATGCGTTGCGCCGTTCGGTTCAGTTCTTCATCATCAGCGACAAATATCTGGAGCTCAGTGCAGCCATCAATACCGCTGCCGACCGAGGTTGTACGGTGATGGATGGTCATGGCTGTTACAGTGGCAAGGATGTCCACATGCTGTTTGTATTGGCGCGTCAGCGTGAGTCTCAGAAGATATTCCGTCTTATCGACGAGATAGATCCTACCGCCTTTGTCAGCCAGAGTGCCGTCATCGGTGTTTATGGCGAAGGTTTCGACCGTTTCAAGGTAGGCAAGAAGATAGGTTTGCCGAAGAAGAAATAGTTTTAGATAGAAAAAGCCCGATAGGAGAGCGTTACAGCTTCCTGTCGGGCTTTGATTATTGTGTATCGTTTAAGCAATTTGTAAAGGCTTAACCGATTACTTGTTCTTGTACTTGACAACTACCTTGTTGGCATAAATGCCTTGTGCCTGTGAAATGGCAGCACCTGTGCTCTGTATGGTCAAAGCGTTGTTCTCAAATGAACTCTCAATACCTGTTGTGGCTTTGATCATTTCTCCTGTCTCCATATCCTGATCATCAGCAACTACCTGATTTGGAACATAGGTAGATACCTTTACGTTGCGGTTGAGAAGGAAACCAAGGAATAAGTCATCACGGCTCATTAACCAGCTAAAGGTGTTCAGCAAATAATAAGGCTCTACGGTGTTTGGGCATGTACGGATACTCTTATTTGTAGTAAACTCGTTAGTTAAACTTAGAGTATAAGCAGACAAGTTGCCATCAGTATAAGTGCTCAGGAAATTTACATCAGCGTCATCTGCTGCACCTACCTGCTTAACGCTTGTTAGGTAACCGTTTGCATCGTAGCTCCATGTATAAGTTACATCTTCGCCTGTCATCATATCCATACCTGTACTGCTGATAACGCGACCCTGGTCATCAAGAGTATAAGTATAAGGATTATTCTCTACAGAAACAGTTTTCCCGTTGTAATTGAAAACCCAACCAAGATTACCATTAGAAGTAATTTCCTTGAGAGTTCCATCTTCATTGTAAGACATGTTGAGAGTTAAAACGCCTTCTGTAAGACCCAAGTATGGGGCATACATGTTGAGTGCCGTATTATCTGATACAGTAATGCTCTCAATCTGGCGTTTCTGGAAGGCATATACCTTACCCAACTCCCAAGAAGCATTGCCGCGAACCAGAGATACGGCATATTCGCCCTCTGCCAAATCAGCAGGAATAGTAACCTTTACGCCATCAGAAGTAACTGTTGTCTCTAATGTCTTGTCACCAACTACAATCTTGTCGCCCTGGGCAAAACCGATACCGGTAAGGGTTACTTCCTCGCCAATACCCATCTCGCCTGGCAATGACAAGGTAGAGATTGGGTTGTCAGCTGCAAGAAGAGTCATGCTGCCCAATGTCCAGCTATCATTACCTGTCTTCAATACTACATTTACCTTACCTTCAGTCATGGTGTAAGGAATGGTGAAGGTTGCACCGTTAGAAGACATCTTGGCATTGGTGTTAACCTCAGTTACCTGCTCAGGCTGGAGATAAAGAGTCTGACCAGCAGCGAAACCGCTACCCTGTACGGTTACCTCGGCACCAATCTTTGCAGAAGTTGGAACCACTGCATTGCTTACTGGGTTAGTAGGCCCATCGTCGTCTGACGAACACGCTGAGAAAGTGATGAATGCACAAAGCATCAACATCATTGAAATCAATTTTTTCATAGTGCTGTATTTTAATTAATTAATAAATAAATTGTTTTAAACTCTAATTCTTACAAGCCAGGCTGACTGTTCAGAATCTTTTCTGTGTCCTCGCTTGAAGGACGGGTCATGTCTGGATTCACGATTCTGCCGTTAGGATCGAGGAGGATGAAGCGAGGAATGCCGCTGATGCGGTAATCGCTCTGGAACTTGCTGCCCTTACCGATATAAAGTTGGGTACCGCTCAGTGTACCGCTCTTAACCCGGGCTGCCCACTTCGCCTTGTCCTGATCGATAGAAAGACCTACGAAAACGATGTTTCTGCCCTTGAACTTCTCTTCCAGTTTCTTGAGGAATGGCAACTCCTTCTGGCATGGTCCGCACCAGGTAGCCCACATATCTATATATATGTACTTGCCGCGGAAATCACGGAGCGTCATCTCCTTGCCGTATACATCTACACCCTTGAACATAGGTGATGGACGGCCCACAGCCGCCTTGTCCCATTTGGCACATGCCTTCTTGAAGATTTCATTCAGGCGAGGCGATGTAACATAGGTATAGTACAGATTCTGCAGATCGGTGATGTTCTCCACGCCATTACCTTCAACATAGGTGAATGCCAGAAAATGAATCAGCGATTCGCGCACCTTGTCGCTCTTCGTATTCTCGCCGATATAGCTCATCTCTGCAAGCACCTTTGGATAGAGTTGGCGGATGTTCTTTCCCGCTTCATCAAATACATGGGCTGTCTCAATCATATAGTTGCGATACTCATCGTTGTCGGCGAGATCATCATCCTCCTTCACATACTGGCGCAGGGTATCGTAATAGTCCTTACCCAATACCAGAGTGGTATCCTGAGTGAGATAAGTATGACTTACCGGATACATCAGGAAGGCATTGGCATAGAAGTAGGTGATTCTGCCTTCTTCCATCTTCAGGAATTTGTCGTCGGCAGCAAACTTGCGTGCCTTCAGCAGGCGTTTCATCGAAGCTATCTTCTTGTCAACGGTAGCCTTAAACTCGCTCCAAGGCTGGATGTAAGCCTCATTAGGTAAGCCGGTTAACTGAATCTTGTTCAAGTAATCGATAGCCTTCTCGTTGCCGCCCTTCACGGCGAAGGTGTTGTCGAAATCGTTGGCATCGAACGAGATGGTTACATCGTCGCCCTTCTGCAGATATACGTTCTTGGTCTTCTCGCCATAATAAACATTGGCATAGAGAGCATCCATGCCGTCGAGCTGCACGGTAGCCTTTCCGTCGGTCAGTGGAAATTCGTTGACGCTCATGTGGTAGACGAGTACCACATTGGAGAGCACCGGATTCTTGACGTCAAATCTAACGGTGATGCCCTCAGTTGCGTGCATGTTCACTGCAGCAAGCAGGAACAGAAGCAATGATAATATTCTATTCTTCATTTTTACTTTCTTTTTTAAAGTTGATGATTAGTTGGTACGCTCACGGTAAGTAGCATCTACTATCTTGCCGAAGCCTGAATAGCTGGTAGGTGTAACCTTAGAGAAATCGCCCTCTGCGCTCATGCCGTCGTAGATGCGGAGTGTGCCCGAACCATTGCTGTTCTCTGAACCTACGATGAGATCGTAATCATGGGCTGAAGCTGAATTCTGATAGAAATTAAACTTCATCATCGTGATGGTTTCGCCGTTGAAACTGAACTGGCGCTCTGCCTTCAATGGTTTCTCCGAGAGGTTCACGCGATAAACGGTACCGCCTACAGCATAATACATGTAGTTCTTCTGCGAACTGAAGGCGAAGCAAGAGGCATTGGCGATGTCTTTGCAGTCGCTCAAGTCGCCGTAGTAAGCCTTACCCAGTGCAAAGGTGCAGTCGGCATAGCAGAGCATATCACCCAGCTGAATGCCATACAGTTCAAACTTCTTTCCGCTGCGCAGGATGGTATAGGTGATGCCCATCTTGGCATTTCCCGGGTCGTACTTGGTATTCTCCATATATACAAAGTCCATGCCTGTAGGGTATTCGCTGAAGGCTTTTCCTGTTACCATATTCGATCCCTTGTATCCGGTAGCTATCTCTTCCATATCCTTCATGCTGTGATAGGAAACATCAGAGAGCGAAAGGCCTGGTAGGAAAGGACAGCATGACATGAAGCACTTGTTCACATTATCATAAAGCAGATAGATGGATGCGTAAGAGGATGCTCCGATGTTGGCTCCCACGGCTGGTGCAAGAACAGGCTGTTTGTTCACGGCAGCGAAGAGTCCCTGGATTCCCATGTTGGATGCCGAATATGCATAGCCGTTGCTCACTATCATTCTCATCATGCCGCTCTGGTCGCATACCATGCTCTGTGGCTTCAGATTGGTCTGCTTGGCTACCTCGTACTTGAAGTCGTAATCCTTCTGCCATACAAAACTGTTCTTTGACAGACGGGTGGCTCCGTCGGCAGTAAAGAGATAGAAAGGAGAGTCGGAATGTCCGCTGTTTGGCGCATACTGGATGCTGTATGGATGATCCAACTCAGGCATTCCGCTGGTCTTGAGGATGTCGAGATAGGTTTTACCTGTAACCTTCGATATCATGTCGAGACGGGTCTTGCCGTTCACATCACAGAGCACCATCCAGCCTTCTGAAGAGGTATCGCTCACGGTGAGTGTATAGCTCTGCTGCCAGAAGAGTCCGGTCTTCTTCTCTGTTGCGGTGAAGTAGAGGGTATATTCTCCTGCAGGAAGCGTCATTTCCTGCACGAGATGTTTTTCGTTGCCAAGCACAGTCACCTCGTTGTCGCCCGACTTATTGATGACCTTCCACTCGTAGTTGTAGGCATCGAGGTCGGTGATGTTATCGCCCAAATTCGGGTCGAGGTCGATGTTGGCATGGGTGAGTACCGAGATGGTCTCAGGTACGCCGGTGATAGTAGGCTCGTTCAGTCTGTGATAATCGTAGTTGCCCTCATCTTGCGAGCATCCTGCCATCATTGTAGCCATCATCAGAGCCGCTGCCATTATTTTATAATTTCTCATAATCTTCCAGTTTTTTTTATTCTCCATAGAAAACCAGCGCATTGCCCTTTGCATCGAATGCATCAGCATCGTATGCTTCGCCGTTGTTGCGAAGTTTCTGCTGCTCTCTCACATAGCTCTGCATCTCAGAACTTACATAGCTCTGCATGGCAAGCGTCATCTTAGAATCGTCGTTGAAATCGGCTGGGTCCAGGTCGAGTACCTTGCAAGCCAGTTCGAACTTCTGCTGGGTGAAATCGCCGAGCAGATCGGTCTTCCATGCCTTTGGTGCCGTGGTAAACTTGTCAGAGAAGATAATCTGATAAGAAAGGGTAGAAACCACATCGCCGTTGGCTGTCGTCTCTTCGGTAACAGGAAGAGTGAAGTTCTCGTTAGGCTGCAGACTTACCTGTATATGCTTCTCCTGAGTTTTCAGGATGGCAGTACGTTTCAGCGTAATCATATATTCCAGTACGGTTTCGCCCGCTGGCATCTCAGCCTTTTCCGGCAGGATGTAGTCTGTGCCTTCCTGTGCATCCTCCGAGCTAACCGTGAGGGCTATCTCGCGAGGGTGGTCTGTAGGACGGCCTACCAGCTGTATCTTGACAGGCACCTGCATCTCATCGCCTTTCTGATAGACAAAGGTCACATTGGTGTTTGCCTGCAGGATATTGGTGTTGGAGCGATTGTTCAGGTAAACGCCGTTAATGTTCTGAAAAACATCCGGTTCCTGTTCGCTACATGAGCCTATAGATAGGGCTGCCATCGCTCCAATCAATAGAGTCTTTATCTGATATTTCATATAAAAATCGTATATAATTAGTCTTAACTGTAAACTCTTAACTAGTTCTCTGTCTCAGAGTCAGGCAGTGGAACCACGAAGATGAGGTCGCTTGCCTTTGGATTCTTGTTCGCGTTAGAAGAGGTGATGATGTCGCTGTTCAATCGCTTGTAGAGATAGAACAGCTGGCCTTCGCCATACAACTCGCGGATGTACTCATACTTCAGCAAATCAGGAGTCAGGGTCTGAAGGTTTGCCACACCACGGTTTCTGCGCAGGGCGTTGACATACTGTACTCCCTTTGCCAGATCGTCGCTCTGGCTCTCGGCTGCAATGAGGAACATCTCACCCAGACGTATCATCGGAATCATCGTGTTCTGGATGCTTCCGTTAGCCACCATATCGCTATACTTGTAGAAATAACGGTTGCTGCCTGTTGCTATCCAGTTGGCACGGTAACGGTAGTCGTCCTGATAGCCGCCGGTTGTCGCTGCACCGCCATACACGATGTTGCTCATCAGGTTATCGTCCATGCGGAACACATAGTTTGGCAATCGTGACGGATCGTAGAAATTCTTGTGAATCTTGCTGCGGCTGGTGTTGGTCAGTGCAAACAGAACCTCTGAAGAGAAGATGCGGTCAGGGTCGGCTGGCGAACCTATAACCAGACTCTTGTCTACGAATGGGAAGATGCCCTGGTCGGCAGTCTTGATGACATCGGTGGCATACTTGAACGCCACGGTCTTATTGCCCATATAGAGATTCACACGAGCCAGAAGGGCCTCTACGGCATAGTAGTTGAGTCGGAGAGCACGGTAGCGCATGAAGTTGCTGGTACCGTCCTGCGAACCGCTCATCAGGGTTCCTTCTGTCTTCACTGGGTCGTTGGCAAGCAGGATGCGGGCTTCCTCCAGGTCGGCAACCACCTTCTCTGCCACCTCCTTGGCTGTGAGGATAGGCTCCGGACTGTTGGTCTGCTTATTATAATAAGGTATCGCCTTCTTATCGCTGTCCTTGGCATAAACCGGACCGAAGAGGCGTAGCATGTCGAAGTGCAGCATCGCTCTCAGCGCCAGTGCTTCTCCCTTTACGGCATAATAGCTGCCGCCTGTAAAGAGACCTTGGTTCTGGTCGATACTCTCCAGAATCTTGTTGCAGTTCAGAATCAGCGCATAAGCCTTGTTCCAGGTCTGGTCCAGGCGGTTGCGCCAGTATTCTGTGCCATACTGGTAGTTGGAGAGGTCTTTGTAGTTGCCCCATACGCTGTTGTCGGTACCGATGGCGTATGCACCACCCATCACCTCAATCATCTCTACCGACAGCGACTGGCCGTAGAGTGCATCGCTGTTGAGGTCGATGTAGATACCGTTGAGCATTTTCTGGTAGCCTTCTTCTGATTTTTGAAGCTCGCCCTCCGATATCTTGTCGTATGGTTTCACTTCCAACCAGCTGTCGCACGATACCATCATCGTGCTGCAGGCTAAAATCATTGTATATAATATCTTTTTCATTGCGTTCTGTTTAGAATGTTGCACCTATTGAGAATGATATGGTACGGGCAAAAGGATAGTCGATGCCTCGCTCTGCCTTCACGGTAGACCAGCGGAAGATGTCGTTCATGTTGGCTTGAACTGAGAGTGCCTGCATGCCAAACTTCTTGGCGATGTTGAGCGGGAATTCGTAACCCAGATTGATTGACTCGCACGTAAGTGTATTCTCATCCATTACGAAGCGGGATGACTTGTCGGTTTTCTGTACCATCGAGATGCCCTTGAACTGGGCATTGCGGTTGTTGATGCTCCAGCGGTCGTAGAGGGCACGGCGGTCCTGGTTGTTGTAGATGTCGGCTGTTCCGATGTTCTCTACCTTGTCGAAGAGCGAACTGTTGAAGAGCTGGCCGCCATACTGGTAGCGGAAGAAACAGCTGAATGAGAATCCCTTGTAATAGAAGGTGGTTCCCAGCAGTCCCTCTACATCCGGTTCGGTATCGCCGCATACTACCTCGTCGCTGGCATCATAGGTAAACGAATAGGTGCCGTCGCGCTTGATGAACAGCTCCTTGCCGGTAGCTGGATCGATGCCTGCAGAACGTACTGCCCAGATGGCTGTAGGACTTCCGCCGTCGTAATAGCGGGTGGTGTTGTGGAGTCCTGTCTTTCCGCTCTCGTTCAGTGCGCTGAAGGCATTGCCTATGTTGGCATATTTCGACTTGGAGTGGGTGGCACTCAGCGAGATATTCCAGTTGATGCGCTCATGAGGCATATAAATAGGAGAGAACTTGATGGTGGCTTCCCATCCGTTGGTCTTCTGCTTACCGGCATTCAGAGCCTCGCTCGTTACACCCATAGAACCTGGGGTGGTGATGATGGCGAGCAATGGGTCGGTGTTCTTGATGTAGTAATCAAGCGTCAGATTCAGTCGGTTGCCCAGCGTGGTGATATCGGCTCCCACGTTGTAGTTGATGGTCTCCTGCCATGCCAGATCGTTGTTGCCCAAGCTGTTGATGATGACACCGGTACCGAATACGTTGGTCATCAGACTGTTGAACATATAGGTGGTATAAGCCTGATAGGCAGAGAAGTTCTGGTTGCCCGGATTACCCACAGAGGCACGCAGCTTGAGCATCTGGAAGATGCCGTTCTCCTGCATCCATTCTTCGTTGTGGATATTCCAACCCAGACCTACTGACCAGGTGGTACGGAACCGGTTGTCGGTGCCAAACATTGAGGCACCATCGTTGCGCAGGTTGAAGTCCAGCAGATAGCGGTTGTCGTAGGCATAGCCACCGTTCAGATAGAAACTGGAGGCATGCTTGATGTTTTCGCTGTAGCTTGGTTTGCCGCCTGTAGGGTAGTTGTTGGCAAAGGATGGGGCATCAAACTGGTCGTCGGTAAAACCGGTGGCTGAGTAGCCATTGGTCTTGCTGGTGGTATTGCTGAAGTTGAAACCCAATACGGCGTTTATCTGATGTTTCTCTGCTATCAGCTTGCCGTAGGTGGCAGAAAGGTCGCCTTCGTAGTAGAGATATTTCTGCAGGCTGTGCTTGAACAGTCCCTTCTGGGTTGCTTCCTGGTCATCGAAATCGGTATGCTCTGGCGAGAGGCGCTTGTCCTGGGTATCATCATACTTGGTGATACCGAACTTGCCACGCACACGGAGATCATCTGTAGCAAACCATTCGGCGATGAAGTTGTTAGTAAAGCCGAAACGCTGTCCCTTGTCGTAGTTGTTGAGATGCGCATTCCAGAGTGGGTTTGATACAGGGTTGTCATTCAGCCCCTCTTCCGGATAGTAAAGATACTTGTTGATCTTGCCGTCGGCCCCATACTTTCTGTAATATGGGTTGGCATAGGCATATTCCGAGAAACTAACGGTCGGGTTGTTGGTCTCCAAATAGTCGATGGAGAGTTTGTTACTGAACTGGAATTTGCCGGTGCGGTAAATCAGGTCGAGGTTTCCGCCCAAAGTCTGGCGGTCTGAGCCCTTCATCACGCCGTTCACCTGTCCGAAGTTCAGTCCCAGTCCGTATCTCACGTTGCCTTCTCCACCTTCGGCATATACGTTGTGCTTATGGGTGAATCCGGTGCGCAGAGGCACACTGAGCCAGTAGGTATCTACGCCCTGCTCGATATCGCGCAGACGGGAATTGTAGAGATTATCCAACTTAATCTGGTTGAACGGATCGTTGGTATTGTCCTTGTATACGCCTGCCAGTTTTTCGAACTCCAACTTTTCGCGGGAGTTCATCAGATTGTAGTCTGAAAGGTCAGCGAAATCCAGACTGTAGTCGCCCTTATATGAAATCTGCAGCTTACCCTTTACCGGAGCCTTGGTCTCGATGACAACCACACCGTTGGCAGCCTTTGAACCATAGATGGCTGTAGATGCCGCATCCTTGAGCAGCGTAACCGATGCTACGCGGTTCATGTTGAGGTTCATCACGGTTTCCAGGGTTGTTTCGAAGCCATCCAGAATAAAGAGCGGCTGGTTTGGGTCGGAACCGTATTCCTCCTTCAGTCCCGCCACGCTCGACTTGCCACGGATTTCCACGTCAGGCATCTTGTTAGGGTTAGATCCTGAGAGTGCGTTGTCCATAATCTTGAAAGATGGGTCCAGGGTCTTCAGACTTTGGAGCACGTTCTGTGCACCTACGCTCTTGAGTTCATCGCCCTTGAAGGTAGCCGAAGAACCGGTAAAGCTTTCTTTCTTGCGTCGGTATACACCTGTAACCACCACATCCTTGATACTCTGGGCTTCAGATTTCATCATGATGCGGGCAAAGTCGGCATGGTTGCTGCCTGTAAATCGGATGACTGTCTTTTTGTAGCCGATGAAGGAGAGTACGATGTTGCACTCTTTCCTGACAGGCAGTTCGAAGTGTCCGTCGATGTCTGTCGTTACGGCGTTGGTTGTACCTTCGATAGCTACGGTTACACCAATCATGGGTTCATGGTCACCGCTATCGAAAACTTTTCCCTCTATCACTCCTTGCTTAACAGCAATTTCTGTTTGGGCTGCTGCGTTCCCATTCACATTCTGTGCCTGTATCGAGGCAAGGGATGGAGGGGTGAGGCAACAACCTAGCAAAATCCAGCGGCAAGCGCTAGGGGTAAATTGATTTTTTTGCATAAAGTTTATTTTTTCTTGTATTCTATATTCTATTTTTTTCTGCAAGCTCTTGCTTTTTATTGTGCATGTTTCTGCAAGTTCTTGCTATATATAGTTTGCAAAGATAATGCAAATGAGCGCAATGAAAGCTTGCTTTCAAATTGCCGAGTGCAGCTTATCTTCTGCAAAGATAACATATTTTTCGAAAAATAACCTCTTTTAAATGTTAATTCTGCACTTTTTTTTCACATTCTTACAAATTGATGCTATTTTTTCCATTTTCGTATGTGATTTTTCTGATATATAGTTCATATAACGCCGATGAAAAAGAAAAAGCCCCGCAGGAATACTACCTGTGGGGCTTGAATCAACTTAAAAAAATAAATACAATGCAATCCAATTTTCTTCTGTCGTTGCGCATATTTGAGAGATTTGTACGATTAGCAGGGATTCGGGAAAAATTCCGTTATATGAGGAAAAAGAGTAAAATAATGCATTTTTTTTCAAATTCATTTGGCACTTTCAATAAAAAAATGTAGTTTTGCAATTGCTAAATAGAAAAAGATTATTATGGCAACAATTACATTAAGACCAGATGTATATGACAAAGCGGCAATCTTTGCAAGAAAAGATAAACTTAATATTGAGGATTGGGTAAATAAAATCCTGCAAAAAATTGTTGTTGATATATCTGAAAAGGAAGATATGAAAGCTCCTGCTGAGTCAAAAATGTTCAGTTGGGAAGAAATGGGCGGCATGTTCGCTTCAGATAAAAGTGATAAAGAACTGCGTGATGAGTATCTGGAAGAAAAATATGGGATATGAAAATCTTTTGTTGATGAGTTTCTTTCTAATACGCCTAGCTGACTTACGAGCCTGCGTTTATGTTCTTAAAACAGAAAAAGGGTGTGTCATAACTGCATGACACACCCTTTTTTAGTAATTTTCTAAGTATAGACATCTATATCCTCTGGCTTCGGCTAGATGTGGAAATCTACCAACTTCAGCCATCGCTTGACATCAAACGACGGACAGTCTTTGTGAACGTTCGGCAAATCGCGGTGGCCCAGTATCTCTGCATCAGGATAGGAGAGGCAGAGGCTCTCCAGAAGCGAATACAGAGCCTGATTCTGGGCTGGAGTACGCGTATCGGCAGGCTTGCCGTTCTTGTCGAGACCTCCCTCATAACAGATGCCGATGCTGTGGGCATTGTAATGACGGGCATGGGCTCCGACTTCCGATTCCGGACGACCCGGATATACCACACCATCCTTCGTGATGTAATAATGATAGCCGATACTCTTGAAACCGCGGGCAAGATGGCAGGCCTCCAACTGCTCGAATGTGAAATCCTGAGTCACTCTCGTGGCTGAACAGTGGATCACGATGAGTGAAATGCTACGATGTTTCTGTGTCATGGCAACCTCCCTTCTTTTAGCAGTTCTGTACACAGAATGAGCTGGCTACAGCTGTTAATACCGTGATGAGGAAGTTGATGATGGTTTTCCAATTTACTTTTTTCATTTTGCTTTGTTTTTTAATGATTAATACTAAGTGGATAATGATAGTCACATGCTTGTTTTAGTGGTTGAAATTTAGTTTTAGTAAGCGCTTCTGGAAGAAGAAGGGCAGGGGAGGAACTGCCAGCCCGGATACCCGTAAAAGGCAGGTTCTTGACTCATTATGATTTGCTGTTTATCCGTAATCGTCAGGATGAAAACCAGCCGCTTTGTGCCTTCGGAATATCCCTGCCGCCGGTCAGTTCACTCCTTCCTTCTTCTGTCGTTTCGCATATTTGAGAGACGGATCACTACTCCAGACCGTCTCCGTTGTCGCCTGTTCCGTCGGTGCTGCCGCCTTGTGATGTACCGCCTTGTGATGTACCGCCGCCCTGTGTGGTATCGCCAGTGGTGGTATCGCCTGCAGCGCTCTCGCTAGAGTTGAGGAGATCCATGGCGTTCTTGGCGTTGGCATCGAGAGAGAGCTGGGTGTTGCTGAGCTTGCCGGTAGCACGTGCTCTGAGGCGGTAGCCTTCTACAAACTTGGCGAGGCTCCACTCCTTGATGCTGGCGGCTCCCATCTTGTTGATGATGCCGATGGAGAAGATGGCAAGGTTGTCTATCTTCACAGCCTTGTTCTGGAGCACGAGCTCCTTCACACAGCTCACCATATCGGTGAGGAGGCCCTTGATGGCACCCTTCGAGAACGGGGTGTTGTGGCTCGCCATGTGTTCGGCGAGTTCATCGATGCCGATGGTTTCTGTCACTACTGGTCGCGCATAATACTTGCCATACGCTTCCTTGATTGTCTTGTTCTTGTTCTTCACTAACTTGATGAGAATCATACTTTTAAAAATTTAGTTTTAGTAAAAAGCAGTCTGTGTCTCCGCCGAGACCGTTGCTGCATCAACCTCTCTGATTGACGATACAAAGATACAACATTCCCGAACTCCCAACTATGCGATTTGTGCGATTTGCAGGGATTCGGGAAAAAAAGGTTGAAAAAAGTGGTATTTTTTTATGTTACTGAACTTTCAACGATGTATAGCGGAGCGCAGGGATATTAAGAATTGCTTTTATCTGAAAATAAAGACATTTTATTCCGCATTATTTTGCAGATACCATTTTTTTTCGTAACTTTGCCAAAAATTCAATAAAAAGCAACAATATGAAATATCCTATAGGTATACAAAACTTTAGTGAAATTGTAGATGGCGGTTATGTTTATCTCGACAAGACCAAGCTCCTCTATGATTTAGTGCATAATGGGAAAATATATTTTCTGAGTCGTCCAAGACGATTCGGAAAGTCGTTGTTGATTTCTACCCTGGAATGCTACTTCCAAGGAAAAAAAGAATTGTTTAAAGGTCTTGCCATCGAACAGTTAGAAAAAGAATGGAAGCAATATCCTGTTTTTCATATTGATTTCAACGGCAAGAATTTCACACAGGCTGGCGAATTGGAAAAAACCTTGCAGACTTTTGTTGAAACCCAAGAACTGAATTATGGCAGAAACCCATTGGCCAACACCTTGGGAGACAGATTTATGGCTGTTTTGAAAGCTGCCCACGAAAAGACAGGACTGGGCGCCGTAGTCTTAATCGATGAATATGACAAACCTTTACTGGATGTTTTAGACTCAGGGTTAAAGACCTTCGATTCTGAAGGCAACGAACGTTTGCTGGAAGACCGACATCGCGAGATTATGAAAGGTTTCTACAGTGTCTTCAAGGCTGCTGACAGAGATTTGAAATTCGTGCTGTTGACTGGTGTTACCAAGTTCTCGCAAGTAAGCGTATTCAGTGGTTTCAACCAGCCAGATGACATCAGCATGGACGACCGCTATGAGGCTCTTTGCGGCATCACGGAAGAGGAACTGTATTCTGTCTTTGATGAGCAAATCAAGGCAATGGCTGCAAGATATAAAGTGTCTGAGGATGAGATGAAATATCGGCTCAAGCGCAAATATGACGGTTACCATTTCAGCCCAAGCATGCTCGACATCTACAATCCTTTCAGTATCTTGAACTCACTGAGCAAGAAAATCCTGAGTGATTTCTGGTTCCGTACAGGTTCGCCTACTTATCTGGTCCGCTTATTAGCTCACTTCGACGAAAACCTCAATGAACTGACAGGGAAATTTTATCCTACCAGCAGTTTTATAGATTACAAGGCGGATACAGAGGCTCCATTGCCAATGATTTACCAGAGTGGTTATCTCACCATTAAGGATTGGAACATGGATACCGATTCTTATCTCTTGGATTTTCCAAACGATGAAGTAAAAGCTGGTTTCGTAACCATGGTGGCTGCCAACTATCTGAAGCCCAAGGAATCGCCTGACGCTTGGGTCGTAGAAGTTGTTAATACGATGAAGATGGGAGATTGTGACAAATTGGAGAAACTACTCACTTCCTTCTTCGCCAGTATACCCTATAGCCAACGTCGTAAAGATGACGAGCGGGAAAAAGAGCGATACTTTCAATATACCTTCTATCTGGTGATTCGCATGATAAGCAGTTTTACCGTTCTAATAGAAAAGGAGCAAAGTGAAGGACGGGTTGATTGCATTATTGAGACCCCAATGTTTGTATATATCTTCGAATTTAAGCGTGATGGGTCAGCGACTGAAGCCTTGAAACAAATCGAGGAAAAAGGATATGCCCGTGAGTATGCTACAGACAACAGAACGATTTACCTGATAGGCTGCAATTTCTCGTCTAAGACGGGGACGATTGACGACTGGATGTCTAAGGGCAAAAGCGTTTAAAAAACGGGTATTTTTTCCTATAATAAACTCACCCTGGAAGGGATATGCATTGTGTGTTGTATGCATTCCCTTCCAGGGTGATTTTTTATGGTTCATCCAGAAATTCGATGATTTCTGCCACTTGTTGCCTGGTGTAGAAGTGGGAAAACTTGCCGGCGTAGCCCGAACAGAGGCTCTGCTTGAGCTCGGGGCACCGGTTGATCCATCTCACCAGCCGGTTGAGCGCTACCCTGGGGGTAGCGGTGGGAAAGTAGAGCATGGCGAGCTCCGCCTTCCCGTAACTTCTGTCTTCTATCATAATTTGTTCTTTTTTCTTTCGCATATCAGGAAGTTAAAGGAGTTAAAGGAGTTATCGCTCCCTACGGTCGCTGAGGAGTTAAGACAATAGTCTTTTTGGCGTAGTTTTTCAAGCAGTAAGACATACGTCTTAACTCCTTAACTCCTTTAACTTCTTTAACTTCTGAACTTGCGAAACTTGAATAAATAAATCCCTCCGAAAGATACGGAAATATCTCCGAAAGATAAAAAAATATCTCCGAAGCAGAAATTCCTAAAATGGGAGATCCTCGGGCGGAATATTCTCGCTGCCATCCATCTTCTGGTTGTTCTCTATCTCGTCAGGACGCATCTCTATCACCTTCCAGCCGTTGCCCGTCTTGCGGTGAATCTTCTTGAATCCCAGCGCCTCCATGAACATCGAAATATCCTTGTTCGACATCGACTGGCGGAAGGCGGGGTTCGTGCAGATGCGCTCCATCACATCACTCGCCGTAACAAACTTGCAGAACTCGGACGGCGTATCGGCATCAGGAACACGGTAGAACTTGTTGATGCGCTCGGCTATGTAGTTGTTTACACGGAAATAAAGATTGTGGCGCTGTATCTCCTCGTTCTCCTCCTTCGTAAACCAGTAAACCCAGTCGCAGGGCTCACCCCTCCGGCGCTTCTCTATCACCTCCTGAGCCAGTGCCACAGCCTGGGAGTAGATGCCCTCGTAATTGAAGGGGAAGTCGATGGGACTCTTGATTTTCTCGATGCGCCAGATGAGGAAACGGCGGTTCTCCTCATCATCGATGATATGAACCTCATTGCTCGTGGCGCAGAACCCCGCATTGTTCTGCAAGATGCAGTCCCACTCGGCATAAGGGATTCGCATGCTGATGTTGCGCTTCGTGATGTTGCTCTTGAAGGAATCCAGGTTCTTGCCGCGCAGACAACTGAACTCATCGAGACACACTATCGCCTTGCTGGCACACATCTGCAGGAAATCCTTGTTCTTGTAGTCGCCCGTAGAATCGTTGGCGAAATACTTGCGCAGATGGGGCGGCAGGAGATGGTCGAAAAACGTGGTCTTGAAGATGCCGCCCTTGCCTACGAAAACCATGATAGACTGGTTGGTGACATCGGGCCGAACCCAGCAAACCACCATGTTGACCAGCCATTTCCTGAAGGCATAGGCAAAATCCTCCTCCGTATGGCGGTAACCGCCGGTCTGCATCACGGTTACCCGATGGGCCAATTCAGCGATATGGTCAGTCTTCCGGTCCCATTTCGGCAGACTCTTCAGATATTCCTCCATGGGGTTGAATTCGGGGCTGAAGTTACTTCTGATTACCGTATCCAGCTTTTTCTGGGTGGTACAGATGTTATCCAGTTCCATCTTCACGAACAGGGAATTGCTCACCCGGGTATCCACTTCGGTCCAGTCGAGATAGAGTTTCTCACCGGTGTTGATGGCGCGCACTTCATACTGGTTGCTCAGCGTGTTGTGGTGCATTTCATATCGGGCTCCCAGCCATCCCAGCAGTGCTCTCATGCTGGTATAGCGTTTCTGCTCATCATCTCCCTGCTGTCTTATCTTCCAGGTTCCCAGCCGCTCGGTATGCTTGTAAATCTCTCGTGCCACCCGCTCGGTATCGGCATATTCGCCGCCAAACTTATCGGCCATGTGTTTCACAGCCTCCTCCTTTTCGGCTCCGAAACAGAGGCAGAATGTGGCGTATCTCACTACGTAGCTGTTGTGATGATGCTCCTCAAACCGCTCTTCCCAGCTCTCCGCCAGTTTGTCTACATACTGCAGAATCTCTTCGGTGGTGAGCGTTTTGGGTGGCGCCTCGTCTTCCTGTTTGCGAGGGCTTTTCTTTCTGGGTTTTTCCGCCTCCGTCTGCCTTTTCCTGTTCTGTTCCTCCTGTTGCTTTGTAGCTTTTTCGAAGTTCTCCACCTCCTCCCGGGTGATGGGTAGAACTTCGGCATTCCAGTTGAAGTATGCCTCGGGGTCGTAAGCCAGTCCGCAGCTTCTCACCATGTCCTGGCATTGTTTGTCGCTGCTGATACCCAGCAGTTTGTCGTACATGCTCATGGCTTTCCTGATGGCGAGCAGGTGGAGTTCGGTGGCAGTGAGATTGCATCCTTCAGGCCGCATATATCTGAGCAGGATGCGGAATCCCTTGCCCGAGACGGTGATGTAGAAGACCATGGTGAAGGGGATTTTCCGGGCTTTCTGCCTGAGTGCCGCGATGTTTTTGGGGGGCACGTCGTCATAATCGAGCATCAGCCAATAGGTTTCCTTCCTGAAGTCAGTCAGCTTCTTGGAGCTTCCCTTGAGCTGCACGCTGGGAGTGATGCAGGGCAGCCTGTGCTTGATGTCCTCTGCCGTTCTCTTGTCCACCTTCGTCATCGACCTGTAGCCTTCGGTATTGGTTTTCACCGGTGCCGAATGCATGATGTTGTACTCCAGCACCTCTCTGTTGGGGAGAGGCTTGCTGGTAGAGGTCTTCAGAGTCTGGAAAAAAGAGGGCAAGACCTCTTTCTCCTGTTCTGTTTCCGGGTTCTTTCCGGTCTCGTTTGTGGGTTTGTTTTCTTTCATTTCTTTTGGGATTTTATGAGTTTGAATTTTTGGTTTAATTCCGCCTTTTTCATCGCAACAGAATTGTAGGATAGGATATTTTTCCAGTTGCTCAAACTATTGCTGAGGTCGTCCCAGTATACCGAACCTTTGTGCAGTATCCATTTGCTCACTTCATCGCAGTAATACCAGAATCTGGTTTTTCCGTGGATGTTTCCTTCATATTCCCAGGTCGTACCATTGCAGGCATCCTCCAGATCCATTTTTATGAGAATGGATATAATGGCTTTATCCATTGCGTAGAGGATTTCAGGAGTGATTATCTTTTTTTTTATCTTTTCCGATATTGTGTCGCGTCCACCCATTACTATTCTGATGTCTGTGACATTTACGTCACATACTTTGGCGATAGCCAGTTTTATGCTGGCTTCTTCTTCCATTTCTGCTGAAAATTTCAGCACTTCTTGTTTTGTTACGTTATTATTTTCCATGCTGCGAAGTTACACAAAAAGCTGCACATTGGAAGTGAAGGCTATAGCCCTCACTTTTTACAAAGAATAACCTAGGTTAAAGTTTTTAACGCAGCATTTTTGCGCCCATTTTTGTTGGGGTATTTTGAAGAAGAAGTAGTGAAGAAGCGAAACATCGGAAAAGTGATGAGGTGAAGGGTGAAGGGTATATTTTAAATCTTATATTATATTCTTTTTTTTAGGATTTTTGGAAAAACCAGATAATCAGAAAAATGAAAAAACGGATTTTTTTCCTTGCCGCGCGTATATATAAAAAAGAGTTTTCAAACCTTCACCCTTCACCTTTTTATTTAAGGTTTTGTGTGTCAAATAGTTACGGGTGAAGGGTGGTGAAGGGTGTTTTTCGCTTTTTATAAACATATTTTAAGAGTTCAGCCCGTTTTTACATATTTTAAGCGTTTATTTTGGGTTCCGAAAAGGGTGCTTTTTTTTAAGGGTTCCCTTTTTCCTCTTTTCTTACCGCTGAAATCTTTGAAAAAGCGAGTGGGGTATGGAATCCCGTCTTATGTTATGTTAAACAATTATCAGATAAAAGAAGTTAACGATACCGAAAAATGACTGATTTTTAAACAAATATTAACGCAGAAAACTTGAAGTTTCGCATATTAGATTCTGGTTTCGCAAGTTCAGAAGTTAACGAATTTTAAGGAGTTATTCAAGTTTCGCCAGTGTGGGAATTTATTGAAGTTAAAGAAGTTTTCACTCCCTACGGTCGTTCGGGAAGTTAAGAGACAATAGTCTTCTAGCTTAAGCTTAGGACATTTGTCCCTTAACTTCCTTCTAACTTCCCCATATGCGAAGTTCAGTAAGTAACTGAACTTTCGCAAGTTTTACCCCACACGCCCTGAAAGGGCAGAAGCTCCTAGCCCAGGGCATCGCCCTGGGTTATTACGGACGCAAACCTGTCGCCCTGAAAGGGCAAAAGCTTTAAAACTCCAGGCAAAACATAAGGCTTTTGCCTTTACAGGGCACCTTGCTGATTGCCATCATACCCAGGGCGATGCCCTGGGCTAGGAGCTTTTGGGCCTTCAGCCCGTTCTTGAACCACATGCGAAAGTTCAGTAAAGCAAAGGTAATGCGATGCTTTTGTCGGCGAAAAATCAGAACGGCAAATCTTGAATTCTGTTCTCATCCGTTACCCCGAAGATGTCAGCCTCTTCCGGTTCCCCATCTGCAATCACGATATCCCTTATCTTCTTGCGGTAGCTCTTTACGATACTCCCGTTCTCCAGTTCCACCCTTCTCCTGATGCTCAGGTCCAGATATTCCTTTTCCCTTTCTATGCCCAGATAGCGCCTGCCGGTCAGCGAGGCAGCGATGCCGGTAGTTCCGCTTCCCGAGAACGGGTCGAGGATCCATGCTCCGTGCCGGGTTGAAGCCAGGATGATGCGTACCAGCAGGGCGAGCGGTTTCTGCGTAGGATGCTTGCCCTGCGATTTCTCCCATCTTGCGATGGCTGGCAGCCTCCATACATCCGTCATCTGTTTGTTCTCGTTCAGCAGTTTCATCAGGTCATAGTTGAAGTAGTGTGGTTTCTTCGGGCACTTTCTTGCCCAGATGATGAACTCGGTGCTGTAGGTAAAGTACCGGCACGAGATATTGGGCGGTGGATTTGTCTTCGCCCATGTGATGACATTGAGGATTTTGAATCCGAGTTGCGTCAGTTTGTTTGCAACAGAGAAAATGTTGTGATAGGTTCCCGAAATCCAGATAGTTCCGTTCTCCGTCAGGTGTTCCCTGCATTCCGCAATCCATTCCTCGTTGAACAGGTCGATATGTTCGGGCGAGCCGCCCTTATCCCATTCCCCCTTGTCTACGCACACCACCTTCCCGCTCTGTACGCTGATTCCGCCGTTCGACAGGAAGTAAGGAGGATCGGCGAAGATCATGTCGAACTTGAAATCAAATTCGCTCATCAGCCGGATGCAGTCTCCGTGAAGGAGAGTGAAATCATCAGCCCTATGATATATCGCCTTTTTATTCATCATTTCGGTTGCAAAGGTAATGCAAATATTTGATTTATAAATGATTAGATCATACTTTAACTTTCATGATCAAAAAAGATCAATTCGGCAGAACGAAAAGAAAAATTGGTTAAAATGAATAAAAACAGAAAGTTTTTCATATATTTTTTTGTTCTTTCTGAATATTGATGTAAATTTGCAGAGTGATTTTTTATACGGGCTTTAAACGAAATAAAACTTAGCGAGATATGAAACAATACGAAGCTGTAATAGAGGCCTTGAAGAGGTTGGGTGGATGTGCTACATTCGGTCAGCTGAATCAGGAGGTGTTCAAGATTGAGGATTGCACATGGAATACCAAGACTCCATTTGCATCCATACGTCGTATTGTGCAAGACCGCAAGGAAATCTTTCGCATTCGTCCGGGATTATGGGCTTTGGAGGAATATAGAAGTCTCTTGGCGGATAGGGGGATTGTGGCACAAGATGCAACTAATTCAGATTCAGAGCAGGTGCAGGAATTCAATCATTCCTATTATCAGGGACTTCTGCTGTATATCGGTAACATGAAGAAACTTGAAACCTATGTTCCTGCACAGGATAAGAACAGGAGATGTATCAATGTGAAACTGGGCGAAATCTCCACATTGCCGAAAGTTCCGCCATTCTCCTATCAGGAATTTGTGAATAGGAGTAGCACGATAGACGTTATGTGGTTTCAGCCTAATTCTTTGGGCAGCGAGGTGATGATGCCCGATAGTTTCTTTGAGGTAGAGCATTCTACGGATATTCAGAATTCTCTCTGTAAGTTTGCCGACCTCCAGAGTTTCAATGCCCAGATGTTTATCGTGGCTGATGCCAGGCGCCATGATGAATTTATAGCCAAGTTGAGCCATGATTATTTCAAGCCTATCTCGGATAGGGTGAAATTTGTAAGTTATGACAAGCTTGATAGATATTATGAGGGGCTGATGATGCAGAGAAAGAGTTCGCTTATTCTTTGACAGTAGGACTGGCTTGTCTGTTTTATCTATAAATATACTCAAGTTTCGCATGTAAGCCCCATACGCCCTGAACCAATGGTCACCAGCCGAAGTGAAAGGTAAAGGGCAGAAGCTCGCATGTAAGCCCCATACGCCCTGAAAGGGCAGAAGCTCCTAGCCCAGGGCAGCGCCCTGGGTATAATGAAATATAAACCAACGCCCTGAAAGGGCAAAAGCTTTACAATTATGGCACAATCATTAGCAAAAATTTACATCCATTTGATCTTCCATATCAAAACCACGAGCCCAAAAATCCGTGAAAATGATTTGGAGCGACTTCATAATTATATCGGTAAACTTGTTAAAACTACGGGATGTGCCGAGATAAAGGCAGGTGGTGTAGGAGATCATGTTCATGTCTTGTTCATTTTATCAAAAGACGTCACGATTTCCCAGATAGTGGAGGAAATTAAGCGAAACAGTAGCAGATGGATTAAGAATCTCGATCCTGTTTATTATCATTTTTTCGCATGGCAGGGTGGTTATGCCGCATATTCTATCAGCCAATCAGTTGTAGATAAAACATTACAATACATTGCCAATCAGAAAGAGCATCACACAAAGCATTCGTTTGCAGAGGAATATAGAGCGTTCTTGAAATTATATAATGTGGAATATGATGAGAATTTCGTGTTCCGGGATTAGGCTGGCTGGTATTATAAAGCTTTTGCCCTTACAGGGCGACAGGCTTGCACACATTATACCCAGGGCGATGCCCTGGGCTAGGGGCTTCTGCCCTTTCAGGGCGTGTGGGCAAAACTTGCGAAAGTTCAGTTATTAGCCAATAATGATGTTAATTTCATTCAAATATTTGGCGTTATCAAGATTTTGCAGTATATTTGCATCCAAAGAATTTAAATGTGAATCAAATGGTTAAGCATTTATTAAATTAGAAAATGTTTTATCATTCTTTTAACTAGAGTCGTCCTTTGCGGCATGGATTTTTAAAACAGATGATTATGAAGCAGGTAGAAGAAAGATACATCAGCTTGCTGACCGACTTCGGCTTCAAGCGAATTTTTGGAACAGCAATGAACAAGGATTTGCTCATTTGCTTCCTCAACAGCTTGTTTAATGGCAAACAGGTTGTGAAGGACGTGTCGTATCTGAACCCGGAGCATGTGGGAGATGTCTATACCGACCGCAGAGCCATCTTCGATGTATATTGCGAGGGCGAAAACGGCGAGAAGTTCATCGTAGAAATGCAGAATGCCTACCAGACGTATTTCAAGGATCGCGCCCTTTTCTACTCAACCTTCCCTATCCGTGAACAGGCACCAAAGGGGAGTGAATGGGATTTCAGACTCAATCATGTCTATACCGTAGCCCTGCTCAACTTCAGCATGAACGAGGACGCCTTCGACAAGGAGAAAATCCGCCATCATGTGCAGTTGTGCGATACAGCTACCCACAAAGTATTTTACGACAAGCTCGAATATATCTATGTAGAGATTTCCAAGTTCAACAAACCCCTGGAAGAACTGAATACGCTCTACGAGAAGTGGCTCTATGCTCTGAAGAACCTCTATAAGCTTACCCAGCGTCCGAAGGAGCTGTGCGACAAAGTCTTCGACCGCCTCTTCGAGGAAGCCGAGATTGCCAAGTTTACTCCGCAGGAAATGAGGGAGTACGAGACCAGCAAGATGGCATATCGTGACATCAAGAATTCCGTAGACACCGCTAAGCGTGAAGGCATAGCTGAGGGTATGGAAATTGGTATGGCGAAAGGTAAGCAAGAAGGTCTTGCGGAAGGTATGGAAAAAGGTATGAACCAGGAAGCGGAGATGTAGATTACGAATATCACCATATAATCAAGGGTCTATACGCCACCTTTTCTTCGTGGCATATAGACCACTCAACATTCAGCAATCTCTAACTTTTACAGAAACTTTTCACAGGAATCTCTTGCGGGTTTGGAAATAAAGTCGTAAATTTGCAATTGGAAAACAAAGATTAGGAATTATGGTAGAGATAAATGATAGAAAATTACCGGTAGGCATCCAGTCTTTCGAGGAAATCAGAAAGCAAGGATGCCTGTATGTTGACAAGACAGATATTATCTGGCAACTTGCCAATAGGGGGAAAAAGTATAATTACCTGAGCCGCCCACGCCGCTTTGGTAAATCTGTGCTGGTCGATACGCTTGAAACCTACTTCATGGGAAAGAAGGAACTCTTCGAGGGCTTGAAGATCATGCAGATGGAGACGGAATGGGTGAAGCGACCTGTCATCAGACTGGATATGAGTCGTGCAGGCGCAGAACCGGAAACATTGCGCTCTTATCTCAATAATATTTTCAGACAATACGAAGGAGAATATTCATTGGTTCCTGACCCTACAGATAGTCTTGCCGACCGCTTCAATGCAATAATCGTGGGGGCGTATGAGCAAACCGGACAGCAGGTTGCCATCCTTATCGATGAATACGATTCTCCATTGCAGCATTCTTGGAAAACTACTCACCACGAAGCATGTACCGCTATCTATAGAGAGGTTTTTGCCATTCTCAAGGCAGATGATAAATACGAAAAGTTTGTTTTTATCACCGGCATTACCAAGTTTACGCAAATCTCCCTCTTCTCTGTGCTCAACAATCTGAGCAACATCAGCTTTGATTCTGAGTATGCGGCTCTCTGCGGTATCACGAAGGAAGAAGTCTTACGTGATTTCAAACCGGAAATCAACAAGTTGGCAGCAAGTAAGGGATGGACTTTCGATGAAGCCGTAGTGCAATTGACAGCTTATTATGATGGCTATCATTTCAGCCATGAAAATATGGTTGATGTCTTCAATCCATTCAGTCTTATCAATGCACTCGCTGATTCTAAACTGAGGAACTACTGGGCTTCATCGGGTGCAACCTCGCTGCTTCCAAAGTTTGTGGATGACATGGAAATTCGTTTGAAGGATTTTGATCATAGTGCCCTGTTGGACACTATCATAGAAACTTCTGACGTAACAGGCGGTGGAGCAGAGCTGTTTCTCTATCAGTCGGGCTATCTCACGATTAAGGGTTACATAAACGGAACTTATCTTCTTGGCATTCCTAACTTCGAGGTTCGGCAAGCCTTGAATGAAATCGTGTTGCCAACGCTTGCCATGCGCAAGAATAATAACCTTCAATCTACCCAGGCATTTCTGAATGTTCATCTCAGCCTTGGCAATCTTCCCGAAGCCATGAAATGCCTGAAGGCGCTTATTGCGGATGTGCCTTACAGCAACAAGAAACTTGCCAGCATGGATATGGAAGAGCGCTACCGACTGATTATGAGCACCATATTCAATGCCATCGGTTGCCGGGTAGAAGTCGAGAAGATGATAGCTACTGGCAGAATAGATATGGTGGTAGAAACCACCAACTTCATCTATGTGCTGGAGTTGAAACTGAGCAACAACGGTGGTGTTGATGCTGCCACGGAGCAGATGAAAGCCAAGCTGTATGCCGAACCTTTCAAGGCTGATAAGCGCAAGGTGATTGCCCTTGCCATAGAACTGGATGATATGGGAAAGGGACTTGTTGACTGGAAGGAAGTATAATAGTACAAAAAGGGTCTATACGCCACCTTTTCGTCGTGGCATATAGACCCTTGTCGGTTCATGTTCGTTGCGGGCGGAACTTTTCCGCCCGCAACGGCTTACTGCTTCCTCAAGGTAGGCAATGCTCCGTTAAGTTCGTAACGCCACTTTGAACCAGCGTTCTGCAAGGCGGTGTTCATGGCATCGACGGCTTTCTGCCAGGTAACGTAAGTGCCGTCCACCTTCGTGGATTCAGGGGCGGTCTTATAGCCTCGTTCCTGATTGTTCTTCCAATAGCAGGCGGTCACGGTGGTGTAGTTATCTCCCAACAAGCCGAAGATATGTACATTGCCGGTGCTACTACCTGTACTGGTTACGTTGCCCGTGGCATAGCAGGCACGAACGCCTTTTCCTCCGTTGAATCCCACCAGACCGCCTCCAGAGATATTCCTTATGGGGTCTATTTCTATGGTCACGTTGCCCGTGGCATAGCAAGCGGTCAGGGTGGCATTCGAATTTGTCTCACCTGCCACGCCGCCGACATAGACCATTCCCTTCACTGTGGCAGAGGAACTGCATCCGGTGATGGAACCGTACCATTGAGCACCCACCACACCGCCGACGTACTCCGTGCCACTGACGCTGCCCGACACCGAGCAGTTTTCAATGGTGCCCATGCTAAGTCCTGCCACGCCGCCGGCAAAGCCCAAACTGTGATTTTTTGTTATCTGTACGCCCTTCATCACCACGTTCTTCACCGTACCAGCTTTACCGAGCCAGCCGAACAGACTCGCATATTCGTCATTTGTCGTAACGGTCAGCCCCGTGATGGTATGGCCGCCACCGTCGAAGGTGCCTTTGTATGACTTGCTTGTGCCTATCGGCGTCCAGTCTTTGCCTGTGAGGTCAATGTCGGCGGTGAGGGAAATGTTAATGTCGGTCTTACCTCCGTTCACTAATTCGGCAACATTCATCAGACCATCGGCGGAGGTCACGGTGTAGCTGCCGTTGCTCTCTATGGTATAGCCTAGGTCTTTTGCCGCAG
>OGIY01000262.1_pt1 | contig 34661 bp, 24 predicted proteins | sample 1571931 | NCBI WGS metagenome assembly OGIY01 (sample SAMEA2582110, study PRJEB24529) | metagenome | biome: Human gut stool | place: China | collected 2011
ACTGCGGCGGCTATGCACCGGGGGACAAGCTGCACCGCACTTGCCGGCAGATCGGTAATCTGAAAGGTAGAGAACAGCGAGAACTTGCGGACGATCATCCGGTGAAACAGATTTATGAGAAACGGCTGAACACCATAAACCGCTATGTGAAGCGTGGTACTCTGGACGCTGATCTTGCGGAGGCTATGAAGAAGCTGGCAAAGGATAAAATGCTTCGAGCGCTGAGCAATGTCGCCTATGCCAAAGGTGATTACGAAAAAGAGATGGGACAGGCGGCTTTGAAAAAAGAAGCATTGAAAGTAACTTATAGGTATAAACAATGAAAATTATTGAGGTTACAGAAAACAAAAAGGAATATCTGGATTTGCTGTTATTGGCTGATGAGCAGGAAAACATGGTAGATTGCTATCTTGATAATGGCAGGATGTATATCCTCGATGATAATGGAGTTAAAAGCGAATGTGTCATAACCGGCGAAAGAAATGGTGTGCTTGAAATTAAGAACATTGCAACAGTTCCAGAATATCAAGGCAAAGGCTATGCAAAAGCTTTGATTGACTTTATCATCGAGAAATACAGCGGACAATATGCTGTTCTGCAAGTTGGAACGGGCGATAGTCCACTGACAATACCATTCTATGAAAAATGTGGTTTTGTCCGTTCTCACATAATACCAAATTTCTTTACAGACAATTATGACCACCCAATATATGAAGGTGGTGTACAGTTGGTGGATATGGTGTATTTGCAAAGAAAGTTCTAAATACTGATATGGTAAACCGGAAGGAGGTGCGCTATGCTGAATGATTTTACATGGAATATGACTGGATACATACCGAAACATCATGTCAATCCGCACGGTGACGGCATCATTCCCTATGTGGCAGAGCGCATCTTCCAACTGGAACCGGAGCCGCCAGCGGTGGGCAGTCTGAACGAATATATCCTGTCTGCCTTGCAGGAAAAGAATTTGATATATTTCTCATTCTTCCTACACCACTACGAGCCGCAGCTTAACAAGCGCATCAAAGACTTTCTCGGTGTGGATGGCGGCGATCTGTATGACACAGACCGATTTATAGATATAAAGCTCTCCTGCCGGGAGCAAATGCTCCAAAAGCTGATGGACTATGACCTTGCCAAGGGTGCAGAGTATGCTACATACATTTTCCCGTTCATCCGGGATGCTATGCTCCGTTTCCGCATGGGTGAAGAAAAATGGTCGGTGTCCTCTCTGACCAATTACAAAATGGTGCGGTCAATGGCTTGGCTGTACCACAATACCAAGGATGCGGTCAACGAATTTTCCAAGAAATACAACTGTGATCTTGCTCTTGCCGAAGACTATCTGAAAGTTGTGCGAGGTATCCGCAATCAGCAGCCATTCTATGTAACAGACGAGGATGGCGAGGAAATAGGCGAGGATGTAGCCCTTGACGATAGCTGGAACTATACCGATATCCTCTGGAACGGCATACAAGCAGAAAAGGTGCAGCAGGCATTTGAGAAACTGAATTACCGGGAACAGACCTTGCTCGAAAAACGGTTAGCAATTTGCATGACTTGTGGGCGTGTCAGCTCATGGAAAGACCGCCCCACCTTTGAAGAACTGGCGGTTATGTTTGAGGGCAGTACAGCCAGCGGTGCAGAACGAGCCTACCGAAAAGCAGTGGACAAGTTGACGGAATTGTTGGTTGCCGAGGGCGCAATCCATGCAGTCCGGCTAAAACAGAAATCCAAGACCAAGCGAAAAAAGAAAATCGCCGCCGCAATCTACGAATATCAGGCAGACTGCGACGGCGAATGGGGCGAAATATCATTAGATTTTGAGAACGGAAAGGCAGAGGTCATTTTGCTTGCCGATTGGGATACAGTGAAAACAAACAAATTTGCAAGCAGAGCAATCGCCTATCTTCTGAACTGTGAGAACGAAAAATTACCCAAGGAAATAATGGTGGCCTTTGAATAACGAGGGAGTGAGATACATGGAACAATTATTGATTATTGAAGATGATATAGGGTTGAATCAGGGTTTAAGTAAAGCACTGAAAGCAGATGACCGTCAGATTATATCCTGCCAAGACCTAAAAACGGCGAAGGAACAGCTTCTTTGCGGCGGTGTATCCCTGATCCTGCTGGATATCAATCTGCCGGATGGCAGCGGGCTTGAGCTGCTTCGGGAGGTCAAGGAAAACCTGCCCGGAATTCCTGTTATTCTGCTGACTGCCAACGACACCGATCTGGACATCGTAGACGGACTGGAGAGAGGCGCTGATGATTATATTACCAAGCCCTTTTCTCTTTCGGTTTTGCGGGCAAGGGTGAATACCCAACTGCGAAAGCAAGCGTCAAACCATAAAAATGCGCCGTTCCATATGGATCTATTTCACTTTGACTTTGAGTCTATGACCTTTTATGTGGGAGATTCAAAAGTGGAATTGAGTAAAACAGAACAAAAATTACTGCGTCTGCTTGTTGAAAACCGTGGTCGAACCATGACCCGTGGAGACCTTGTCGACCGGATCTGGACAGATGGCGCAGAATATGTGGATGAAAATGCTTTGTCTGTTACGATCAAGCGTCTGAGGGATAAGCTTGGTGCACAGAAATACATTAAAACCATCTACGGAATCGGTTATAGCTGGGTGACAAAAGATGAATAAAACCGGCATTGTGATCATACTGCTATGTTTTCTGGCGGCGATAGCTGCTGTATTATGGGAGCGGAGGAAGATCAGAAAAACGATGGAAGAAATCGAAAGGATGCTGGACGCTGCCATGACCGGCTCCTTTTCTGAAACCAATTTTGATGAAAGCCGGCTATCTGCATTGGAAACGAAGTTTGCGCACTATCTTTCCGCCGCAGAAGCATCTTCTCAAAACATAGCGCAGGAAAAAGACAAAATCAAAACCTTGATTGCGGACATCTCCCACCAGACAAAAACGCCGATTGCAAACCTGCTGTTATACAGCGAGCTTCTGAAGGAGGAAACTCTGCCTGCATCGGCGAAGGCAAATGTGGAGGCGCTGTACAAACAATCGGAAAAGCTGCGATTTCTGATCGATTCTCTCGTAAAGCTTTCCAGACTGGAAAACGGGATCATTTCACTCTCCCCTCAGCAAGCAGCGCTGCAGCCGCTGCTTGAAAGTGTGGTAGAACAATATACTGCCAAGGCTTCTGAAAAAGGATTGTCTTTGCAAATGCAGGATACAGATGCTTTTGCTGTATTCGACTTCAAATGGACAGCGGAAGCGCTGGCGAATATCGTAGACAACGCCATCAAATATACAGAGCATGGCACAATCAGGATTTCTGCCGTAAGTTACGAAATGTTTGCAAGGATCGATATATCGGATACCGGTTCAGGCATACCGGAAACTGAGCAAGCGAAGATATTTGCTCGCTTTTACCGCTCAAAGGCGGTTCAGGAGCAGGAAGGGGTCGGCATCGGCTTATACCTTGCCCGACAGATCATATCCGGCGAGGGCGGTTATATCAAGATTGCTTCCGTTCCGGGAAAAGGAAGTACGTTTTCCATATTTCTGCCGAAATAACAACAATTCTATCAAAACTGTTAGATTTCATTTTCCGCCGGAAAGAATGTGGAAAGATTCCTATGCGATAATCTGTATGTATCAAAGGATGATTTCCTTTCATACATACAGATTTTTTCATGGAGGTACTCATTTATGGAAGTTTTACAGGCAAAAAACCTGAAAAAGATTTATGGCTCCGGCAATAACGCAGTTCATGCGTTGGATGGAGTTGATTTAAGTGTAAAGAAGGGCGAATTTGTTGCAATTGTCGGCACATCCGGCTCCGGCAAATCCACGCTGCTGCACATGCTGGGCGGGCTGGATCGCCCTACAAGTGGCACGGTCATGGTGGACGGACAGGATATTTTCTCCCTGAAGGAGGAAGCGCTGACCATCTTCCGCCGCAGGAAAATCGGCTTTGTGTTCCAAGCATATAATCTTGTTCCGGTGCTGAATGTGTATGAAAATATTGTTCTACCCATTGAGCTGGACGGTGGCAAGGTCAATAAGGATTTCGTACAGCAAATTGTACAGACACTTGGGCTGGATGATCGTCTGGATGCCCTGCCCAATCAGCTCTCCGGCGGTCAGCAGCAGCGAGTAGCCATTGCCCGTGCGCTGGCGGCAGCACCCGCTATCATTCTGGCAGATGAACCCACCGGCAATCTGGATTCCAAAACCAGCCAGGATGTATTGAGCCTTTTGAAAGTCACCAGTCAAAAGTTCGCCCAGACAATCGTAATGATCACTCACAACGAAGAAATTGCGCAGATGGCAGACCGCATTATCCGTATCGAAGATGGTCGGATCGTCTCCCAGAACTAACGGGAGGTGGCTACGATGAATGTCAAAAACAGAAAATGTATTCGAAAGCTCAGCTTAAAATCTCTTTATGCGAACCGTCGCCGCAATCTGATCGCTATTTTTGCCATTGCACTGACAACGCTGCTATTTACGTCCATGTTCACCATTGTCTTGTCGTTGAACGCCAGTTATGAAACCTACCAGTTTCGGCAGGTAGGTGGCTATGCACACGGTACCTTTAAGGATGTTTCCCCCGAGCAGGCGGAACGTATCGCTGCCCACCCAAAGGTGAAGGCTGCGGGGGTACGGAAGGTAATCGGTATCACTGCGGAGGGTGTCTTTTCCAAAACCCCTGCAGAGATCAGCTACATGGATGCCAACTGCACTAAATGGAGCTATGCAACCCCTACTACCGGACGGATGCCCGAAAGCGGCAAAGAGGTAGCCATGGATACGGCAGCGTTGCAGCTGCTTGGCGTAACGCCGGAGCTGGGCGCCGAGGTCACGGTTTCCTATTCCATTACGGACAAGGATCAAACCGCCTTTACTGTAACAGATACCTTTACGCTGGTGGGCTATTGGGACTATGATGAACTAATGCCTGTTCATTACATCAACATCAGCCGTGATTACGCAGATGACATCGAAGCGCAGGCAGTGAAAACAGGTTTACAGCCTTTCCGCACCGATTTGAATGTCATGATGGCTTCCAGTACAAACATTCAAGGGCAGATGGAGCAGGTGGATACCGATCTCGGCTACACATGGGACAGCTATACCGATCCCAACAGCGTCCGGATCGGCGTCAACTGGGGATATACCTCATCCCAGCTGGAGTCGCATCTCGATCCGGAACTTGTGATCGCCATAGCAGCTTTTTTGCTGCTGGTGATTTTCACCGGGTATCTTATCATCTATAACATTTTCCAGATCTCTGTTGCGGGGGATATCCGGTTTTACGGGCTTCTGAAAACCATTGGCACAACGCCCCGGCAGCTCAAACGCATCATTCGCCAGCAGGCACTTCTGCTTTGTCTGATCGGCATTCCGGCGGGGCTGCTGTTGGGCTATGGCATTGGCGCTGTTCTGGTGCCTGTTGTCTTGCGCTCCACCCAGTTGGATGCAGGCATCACCACCATCAGCACTTCGCCTGTGATCTTTGTTGGCTCCGTGCTGTTTGCCCTGCTGACGGTGCTTTTGTCCTGCTCCAAGCCCGGGAAAATGGCAGCCAGGGTTTCTCCGGTGGAGGCTACCAAATATACAGATGCGATGCAGACCAAGAAAAAACAGCGCAGCACCCGGGGAGCGAAGCTCCATCAGATGGCCTTTGCCAATCTGGGACGAAACAAAAAAAAGACGGTGCTGGTGGTGGTGTCTCTGGCACTGTCGGTGACGCTGTTCAATGCACTGTGTGCCTTTGTGGGCGGCTTCAGCATGGAGAAGTATGTATCCTTCATGACCTGCGCCGATTTTATCGTCAGCACGCCCGACTATTTCCGTTACAACCCGGCAGATGAATTCATCACGCCGGAACAGATCGAAGAGATCGCAGCAAACACAAAGTCCAGTCTTTCCGGCACGGGATATGCTGTGCGAAAACCCGTATATCTTTGGATGACGGAGGATGCTCTGCGGCAGGACTATGCAAGGTACGAAAGTGCTGAGCAGTTGGACAGCCATATGAGCCGCATGGAGCACCGGGGCGATATGGTGATGGGAGATACCAGAATCGAGGCTCTGGATAACAGCCTGTTTGACAAGCTGCAAGTGTTCGACGGAGATATTTCTCCTATGCTGGAGTCAAACAATAACGCTATTGCCATTGCGGTTTCCTTAGATGACTACGGTAATCTGCCCAATCCTGAATACTACCCCAAGGTGGGAGACACGATCACCGCCACCTATGCGGACGATGTGAAATATATCGACAGCCGCACCGGGGAACTCCGCACCGAAGATACACCGGAGGAGTACTTTCAGGAAAAACTGTATGGAGCCAGAGATGTAGAGTACACGGTCTGCGCCTTGGTAGAGCTTCCGTATTCCATGAGTTATCGTTATGGTGGTATTGGATATGAGACAGTTTTGTCTGTGGATACCGCACAGAGGGACAGCGGCGGTGCGGCCATTCCGATGCTCTACCTGTTCGACACAGCAGACGACGCAGACGAGGCCGAAGCAGAGCAATATCTATCGAAGCTCACTGCCGGTGAGTTTTCACCCTTGATGTATGAAAGCAAGGCCACGGCTCGCTCTGAGTTTGCTCAGTTCCGGCAGATGTTCCTTCTGGTAGGTGGTATCCTCTGTGCTATCATCGGGCTGGTGGGACTCTTAAATTTCTTCAACGCCATGATGACCAGTATTCTTTCCCGCCGCCGTGAATTTGCTGTGCTTCAGGCTGTAGGAATGACGAACCGGCAGCTCAAAACCATGCTGATCTACGAGGGATTGTTTTACGCAATGTCCTCCGTATCGGCGGCCTTTATTCTGTCGCTGGCGGTGGGACCTCTTGCAGGAAAAATGCTGGGCAGTATGTTCTGGTTCTTTGAGTATCGATTCACCATTCTGCCTGTCCTGCTGACAATTCCGGTATTTCTTCTGCTGGGGTGGCTGATTCCTTGCATGATGTATGACAATGCAGCGAAATGCAGTGTTGTAGAGCAATTAAGGGATGCTCAATAACTGTTAAGCAAAAAACGGCCCTCTGCCAAGGAAAAGGCAGAGGGCTGAGTTTTAATCTAAGGGTTTACATTCAGTTACAGTTTTTAGATAAATTTCGGGATCACCGTTCAAGATCAAGTCTGCATATCCAACCGGATCATTGTAGATTAGATAATCCAGTTCTGACCGTTGATACATATTGTCAGCAACCTCATTCTCCACGGCGATGGTATCAATGGCAATCATGCTGCCATCTAAAAATTAAAGTTCCACACAAGCGGTATCCATGTTAAACTCACAAGAAATCAATCTATCCATAAGAAACCTCCATTTTGCGGGATGTTAGATCATCCCAAAATATTTGAATGCTTCTCGGATTGCTTTCTCTTTTTCCGGCGGACACTGGGGCTGTCTGGAATCCTCGGACTTCGGCAGATTATAGTTCTTACCAACCCCAATCCCACATTTTCGTTTAATCTGTGAGATATAGAGGTTGGACACCTTTAACCCGGTATGCTCCAACACATACTCCTTGATCTGCGGATAGGTTGCCCCATCCTGAAATTCGGACATATCCATATCTTCCAAAGAGAACTCAACCCGAATCTTTTTCGAGTCGACTTCGCCCTTGGAAAGCAAGACAACCGTCTCCACATGAAACGTCGAAGGAAACATATCGACACAACAGACCTTTTTCACTTCATATCCTCTCGCCTGTAAAACTTCCAGATCTCTTGCCAGACTGGTCGGTTTGCAGGAAATATAAACCATCTGAGGCACATTGTAACGAATGATTTTTTCCAAAGCTTTTGGATTGATTCCGTCCCTTGGTGGATCAAGTACAATATAATCCGGCTTTTCTTCAATGCTGTCAATGACTTTGAGCACATCCCCTGCGATAAACTCGCAGTTATGTAAACCATTTAACTGTGCATTCTCTTTGGCAGCTTCCACTGCTTCCTCAATGATCTCCACACCGATCACTTTTTTAGCTACCGGAGAAAGCATTTGTGCGATCGTTCCAGTTCCGGAATACAGATCAAATACAATTTTACCATGCTCCGCAATATCTGCGTCTGTTCCGCTTGGAAGTGCATCTCCGATAAACTCTCTGGCAGTCTGATATAGCACCTCTGCACCCAGGGAATTTGTCTGGAAAAAAGAAAATGGTGTGATCTTAAAGCGAAGCCCTAACAATTCCTCGTAAAAGAAATCCTGTCCATATAAAACATCCGTGCCTTCATTCGTCACGGTATCTGCCACATTGTCATTTCTCGTATGCAGAATACCTGTCATGATACCTTTGTAATCTGCTGCAAGAAGAGCAGCTTTCCAGCCCTCTAATAATTCCTCTTCCGTTCCTGCAAATGCGTTTTCCTGTGCATTGTTCAACGTACTTTTAACTTCATCCATCTGTGCTCCGGCAATTCCCTGAAAATCCGTCTGCGTTGTAGTCACCAGATCTACTAATATTTCCCCTGTTTTGACTGCCTTACGGACAAGCAGATGTCTTAAATATCCGGTGTGACGCAGTTTATGGTAATAGGTGATATTTTTTTCACGAAAATAAGCAAGTGTGACAGACAGGATCTTTCTGAAATCCTCATCCACGATCTGGCAGTTTTCCACCGTCACAATATCATAAAAGCTTCCACGCTTATGCATTCCAAGTGCTAACGGTCCATCCTTAAATTCATCCCCAAAGGAAAATTCCATTTTATTGCGGTATGCAGTCTGCCTTGGACTTTCCTTGATTCCCAGAAACTGGTAATCCCGGTTTTCCTGATCGATCACATCATCCATTAATTTTTTTACCTGTTCTGCTTTCATCTCAAGCTGCCTGTCGTATGGAAGTGTCTGGTAAGTACATCCTCCACATTCCCCGGCATGGACACATCCTGTTTTGTCCCCTTCCAGCGGTGACTTTTCCAATACCTCTAAAAGTCTGCCCTCTGCCTTTCCTTTGCGGATTTTATTGATGGAAGCAGACACTTTCTGTCCCGGTATCGTATTTTTTACAATAACCTGTCTTCCATCCTCTGTTCTGATAATTCCCTTATTTGGAAAGTCTACGCGCTCGATCACGCCTTCTATGATTTGTCCTTTTTTCATAAATTCCTCGCATTTTTATTTCATCAACTATAAAATTGTCCATGATTCCATTGACATTTTATTAACTTCACAGTTTTCTATTTCTTTTATCTGTTACACAAGAAAAAAGGGCTGCATCCGCAGCCCTCCAGATTATTTTTATTCTTCTTCTTTTTTCTCTGCTGGTTTTGCCGGCTCTTCTTCGTCCTCTTCATCTTCGAAGAAATCGTCATCATAATCATCTTCAAAATCGTCTTCAAAATCTTCCAGATAATCTGGTGTAAAGAAACGATATACGCCATATACTGCTGCTGCAACTGCTGCAATAATACCGATGATTGCAAAAATCCATACAACCTTTGATGTTTTCTTTTCTTCTGCTTCTTTTTTGTTTAATAATTCATTCAACTTTGTCATATTGATCAGATCCTCTTTCTTATTGAGTAAGTCGTTTAACTTTGTCGCATTGATGAAATCTTCCACCTTGTTCATAGTGTTCCGCTCCTTCTCTTATTTATACTTTTATAGGATATGCAAAACCTAAACGCAATACACACCAGAAAAATCTATGTGCACTGCTCATTGCTTACGCCCATTATACCATATCCTTTACTTTTCGAATATAAAAAATTTATATTTTTCAAAAATTTTATATATTTTTTAGAGTTTCGGATACACAAACGTCCCTGCTCCCAAATAGAATCAGATACGCTTTAATTTTGCAAAAGAGGCAAACATTTTTTTCACACCATATCCTTCGAAATCCACGGTCACCTCGTAATCTCTTCCGCCATCCATGATATTTTTCACAACTCCTCTGCCAAACTTGATATGCGATACGGTGTCCCCGACACCATAGTCAAGCTCTGACTTTACAACACCCTTTGTGACAAGTGCCTTTGCCTGCATACTCTGTCCGGAAGGCTGCTGGCGCAGTGTTGTTCTTTTCGGTCTTGCTGTTGTCTGGTTCTGTAAAAAAGATGGGAAACTGCTCTCTTTTCCAAAAGAAGATCCTCTTGCAGATGCCGGCTTTCTCAGTTCACTGTCCAACAGTTCAGACGGAATCTCCCGAACAAACCGCGATACTTTATTATATTGCGTTTCGCCACGAATCATACGTTGTCTTGCACAGGTAATTGTAAGTTCTTCTTTGGCTCTCGTGATCCCCACATAAGCCAAGCGTCGCTCCTCTTCGAGATCCTCAGAAGAACTGTCCGAAGTGATGGACATATAACTTGGGAACAATCCATCCTCCATTCCGGCAAGGTAAACTTTCGGGAACTCCAGACCTTTTGCACTATGTAATGTCATTAAAACAACATAATCACTGCCCTCATCGAGACTGTCGATGTCTGCAACCAGTGCCACTTCCTCTAAAAAGCCGCTGAGTGTCGGATGTTCCTCGCCTTCCTCGTAAGCAACCACTTTACTGATCAGCTCATCGATATTTTCAATACGCGCCTTTGCCTCCTCGGTATCTTCCGCTTCCAATTCTTTCACATACCCGGTTTCGTCTATAATCTCCTGCAAAAGTTCAGAAACGCTGATAATCTCTACTTTACTGCGCATCACCTGAATAAAATTCACAAATGGCTTGATCTTTGCAGCACTCTTGCCGAGTGTCGGAATATCGTCTGCCATTTTCAATGCATTATAAAAACTGATATCTGCCGTCGCCGCATAATCTGCCACACGGTTTAAGGTTGTTGCACCGATTCCACGTTTTGGCACATTGATAATTCTGCGGACAGCAAGATCATCTCTTGCATTATCGATCGTTTTTAAATAGGCAAGCAGGTCTTTGATCTCTTTTCTTGCATAGAAGTTCACGCCGCCGACAATCTTATACGGAATATTGGATACGATAAATTTTTCCTCAAAAAGACGGGACTGTGCGTTTGTGCGGTAGAGAACAGCGCAGTCACCGTAATGATATCTGCCGTCCTTCACACAGGCATTGATATCCTTTGCGACATACTCTGCCTCTTCATAGCCTGTCTCAAACTGCTTGAAACCGATCTTTTTCCCCGCTTCATTGTCTGTCCAGAGTGTCTTTCTTTTTCGCCCCATATTGTTGGAGATCACCCCATTTGCAGCATTTAAAATATTCTGTGTAGAACGGTAATTCTGTTCCAGTTTTATCGTCACTGCCTCCGGAAAATGTTTTTCAAAGTTCAGGATATTATAAATATTCGCACCGCGGAACTTATAGATAGACTGGTCATCATCACCAACGACACATAAATTCTTATACTTTCTGGCAAGAATACTGATCAGTTCAAACTGTGCCGTATTCGTATCCTGATACTCGTCCACCATAATATAGCGAAAGCGTTCCTGATAGTAGTCTAACACCTGGGCATCCGTTTTAAACAATTCAACCGTCTTTACGATCAGATCGTCAAAATCAAGTGCATTATTCCGCCGCAGTGCATCCTGATACTCCCTGTAAATCTCTGCCTGTTTCCGTTTTGCGAAATCCCCGGAAGCAGCCGCCCGGAGAGAAAATTCCTGTGGATCTACCAGTTCATCTTTTGCTTTGGAAATCGCAGCAAGCAGACTCCGCTCTTTGTAAATCTTGGTATCCACATTCAGACGCTTACAGATATCCTTCATCAGTGTCTTCTGGTCATCGGAATCATAAATTGTGAAATTAGTGTCAAACCCGATACGGTCAATATGACGTCTTAAAATGCGCACACAGGTAGAATGGAACGTTGATACCCAGATGCTCTCAGAGCCATATCCCACAAGCTGGTCAATCCTCTCACGCATCTCACCTGCCGCTTTGTTCGTAAAGGTGATCGCCATAATATTGTATGGATTCACGCCCTTTTCTTCGATCAGATAGGCGGTGCGATGTGTCAGGACACGCGTTTTTCCGGAACCCGCACCCGCTAAGATCAGAACCGGTCCCTCCGTGTGAAATACCGCTTCTCTCTGCTGTTCGTTCAATGTATCATAAATGCTCATAGACATCTCCATTTCCGTTGTTGTTTGTAATATTCAATCCCTTTTTTATTACAATATCATATTCCCATCTATTGTAACACATTATCCCTGCTTATGAACAGTAAAATCGAACATATTTTCTTTTTTAATAATAAAAAATAACCGTCCAGCTCCTGAGAAAAGTTGACGGTTATTTTAACATTGATTTTTCGCCGGAGTAGATAGCTCACACCTATCTATCGGCTTTCCTGTTAAGTGCATTATATGACAAACATATATTTTTGTCAAATACACCCGTCTCTTTTTTTACTTTTGCGTCAGAAAAAATCTACGACCGTCCACATTCAAATTCATACAATTAAATTCAATTGTATCTTGTCATCTAGTTTTCAATACTATATAATCTGATGTAGAGAATACGATTGAACTAGTAAGAGTAAAAGCAGGTAAAAAAATGAATACAAAACAATTTTTAAGTGATATATTAGATGAATTTAACAAAATCGACTATGTAAAACCGGAAGATATCCCGAATATCGATCTTTACATGGATCAGGTGACAACATTTATGGATTCCCAGCTTGCCACATCCAAGCGGCATGAGGACGATAAGATCCTGACTAAGACCATGATCAACAATTATGCAAAAAACGATCTTCTTCCTCCACCTGAAAAGAAAAAATATTCCAAAGAACATGTGCTGACTTTGATCTTTATCTACTATTTTAAAAGTATCTTAAGCATCAGTGACATCCAGAGTATCTTAAATCCGATCACGGACAGATATTTTGGAAAAGGCAGCTCCGAGATGAGTCTTGAGGATATCTATAAAGAAGTGTTCGGTCTGGAGCATCAGGAAACCTTAAATATCATGAAAGACCTTGCAAAGAAGTTTAACACCTCCATGAAAACTTTTGAGGGCATGGAAGGTGAGGATGCAGAGCTTTTACGGACATTCAGTTTTATCTGCATGTTAAGCTATGATGTCTACCTGAAAAAAACAATTATCGAGCGCATTGTCGATCAGATGCTGCACGAAGAAAAAGATCCTTCCAAAAAAGAAAAATAAAACCCGAAGTTGTATGATACATTGTCTATAGAGGACATTGTTCGTACAACTTCGGGTTTTTCTTTCTGCTCCGTTTTTACGCTTCGTTTGTCTCTGATTTTGCCATTCTGGCAAATACCATGTCATATCCGTCATTTCCATAATTTAAAGAACGGTTTACACGGCTGATGGTCGCTGTGGAAGCACCTGTTTTCTCTGCAATATCAAGATATGTTTTCTGGTCACGTAACATCTTGGCAACCTCAAATCTCTGTGATAAGGAAAGCAGCTCATTCACAGTGCAGACATCTTCAAAAAAAGTATAACATTCTTCTCTGTTTTCCAGGCTTAAAATCGCATCAAAAAGATGGTCTACTGCCTCGGTCCTTAGTTTCTTGCTCATTTTACTTTCTCCTTCTCATAAATCAAAATGATATCATCTCTTACTATAATCAGAAACTTCCAATCTACGCACATTTTATCATAGTAAAGTTTTAAAGTAAATATCTGTTTTACGCACTAAAGTGTTACAGATGCAAATTCTATAATAGTCGAATCCAGTTGAAAAAGCAACACTTATTTTCATATTTACTATAACTTTAATTTATACCTGACGGTATCCTGTTATTCTCCCAGAAAAACAGCCAGAAAAGCAATCAGACACTCCATCTCCTGCTGAGTTCCGATGCTGATACGCAGATAATTGCTAATTCTCGGCTTGGAAAAATAGCGCACGAAAATGTTATGCTCCCGGAGTGCTTCAAATATTTCTTTTGCAGGAACTCTTTCATGTGTTGCAAAAATAAAGTTGCTCATGGAATCCCCAAAGGAAAATCCAAGCTTTTTCAGTTCGCACTTCGTCCATTCCCTTGTAGCGATGACTTTTGCACAGGTTTCCTCAAAATACTCCCTGTCCCTGATCGCCTGCACACCAAGTACAAGCGCTGTCTGATTGAGCGTGTAGGAATTGAAAGAATATTTCACATCATTGATATACCGGATCAGCTTTTCATTTCCCATCGCAAACCCAAGCCGCATACCTGCCAGGGAACGCGATTTTGAAAAGGTCTGTACCACGAGAAGATTGTCATATTTTTCGATCAGAGGCAGCGCAGACTCCCCGCCAAAATCAATGTATGCCTCATCCACAACTACGATCACATCGCGGTTGTGTGCAATGATATCCTCGATCTCTGAAAGCGGCATGAGGATTCCGGTCGGTGCATTCGGATTTGGGAACACCACGCCGCCGTTTTCCCCATAATAGTCCTCTTTTTTGATCTGGAAATCATCATCCAACGCTTTTGTCTCAAACGGAATCCGAAGCATATTTGCCCACACATCATAAAAAGAATAGGTGATATCCGGAAACAGGATCGGCTTTTTGCTGTTAAAAAATGTCATAAATATCATGGCAAGCACATCATCCGAACCGACACCGGTAAACACCTGACTGCTCCTGATTCCATAATAATCTGCGATCGCATCGACTAACACTTTACAGGTCGGTTCCGGATAAAGTCTCAATTTGTCCGTATCAAAGTTCTTCAAAGCCTCTACTACGCCCGGTGCAGGCGGATATGGGTTTTCGTTGGTATTCAATTTGATCATGTCCGGCTGGTTTGGCTGCTCTCCCGGAACATACGGTTCCACTGTCCTTACATATTCTTCCCAGTTACTCATAAATTTTACTCTCTCCACTCTCTCGATTTTCCTGATATATTTCACAAATTCATTACAATCTGCTCATTTCATTCTGTATACAATCCGTAATCTTCTGCCAGTTTTTCAAACGCAGTCAGGGCATTTTTCACCGTCTCATGGGAAACACAGTAAGCAAGACGGACATAGCCTGCACATCCGAATGCGCTGCCCTTTACCATGATGATATTGTATTTTTTACCTGCTGCAACAAATTTTTCTTCGTCTGCATCCGGAGATTTTACCCACATATAAAAAGCGCCTTCCGGTTTGATGCAATGGAAACCGAGCTTTTGCAGTCCCTCGTATAACATCTTTCTGTTTTCATCATAAAATGCCAGATTGGTTTTCTCATCCAGACATTTTGCTACCGCTTTCTGAAGCAGAGACGGTGCATTTACAAAACCAAGGGTACGGTTGGATACAACAATGCCGTCAATGACCTGATCTGCATTTTCCACCTCATCCGGAACAACCACATATCCAATACGCTCACCCGGAAGGGAAAGAGACTTGCTGAAGGAATAACCTACAATCGTATTCCTATAGTATTTCGTCAGGAAATCCTCCTGATTTCCATCGTAGACAAGTTCACGGTAAGGCTCATCGGAAATCAGATAAATTTCGTGTCCAATCTCTTTTTCCTTCTTTTCCAGAATCTCAGCCATCTTTTTCATGGTTTCTTCATGATAGATCACACCTGTCGGATTGTTTGGTGTGTTCACGATCACTGCCTTGGTCTTTTCATTGATCGCTTTTTCAAATGCCATCAGATCTGGCTGGAATGTTTCAAAATCCGGTGCCACTTCCACGACTTCCGCATCAAAATTGGCTGCATAACTCTTGTACTCTCCGAAATATGGGGCAAACACGATCACCTCGTCACCCGGATCTAAGATTGTTTTAAAAATAATGTTCAATCCTCCCGCTGCTCCCACTGTCATCACAATATTATGGGAAGTAAATGCAGTTCCAAAACGCTTGTTTAAGTTCTCTGCAACCGCCTGACGGACATCCGGGTAACCGGCGTTGTCCATATATCCATGTAAAACCAGCGGATCGGTCTCATCCACCAGTTGCTTAATTGCCTCGTTCAATGCTGCCGGAGCCGGTGTTGCAGGATTCCCCAATGAAAAATCATACACGTTCTCTCTTCCCACCCTGGCGGCAAGTTCATTTCCCTCTACAAACATTGCACGGATTGCAGAACTTCCCTGCAATGCCTTCTGTATTTTCTGTGAAATCATATTCTCTTCCTCACTGTTTTCTTACTCTCGAATGTTTTTCCTGCTGTCTGCACCATATATGTACAGATCTACGGAACAATTATTACTTTACAACAATACTGTATGAAAGTAAATAGACAAAAAAAGAAAACTGCCACTGGACATTTTCCTTACGGATACTGCCCGGACAGTTTCTCTTCTATTTAAAAATACTCCCCTGTATTTTTATGCATTAACGGTATCTACAAACTTACGGAATGCCTTTCTGCCTTCCTCTGTGCACTTGTAAACACCTGCGTCCAATAAAACTTCCTTGAACACAAGACCGATTTCTGTCTGAATGATCTCATGTAATTTTTCCGGTGTAATCTCACCTTCCAGACCACTTCCTGCTGTAAATCCATACTTAGGCAGAAATTCCTCCACCCAGTCTGCATGTTTTGCAAGCACTTCATCCTCACGGATTTCTGCGCCGTCTAAGATTGCCTGTTCTAATGCTGCCATCTCATCTTTTAATCTGGCTGGAAGCACTGCAAGTCCCATAACCTCGATCAGACCAATGTTTTCTTTTTTGATATGATGAAGTTTTGCATGTGGATGGTAAACACCCAGCGGATGCTCCTCTGTCGTGATATTATTGCGGAGTACAAGATCTAACTCATAATCATTGCCGCGTTTTCTTGCGATAGGAGTGATCGTGTTATGTGGTTCGCCCTCTGTCTCTGCAAAAATAAATGCATCTTCATCCGTATAACCTCTCCATGCAAGTAAAATCTTATCTGCGAGCTCGATCAGGCGCTCTTTTTGTGGTGCGCTGATACGGATCACGGACATTGGCCATTTTACGATTCCGGCTTTCACATCCTCAAATCCCTTGAAGACCAGCTCTTTTTCCACCAGTGCTTTTGCCATAGCGAACTCATAATGTCCACCCTGAAAATGATCGTGGCTCAAAATAGATCCACCAACGATCGGAAGGTCAGCATTCGATCCGACAAAGTAATGTGGGAACTGCTCTACAAAATCCAACAGTTTTCCAAAGGTTGCTTTCTCGATTTTCATCGGTGTATGCTCTGCGTTAAAAACGATACAGTGCTCATTGTAGTAAACATATGGTGAATACTGGAAAAACCAGTCACTGTGGTTGATCGTTACCGGAATGATCCTGTGGTTCTGTCTTGCCGGATGGTTCACACGTCCTGCATATCCCTCGTTTTCTTTGCACAGAAGGCATTTTGGATAACCGCTCTGTTTTGCAAGCTTGGCTGCTGCGATCGCCTTCGGATCTTTTTCCGGTTTGGAGAGATTGATGGTGATATCCAATGTTCCAAACTCGGTATCTGCAGTCCATTTCTGGTCTTTTTTGATACGGTATCTACGAATGTAGTTTGTATCTCTGCTTAACTTGTAAAAATAATCGGTTGCTTCCTTTGGACTGATCTGATAGAGTGCCTGGAATTTTTTGATCACTTCGCTTGGTCTCGGCACAAGCATACTCATGATCTTTGTATCGAACAGATCCCTGTATGTGATCGTATCCTCCGGCATCAGTCCATCTTCTGCCGCATAATCGAGCATCTCATTTAAGATGCCTTCCAATGCTGCCTCTGCACTCTCCTGCGTCATCGGAGTTCTCTTTGCATAGGCTGCTGCCACTTCATCTTCTAATTCATCCAGATGAAAAAGTTCTAACAGGCGGTTAATGGTAAATCTCCTGTCTTCTGGCTCTACCAGCCCGGTCACAAGACCATATTCTGTCAATTCTAAAATTCTTTCCTGAATCATTGTGTTATCCTCTTTATTTAAGAATTATTTAGATAATTGCGAAACTCTGATTTAGGTTGTAACAATTGTGAAGAATTAACAAAATTTTCGAAGACACGCTTCCGCTACGTGTCGCTCGCAACGGTACTAAGAACTCATCTCCTGTATTTCAATTCTGATAAATCAGAATGAAATACAGAATCTGACTTCTAAGAACCGGCGGCTCCCCAGTGTCTTCTCAAGCTTTTGTCAATTTTTCACAATTTAAATCTACTTATTTATGAGTTTCGCAATTATCTATAAGAATTATTAATCCAATTTTACTGGACCGTCACCGATCTCAACTACATAGAAATCAGCAGCGTAACCGATTTTATCTTTGTAAGCAGCACCTACTTTTTCAATAAAGGAATCGACTGCCTCATCTTTTACGATGCTGACGGTACATCCGCCAAATCCTGCACCTGTCATGCGGGAACCAATCACTCCGTCTACTTTCCATGCCTCTTCCACCAATGTGTCAAGCTCGATACCGGTTACTTCGTAATCATCACGAAGGGAAACATGGGAGGCGTTCATTAACTCACCAAACAGAGCAACATCGTTATTCTTTAATGCTTCCACTGCCTTGATGGTTCTTTGATTCTCATAAACCGCATGTTTTGCACGTTTTACCCTGACAGGATCTTTGATCGCATCTTTGTACTGTTCAAACTGTTCCTCCGTGAGTTCACCAAGGGATTCAATTTTAACAACTTTCTGAAGTTCTGCCAGCGCAGTCTCGCACTCACTTCTTCTCTCATTGTATTTGGAATCTCCAAGTCCACGTTTTTTGTTGCTGCAGGAGATCACGATCTTTGCATTTTCCAGCTTGATCGGTGCATACTCATATTTTAAAGTTGCTGTATCAAGGAAAATCGCATGACCAGCTTTTCCCATTGCAATCGCAAACTGATCCATGATACCACAGTTTACGCCGTTGAATTTATTTTCAGAGAACTGGCCGATCAGTGCAAGATCCTGATTTGTCACGTCGAATCCAAACATATCTTTTAAAATATATCCGGTCAGAACTTCAACTGATGCAGAAGAAGAAAGTCCGGAGCCGTTTGGAATATTGCCAAATAAAACAAGATCCATGCCCTGCTCTACTTTCATTCCCTTCTCGCCAAACGCCCACATAACTCCCTTTGGATAGTTCGTCCAGTCAGCTTCTTTTTCCGGCTTTAATCCTTCTACTGAGGACTCAATCACACCGAGCTGCTCAAAATTCATGGAATAGAAACGAAGTTTCTTATCATCTCTTTTTCTTGCCACACCATATGTACCAATAGTGAGTGCACAAGGGAAAACGTGTCCTCCGTTGTAATCGGTATGCTCACCGATCATGTTCACACGTCCCGGTGCAAAATAAACACCGATTTCACCCTCATCCCCGAATAACTCTTTAAATTTTGCTAATACATCTTCCCAGATCATAAAATCCTCCTTGTTTTGCGAAGCAAAATCCGAACCCTTGTGAGGAGAGGATTTAGCCTCCTCGTTTTGCGCTTCTGCGCATCTTCCGTTTCCTGTTACTATCACATTATCATGTTCGTTTTTACATTGCAACCAATTGACCGCAGACTGCAACAATAAAAAAGAAAGATGCAACATTTTTACATGTCACATCTTTCTTGAAATTAGTTTTCTTCTAACATAACCTTACATTAAGTATCACGGACGTTGTCCGTCTTTTTCCACATTCTGCTTAAACAAAGCCAGAACCTGCTCTGTGATAATGTTCCGGATTTCTCTGTTTGGCACTGCAAGTCTGAATCTTTTTGTATCAACTCTGCCTTTATGCGTAAGATATCCCGCCATGAAAAGTGTACTCCAAAGGTTATCCATGGATGCATACAGTTCATTATAAGTCAGATCCTCACGTATATCTTTTTCTACGATTTCACCATTTACAAGTCTCTCTAAGTCTGTTTTTGCCAGCCCCTTTGCTGCTCCTGCACTTTCTATAAAATGTTTCAGCACATCGTTTCCACTGGTATTAGTCCAATAATTCTCTGGTGGAAGCATCGGATTCCTTCTGTGCGCATCGCAATAATTAATGACATCCCACGGGCAATAAACATCTGCATTTCCAAAGCGGTATCCGTCATACCACTCTTTTACCGTTTCATAGTGTGTATCCTGACCGTAATAATGAAGCATTTCTTTCACTTCATCATCGACAAATCCAAACGTCTCATCATACTCTTCATCAAGGATTGAATTTGTCTTAAAATTGTTCAGTCCTGTAAAAATGCTCTCCTTTGCCACACGCAGACAGCCTGTTAAAACTGCAAATTTCAAACTACTGTTTGTCTTTAACACGTTTTCAAATAAATTTCTGACAAGTAAAACCATCTGGTCATAGTAACCATTCTCGTTTGCCTTGGCAAGAGGTACATCATACGCATCAATGAGTACAATCACTTTTTTCTCATAATACTTTTCCAGTAATGCAGTCAGCGTTTTCATACTGTATACAAGTGTGTCCTCGCCCATATCTCCTGTAACAAGCGACATATATTCTGCCTTGTCTATGTCATCTAACCTATTTCCACTCATGATAATCCGGTGCATTTTCGCTTCTTCCATCACAATCCGTTTCAACAGGCTGCGTGCATTTTCGTAACTGTCTGCATTTACCCCTTTTAAACTGATTGATATGACCGGATACTTTCCCATATATGCATCACATAAAGCCTTATTCTTAGAAATATATAATCCTTCAAACAGCGACTGATCTGTACCGATTTCAAAGAAACATTTGAGCATACTCATATTCAATGTCTTACCAAACCGACGTGGACGCGTGAACAGATTGACCTCTCCCCAGTTATTTAAAAGCTGCTCGATCAGACTGGTTTTATCAACATAATAAAAACCATCTCTGCGGATTTTTTCAAAATTGTCAATTCCAACAGGTAATTTTATAAATTCTGCCATAGCTGCCTCTCCAAACTATTTTTTTTGCAATTTCTACTTAAGTATAACAAATCTATCTCATAAATGGTAACGTTAAATGTAACTGTATGATAGGCGATGAACTGCTCTTTATTTGGAATATAAGAAACATAGCGCGAAGCAAAGATATTGTTAGGCAAACCGCCGAGAGCATATCTTATGCGTTCTGTTTTCTATATGCGTAAAGATATTCCTGTGCTTTTTGCAGTGAAACATTCAACTTTTTTTGAAGTCTTGCTAAAATATCCTCCTCGGAAAGTCCAAAGTCATTCCCCATTTCAATAATACCTTTTGCCTCTCCTTCATTCCATGTTTCCTGAAATACACTGACCATACCTTTCTCTCCTTCCCCAATCAATTCATTATAATCAATTTTTCCATTCATAGTGCCTGCTACTGTCATAATAACAGCTTTGTCTACCTTATGTTTTCTTGTATAATCTATTGCTTTTTCTTTTTTTCCATCTGTTCTTCCACTTCTGCTTAAAAGAATTTCAAGCAGATTAAATAAATCCTGATTATTTACATTATGCAATACCAGATTATTTTTTCCGGCTTCCACCAGATGTATTTTATAATCATTCACAAATGTTTCCATTGCTTTTGGAATATTTAGCATCCCATGCAAAGATACTGCTCCATCCCACGGCTTCTCACCATAATAGATAACGATTGTAATAACAGGAATAAATTTATCTGTTTTCTTCATTCCCGACAGATATTCATCTTCTGTTAATCCTTTTTCTTTTTTACGCTTTGCCGCATTGTCATCATACTGCTTTTTGTATGTACTATAATCATATCCCATCACTCTTAACGGCATTGCATAATGGATACATTCCTGTCCCTCCAATCCAAGTATAACAAATTCAGCATCATAAGTGGTAGATTTTTTTCTGATTTTAACGTTATCTCTTGCTGCCACAATACTCTGTATATACTCCTTGTGTTCTAATACCAAAGATTCCTCTGTATCCATATCTTCTAATTCTTCCGGTTTTATAACCTTATTTCCATTAAATAAAACTGCATTAAAAATATCTGCAAACTGTTCGTTATTCCGCCAGTAATTCTTTACTACAGTATCTGCTTTCAATACTTTTTTTCCCATATATAATTGCTCCTTCCTATATACCTGATATTTCAGGAAAATAGTTTCGTCGCTTTTTGCACTTGCAGTTTTAACTGGATTTTTATGCAGACCTTGCACCCTCAATTTGATAAAAAAGATTTCCTTATTACCATAACTTGTATCGAAAAAATTGTCAATTTGTTTTTGACATAACATAAATATAGAAAAACAGCCCCTTTTTCACAGGGACTGTCCTTCTTGTAATTTTATTTTCTTATCACTTTATTCCACATCAACCTTCACCTTCGGTAAATGCCAGATATCATCCACATATTCCTGAATCGTTCTGTCGGATGAGAACTTGCCGGAATGTGCAGTGTTTAAGATAGCGCTCTTTGCCCAGGCGCTCCTGTTCTTGTAATACTCCATGATCTTCTTCTGCGCTTCTGCATAAGAACGGAAGTCTGCAAGAATGAAGTAAGTATCCGCATACTGTGTGCTGTGTGTATTCAGCAGTGAATTGTACAGATCACGGAAAAGTTCGGAGTCGTTCGGTGAGTAGAATCCGTTCACTAACTGTGTCAGAACTTTGCGGATATCCTGATCTGTGTTGAAAATCTGCATCGGATCATAATCACGGTTATGCTCATGTGCGATCACTTCGTCAGAGCTCATACCGAAAATAAACATATTATCCGGTCCGACTTCCTCGTACATTTCAACATTCGCACCGTCCATCGTTCCAAGTGTCAGGGCGCCGTTTAACATGAACTTCATATTACCGGTACCGGATGCCTCTTTACTTGCAGTTGAGATCTGCTCGCTGACATCTGCTGCTGCAAAGATCCACTCTGCATTGGAAACTTTGTAGTCCTCGATAAATACCACTTTGATCTTATTATTGATACTCTTATCATTGTTGATCACTTCTGCAACGCTGTTGATCAGTTTAATGGTAAGTTTTGCATTTTTATAACCGGCTGCTGCCTTTGCACCAAAAATGAATGTTCTTGGAACAAATTCCATATCCGGATGCTCTTTGATCTCATTATAGAGATACATAACATGAAGGATATTCAACAGCTGACGTTTGTACTCATGAAGACGTTTTACCTGTACATCAAAGATGGAATCCGGATCAACATCAATTCCATTATGCTCTTTGATATATTTTGCAAGACGTACTTTATTCTGGTGTTTGATCTCAAGAAACTCCTGCTGTACTTTTTTATCATCTGCATAAGGCGCAAGTTTCCTGATCTGGGAAAGGTCTGTGATCCAGCCTTCTCCCACATGTGCTGTCACCCAGTCAGCCAGAAGCGGGTTCGCATGTGCTAAGAAACGTCTCTGTGTGATACCATTGGTTTTGTTATTGAACTTCTGCGGCATCATCTCATAGAAATCTTTTAACTGCTCTTTTTTCAAAATCTCTGTGTGCAGTCTGGCAACACCGTTGACAGAATAACCTGCAACGATTGCAAGATGCGCCATTTTTACCTGACCATCATATGAAATTGCCATTTTTGCAATTTTTTCATTGTTGCCCGGATACTGCTCCTGGATCTGTAAAACAAAACGGCGGTTGATCTCTTCCACGATCTGATATACACGCGGAAGCAGTCTCTGGAAAATCTCGATCGGCCATTTTTCAAGAGCCTCAGCCATAATGGTATGGTTGGTATAAGCAACACAGTGGGTTGTGATATCCCACGCATCCTCCCAGCTTAAGCCTTCCTCATCCAGCAAAATACGCATTAACTCTGCCACTGCAACCGTCGGATGTGTATCATTCATCTGGAATACTGCTTTCTCAGGCAGCTGATGGATATCCTCATGATGCTTTTTGAATCTTGCGATCGCACGCTGTAAACTTGCAGATACGAAAAAGTACTGCTGTTTTAAACGAAGCTCTTTTCCCTGAATATGATTGTCATTCGGATAAAGGACTTCCACCAGATTACGAGCAAGGTTTTCCTGCTCTACCGCTTTGTTATAATCTCCTTTATCAAAGGAATCTAACTGGAAACCTTCCTTAGGCTCTGCATCCCAGATCATCAGCGTATTTACCATATGATTATCATATCCTACGATCGGCATATCGTATGGGATCGCCATAACTGACTGATAGCCTTCATGGATAAATCTGGTGTTGCCATTTCCCATGTCTTCGGTACGGACATAGCCGCCGAATTTGATCTCGTAGGAATACTCCGGTCTGCGAAGTTCGAATGGGTAGCCATTCTTTAACCAGTTATCCGGTACCTCTACCTGAAAACCATCCGAAATCTGCTGTTTGAACATACCATAACGGTAACGGATACCGCAGCCGTAAGCTGCGTATCCGAGTGTTGCCAGTGATTCCATAAAGCATGCTGCAAGACGTCCAAGACCACCGTTTCCGAGTGCAGGATCCGGCTCCTGATCTTCGATCACGTCAAGATTCAGTCCGATTTCTTCCAGAGCTTCTTTCACTTCTTTGTAAGCTTTTAAATTGATCAGGTTATTTCCAAGCGCACGGCCCATCAGAAATTCCATTGACATATAATAGACAATCTTTGGATCCTGATCGTCAAATGCCTGCTGGGTTGCCAGCCAGTCATCGATCACAACGTCTTTTACGACGTAGGATACCGCCTGGAAAATCTCCTGCTGGCTTGCTTCTTTTAACTGTTTGCGGTACATATGACGGACTGTCTCTGTTACATCATTGATAAATTTTTTCTTATTGAAGACTGCTGCTGATTTAGACATTTCCTTACTCTCCTTTTTTTACACCTAAAAGAACGGTTTCCCCATTAATATTCCATTCTTTCTCGTATCCATCCACACTGCCAGCTACAACATCAAGTCCGAGTACATCTGCTTTGATCGCATCACCATATTTGTCAAAGATTGCAGCTACTTTGTCATCTGCCTGATAAGAGATCATGATCTTATCCATCACTTCGAATCCTGCTTCTTTTCTCATAGTCTGGATCTTGCTGATGATCTCACGCACAAATCCTTCTTCAATTAACTCCGGTGTTAAGTTGGTATCAAGGACAACGGTTACTGTATTGTCCCCCTCCGTTACATAACCTTCCATCTGTGTCATTGTAATTAACAGATCTTCCTCTGCTAATTTTACATCATCACTGACAGACTTCAAAGTGATAAATCCATTTTCCTTTAACTCTGCCATAGCAGCGTTTCCGTCAAGCTCTGCTAAAGCTTTCTGGATCTGTCCTAAATATTTTCCATATTTTGGTCCCACGGTACGCAGCTGTGGTTTGAACGTATAGCTTGTGTAGGAGCTTACGTCATCGGTAAAGGAAACTTTCTTCACATTCAGCTCATCTTCGATGATCTCTTTGAAGTACTCTGAAAGTTCAAATGGAGCTTTGACAAACATCTTTCCGATCGGCTGACGGTTTTTGATGTTTGCTGCATTACGGCACGCACGACCCATAACCACGATCTTTAATACCTCATCCATATTTTTCTCTAACTCTTTGTCGATGTATGCTCCATTTACAACTGGGAAGTCACATAAATGAATACTTTCCGGCGCATTTTTATCAATGCTGCATACAAGGTTCTGATAGATTTCCTCTGTCATGAACGGGATCATTGGTGCTGCACATTTACAGATCTCTACTAACGCTGTGTAAAGTGTCATGTAGGCATTGATCTTATCCTGCTCCATTCCTTTTGCCCAGAAACGTTCACGGGAGCGTCTTACGTACCAGTTACTCATATCGTCCACAAACTCATCGAGTGCTCTTGCAGCTTCCGGGATCTTGTAACTGCCAAGGTTGTCATCCACAGCGCCGATCACGGTATTTAATTTAGACAGTAACCATTTATCCATCACGGATAATTTATCATATTCCAGTTTGTATTTTGTTGCATCAAATCCGTCAATGTTTGCATACAGTACAAAGAATGCATAAGTGTTCCATAAGGTGCTTAAGAACTTACGCTGTCCCTCCTGCACTGCTTTTCCATGGAAACGGTTTGGAAGCCATGGAGCGCTGTTGATGTAGAAATACCAGCGGATCGCATCTGCTCCGTAAGTCTCTAATGCATCGAACGGATCGACTGCATTTCCTTTGGATTTGGACATTTTCTGTCCGTTCTCATCCTGTACATGTCCTAAAACGATAACGTTTTCATAAGGAGCTTTATTAAACAGTAAGGTGGACTCTGCCATCAGGGAATAGAACCATCCGCGTGTCTGGTCTACCGCCTCGGAAATGAACTGAGCCGGGAACTGCTGTTTGAACAAATCCTGATTTTCAAATGGATAATGGTGCTGTGCAAACGGCATTGCTCCTGAGTCGAACCAGCAGTCGATCACTTCCGGTACTCTGTGCATGGTCTTGCCACAGTCAGGGCATTTGAAGGTCACAGCGTCGATATACGGTCTGTGTAATTCCACTTTGGCATCATCCGGGTTTCCGCTTCTCTCTGCTAATTCAGCGCGGCTTCCGATGGACTCCTGATGTCCGCAGCCTTCACATTCCCATACATTTAAAGGAGTTCCCCAGTAACGGTTACGGGAGATTCCCCAGTCCTGAATGTTCTCAAGCCAGTCACCGAAACGTCCTTTACCGATGGATTCCGGGATCCAGTTTACAGTATTATTATTACGGATCAGGTCATCTTTGACTGCTGTCATCTTGATGAACCATGACTCTCTTGCATAGTAAATAAGCGGTGTATCACATCTCCAGCAGTGTGGATATTCATGTTCGAATTTTGGTGCGTCAAATAATTTGCCCTGCGCATCCAGATCTTTTAATACTTCAGGGTCGGCTTTCTTTACAAATAATCCGGCATAAGGTGTCTCTTCTGTCATCTCACCTTTTCCGTTTACAAACTGTACAAACGGAAGATCGTACTTACGTCCGACATTCGCATCATCTTCACCGAATGCAGGAGCAATATGAACGATACCGGTACCATCAGACATCGTTACATAAGTATCACAGGTAACAAAATGTCCTTTTTTGTGCTGTTTTGCTGCCACTTCTGCTGCACATGCATATAACGGCTCATATTCTTTGTACTCTAAATCTTTTCCGGTGTAAGTCTCTAATACTTCATATGCTTTGACACCTTCCTCTTCATTTCCAAGCTTTCCTAACACTTTGTCAAGAAGCGCCTCTGCCATGTAGTAGGTGTATCCGTCTGCAGCTTTTACTTTGCAGTAAGTCTCATCCGGGTTCACACAGAGTGCAACGTTGGATGGAAGTGTCCACGGAGTTGTGGTCCATGCGAGGAAATAAGCATCCTCTCCGACAACTTTGAAACGTACCACTGCGGAACGCTCTTTCACGGTCTTGTAACCCTGCGCAACTTCCTGCGAAGAAAGTGGTGTACCACAACGAGGGCAGTAAGGAACGATCTTGAAGCCTTTGTATAACAATCCTTTGTCCCAGATCTGTTTTAATGCCCACCATTCGGACTCAATAAAGTTGTCATCATAGGTGACATATGGGTTTTCCATATCTGCCCAGAAACCAACGGTTCCTGAGAAATCTTCCCACATTCCCTTGTATTTCCATACAGATTCCTTACATTTTTTGATGAAAGGTTCCATACCGTACTCTTCAATCTGCTCTTTTCCGTTTAAGCCGAGCATCTTCTCTACCTCTAACTCGACCGGAAGTCCGTGTGTATCCCATCCGGCTTTACGCGGAACATATTTTCCCTTCATAGTCTGGTATCTTGGGATCATGTCTTTGATAACACGTGTCAATACGTGTCCGATATGTGGTTTTCCGTTTGCAGTAGGAGGTCCGTCATAGAATGTGTAGGTCTCTCCCTGTTTGCGCTGTTCCATGGATTTTTTGAAGATGTCATGATCTTCCCAGAACTTCTCTGTCTGCTTTTCCCTGTCAACGAAGTTCATATTTGTTTCAACTTTGTTATACATATAATCCTCCTTGTTTGCGAAGCAAATGCGACTGTCCCTACGGGAGCAGAGGATTTAGCCTCCTTGTTTACTCTTTGCTAGTCCGCCGTGCCACTCGAGAGCTGAAGCTCTCTCGTTCACGGGCTTCGCCCTATGTCTGCAAAACAAAACAAATCTGCCTGCAAGCAGTCAGTTTGTTCTTTTTTTTGCAGCCGCACGGCTCATGCCTGACGTGCAAAAAACCCCTTCTTCCTGTAAATAGGACGAAGGGGTTATATTCGTTGTACCACCTAATTACAATGTACAGATTTTATAAAAATCATATACCCGTTCCCTGTAACGTAGGAAAAACGTCAGTGCCTACTCTGTAAAAACATTTTGGACTGCGACTGGGAAGTGATGTTCATTCCTAAGATACTCGCACCGGTTCACACCATTCCCGGCTCTCTTTGCCTTTCTCTTAACAACTACTGTCTTCGTCATCGTCTTTTCTTTTTCACAATGAACCAGCCATTGCTTTCAATCTTCTGTGATTATACAGAGATTTCCCCGAAAAGTCAAGATTTTCCACCTATCTTAATGACTTTCGTTTCGTCCTGCTGATCACATCGATAAATCTTTCGCGGATGTTCTGGATCATCAGATCTTCCTCCCGGTCATTTCCGTCAAACGGCACAAAACCGCCTGCCATCGTAGCATGCCCGCCACCGCTTCCGATGCCTTTTAACGCCTTGCTTATAATTTTTCCGGCATCTAATGTGGGACGCTCACTCCGCACAGAAATTTTGATCCCTTCTTTTTTTCTGGAATAGACCACTGAAAAAGAGACTTCCACCAATGCAAGCATAAAATCTGACACACTGGCGATCAGAGCCTCCGGGCAATCCCTTCCGGTATCTGCAAAACTGATATTCTCAAACACCTCAATGCTTGAGATTGCCTTGGAATATGCCATCAGATCTTCAAAATAGAGTGTGCTGTTCTCTAAGAGATAAATCATATCCTGATCACACAGGTCAAACATGCGCCAGATCATTTCCATATCCATTTTGCATACGCCTCTCGACAATTTCTGTGTATCCATACGGATTCCAAACGTCAGCGCTGTTGCAATTCTTTGATCCATCGGTATTTCATTTTCAAAAAAATATTGTGCTATGATCGATGCGCAAGCCCCGACACCCGGCCGGATATCCGTAAACCGGTACTCCGTTTTCTCATAAACCGGATGATGGTCGATGCAGATGATCTCATCCCCGGTCATATCGATAATGTTGGAATTGCCCTTCTGCGCATCTACCAGGATAACCTCGTCGTCCTCCGTGAGTTCACTGTCAATATTCTCAATATTTACCAATCTGATGTCCAAAATCTCTCTCAGCTTGTCAGTACTGTAACGGTCGATTTTCCCCTTATAGCAGATCGTCGCATGAATCCCGCGAAGCTTTAACAGTTCCTGCAGACCGAACGCACTTGCGATGGCATCCGGATCCGGAAAATTATGTGTCTGGATATAAACATGTTCTCTGTTGATCTGTGTTACTAACTCATCTAATTTTGTCATATGATAAACCCTTATAATTTCTTACCGCAGAGCAAAATATTGGTCTGCTGCCTCTGTAAGTTCCTCAAATGTATGGATTTCCGGCACGTCCGCTGCAATTGTTCCAAACCCATATGCTGCGTGGATGAACCCGACACCTGCGTGGCAGCTGGCGTCATAATCCCCCTGGATATCGCCGACATACACTGCCTCTGTCAACCCGTTCCGGTCTGCTAATAATCTGATATTATCGCTCTTCTGTTTCAGATTGTTTCCATAACACTCTATATCTTCAAAGTATTTTCTAAAACCGTAATGATCTAAAAACGCCTCGATATAACCGCTCTGACAGTTGCTCACGATGTAGAGCGGATACTTTTCTTTCAGTTCAGAAAGTGTCTCCTCCAATTTGGGATACAAAACTCCACCATGCTCTCTCAGGTAGTCATTTTCCATGGAACAGCACCGATCCAACAATTTCATGCGCACCTCTTTTTCCAGTTCCGGGAAAAGGATGTCGGCGATCACATCCATGGTCTTTCCCATAACTCCCTGAATATCCTGCTCCGTCAGTTTTTTATCAACAGTGCCATCCTGTTTTATGGCAAGATTCCATGATTCTGCAACGTTCGCTGCCGAGTCCCACAGCGTTCCGTCCATGTCAAAAATAATTCCTTTTTTCATACTTCTCCTTTTCTATCCATTATCCACAAAAATTTCTTTTTTAACCAAGATTATAAACTTTTGTATATTTTTCTTTGAAATAACGAATCAGCGGTTCTGCTGAAACTTCTTTGCCGCAGACGTATCTGATCACTTCTTTCGGGCTTCTGGTAGAACCATACTGATGAATCTTCTCATTCAGCCATTTTGTAATCTCACTGATTCTTCCCTCCGCGAGCAGCGCATCCACAGAGCCAAGTTCTTCCTCCAGACGATCTAAATACATGCCGTCATAAATACTGCCAAGCAGATAGGATGGAAAGTAACCAAAAGAACCGTCAGACCAGTGCATATCCTGCAAAATTCCTTCCGCATCATCTGCCGGAGTAATCTGTAAATATTCCTGCATTTTCTGATTCCAGAGTGCCGGAAGTTCCTCCACTTTCACATGGTCGCGGAAAATTGCCTTCTCGATCTCATATCTTAAAATAATATGGAAACAGTAAGTCAGTTCATCTGCCTCTGTGCGGATAAAACTGTTTCTCACATGATTGACTTCCTTATAAAATTCATCCAACGAAACGTCCTGAAGCTGTGGCATTTTTTCCTGCACTTTTGCATAAACCGGAATCCAGAAATTCTTATTTCTTCCAAGAATGTTCTCATAAAAACGGGACTGGCTCTCATGGATTCCCATATAACTGCAGCTTCCCGCTACCGTTCCGTCATAATCCGGATTCACATTCTGCTCAAAAATCGCATGACCACCCTCATGGATTGCCGAATACATCGCACTGAGCGGATCATGTTCATAAAAATGATTGGTCACACGCACATCCTTTGACGAAAAATTCAGTGTAAACGGATGTGTAGATTCCCCGGTTGTTCCTCTGTTCCAGTCAAATCCGATATAACTCAGCAAAAGCTTCTCCACTTCCTTCTGCGCATTCTTGTCAAATGAAACATGAAACTTGCTGTCATCCGGCTGTTTCGCTGCAAGCACTTTCTGCACCAGAGGAATCAGCTCTGCTTTTAAATCTTCAAACAGGCTGTCCATCGTAGCGGAATCCATTCCTTTTTCATACTGGTCTAACAGTGCGTCGTAAACTTCTTTTTTCGGATCTGTGTAACCGGTCATCTCCGCTGTCATATCGATCATTTTCTGCAAATGTGGGGCAAAAATAGAAAAGTCTGCTTTTTCCTTCGCTTCCTCCCACGCATTCTCCGATTCCGACTGTGCTTTCACGAAGCTTTCATAAAATTCTTTTGGAATTCTGCGATTTCTGTCCATATCTGTTTTCATTTTATTTACAACAAACTTCCACTTATCGTCAAGCTTTTCAAACTCTTCCGGCTCTGCCAGTGTATCCAATAACGTTTTCAGTTCATCCGAGGTCGACATGGAAAACTGCTCCGTTGAAAAATAAGTGAGTGCATCGCTGTGTCCTGCAAATCCTTCCTTTGGAGTGTTGGTTCTCATATCCCAATACAATAATGTGTTCACATGGTTGAACTGTTCCATTTTCTCTAAATATTTCTGTAACTGTTCTAACTTATCGTTCATCATAATCCCCTTATATTTTTCCGTAATCCTGTTATCTGATTAGTGGTCGTCATAACAAAAACCATGCAGGTATTTTTCACCCACATGGTTTTATCTTATCACATAATATTTATGCTGTCACTCGCTGTTTCCGAAGAATGTTCCATGTGATCGCAGCTACAACAATTGTTAAGACAATCACCAGAACAACCATTCCCTGTGGTGTAAGTGTTCCACCCAGAAACAGTCCGAGCTTTGCCAGTTCACCGGAAAGCTTTTCATTCTTTTCAATATTCATTGGCACCAGGCATACAAGCATCCAGAGCGCCCATAAAACCCAGAATGCTTTCATTCCGTATTTCAGGATAACTGCGCCAAAAAACATTTCCACTGCTGTAAATACGACCAGGACACCTGACAGATAGTTCCATGTAAAAAAGTTTGTCAGGTCAATTTCCATAACCGCCTGTGGAAATGCATTTTCCAGCAAAAACTTCTCAACTACACCAAACACAACGATCTCAAGTTCCAGCACTGCGATCTCCAGCAGATTAAAAAGTACATAGCCTGAGACAAAGCTTTTTCTGGTCGCCCCCAGGGAAATTGCCATGTTAAAATCCCCCATGAAAGAAAAAGTAATCCCAAATAAATGCATAAAGGCAAAGGCGATGAACGCCAGCATAGTTCCGGCTGTGGCACAGGTATTCTCTTTTGCCACATTCATCACGATAAATACAACGATCAGACCGATCAAGTATCCCACAGCAGTAATTCCAAGAAACTGCAAAAGCTCTGTTTTCCGCACCTTACACTGAATTAAAAAACTGTTCATTCTTTCCGCCTCCCAACTTATGCTTTCACTTCGTAATATCTCATTTCACGGAAAAGCACCGTGACACTGACTGCATACAACGCAATGCTGGCAATCGCTCCTATCGCAAGTAATATCCATACTACATTTGTCTGCATTCCGTTGATCCATACCATGATCTCATCTATGAATCCAATTCCTGTCACAAATCCGCCGACCATGCATAATACCACAATGACGATTCCTATGATCATTCCTTTTATCCCGAAATGCATCTGCGCAACCGAGACAAGCTGTCCGACCGCTGTCATGAATATAAACAGAACTGCGATCAAAGCATTCAGCTTTCCATTGAACTTTCCACTGCTCATAATCCCTGCAAATACCAGAATGATATAGGCGCTTACTACATAGACCACACAGAAAATCTGTGCGCCAAAGACTGCCTCCCTTCTTCCGGAGCCAAAAGACAATGTCAGCGGAAGATAAGATCCCACATAAGAAACCGGTCCGATCATGGCAAATAAAACGCTTATGATCCCGCCATAAAAATAGGCTGTTTTCCAGAAATCCCCAAATACCCTGCTGCTTCCCATATTAAACAAGAATCCATATACAACCATAAAAATCAACATCATGCCGGTCAGCTGCAATCCTGATTTTCCCCAGAATCGAACATTTCTCTTAATAATCCTGCTCTCTGCCATGTCTACTCCTCCATTCCGCAAAGGGATACAAACAATTTTTCCAGATTGAGTGGCTGAATGGTCACATCATAGCCTTCCGGCAGCTTCTGTCCTTCCTTCAAAAGGATCGTCACACTCTTGCTTCTTCCCATCTTCTCTTCATGATGTCTCTCATAGCCTTCGGTTGCCTGATCCACAACTTCTGCAAGACCACTTACATGGTAGCTTCTCTCCAGAAGTTCCTGCGTATTTTCTTTCAGCAGCACCTCACCATTTTTGATCATGACCACTTCTTCCATCAGGTCTGTTGCTTCCTCGATAATATGTGTGGAAATAACGAAAGTACGTCCGGTCTCGGTATATTCCTCCATCAGTTTATGGTAAAAATAATCACGCATTACAACATCAAGACCTGCCACCGGTTCATCCATAAAAGTAAAATCGGCTTTGCTTGCAAGCGCCACGATGATCGTCACCATGGACAGCATACCTTTGGACATTTTATTGATACGCTGTTTTGTATTCAGTTCAAATTTTTTGATCAGTTCCTCCGCAAGTGTCTGATCCCAGTCTGGATAGTAATAAGAAGCAGTTTTCAGATAATCTTTTACTTTCATGCCGCTCACGCCGCTTCCATAGAGATTGATGGACAACTCTCTGGAAAAGCAAATGTGATCTAACGCCTTGCGGTTCTCCCATACATTTTCACCATTCCATGTCACAGTTCCTTCGGATGCCGGATTCTGTGCGGACATAATGGATAACAATGTCGTCTTTCCGGCACCGTTTCTTCCGATCAGTCCATAAATCTTTCCTTTCTCCAATGTGAGATTGATATCTTTTAACACCTGTTTTTTTCCATAAATTTTATCTATACCATTACATACGATTGATTCCATGAATCATCTTCCTGCCTTTCTTTTCACAACTTTAAAATACATTTTCCTGTATCATTCCTCTTATCTGCATGATTCCATGCTTCCGGTATCACTGTTTTCCATCCGGACAGCTCCTTACGCTTCATTGCCGGATTGTATCAACTGAATGACTTCTTCTTTTCCAAGTCCGATGCTCGCTGCTTCCTCTAACAGTTTTTTTACATAGTTATCATAAAATTCATTCTTTCTCCGGCTTAAGATTGCCTCTTTCGCACCTGCTGACACAAACATTCCAATCCCTCTTTTCTTATACAGAACACCTTCATCCACCAAAATATTCACTCCTTTGGCTGCTGTCGCCGGATTAATGGCATATAGCTTCGCCAGTTCATTCGTGCTCGGCACGCGTTCCTCTTCCAGAAGAATATCCCTTAAAATATCTGTCTCGATCATCTCTGCGATCTGCAGATATATGGATTTCTCCTGCGTCAAAATCTCATTCATGCATGATATACTCCTTTCTTTCCAGAAATTATTCTGTTGCTGACAGCTTTTCAAATGCGCTTATCTGTCCTCTTGTTTTTCGTTCGTTATGTGGTTCATTACTTATGTAATTAACCATAGCACTATGGCACTTTGTTGTCAATACATTTTTTCAAGATTGGAATTTTACCGGAATTTTACTTAGGAACTGCCGTTTACAGGTGGTGTTATGGATTTCCTGAGGTTATGTTGTATTGCATGCCAACAAAGTGTATAGAAATATAAAAAATAGAACT
>OGIY01000294.1_pt1 | contig 31159 bp, 36 predicted proteins | sample 1571931 | NCBI WGS metagenome assembly OGIY01 (sample SAMEA2582110, study PRJEB24529) | metagenome | biome: Human gut stool | place: China | collected 2011
TCCTAAGCCCTACCTTTTTACGCCACTGAAACGAAAACGACCGACCCGACGGAAAAACGCAAAAAATATCGGATATGCAAGAAACAAGGAATTTGGGAATAAATTAGAGCCAGCTTCCATCTGATTTTTTTATCCTGAATTGTTTTGTAAAGTCAATAATAAATTCATTATTGGTAATTTTTAGCCACTTATTGATTGATTCTATTAATAAAAATAATATATCGCAATATTTGTCGAGAGTTCCATGATTTAGTGTAAAATAATTAGTCAATACAGGTATATAGCCAATGGGGAAATTACCAAAATTTCGAACAATACCTTTTTCTTTGTCAAGTTTCTCCATCAACAAATATCTGTTAGGTAAATTATTTGATGCTATTTCTGAACCCTTAACGACAATAAATCTATCATCTTTCTCTTCTAGTTTAATAAATAGTGTAGAAAAATAATTGGTCTTAAACTTGTCATATTCAGCAAACCATTCATAAATATCAATGAGTGAATTCAAAACTTCTCTATTATAATACGGTGAACTTAGAGCCTTATTAATATGGTTATATATCTTGTTTTCATATTCATTAAATAGTTTCAGCACGTAAAATCCTAGTATTTTTTTATTTTGCAACTCCTTGAATAAATCATTTTGAGACATATTCAGGAAGTTTTGTGTAGCTGCAAATAAATTCTTTTTTGAAATATCATAATCAACTATTAATGATAAATGTGATAATACCCCCAATATTTCTCTATCTATGTCTTTTTTAAGAAAATCCAATATTTTGTTAGTCAGATTTCCTTTTTTATTCATTTCGTATATTACGGATTCTATTTTACGTGATAACTCGTCTTTTCCATTACAACTTGTATAATCTAATATTCGTCTATTTCTTAAATCGAATGGCAAATCATTATAGCTTCCAAAATCTTTATTATATACACATATAATTTTTTCCCATCCTAATGATCTAGCTGCATAGCCTAATTCTACTAATACATTAGGATTTGGCGTTTTTCTTAATTCGTCATATTTTTTGTTTATGATTGAAATATCCGCAACAAAAATATTACAACTTCCTATTTTGGTAAAAATAGATTCTGTAATATCAGGAGAACCAGCTAAATTTCTTGTTGCTTTATCAAGCTTTATATCTAATGAAATATTTTTTTGTTGGCGTAACTTTTTTAATGCATCTTTAATTGATGTTTCAATAAAGTTCAAATTTTGATTTTTAGGCAAATCAGATTGCCAAGAGTAGAATATTTTTAGTTCCATCTTTTATCTCCTAATTATCAATTTTCATAGTTGACGACAATTGGCAATGGTTAGCGACATGTCTTCCGAATTGATATACAATGCTTTGCATAACTCGAATAACCTATTGCAAAGGTAATACTATCTACGGAGAAAGACGAAACTTTCTCCGTTTTTCTTTTCTAATAGTTGTCTGTTCAGACAATAGTTTTCATTCTTTTTGTCTTATTCCTCACGATTATGGCAGTCTTTCTTGTGAAGGCTACCTTTCATTTTTTCGCTCTGTCCTCTCAGGTGTTCCTCTCCACATTCTACTCCATGTATTCGCATCGGGATCGGTTGTTCGTTGTCAGCGGCAAAGGTAGTTCCGGGCTTTCACGGACAAAAAAGGTCGGGGCGGCAAGCCGTTTAGACGACAATCTCCACACTTCCATTTCATTGCAGGTAGTATTCTCGCCGTAAAACCTTGTTTGTCCTAAGCCCTACCTTTTTACGCCACTGAAACGAAAACGACCGACCCGACGGAAAGACGCATAAAAAAAATGTCGGATATGCGAGAAGCAGGGAAAAAGAAAATGGAAACTCAACTTCCTCACCTCTGGAATCCGCATAAAATCAAAAAATCAGACAAGATGAAACTGAGATACAAAATATCAATTTGGGTGGCTCTTGCACTCGCAGGCTCTCTTCTTTGGGGCGGAAGCGTCTGGCTTTGGCTGGTAGGGATATGTGCAGGGAAATTCCTCATTCGGCTACTCCTTACCATCACTTTGGCAATCGCAGTGTACATCTTGGTTTATGCCCTCATCATCGGGACAATACTTTGGATACTCATTTCTTAAACAGACAGATATATGAAAAGAAGAAGCAAGACAGTCGCACAACAATGCAGATACTACGAAGTGGACAACATCTTCGAGTATATGGTATCGGTTTACCTCAACGGAAACATATCCGCCTTTGGGGAACTATACAAGGAACTCAATCGGAAGGATAGAAAGGAGTTTATATTCTATCTCTTTTCAGAAGTTGAACCTATTCATATCCAAGAAATCATTTTAACAACCATCTAACTATATCAAACAATGAAAGGTACAGAACATTTCAAGGACGTTATCCAAAACTATTTGGAAACGAGAGCATCATACGATGAACTCTTTGCCGAGAATTTTCGCAAAGAGAACAAGAACATAGACGAGTGCATTACCTACATCTTGACGGAAGTCCAAAGAATGGGGTGTGCAGGTCTGTCCGATGAGGAGGTATATTCCCTCGCCGTCCACTATTATGATGAAGATAACATCGAGGTAGGCAAGTACATCAACTGCCAAGTCGTGGTAAACCATACTATCGAACTCACGGAGGAGGAAAAGGCAGAAGCACGGAAAAAGGCTATCGAGCGATACCAAGCGGAGGAATACCGCAAACTTACCGCCAAGAAACCAAAAGCGGAGAAGCAAGTGGAACAGCAGATAGCACAACCCTCACTATTCGAGTTTTAACCCTTAAACAACAAAAGAAAAATGGAAGCAACGGATTTGAACGAAGCACGCATCTATGTAGGCACTTATGCCAAGTACAACAACGGCTCATTGCGGGGCGAATGGGTGGAACTTTCGGACTTCTACGATTTGGACGGCTTTATGAAGCGTTGTGCGGAGATACACGAGGACGAGGAAGAACCCGAATATATGTTCCAAGCGTGGGAGGAAATCCCCGATGGTCTGATAGACGAGAGCCATTTGGAGGAAAACTTCTTTGAACTTCGGGACGAGTTGGACAGACTGAACGGCACGGAGAAAGAAGCCTTTTGGGTGTGGGCGGACGGCAACAACGCCCACCTCACACAAGACGCTTACAGCCTTGTGAAGTCTTTCCAATCCGACTATATCGGAAGTTATGCAAGCAGGGAGGATTTTGCGGAGGAGCTTGCGAAAATGGAGAATGACTTACCCGATTTTGCACTGATATACTTTGATTTTGGAAAATATGCCGACGACCTTTTCTGTACAGACTTTTGGTATAAGGACGGCTATGTATTTCACAACAACTGATTAAGGAGGATAGATTATGAAACCGAGAAACAAGTTTGAGAAAACAGTACTTGCAGAGAGCAAGAACTTACGACCGATAACCAAGACACAGAGTAAATGGGCATTCCATGAGTGTATAGACCATTTCGCCTATCGCCTGCCCAAAGGTCGCACAACGTGTATGGATTGTGGGCATAGTTGGACAATGGTAAAACCAACGGACATTTGCACCTGCTCTCATTGCAAGGCAAGGTTGCAAGTCAGGGAAACCTTTGAACGCAAGATAAGGCAGAAACAATACTTTACGATACTTACAACTTGTGGAGCATACCAAGTACTAAGAATGTTTCTTCTTTCTGTGGAAATGGAGAAAGGTTGCAAGGCTGTCTCCTATACTATTGAAATCGGTCAGTATTGGTGGAACGCACAAGGAAGAAAGACGATTGTTGCCGTTCAGAGAGTATTGGGCAGATACATCGACACCTTTTCCTATTGCTCGCCTATGGCAGTGAGAAACGACAACGAAGCCTACCGCCATATATCATACTCTCCGATATATCCGAAGTTCAAGGCAACGGAAGCATTCCGCAGGAATGGATTTAAGAATGATTTTCACGACATCGCACCAACTGTTCTCATTCCAGCCCTATTGTCCGATAGCCGTGCGGAAACATTGATTAAAGCAGGTAGAACCGAGCATCTGAAACACTTTCTTGACAATTCGAGGGCATTTGACGCTTGTTGGCAATCCTATAAAGTCGCCACTCGCAACGGCTATGACATAGAGGACATTTCAATTTGGTGCGACTATGTGGATATGCTCCGCAGATTGGGCAAGGACATACACAGCCCCAAGTATGTTTGCCCCACCGACCTGCATAGGGAACACGACCTAAGACAAAACGAACTCCGCAGACAAAGGGAAAAGGAAGAAAAGGAGAAGAAACGCAAAAAGGCAATGGAGGACGAGGAACGTTTCCAAGAACTCAAATCCAAGTTCTTCGGTCTTTGCTTCACAAACGGCACTATCCAAGTCCACGTTTTGGAGAGTGTGCAGGAACATTTGGATGAGGGTGTGGCAATGCACCATTGTGTGTTCGACAATGCCTACTATCTCAAAGAGAACTCGCTTATCCTTTCGGCGACCATTGAGGGTAGACGGATAGAAACGATTGAGGTCAATCTGGACACGCTCAAAGTGGTGCAAAGTCGTGGCGTATGCAATCAAAACACAGAATACCACGACCAAATCGTGAGCCTTGTCAATGCCAATCGCAAATTGATAAGGCAGAGAATGAAAGCGACAGCATAAGAAACAATTACCAAAACATCACAGAATATGAAAGCAGAAATAGAAAGCATCGTATGCAACTGGGCGGACGAGATACCCCATATCCTTATAAGGATAATCAATGCCATTACCCTATCCACCAACGAGAAGGAATTGAGGGCAGCCGTCAATCGGATAGCCGAAGAAACGGAACTTGACAAGTTCTTTGCATACGGCTATGGCGCACACCATTTTTGGCTTACCCACCGCAGGTTATCCAATGGAGAGCCAAAGGAACACAGATTATTAAAGGTTGAATTTTGAGAATATGAAGAAGAAAGTTTACAGAGTACGGACGCAGTACATTTTCAAGGGAGTTTTTGAGGTAGTTGCCGAGAGCAGAGAAGAAGCACGACAAAAAGTCATTCAGGATTGCGGAATGGTGATGGGTGGAAACATTCACAGCACCCTGCCCGATGAGGAAATCAATTGGGCTTTCTCCACGCACCCCGAAGTAAGGACGGGACGGATAACCATTCAAGAAAAACAGACAGAGTAAAGCGGTCGGCAAATCTGCCGACCGCTACTTTCTTTCGTGAGCTTCGAGCGGACAAAGAAAGTAGCAAAGAAACCCGAAGAAAAGTACCTCGTTACTTTTGACAGTGAGTTGGGACGGCTCAAAAGTAACAAAAAGCCAATAAGATATAATATCATTCTCTCAAATACAGGTAGATATGTTTGTTTTAGAGGGAACGTTAAGTCATTGTTTGTATTTATCTAAAAACACATGTGGAATACAGTATATATCCCTTTTTGCTCTTGTGTAAGCAACGTAAAGTTTATTCCGGGTTGACGGATTTAATTGATGCAATGTATTGTCATTGTATCCTTTCAAGGTAGTTTGGTTCAATACAATACAAACATCTTGGAACTTATCAAGACCTTTAGATTTTCCCCAATTCTCTGCATAGCACGAGTATTTATTAGCCTCTCTGTAAAACAATTTGATTTTTTCGTTGTCAACAAACAAGGTATCTGCGTCATCTTGATTATCTATTAAAATGATTTTTGTATTATCTTGCCAATGAGAAGAAATTTGGATGTGTAATTGTTGCGTGACAAGTTGACAAGTTGTAGGAGAACATCTATAACTGTTGGAAAGCGTAGTCTCGTCAATAGTAACTCCAATCGCAGACCATTTTTTCTTGTATTTATTGTAGTCATTATATAGTCCTTTATTAACATTCCCATCGTTACTGGTGTCGAAAGTATGTTGGTAGAAATCTCCTACAAATAGAGAATCAATGGTAGTAGGAGTGATGGCTTGTATCAAATTGAAGTCATGCCCACCAAGGTCTTGAATTTCATCAACCATAAAGTAGTCATAAAACTTCTCTATACGTTCTTTGATCAAATTTGCACAACATTCCAAACACAGCTTGGCAATCCTATTATGGTATAAATACCGCCCTTTGGTTAGGTAAAATAAAGGATTGTTTCGCTTTAATTTTAATGTTTTCTGGTTTGGCATATCCCATGTGATACCTTTTGCTCGAACTTTATCCTTGAGAAAAGGGCGATAACATACACGTATTAAGAATTGGAAATATGACATAAGCGTTATATTTTGAGGTACATGACCAAAAGTGTTAATTATGCGTTGGCGGATATTTGCTAAATTATTATCCGTGTAGGTAACTATCAAGAAACGCTGTTCCAAGTTTAATTTATTTATCAAGTAAGTCGTTTTCCCAGATCCTGCGACTGCAAGCATTAAGCGTCTATCCATCTTATTGCATCTTGTATATATTGAGGAACAACAATTGTATCAGCTTTATTCTTCAGCAACAAATATGCTGCTTCTGCCTTATTCTTAAGCATATAATCCACGGTGGCTAATCTACGTCCATAAGTTTGAAATTCGCTATCGCATATAGCTTGATTCTCTTGATAAATACACACTTCGAAAGTATTCCTTGTGTTATCTGTATCTGAATAAATCTTGATATTGGGAAACTGATTTTGGGTATAATCCGAGTAATTATTTGTTACATTAACAGCATAATCATGATCATTGTCGGTTATTACCGCTACTTTATTATTCAATAATTTTGCTATATCCAAATATCTTTTGAAGCATTTTCCGCCAACAGCAATAACCCCTATTCCACTTGAAGAAAGTTCTTTAGCAACCGTTCTTTTATACAAAGCCTCCATTAAAATAAACTCCGCATCTCCTTCTACCAAGATGGATTTCGGAGATAATACAAATTGTAACATATTATTATCTGGAGCCTTTATGAAAAAATCAGCGGTATCATCAGGTAAAGCCCCCAAACTAACAACATTGGTAGATGAACTATTAAAAAGCAGACATTTTTTTAGGTTTAATCTTGTAGCAATAAGGTTGCAATGAGTAGAGATAAAGAGCTGTCGATTTTGAGATCCTCTTATAAGTTCAATGAGTTCCAGCATCTTTGTATAGCTCAAATGATTTTCCGGTTCTTCAATCAATACTGCATCAATACTATTAACTGCCCTGTTTATAGAAAGTTCTGTTTTTATAAAGCACTGAGTCCCAGTTCCCTTATTTTCTAATGGAATATCATTCTCTAAAAGTGTAATATCCGTTTCTATATTATCATCTGCCGATTCCCTAATAGCAAAGCTATAAGGTTGTATTAAAACGTTATATTGAGCTAATGTCTGAGCTTGGAAACGAATTTTACTGTCCTTGTAGGCAAACCTTGCATTCACACGTTGTACATCGGTCAACTGCGCATGATAAATATCATTCACATAGTCACGCATGGTACGAGGGCTACCTATTGTAGAATTGTCAATGAAGATATTATTTAGTTTTTTCGTGTAAGCATTAAATGATTCGCCTGCAAAGGTTTCAAATGTGATTTTATAAAATTCCAAGGGAAAAGAAACATCTGGGTTTTGTAATAATTGGGCTACCTGTTGACTATAATCATCATTGAGTGCACAACATAGCCTGATACCTGAACATAAAAGACCGAGACTATTGTTCATACCTTCTAATAACGGATCGGGGTGATTGGAAAAGTAGAGTTCCACATACATCTCTGGAATATTGTTCAAATCTCGATTTCCATTCATATATTCATGCATGGTTTCAATATTAAAAAGTTTGTCGAGACCAATATTTTCGATACGTGTTCTACTTCCACGAGCAACAATATCTATCGCTTGCAGAATTGTGCTCTTTCCTGATTCATTATCTCCAATAAAAATATTGATGTCAGGATTTACGTCAAAAACCAGATCTTTGAATCTTTTGAAATTATGTAGTTTTATTTTTGTTATGACGATCATTTGTTTTTTTACTATTTATATTATTTGCAAAGTTACTCATTCATAACAAGAAAGGCGAATAAAACAGCAAGAAAACGCCTCTTGCGGAGCATAAAAATGTCGCAAGAGGCGTGTTTGAAAATCAGGGTACATAAAACAGAGCAAACTCCACCCTTCGTCGTTTAACCAGTCCTCTGAGGACTTTGCCCTTATATCGGCAGAAAGAGATAAATTCACGGTAGAAATTTCTGTCGCCCGACTCTATCTTCCGCAGTAATTGGCTCTTGGGATGTTTGCCGTATCCCAGCAACCTGCCTGCTCCTATGTTGTAGGACAAAACGGCAAGCATCAGGGCATCCCTCCCGTAGTCCTTGAACATCATCAAACGCTTCATCAGGTCAGCCCGAAGCAGAGAGTCCGCCTGCCGTTCCGTCATCGCTGCCGTGAACCGCTCTCCGGGCAGAAGCCGATGTCCGTAACCTACATAGGGATAATCCTTCCAAGAATGTAAGCCCTCGAAGTACTTGATGCAGACAACGGCACGCTCGAACGGCGGTAGTGAAAAGAGAGCCTTTCCGCCCTCCTGAGCGGAAAGGCGGAAGCAGGATAGGCAAACAAGGCAGAACAATAAGGCGAGAAGTTTACTTCTTGTCCCCATTCGTTTTCTCCTTTTCCTCGTCCTTTTGACTGTTGAACTCAAACGAGAGTTTCACCATCTGTCCGAAATTATCCTCCACATACACATCTATCGTCTGCTGGTCAGAGGAAGCAGAGGTGTAGTATAGCCTGAACACCTCTTTTGTAAGAGGGTAACGGTCATTGGGTTTGAACACCGTGCCATCGTCCATCTTCAGCCGTCCCTTTCCATCAGGCTGAAAGTATCTAATGGTATAGCGTGCGTCTTCAAACCGTCCCTGCCGTTTGAGCGTACAGCGTATCTCCGCCGTCTGTCCCTTGACGATGTGCTTCTGCACCGGCATCGTCTCTACCGTGAACGGGTACGCCTGCTGAATATCCAACTCGTGATTACAAGCAGATAGACAAAACCCCGCGAGGGCAAGCACCCCCATTACCCATATTGTGTTTATAATTTTCTTTTTCATTGTTCGTTACATTTTAATATTATACACTTACACCTGCCTTTGAGACAGCAGATAGTCATTCAAATCCTTATGGTCGGCATACAGGGAGGAACGGTCGATGACTTTATCCCCGAAACTGTCGCGCAGCTTTTGAAAAGCCCTTTGCCCCGCCTCGTCGTTGTCGAGATAGCATTCTATCCTTTCATAACCCTGCAAGACTTTCACCGCCTTCTCCACATTGGAGACGGAGTTTAGCACAAGCCAATCCGAAGCGATGATACCTAATTGCATAGCCGAGAGGTAATCCATAAAGCCCTCGAATACGGCACATACCTCCGAGCCGTTACGCTTCAAGGAAATGTCCTTTGGCGGTATACTGCCCTTGAAAAAGCGGTTGCGCAATTCCAATCCTCCGGCATCGTTGCGAAAGCCGATGGCATAGTACCGTTTGCCATGCACCCGGTATCGAACCTCCTCGCAGTTTGGGATGGCAACGTGGGCATTGATGCCTCTTTCTTTCAAGTAGCCCAGCAGTCTGGCATCTTGCAACGGGCGTACCCATATATCCTCGAAGATGGGTTCTTTCTCTTCATTCCTTTGTGGACGTTCTATTATGGAAAGCGGACACGTTCCGCTCTTTGCGATGAATGCCGCCCGCAGGAGAAAATCCTCGCTTCCGATGAACGCTCCTGCCAAGTCGAAGATGTCGCCACCTTTGCCCGTCCCGAAATCGAACCAAACATTCTTGGCGATATCAACCTTGAAAGAGGGTGTCCGCTCCGTGCGGTACGGAGCGGAATACCACAAGGCATTTCCTTTCTGTTTAGTCGGATGAATCCCCATTGCGCTGAGGAAGTCCGCAATGGGAATCTCTCTCATCTGTCGTGCATCCATCAGTCCAGCATGATTTTCAGTCCGACACCGTACTGGGCATGGAAACGCTCCGTAGAGCCTCCCCATAGGCAACGTTCCCTGCCATAGAGCAGCAGTACAAGGTGGTCACTCAGATAGGTCTCCGCCTGTAGGGTGATTGCCCCACCGTAGATAAAACCGTCTTTATTGCGTAGTGTCGAGCCGTCAAAGAGCCGTTTCTCTCCGCCATTGACCGTCTCATAGCCCGCCAAGGCGGAAATACCTGCTGACAGGAAAAAGGTCTTGCTTCCGTCCGAAAGCACCCCAGAGAAGAAACCTCCCTCGCCCGTGAACTGCTCCACAGGTATACGCCTTTCCCGATAGGGATGGTACCTTCGGAGATACTCCGCCCCGAACACCCATTGGTGTCCGCCTTTGGTGTAGGTGGCGAGCGCAGCCCCGAACGTATAGCCCGTCTCATTCTTGGAAGAGGAAGAATAAAAACCGTCCGCCATGCCTGCGGTCAGGCGTATACCTTCCATCTTGGGCAGACAACGCTGGGCGTGCGCCTGCCCTGCAAAGAGGGCAAGCGACACGACAAACAGGAAAAATGCGAGCTTTCTCATATCACTTCACTTTGAGTTCGTTGATTTCCCTCGCACGCACAAGGTCTTCATTCTCCACGACAAAGGATTGGTGTCTTCCGCCGTTCTTCTCGTGCATCTCCACAATGAGATGCTTGTCATCGGGGATGGTGAACTTTTGCAGGGTGAATACCGTGCGTTCGCTCTTCTGCCCCGCCACGCAGGTGGTGTAGTTGTAGGCACGCAGCGGAAGCAGTACCTGCTCCTGCATAGCCGTCTGTTTGGCGACCTTCTTGTCCACAATCTTGAACGTAATGAAGTCGATGTCGAACGGCACGTTGGACTTGTTGCGCAGTTCCGTATGGAAGTACAGCAGTCCGTTGTGCGAGTACAACCCTCTGAGCAGGTACTGGATACCGAAAGACTTGCTGCCGATGTGCTTCACCGTCCGCTTGTCCTCCTTGTGAATGGATTTCATGATGAGCCTTACCAGCATCGGGCTTTCGCTTCCGAGTTCCTTGAGATAGACCTCCATGGCGTTGTTCGGACGGTTTACGCTCTCCCCATCGTGGATGAAGTCCGCCATTTCCACATTGAGTAACAGCGGCTCGTTGGCATACTTGACATTAAAGGTGTAAAATGCACCGTCTTCGGTGATGACGCTCATGTTCGTCTCTTCGTGGAAGTCCTTGACCGTCGCCTTCACACGGATGACGTTTTCCGCCCCGTCCGCCTTCCCCGCAATGAGGTTGGGCGAACCCAGATCCACATAGCGCACGGCAGAGGGGAAGATGATGTGCACCGTCTTATCGTAGGTAATTTCCAAACCGTGGGGTGGTATCATCCGCTCAAAGGCAATTTTGCGAGTCAGCCCCTGATAGAGATCTCCGCTTGAAGTTGTTTCCTGTGCGTTGGCACAGACTGCGCCCAGCATCAGGGCGATGGCTAAAACTGTTCTTTTCATTTTTACTTTGGATTAAAGTGGTGAATAATAACTGTGAATTACTTGTTGTCCGATTGGTAGAGCAATACCTTGTAACCAGCCTTCAGATGCACCTTGACGGTGCGCATTTTTTTGGCGAAATACTGCGAAGTGCCTTGTATCAGTCCCTTCCCCAAATCAGCGGTAAGCTGTGCGCCCGCATCGGTAGAGAAGTTCATACTGCTGCCTGCGGAAGTACCCATTCCTGCGACAATCTCCTTCGCGGCACTGCGTTCCATCGAGCCGGGGATGAATATCCCAGCCTGTCCGTCCGTATCGTACACCGCCAACTCCACGGGGATGATATTCCCGTGATATTCCAGCGAAGAGATGAGTACGTTCAGGCGTTCACCCTGTATCTTCGCCACGCCGACGACCGAGGTGTTCCGAGGGATTTCCCTACCGGATACCAGCATCGGCTCCAAGAGACGGAAACGTACCGTTTGCCCGTCCGTAACCGTCTGCCGGGTATGTACACAGGCGGAGATGGTATTCTTCTCCGTCAGCGGGGCTGTTCCGATGGCGGTATGGAATATGTAGTTCCTCTCCTTGACATATTCGGAGCGGAAAGTCGAGTCGCTCATCGGCTGTGCCAGAGCCGACACCACTTGTTCGCTCACGGGGGAAACGGGAAAGGCTACCGCCTTCCCGTTTCGGGTAGTTACGACCGCTTTCCCTTCGGAAGCCGTCTCCCCGTCCGATGCCAATGCCATATTGGAAGAGGACTGTCCACCGCCCGACGGCATATATTTTGCCGCCAACTGATAGGACTTTTCAAGTAGTGCCATCTGGTCGTTCACGGTTATGGCGGGCGACTGCTGTTCGCTGCTCATACGGTTTTCCAACTCTGCCAATCGGGCACGCAGTTCTTCCTTTTCAGGGTCTTCCCTCGGTGCTTCATAGAAACTGCCGAGCGTGCGGTTGATGTCTTGGTAGGCTGATGCAGAGGCGTGAAAGCCGTCTTGCGGAGCAGCAGTGCGAGAGCCGAAGCCGTTATCTCTTTCCGACAAATCCGTCTTTAATGCCAACTCTTCGGAACTCTGCGCCGGTTGTCCTCCTGTCATCTCCCCGAACATGGAACTCAGACTCTGCATCGCGCGGCTGCGCTCCTGCTCTTTCTCCTCCATCATCTCCTTCTCGTAGGCTTTCTTCTTATCACCGATCAGTTCGGCTGCTGTCGGGTCGGGTACTTCCGTGTTGAATCCCTTCGCCTGTTTCTCCTCTTCTTTCTCCGATGGAGCGAAGATGAGCCACATAGAGCCTGCAAAAAGCAGGAACATCAGGGGATAGATGACAAACTTCTTTCGCCTTTGTCTCTCTTCCTCCGTCAGCTCAGGCGAGGTGCTCGTATCGGAGGCTGTCTTTCTTTTGAATGGGAACATAATCGTAATACTTTAATAGGTTGATACTGTCTTTGGGATAGAGCCGCCTTACGTCAGGAGCTTCTATATGCTCGATTTCTGGTAACGCTTCCTCCTCGGAGTCTCCGTCGGAGAAGAGGCGGAACAAACCGCTGAAGAAAACATAATTGGCAAGGAAAGCGAAGAAAAGAAGCATCGTCAGGACGACATACAGCCTCAGATGAGCGGGGATGCGTCCGCACAGGCGGCGGAGTCTTGCCTCCGCTCCCTCCTGCATCATTCGGAACAGACTTTTCTTTTTCATCGCTTACGGGTACTGATGTCCTTGTTCTCCACAATCTCGAATCCTTCGATATTGAAGCCATTCGGATTGTCATCGCTGCGGCTCGTATTGAGCAGGCGGCATACGGTCACGAGACTGCGCTCGGTCACGTTGGTCGCACGGATAATCATCTGCCGGGCATACGTCCGTACCGCATAGGGATAGCTGTCGAAGTCACAGAGAACGCTGTCCACCTGCACGACCTGATTGATATTTCCTGCCACGATACGGTTGTAGTATCCTTTTTCGGAGAAATCCCGATAGTAATTGTAGGCACTCTTGTCCGCCAAGAGCAGCGCACGGGAGATATTCCCCTCGATGGCACTCTTATCGGGCGAAAGAGTGAAAAACAACTCGTGGAAGCGGCGCACGTGCTCCTTGGCTTCTGCGGGTCTGTTCTGCGACAGATCCTGCGACAAGGCGAGCATCAGCGACTTACCGCCATCCAACACATAGATTTTCTGCCGTTGGGCTTCGGCAAAGGAGTAGGCACTCCATACCGAATAGCCCGCAAGGGCAGCACACAGGCAGATGACGACCAAGGTAAAGAGGCGTATCTGCCTGAAACTCGTTTCGATATTCTTTAATGACTTAAATTCCATAGCTTTTTAATTTTGTTCCGATGGTTCGGATGATTGGTTTCCTCCCCGATGAAATAATTTCCCGGCTATCTCTCTTCCCTTGCTCCCTGCATAGTTCATCGCATTTCGTGCGTGTCCTCCGGCAAATCCACCAACGGCTCCACCCACGGCACCTGCGATACCGGCTCCCTTTCCTGCTGCGTAGTTCACGTTCTTGCCGAAGTTACCTGCTCCACCTGCCTGTATCACCCAACCCGCAACGGTCGGAATGGTGAAGTAGCCGATGATGCCGATCATCATGAAGACGAGGTACACTCCGTTCGAGGTGTCTATCGTATAGGTAGGGTCGTTCTGCAACTGCGTGATGTCGTGTTTGAGCATCAGCTCCTGAATCTTTGCCAGCATCGAACTGAACAAGTCCGCCACGGGCAGCCACAGATAGATGGAGATATACCTCGTGAACCACTGCGTGAGGGTACTCTGAAAACCGTCCCACACGGAGATGGCAAAGGCTATCGGTCCCAAGATGGAGAGGACAATCAGGAAGAATGTCCGAAGCGTGTCGATGAGCAGGGCGGCAGCGGCGAAAAGCAGTTCCAAGAGCTCCCGCACCATATTGCGGAACCATTTCTTGAGGTTGTACATACTGCGTTCCACGTACATTCCCGCCATTGTCGCCATATCCGAGGGAGAGATACCGAGTTCATCCAATTTCTTGTCAAACTCTTCGTTGCTGACCAGATAGGCTGTTTCGGGATTCTTCACCATCGCCTCGTATTCCAGCTTGTCCCGCAACTTGCGGTATTCGTCCATGCTGAAAGTCTGCTTTTCGAGCATCTTGTGTGTCCCCTGCACGACGGGACTGAGCACGCCGTTGATGGTGTCCAAGACCATCGGAAAGAAGAGGATGCAGAGACCGAGCGCAAAGGGACGGAGCAACGGATAGACGTCGATGGGTTCGGCACGAGCCAAGGTCTGCCATACCCGGAGTGCCACATAAAAGAGCGCGCCCAAGCCCGCAATGCCTTTGGCGACACCTATCATGTCGCCACACATAGGCATCATCTCCGTGTAAAGCGAACGGAGGACTTGGTGCAGGTTGTCAAATTCCGCTCCCATGATTACCAATACCTTTCGTTGTCCGTTCCATAGAGCGAGAGCACCCGGTCGGTGTCCTGCTGCTTCTTGGCTCTGAGATAGCTCACGGAGATGTTCTTGTTCGTGTAGTAACGCACGAGGTTGCGGTAGTCCCTGATTTCCTTGTAGCAGCGATCCACCACGTCCATACGCTCCTTGTCGGTCATCTTCAGCGTGGTGATGTTCACCACCTGCTTCAGTTCCTTGAGTAGGTTGTTGCTTTCTCCGAGCAGTTTGGTGTAGCCGTTGGCAATGGCGACCAGCTCTTCCGGTCGGAAGTTCGGGTCGGAGAGCATCTTCTTGTAGTTCTTCACATAGATATCGGAGATTTCTCCGACCATCAAAATTGTCTCCTTTACCCGTTGGGCGTCCCGCACGAGGTTGTTCACCTTTTTCAGGGCATCGTAGTACTTTTTACTCTCATTGTAGAGCTTCTCGACCTCCTTGAAGTTGTCAAGCGTGTTCTTGACCGTCTTGGAGGTCTGCACGATTTCCTTGGTCGTGTTGATGATACTCTGTGCAAGGTTTGTGGGGTCTGTGACCACCCACTGGGCGTGTGCATTGCCTACCAAGAGGCAACCGCACGCCATAAGCATTAAAATTCTCTTTCTCATTTTACGTTGGATTTTAGTGTGATTGTTATTGACTATTCTTCTTCGGCGAGCTGCCTGACGGCAAGCTCCATATTCCCGCCGAGTTGCTCGGCACGGGCAAGTACGCGCATCTTCTCCGTCTCCTCCGTCGTGTAGGTGAGGTATTCGGCTTTCGACACCTCGGTGGCATAGACGGCGGACTGAACGCCACCCAGTCCGATCCACACCTCCTTGTACGACCGTGTGGCATCGTTGCTCTGGTTGATGGAGAGTATCTGCCCCCGTTCCTTGTCCGTCAGTCCCAAGAGTGCCTGAATCTGGTCGAACTTGTTCATGTACTTGCGCTGGTCAAGCAGGATTTTGCAGTCCGAATTGTTGATGATGGACTCCTTGACAATGTCTGAGGAGATGATGTCATCCACTTCCTGCGTCACCACGACCGCCTCTCCGAAGAATTTTCGTACCGTCTTGTAGAGGTATTTTATATATCCCGCCATGTTTGCGGACGCAATCGCCTTCCAAGCCTCCTCGATAAGGATGATCTTCCGTATTCCTTTCAACCGTCGCATCTTATTAATGAAGAGTTCCATAATGATGATGGTCGTGATGGGGAATAGGATGGGATGATCCTTTATCGCATCGATTTCGAAGACGATAAAGCGGGCGTTCAGCAGGTCGATCTGCTTGTCCGAGTTCAGCAGGTAGTCGTATTCCCCTCCCTTGTAGTACGGCTCCAGCACGTTGAGAAAATTGGCCAAGTCAAAATCCTTTTCCCTGACCTTTTTCTCACGGAGCAATGCCGAGTAGACGGTGGTGAGATACTCGTAAAAGCTGTTGAACGAGGGAACGATAGCGTCGTCCGCCTTGATGCGCTCGATAAAGAGCGACACGGCATTGGAGAGGGCAACCTCTTCTGAGCGTGTGGCAGGCTCGTTGTCCTTCTTCCATAGTGTCAGCAGCAGGGTCTTGATGCTCTCCCGCTTCTCCACATCGAACACCTTGTCCGTCGTGTAGAAGGGATTGAAGCTGATGGGACTCTCGTCCGAGTAGGTGAAATAGACCCCGTCCTCGCCCTGCGTCTTGTGGCGTATCATCTCGCACAAGCCCTGATAGCTGTTTCCCGTGTCCACCAATACGATATGGGTGTTCTGTTCCCAGTACTGCCTCAAGAGGTGGTTGGTGAAGAATGACTTGCCCGAACCCGAAGGTCCCAAGATGAACTTGTTGCGGTTCGTGGTGATGCCTTGCTTCATCGGCAGGTCGGAGATATCGAGATGAATCGGCTTGCCGCTGCGGTCAGCCATCTTGATGCCGAATGGAGACAACGAATCACGGTAGTTGGTTTCCTCATTGAAGAAGCAGACCGCCTGCTCGATGAAGGTGTAAAAACTCTCTTCTGCGGGAAAGTCGGCTTCATTGCCGGGAATGCCCGCCCAGAACAGCGTCGGCACATCCACCGTGTTGTGCCTTGGCTTGCACTCCATCAGTGCGAGCTGGCTACCCACGTCGTTACGGATACGGCGGAGTTCCTCCTCATCCTCGCTCCACGCCAAGACGTTGCAATGACAGCGGACTGAGGTAAGCCCGAAACTATGCGCCTCGTTCAGGTACTCGTCAATCCATTGCTTGTTGATTTGGTTGCTCCGGCTGTAACGGGAGAGCGAGTGCATGTTCCTTGCATTCTTCTCAAAGCGTTGCAGGTTCTCGGCACTGTCATCAATCAGCACATACTGGTTGTAGATATGGCTGCACGAGAGCAACAGCCCCACGGGAGCGGCAAACGAGAGGCGACAGTCGCTGCGGTCGGTGGACAGGCGTTCATAACGCATATCCGTGCCAACCAGTCCGGGCAGGTCTTCCGTATCGGAGAGCGTATGCAGGCAGAGCCGCTTGTTGCCGATACGCATACGGTCGGCTCTCAGGTCGATGTCCTCCAATACCGTCGTGTCGGAAAGGGAGAGTGAGAAATACTTCTCTATCAGTCCCGGTTTTTCCTCCGTGCCGACAATCTCTTCGTCGTTCAGTCGGGTAAGACGAACAAAACCGCACTCGTTCATAATCCGCTCAAACTGCTCGGTGGCTTCGAGGAACTTGCGGGCGGTATCCTTGTCCCGTACCTCCTTGGGGATGATATGCCCACGGCAGAGGGTAGAGAAGTTGCTCTGTTGCCGGCTGCGGTTCTTGGTTGTCTTGGTCAGGAACAGGTAGCAGGCGTGATTCAAGAACGGTCGCTCGTTGAAGTGTCGCTCGAAACTGCGGGAGAGGAAACTCATATCCTCCTTTTGCAAGTCCGGATGGTAACCCTCCTTGACAAACCAGTCCTGCTTGTGCACGACACTGTAGGTCGGCAATACCTTGATCGCCTTTACCCAAGCCGAATGGATGGCAGCATACTCCGCACTTGTCACCGTATAGAGTTCGGGCAAGTCCACCCGAAAGGCGACCGTGATGTCGGCGTCCTTCGAGAGGATGCACCCCTCTTCGACGGCAAGCAACGGGAAGCGGTTTTCCAGCGTGGTGGCTTTCAGTACGTTTCTCATTGTCTTTCCTCCTTTCCTTTGTTCGTTCTTTTATTCTCTCTTCTCTTTCGTTTTGGCAGCTCCTTGTGCCGCAACAGACGGGGAATGCGTCGTCGGTTGATGAGGTATCGAGGGTGGCTGTGCAAAGCGGAACGCTTCATCAGCCCGTGTTCCCCATACTTCTTGTTCAGGGAGAAAGTCTGCCACACCAGAATGGATGCGGAAGTCCCTCCGAAGCCGATACAGATCCATTGATTGACCCCCGCCATATAGAGGATGACAAACAGCACGAAAAGGGCAAGCAACCCTCCGGCGAAAATGAACAGATACTGGCTTTTGAGTCCCTGAAACTCTACCGAGCGACCGATCCCCTTGTTGATGGGATAGGTCTCCATAGGCTTAGAGGAAGAAACTTCTTAAAATGGTGGCTGCCACGATAAGGAAAATACAGGCTCCGAACCAGCTCGCGGCGGTCTTCGAGGTGTCCGGATCTCCGGACGAGAACTTTGAATAGACCTTTACCCCTCCGATAAGTCCCACGACCGCACCGATGGCGTAGATGAGTTTCGTGGCAGGGTCGAAATAACTCGTCACCATGCTCGTGGCTTGGTTGATACCCGACAAACCGTTGCCTTGGGCAAAGGCAGAGGAAATGGAAAGCAGCAGAATGGCTGCGATAAGAAAATGTCTTTTGGTCATAAATCTTTGTTTTGTGCCGAGAGGATTGGATAGACTCTCCCGACGGGTGAATACTGTTGTTACTTTCGGATTTTAGTGGTGGCTCTCTTAGGGTCAGCCGTACTCTTTTTCTTTCATTGCTTGTTGCATTAAAGGGTTCATACTATTGGGACAAAACCATTCGGAAGGGGCGTTACGCCTTTTCGCCGCTGTAAAGCTCCTCGAAACGGGCACGGACGATTTCATCTATCGTGGCCGAGCGTTTCGCATCGCTTCGGAGCGTTTCCATCAGCTGAGTTCCTTCCAACTCTCTCAGCGTATCGCCGGTTCTCTGTTGTTCTGCTTCGGTGTGGGCGTGGCGGTGAATGACCGACAAGGCTTCTAGCACCCGTTCAAAATCAATTCCCGTGGCATATTCGCTTTCTCCCTGTAAGGGAAGTTCCTCGTCCTCCTCTTCAAACAATGAAGAATCTGAGGATTCATACGTTAAAGGAATCTCATCTATGTCGGGCTGTTCATCCGGCTCTTCCAATGGCTCTTGTCCGTTTTCGGGAGCAAATGTAGATGCCTTTTTTGCTTCCACCTCGTCTTTTGGATAACTGCGTACTTGTGGCGTCGAGTGGCTGAGTTTGAAGTGACTTTTACCGATGATTTCAGCTTCAGAGACCATCTGGCAAGGCTTTTTCTCAATTGCCCTGTTCTTCCTTTTTCTTCGTTCATACAAGAAAAAAAGAAGCAGCCACAAAAGGTAGAGCAAGAGAAGGACAAGGACTATTCGGTACATAGGCGTTGCAGGATTTCGTGAAGCTCATCGCCTAATTCGATACAGAGCCTGCTCAACTTCCCTCCGTGGGGTGGGAAGAGGGTGGATACCCCTCTTCTGCGTTCGGAAAGCAGCGGACGATACAAACGGGAATGGCTCAATGAGGTCTGCATCAGTAAAGCTCCTGTTTCATCGCCAAGGGTGCGGCAGCGTTCGTCCGCTTCCTCACGTTCCCAAGCCTGTAGCATATTGCGGAGCAGGTAAAGCTCACGGATATTGCCCTTGCCCATAGTCAGTATCTGTTCTCCCAAGATGTCGATGAAATGGCGGACGGCTTCCATATCCATCGGACTGCCCGTAACGGGAAAGACGACGGCATTCATTGCCGAAAGCAACTCCACCGTCCCTTCGGTACGCATCAATGGGGGGAGGTCGAAAAGAATGCATCGAGGATGGCTGTCCACACAGTGTTGCTCCACTCGCCTCAGGGCTTCCCGCACCGGAGTGCAGATAATCGGATAAGGGGCATAGGCTGTCCGATGTTTCAGGCGCATCAGCCTTTGATGATTCAGGTCTTCCGACTCTTGCTGTCGCAGACGGGCGATGGTATAGACGGGATGGTTGCAATCCACGACAGCGACATTGCATCCTCTGTGGTAATGCAGAATGCTTGCGGAAAGTACCGTAAGCGAGGTTTTGCCGACACCTCCCTTGGGGGAAGCGATGGCAAGATAAATGGGTTTACTCATATTTTCTCTTTTCTTTGAGTGGGTGAATACTATGTCTTGATAAATCGTTTGTAATCGAAACTGCCTGAGTGAACCTCTTTCGGAGCTTCTTCGGCAACGCGCTCCAGCAGCTCGCGGACACGTTCCCCGGCTGCTTTCTTAATCGCTTGGAACATCGGGGAGTCGTGTATCTTATAGATGGTTTCGGCAGCTTTTGCAGCTTCTTCTATCGGAGCATTCTTGCAGGAGAGGACATTGCCCATTTGTTGTAGTTCTTCCACGGTGATACTTTCCGAAAGGGAGTGGCTTTCACCTTGGACTTCCACCAATACATAATCCTCTTCTTCGGGGATGAAAGGAGAGGTTTCTTCCGACATTCCCGTTTCAGGCGTCTGTTCCTGTTGCTCTTCTTCGATGGGCAACTCGGCTAAAAGGATATTCTCCTCTTGGGAGGATCCCTTTTTGGGGATGCGGATGGTAACGACGAATTTCCCCTTGCCCCGTTCCCGGAAAAAGAGCCGCAAGTCACGATAGAGTCTTACGGCACTCCGATAGCGTCCGTACAGGAAGCGGGTGACCTGCACGCTGCCGAGATAGGCTAAGCCGACCGACAGCAGAATGACAATCACCTGCTTCATCGCTCGAAACATTTACGGAACTGTTGTTCAAACAAGGCATCTATCTCATCACGGTGACTCTCTAAGTGATGCCGGAGAATATGTTCTACGAATGCCCCAATCGTCAGTTTGCCTGCGGCTGCCACATAGACGATTTCGGAAATCTCTTCCTGTGTCTTTTTGGAAATGAACACTCCCTTTCGGTCTCTGATGTTCAGGGGTTGAAGAAAGGCGGTTTCGTAATCGCTTCTCTCTTCCTGAAGAAGAGCTGTAGAGTGTCCCTCGGAATGTTCGATGAGCGTGGTGGAGTTACGGATGGTTACTTTTGAAGAGACGCTTTTTCGTTCTCTGCAGGACTTATGACCTGCCATTGGTCGATCTTTTTTCTGTTTCATATCACAATAATTTCTTGAAGTTCTTTTCACTTAATCGGTTGATTTCTTCCTTGTAGTCCTCCAAATGTTTGAGAAGGATGTTTTCCACGTACATACCCAATGTCATCTCTCTCTTTCGGATGAAGAGGACGATTTCCGACAGTTTGTCCTGCAACTCTTTGGAGATGTAGATTGCCTTGCGGTCATACAGGTCATTGCGGTGCATGAAGAGTGAGATGTAATCTCCTTTGGCGGGATTCTTGCGACGTGTTCGGATGGGTAGTTGTGGTTCTTCCAAAGCCTCTTTCTGTGTTTCCGAAACAGACGCATCCTCCTCTTCGACTGTGGGAGGGGGTATCATCTCGCTCTCTTTCTTTTTCATCGGGATACCCTGTGAAATCAGTTCCCGGATAGCGACGGGATCTATCGCCCCTTTATTCTTTCCTACCATATGCTTCAGGTTTTACGATGGATAGGATTTCCTCCACAAGCTCTTTCAGACGACTGCCTCTGAGCAACGTTCGGGAGGCGGGAAAGATGGTCGAACGGAAGAGGGTCGTACCCTCATCCATCACTTCCTTTTTGTAGCGGGTCGTATTGGGGACTGCCGTCTTCAAGACAGGAAGTTCCAACTCGTCAATGATCTTTTCATACATCGCATAGAGGGGTGTTTTCTCTCTGCCGTCCACCATGTTCCAAAAGAGGTAGATCCCTTTGTTGGCAGTGTCTGTATTGTCGGTTATCGCCTCCTTGATGATGGCTGAAAAGCTCAGCGTGCTTTCCAAGGATATACGGTCAGCGGAGATGGGCGTGAAGATGTAATCCATACCGGAGAGGGTGGTCAGCACCCCATCATTGTTGATGGTTCCGGGCAAGTCAAAAAAGACGAAATCCGTATCCGGCTCATGCGTTTCCAGATATTCCCTGACCGTATCCACGGCTGCCTCTGCCGTGGCACAAAGGATGGTGTACGTGGGCTTTTGCAACTCGGAGAATTGGGTGGCTGCCAATTCTTGCAGCGCGGGGTTGCGATCCACACCCTGTGCGTCACGCTGACGCATGGCATTGATGCTGAATTGCGGATAGTCGCAATCCACCACAATAAGGTTATACCCGCAGGCATAGTGCAGGTAACTTGCCGTCAAGACCGTAAAGGTCGTTTTGCCGACACCGCCCTTTTGGGTGGAGAAGGCAATGAAAACAGGTTTCTTTTTCATTTCATTTTCTGTTTAATGGTTCTACATATATGTGAGGAAAGGCACATGCACGCCTTGGCTTGTTTCCTTGAAAAGGCGGATATGGAAATGAGTCCGTGAGGGAATAAATCTCCGGACAGACATACGATAAGGTATTCCGATAAGGGAACATAGACCCGCATTTCGGGATATGTCCCTCCCTGCATAAGGGTGGGGCTATATGATGGGATTCATACCTGCACACGTCCCCCCATCCACACGTCCACACTTGTACCCTTGCGCAAGGGTATGGGGGGCGACGGGTGCAATAACTTGTACACATTCTCATTCCTATTTCCATTTCCGTAATTGTCTGTTCAAATGGCTGCGGACAGGTTTTCAGACTTGGGCAGGCAGGTATGTCCACCGACCTGCAAACACCTGTTCGACGGGGCAAATATAGAAGCCTTTACCTCCTTGTTTCTGCCCTTTTTGCTAACTGCGTACTTGTGGCGTCGATTTGCGTATTTGTGGCTTCGTGAGAGGTAAGTGACTTAGGCACAACGCTTAGTAACTTTGCACCCAAGCGGCAAGCCGAAGTCTTCGAGACATAAAGCGTTCTTTTTTGAGTGAATCGTTTTCCGTCCTTCGCGGACGGATTTATTTGCGCCGGAGCAAATAGCAAGATATGTCCTGCGTTACTCGAAATAAATTCGGTAACTCCGAACTCTTGCTCTTGCAGAGGGCAAGACACCTCCGAAGTCGGTGTCTTTGGGAAGAAAGTTTTCGATGTCTTGAAACGTAGGCTTTACCGTGAAATCTCTCGAAAGGAACTTCATTGTGCTTTGCACGTCTGTCCCCGTAGAGAGAAATACAAACCATTAAAATCCAAAGTAAAATGACAAAGAGACATGTGGGGAGACCCCTGAAAAAAGAGAAAGCCAGCCATTGTTGCATGGTTCGGTTTACGGACACGGAGTTTGCGCGTTTCCTGACGCTTTATGAACAGTCAGGTGTCCCGAACAGGGCTGTTTTCATCAAGGCAAGGGTCTTTGATGAGACGTTCCGGGTGATAAAAGTAGATCGTTCACTGCTTGATTACTATCAAAAACTGACGACTTTGTACGGACAATTTCGCAGTGTCGGGGTGAATTATAACCAAGCTGTGGTCGCCTTAAAGAGCAATTTCACCGAGAAAAAAGCCTTTGCGATGCTTGCCCAACTGGAGAAACTGACACTCGAATTGGCGGCTGTCGGAGGCGAAATCGTACATCTAACCCGTGAATTTCAAGAGAAATGGTCGCAAAGATAAACTATGGCAGTTCCCTTTTCGGGGCATTGGCGTACAATGGAGAGAAGGTGAACGAGGGCGTTGCCAAGATTCTGGAGACCAACAAAGTGTTCTCTCCGGCTGATGGAATACACAATATATCTGCCTGTATGCAGGACTTTATGGCATATATGCCGAGTCATGTCCTCACAAAAAAACCGGTTATACACATCTCCTTGAATCCGCATCCCGATGACACCCTTACCGATGAGCAGTTCTCTGCCATCGCACGAGAGTATATCGAAAAGATGGGCTACGCTAATCAACCCTTTATCGTTTATAAGCACGAGGACATAGACAGGCATCACCTGCATATTGTCACCTTAGCCGTCGATGAACGGGGAAAGAAGATTAACGATCGCAATAATTTCTATACCAGCACCCGTATTCTCAAAGAACTGGAACAGAAGTACGGTTTGATTCCTGCCCAAATGCAGAAAGTAAAAGAAGTGTTTCGCCTGAAAAAAGTCTGCTACGGCGACGGAGAGAATCTTAAAAAGCAACTGGCTTCAGTCATCAAACCCGCAGCGAAATTCTACCACTGTCCGAGTTTTAAGGAATACCGTGCTTTGCTCTCCACCTATAATATATGTGTGGAAGAGGTCAAGGGGGAGATACGCGGAAAAACCTATATGGGACTTCTCTACTTTGCCACGGATGACAAGGGGAATAAAGTCGGAAAAGTATTCAAATCCTCTCTCTTTGGGAAGTCTGTCGGATATGAAGCTCTGCAAAATAGATTCAAGGCGTCAAAGGAGAAACTGAAGGAAAAGCATCTTGCTCCTAAGACCAAAGCAATCGTAGCCGGAGCATTGAAGCGTTCTGCCACAAGAGAGGATTTCAGTGGGAACCTTCATCGCAGGGGTATTGATGTCATCTTCCGAGAGAACGAGGAAGGGCGGCTCTATGGTGTCACCTTTATAGACCATAACAACGGCTGTGTCGTCAATGGCTCACGATTGGGCAAGGAACTTTCGGCAAACGCCGTTACCGAGTGGTTCGACCGCCCGCATCCCGAACTATCTGGTACTACCCCTCAAGCAGAAAATCAGTCTGCTTCCCAGACATTCTCGACAGAGGATAATTCCTTCTTGGGAGGTCTTCTCGATTTCCCTGTGGAAACAAGCGGGACAGACTGGGAAGAGGAGCAGTTCCGAAAGCGGATGCAGAGAAAGAAGAAACAGAAGAAGCCTCGGTTATAAACCGTGTTTTCTATCTCTAAAATGCAGTAAAAAAGAAGATTGTAAAATGCTAATTATCAGAAATTATCAGAGGTGTCAAATTCTCTTATAAGGGAATTAAAATTGTCCTATAAGACAATTTCAACAATCATAAAAGTAAGAACGAAATTAAACGAAAAACTATGCAACAAGAAGACGATTTGAGAGCACTGGCAAAAATCATGGATTTTCTGCGTGCCGTAAGTATTATATTGGTAGTAGCCCACCTCTATTGGTATTGCTATGAAGCGATACGGTTATGGGGAATGAATATCGGTGTGGTGGATAGGATTCTGATGAACTTCCACCGCACAGCGGGACTATTTGGTAATATGCTTTACACCAAACTCTTTGCATTGGTACTGATGGGGCTTTCCTGTCTGGGCACGAAGGGCGTTAAAGAGGAGCATATCACGTGGTCGAAAATATGGGTATTTATGGGCATTGGCTTTGTCTTTTTCTTCCTCAATTGGTGGATACTTGCCTTGCCACTACCCATTGAAGCCAATGCAGCGCTCTACACCTTTACGATAACCATAGGGTATGTATGTCTGCTGATGGCGGGACTCTACATGAGCCGCCTCTTGAAGAACAACCTGATGGAGGATGTCTTCAATCAGGAGAACGAATCCTTTATGCAAGAAACAAGGCTCTTGGAAAACGAGTACTCGGTCAATCTTCCGACTCGTTTCTATTACCGAAAAAAGTGGAATAAAGGATGGATAAATGTGGTCAATCCTTTCCGTGCGGTATCCGTCTTAGGAACACCGGGTAGCGGTAAGTCCTATGCCATCATCAATAATTTCATCAAACAGCAAATTGAAAAAGGTTTTGCCATCTACTGCTACGACTTCAAGTATCCCGACCTCTCCACGATTGTTTACAACCATCTGCTGCATCACTCGGAAGGATATAAGGTCAAACCGAAGTTTTACGTGATCAACTTCGACGACCCTCGTCGGTCGCACCGCTGCAATCCGATACACCCCGATTTCATGAGCGACATTTCAGATGCCTACGAGTCGGCGTACACCATCATGCTCAACCTCAACAAGACGTGGGTGCAGAAACAAGGAGATTTCTTTGTGGAGTCGCCAATCGTACTCTTTGCCGCTATCATTTGGTATCTCCGCATTTTCGAGGGAGGAAAATACTGTACCTTTCCGCACGCTATTGAGTTTCTCTGCCGTAAGTATGAAGACATTTTCCCAATACTGACTTCTTATCCCGAATTGGAGAATTACCTTTCTCCTTTTATGGACGCTTGGCTCGGAGGGGCGGCTGACCAGTTGCAAGGGCAGATAGCCTCCGCCAAGATACCCTTGTCAAGGATGATAAGTCCGCAGCTCTATTGGATTATGACAGGAGATGATTTCACACTCGACATCAATAATCCCAAGGAGCCTAAAATCCTATGCGTAGGAAACAATCCTGACAGACAGAATATCTACGGAGCGGCATTGGGATTGTATAATTCGCGTATCGTCAAGCTCATCAATAAGAAAGGGATGCTGAAAAGTTCCGTGCTCATCGACGAGCTACCCACCATCTATTTCAAGGGGTTGGACAACTTGATTGCCACCGCACGAAGCAACAAGGTGGCGGTATGCTTGGGCTTTCAGGACTTTTCGCAACTGAAGCGCGATTATGGAGACAAGGAAGCTGCTGTAGTGATGAATACTGTCGGAAACATTTTCTCCGGACAGGTGGTCGGCGAGACGGCAAAGACTTTATCGGAGCGTTTCGGAAAGGTGCTTCAAAAGCGACAGAGTATGAGTATCACCCGCAGCGACAAAACGACCTCCATATCCACGCAGATGGACAGCCTTATCCCACAGAGTAAGATTTCCACGCTCACACAGGGAATGTTCGTGGGAGCGGTCGCCGATAACTTCTCCGAACGTATCGAGCAGAAGATATTCCACTGTGAGATTGTGGTGGACAATGCGAAAGTTGCAAAGGAAACGGCTGCTTACCGCCCGATACCCATTCTGACAGACTTCACGAATGAAAACGGAGAGGATATGATGGAGCAGGAAATCAAGGCAAACTATGACCGTGTCAAGACGGAGGTGCGGGAAATCGTGGAACGGGAGTTACAACGAATTTCCGACGATCCGGAACTCTCCAAACTGCTCAATACCAAGAAATGATGGCTGTTTTTCTTGGCTCTAAGGCAGAATTTTTGTATTTTTGAACACGCTAATTGATGACACTATGAATTGTTTTAATCATACCCAAGAACCGGCGGTAGCCCAATGTTCCGATTGCGGAAAAGGGCTGTGTCCCGAATGTGCGGAAAGGTATCAGCCGATACTCTGTACACCTTGTTTTCAGAAAAGAAAACGTAGTGAGATTTGGCGAAGCATCTTCAGTCTGTTGTTTCTCATCGCCTTGTTTGTCATAGGTTTAGATGGAATTTCTTGGCGACCAAAGGTTTTGAGGATATGAGATGGATGTCCGGATATGTGCTGATGGCGATATGGTCGGGCTACCTCTTCGCCGAGAAGTTCATTCCCTATAAAATGATTGCAGGAACAAACTGGCAGTGGGTATTTTACTATATCTTCAAACTCCTCCTCTTTGGCATCATAGGAGTCTTCACCGCTCCTTTCACCTGCCTGTGGGCTGTCTATAGAGTTATCAGGGCTTTTCGATAGAACTTGTGGAAACCTTATAAGAAAAGAATATGAGTATGCATAATATATCGCTCACTTCGACAGAATACCAAAGTTTCAGAGACGAGATAACCAAGCGCATTCGCTCCGCACAATACGAGGCGTTGAAAGCCGTCAATAAGGAGATGATAGCCCTTTACTGGGAAATTGGCATGCGTATTACAGAACAGCAGACAGCACTCGGCTGGGGAAAATCTGTTGTGGAAAACCTTTCCCAAGATATTCAAAAGGAGTTTCCGGGCATACAAGGATTCAGTGCGAGAAATATGTGGGATATGGCACGATTCTACTCTGAATATCAATCAAATGAAATTCTGCAACCATTGGTCGCAGAAATCAGTTGGACAAAACATATCGTCATTCTAACCAAGTGTAAGGAGACACAACAGAGACAGTTCTACATCTTGGCAACCAAGAAATACGGATGGACGAAAGACGTGCTGATACACAAAATAGAATTGAAGACGTATGAGAACTTCCTGCTCGGACAAAGCAATTTTGATACCACGCTACCCGAAAACATTCGTAATCAAGCCGTCCTTGCCGTAAAAGACGAGTACACTTTGGATTTTATCGGATTGGGCGAGGGGCATTCTGAATATGAGCTGGAACAGGCTATCATCAAGAATATCCGCTCTTTTCTGATGGAGTTCGGAACGGACTTTTCGTTCATGGGGAATCAGTACCGACTGGAAGTGGATGGCAGGGAGTATTTTATTGACCTGTTGCTATATAACCGTCGCTTGCAGGCAATGATAGCCGTGGAGCTGAAAATCGGTGAGTTTAAGCCTGAGTACAAAGGGAAGATGGAGTTTTATCTCAATGTCCTGAATGAGACGGTTAAGTTGCCGCATGAAAACCCTGCCATCGGCATCATCATTTGCAAATCCAAAAGCAGGACGATTGTGGAATATGCCCTCAAGACTTCGGCAATGCCCATCGGTGTGGCGACATACAGCCTTTCACCCGAACTGCCCGAAGCCTATAAGGAACTGCTTCCGGCATCCGAGGATATAGCCAAGAAATTGGAACTGCTTATCAAAGAATAAGACAGAGGGAGATACTCCGAATCAGAGTATCTCCCTTTTGATTTACCGCTTCTTGAACTTTCCGCCTTTCAGGTCGCTCTCCACCATACGCTTGTTCAGCTCCTCTCGGAGTTCATCAAGAAAATAGGTGCGGCTGTCATCCTTGCGGCGTTTCATGTTCATATAGACGTTGTAGCAGTTCTTGATTTCTATACCAAAGATTTCGGAAAAGGCATCTGCCAATTCTTCTATACCGATTTCACCATCGTTGATACAGTCACAGGTATCAAGTGCGTAGAGTAGTTCCACCAAGTCGGTTGCTTTACCTGTCCAACGAAGTTTCTCGGTTGGTTTGACGGGCAAAGTAGAAAGAAGCCCCTGCATCCGCATCTTTAATAACTTTAACTCCGTATCAATGACACATAGTAGCTCCGACACATTTTTTCCCCTTTCCGTCCATCAAATACACCGCTTGCAAAGTTTGTAAACGAAAACGAGTATAGCGGAGAATACGAAACAAAGAGATGGCGTCGTCTTCTGCATCACATAGATCAATGATCCTCTTCATAAAGTTCTCCGATGCTTTTTGTTCTTGTTCATTTGTAGAGCAAGACGAAATTAGCGTCTTAAATTCTTCCGTTTGAATAAGTCTTAGCATAATCATATCTTTTATGGTTCAACATTGCAGATTCTCTGTTGTGAGATGTGATTTATGACCTATCTCCTTATGAATTCGGACAGCAAAGAACAGTGTCATTAAAGTTGCAAAGACGTCGGCAATAGGCTGTGCATAAAGCACTCCATTTAGTTCCCAATACGATGGAAGCAGCAATATTATAGGGATAAAAAACAAACCTTGCCGTCCGATGTTTAGCAGAAGACTTTGCCTTGCTCTTCCGATTGCCATATATAGTGTGGAATACACAAATTGGAATCCGAAAGTGAAGAACATAATCGTATTGGCCCTAAGCGCAATTCTTGCTATTTCCTGCATTGTTTCGTCTTTACCGAAACAACTGATGATAGGAGAGGTAAAAATGACTATAAGAATACTCCAGAGCACACAAAACGAGGTTGTGAGTATCAGAGAACAGCACACCGCTTCCCTTAATCTTTGAAAATTGCCTGCCCCGTAGTTATAGCCTGCCATAGGTTGGAGTCCTTTTACAAATCCGAAAACCACGTTTGTTCCCAATGTGACGATTTTCAGGACGATACCCACAGCCGCAACAGCCTCTGCCCCATATTTCACAGCGGCTTTCTGCAACAAACTGATGGAAAGGGTCTGGAGTAGTTGCAAAAAGAGCATAGAGATACCAATCTTAATGATGTCTGCGTATATTCTTATCGTGGGAGCGAACAAGGCAAGAGATACTTTTACCTCTGCTTTCGTAAGGAAACGGATGTAAATAGCTGTCGTGATGATTCTTGAAAGAATAGTTGCCCATGCAGCACCTTCCACACCCCAATTGAAAGTGTATATAAACAAGGGGTCTAATGCAACATTAACGATAGAGCCGATGATCATTGCCGACGCAGATGTCTTCGACGCACCTTGTGAAACAATGATATTGGACATGGACACATTCAATGTCCCTATGACACAACTGATGATAAAAAGCCTGCCGTAGGATTCTGCCAAACTTATCATCTCCTCGTTTGCTCCCATGAAAAGTAGGATGTCCGGCAGGAACGCATTGCACACAAGGGCAATGAGAGCTGCCAACATCACAGAGGTTATCACTGAGACGGAAGCGACCTGACTTGCCTTGACAACCTGTTTCGCTCCCAACAGACGGGATATATACACTCCGCCTCCGACACCGAACATCAGTCCTATCCCAAGAAATAACAACGATATAGGGAAAACAACCGATACAGCGGCGACAGGAAGAGTTCCAAGACGTGCAACCCAAAAAGTATCTACCACATTGTATATTGCCATAATCAGCATTGCGATGACAATAGGTATCCCCAATTTTGTCAGGGCTTTCATCATACTTCCTTCTCGCAAAATATTCACAGCGTTGTTCATCCTTATAATCCGTATCTTTTTAAGTGAATAAAGTTCGCTGCAAAGGTACGGTGGGATGCAAGCTGTCACAATAGACGGACAACGGTAATGATAGCACTATTCGTGGTAAGTCCTTCTGAAGAGCGTGGGAGAAACGCCTGCAACCTTGGTAAACAGCCGTGTGAAGTAGGAGTAATCGTTAAAGCCTAAACTATGTGCAATCTCTTTGATGGAATCTGTAGTATAGACCAATTGACGTTTAGCCAACAAAATAATCTCGTTTTGGATATGGTGGCTCACACTTGTCCCCAGAACAGAATTTACAGCTTCATTCAGGTAGGCAACGGTAATGTTCAGCCGCCCGGCATAGAATGATGGCGAACGTTTGCTTCGGATATTGCTTTCCAACAAATCCCGAAATTCCCATACTATTTCCTTGTGTCTGGTCACTGTCCCCTGCAATTTGGATTGAGCTATCGTTGCATTTACAATGTTCTCCACGACTAACCCTACAATGACGGTGGTCAGTCGCTGAACGACTGCTTTGGCAGATGGATTTTCCATGCCACTCAGTTTGCAGTCAAGAAGTGATAATAATAGTTTCTGTTCCGATATGTCGGATAGTTGTATTTGAGGGCGACCGTATCTCTCAAGCGTTCGTTTTT
>OGIY01000302.1_pt1 | contig 30536 bp, 28 predicted proteins | sample 1571931 | NCBI WGS metagenome assembly OGIY01 (sample SAMEA2582110, study PRJEB24529) | metagenome | biome: Human gut stool | place: China | collected 2011
ATTGGGCCCTATATGATAGGGTGTCTTTTCAGATTGTATCTTCTGTGAAGCACCCTTTATTGATGAGAGAACTTTCTCAGCTCATGTCGATAGCGCAGTCATTCAAGGATTCTGCCCAGGTGGAGTTTCTTCAGGAATCTCAAGCTGGTGCAGAGCAGAGGCTTCTGCTTGTCATACTGGCGTATAGGGTAGATTCCAACTTAAAAGTGTGCCACCTCTAATAATTAAAAAGTATACCACCTAACCTGAGGATGAGATTGTTTTTGCATAGTTTTCTATGTTTTTGAATCTGTAAGTGATTATTTCCAGTTTTTTGTTTGGTGGTTCAGAAGATTGTTGTATCTTTGCAGATGAAGGAGCAACGCTTTGTACGCCATCGAGATTATTCTTAAGATGGGAAGTACCCATTAGTATGGGATTCGGCTAAGTTTCCGTTTTCGGATTTGAGAGATTGCTCCTTCTCAGTAAGATTTACCAAACAAGTTGTCGACACAGGACTTTAAAATTTTGCTTTTGCCAAAATAGTCTTCATCTCAGCGCGTTGCTTTGAGAAATCTATGCTACCACGCTTCTTCAATGTTTCTTCAGCTTTTTCTCTGAAAGCTAAAGCTTCATCACCTGTCAGCATTGGGATACCATTAATTGCTAATGCCATAATCTTATCTCCTATTATTTGGTTTATATAACTTTTGTCGCAAAAATACGTTTTTTCTTTGAAACCACCAAGAAAATCAAAAGAAATCTGCAACTCATCAGCCAATTACCCCAAAATCATCAGTAAACAGCAACCTATAAACTATTAATTGTAACCTATTAATTATAAAATCTCTTCTCCCCCAGGCGGTCTCAGCCCGCAAAACCATGGCGAAGACCGCTTTGGTCCGCCAACCTTAGAGCGAAGCGGTTCTGAGCACCGGAGGGCGGTTACATCCTTCCCTTTTCGAGAAGGGTTTCTGTCCCCTGTAGGGGAACCGAAAGGGTCGTAAAGCCTTTTGTGGCTTGGTTGGGATGTGGAGCTTCCTTTGGCTAGAGGGAGACGGAGGGATTCGAAAAACATCTCCTTTTCGAAGTATTCCTTTGTTTCCATAATTCTGATTTTTAAGAATTCGAATGCAACGGTAAATACTTAATGTGTTGAAAAGCAGTTTTATCATCCATCTAACTATTAATCTTTATTAATTATACATAGAGATATACCATATATATGAAATATATTATGTATCTTTGAACCAAAGTAGAACCATTTAAATAAATACACTTATGAGTACAGTTTCAGTAACACCTTCTAAAAGAAAGATCATTGACTTAAAAGATGATACTTTTAAGACTCTATCCATTATGGCTATTCAGAAGGGAACCAACCTCAAAAACTATATTGAGGATATACTCAATGGCATAGCCGAAGATTACGAAGACGCAAAGCTCTATGCTAAATTAAGAAAAGAGCAGCCAGAGGGTCTCATCCGTGCCAACAAAGAAGAACAAGAAGATTTTGAAAAGTGGTTAGGCGTATGAATGTCGAATTTCCAAAGCCTTTGTCAAAGCTTCCAAACGTCTTTCAGGCAAGATGCTCGATTCTTTAAGACGTACGATAGTAGAAGTTAAAGCAGCCAAAGGTATTCAAGATATCTCTGACTGCAAGAAACTTGTTGGGTATCGTAATATATATAGAATTCGTTTAGGTGACTATAGAGCACTATTTACTCTAGAAATTGAGTTTTCTGGCGATACTATATTCTTTCAATATCTTGCTCCACGAGGCGAAGCCTATGGTAAAAAGATGAAAACAGAACTTAAACGAATAGACAAAGAATAATTATATTATTCCGTCTCCAATGTATCTCCACCATTAGCATGGCGGTCCCATCAGCAAGTTGCCCCCCGGCGGTCCCATCCCGCAAAAACATGGCGCAGGGCTTTGATGCCCCGTTTTATGTTTAGATCTTGTCTCGTAATAATGCTTCTTTTGTGATAAATTTGAGTGGAATGGGAGATAGAAACTGTTAAATCTTGGAAAAACGGACAAATTATTGTATATTTGCCATGGAAAAGCGGACAAAATACGTCCGTTTAATATTAGAAGGTTTCATTGGTCAATAATTCTGGTATTCCAATTTACCTGTTGTTCAAATCTGGTTGCTTTTAAGTTTCAGGTTAACAAGAAGACTCAAAACCACATTTCTGTTTACCTTCAGGAATGTGGCTTTGAGTCTTTTTGTATTTTACTATTTGAGCAGCAGTACAGATATATGAATGTACATTTACTGATACATATATTACCTATTTTTAGGTATTGTGAACAATTTAATTTTGTCGTATCTTTGCACCCAAAAAAATAAGTTAAAAGATTAGTATGAAACATATCCTGTTGCTTATGATGCTTTTTGAGGTGAGTCTGATGGGAAAGGCGCAATCTATGTCTGGCAAAGTTGTGGACAAAGATTCTCATGAAGCGATTATCGGTGCTGTCGTGTATGTGGGTAATTCTCAGAAAGTGGCAGCTATCACTGATATTAACGGGCGATTTTCCATAGATGCAGCCAATGCAGGTAAATCTCTTAAGATTACTTATATAGGATACAAGAACTATTTAGGTAAGTTAAACCAGGCTCTCTATGAAATGGAACCGGAAATCAAGTCTGTGGGCGAAGTAGTGGTTACAGCTCAGGAGTCCAAGAGTCTGGCTTCTGCTTCTGTTATCGAGAAGCATGCCATGGAGCACCTGCAGCCTTCAAGTTTTACGGACATTCTCGAACTGTTGCCTGGTGGACGTTCCAAAGATCCTGATTTGAGTAGCCCTAATACGATTCGTATTCGGGAAGCCGGAAGTCCTTCAGGATATACTACCACTTCCCTCGGAACGAGTTTTGTAGTAGATGGAGCTCCCATCAGTACCAATGCCAATATGCAATATGTGGCTGGGTCTTGGGATGCTGCAACAACATCCAGAGAAAATATGAATGCCGGAGTGGATATGCGTAGCATCTCTACCGATGATATCGAGAAAGTAGAGGTGGTACGTGGCATTCCATCGGTAGAATATGGCGATTTGACAAGTGGTCTGGTGAAAATAGAACGTAGGAGAGGTGGAAATGACTGGAATGCCCGTTTGAAAGCAGATATGGGTAGCAAACTCTTTTATCTTGCAAAAGGATTGGAATGGACTCCCCAGCAGATGACCCTCAATCTCAGTGTTGATTACCTCGATGCGAAGGCGGATCCAAGAAACCGGCTTGAAAATTACAGGAGACTGACGTTTTCTGCCCGGTTCGGAAAAACTTGGTTGACAGATTTTTACCGTTGGAAGATTTCGTCCAATCTCGATTATACCGGTTCTTTTGATAATGATAAAGTTGACCCGGATCTCAATAATCAGGCGGAAGATTCTTATAAATCGCAATATAATAAATATGTATTTAATTCACATGTAAGTCTGTCTCCCAAGAAACGCATTTGGTTTAAGTCGCTGGATCTGACTTTGTCAGCCTCTTATGAGTATGACCTTATCAAGCGAACCAAACTGGTACAGCTGACCCGCCAGACAGTGGCAGCTACAGCAACTACACAAGGGGTTCATGATGGTGTTATCCTTCCCTATAAATATGTGGCTTGTCATGATGTAGAAGGAAAACCGCTCAATCTTTATGCTAAGGTCAATGGTAAATTCCAGGTTCCTTCTCTTGTGGTTTCCAATACCTTGCTGTTAGGCACCGATTGGAATTACGACAAAAATAAAGGACGGGGGCAGATTTATGATGTAACCCGCCCTCTTTATGCAGGTTCCATGTCATGCCGTCCCCGAAATCTTTCTTCAATACCTTCCAACCAACAGTGGGGAATTTATGCTGAGGAACAGTTGACATTGCCTTTTGCTGGGCATTCTCTTGAACTGGTAGCCGGTATAAGAGGTACGCAGATGTTGAATCTGCCCAATAATTATGAGATGCATGGTAAGTTTTTCTGGGATCCCCGTATCAATCTCGGCTTGACTTTTCCGAAATTCAATATTGGCAAGCTACCATCCTTTATCCGAATAGCAGGTGGAATAGGTGAACATACCAAAATGCCTACTTTGGAACAGCTTTACCCTGATCCTGTATATCTGGACTTAACCCAGCTGAATTATTACCATACGAATCCAGCGTATCGCCGTATCAACCTGATGACGTATGTGATAGATGCAACCAATCAGAATCTGCAGCCAGCACGTAATTTCAAATGGGAGGTGAGTACTGACATCAATATAGGAGGCAATCGATTGTCTGTCACACTCTTTAGGGAGAATATGACTTCAGGCTTCCGTTTGCAGACGGCTTATGCTCCCTATATATATAGGTGGTATGATGCATCGGGAATTGATGCCGATGCACTGTCGGCTCCACCTTCTTTGGAAGGATTACCCTTTGAGGAACGTAAGGAACTGAGGGGCTACAGTTATTACACCAATGGCAGTCAGACTCTCAAACGGGGAGTGGAATACACCTTTGCTACCCGAAGAATAGAAAAACTGTTCACCAGACTCACCATCAACGGAGCATGGTTCCGCACGGTTTATCGTAATTCTGTGGTAGAGACTTATCGCCCAAGTGCTGTTATCGGCAGTAAGCAGATACAGTATGTGGGGTATTATGAACATGATGGAGGCAATATGAATGAAATGCTCAATACCAATTTCACTTTAGATACGGATGTCCCCAAGTTGAAGTTGGGCTTCTCAATATCCGCCCAATGCCTGTGGTATACGCAGAAACAGAGTAAAGAGGTGAGTAATTATCCTACCAGCTATATGGATAATGACGGTGTGATGCATGAGTGGAAAGCAGGTGATGAAAATGATGCTTATCTCAGGTATCTGATCAGGGATTATAACGACAGCTATTATCTCAAATACAGAGTACCTTTTGCCATGAATGTCAATTTCAAGGTAACAAAGAAACTCTTTGATGAGAAACTGAATGTAGCTCTGTTCTGCAACAAACTGTTGGATTATACTCCCGAATATGAGAACAATGGAGTAACGATCCGCCGTCATGTAACTCCCTATTTTGGATTAGAAATGAATGTAAAGATATGAAGAGATTGTTGATTATATGTATGATGACCTGTAGTTTTATCATTTCCTCCTGTCATCAGGATGAAGATTCCCTGTTTACCGAAGCTTCCATCGTGTTGCAGGGAGAAACGGATATCGTTCTCGACAGGGTCCAGGGTACGGTAAGTCTTACCAATCTGAATACCACCCAGGTTTTCACCGTATCATCATTTGAAGGGAATATAGCCAGAGCCAGTATTCTTCGGGGTTCTTATGCTATCCTGGTAGAGGGTACTGCCCAATATCATGACGCTTCAGGTAAAACCTACATCAGGATGTTCAGGGCAAGTACCGATTATGTGGGATTGGAAAAGGAAGGACATAATGAAGCGATGTTGAACATAATTTGGATGTAAATCATGAAGAAGAGATATTTCATATTATTTCTGTGCTGTGTGTCTTGGTTTACTGGAAGGTCTGCAGTAACAGATTCTGCCAGGATAGAGCATCATGCTACGTGGAAAAACTGGCAGAAGGAGACAGCATGGCAAAATCCCGCCATTCATGGGCTTAGCCTCACGCTGCCTTATTCTGAAGTGTATGCCCAGATGGATTACCTGCATCAATCTGCTCCCTTTGTACTGCAGAAGGGAACAGGGCATTTCCTCTCTGAGGCCAAGGCTGAAACCTTCCTTCGCTTGAGCAACCACTCTTCTGCTTGGGGGGCAGCATCTTACATGATGGGAAAGCAATATCAGGTCAGCTGGAATTCTTCTTCTGATTATGATTTGCTGAATCCTTATATTCTGGCGGATACTCTAGGAGGTGACACACATTGTGAACGCTATGGTTTTCAGGGCGGATATGCTGTTAGCAAGGGGAAATTCCAACTCGGTATTGAAGCGATTTTCAGAGCAGAACATGAATATCGGAATGTGGACCCGAGAATGCGAGGTATTGTCACAGATCTGACTCTACGCCTTGGTACTGCCTATGATTTCGGTAAATACCAGTGGGCTGCCGGTCTAGAAGGGAATGTATACAAGCAGACCAATGATGTGGATTTCTATCGGGAACTGGGTGTTATACCTGAGTTTCAAATGACAGGATTGGGAACAGAATACAGTCGTTTCTCCGGAGATAAACGCACCTTATATTATAAAGGTGGAGGATATGGAATAAATCTGGATGCCAATCCGTTGAACGAAACTGGTTTTTATGGTCATGCCAAGCTTTGGAGACGGCTATATAAACGTATGCTTGCCGATTTGAATTCCGTACCCTTAACCCAGTTGTTTTATCATTCTGCAGAAGTCTCCTTGGGATGGAAGCACATGGGAGGGACCCGTCAGGTAGCCTTAGATGGAAACCTTGTTTTTGTCAGACGTAGTGGTGATGAAAACATCATTGGCAAGTCCTCTGCCCAATATTATCCTATTATCGGTAAACTTACGATGTATAAGAATTATCTTATAGATACCTATCTCAGAGGACTTTACGGATGGGGGAGTGGCTCTGGTACATGGTGCTTGAATGGAAAGATCGGATATTGGAGCAATCGTGAGCGATATGTCTATCCTGAACGCAAAATGGAGGCTGCTAAGATCTATGGAAGATTGGGTGGACAGTGGATGCGCAGTCTCTTTCGAACTGTGGCCCTTACTGTGGACATGGCGGCAGCCTATTATGGTAATGTCAGTTCTGGTATCGTCATGCCTTATGCCAATATGAAGGCTTCGTTCCAGGACATGATCAATCATCAGTACCAGTTTGAAAAAGCAGGCTATGGAATGCTCTCTGCTAAGATACGTAGTGATTATCGGCTATCAGGCTCACAGATCGGCTTGTTTGCCGAATTAGGTGGAGATTGGATAACTTGTTCTGAAAACGAACACCAGCACCATCTGCATTTGGCTCTTGGTATCACATTCTAAAGTATAATTTCTAAAGTATAATATAGTATTAATGTAACTAAAAGTAGAAAAATGAAAAAGTTAATTTTAAAGAGTATGATGTTGCTTTCGGTGTTGGCATTGACTTTCACCTCTTGTAGCGACAATGATGACAAAGTAGTTACCACTCCTGTGTCATTGAGTATTGAAATGCCATTGGGACTGGAGAATATAGTTCTCTCCAATGCCAAAGCGGTTTTTACCAATGTAACTACCAATGAAACGTTTATCCAGGAGCAGTTCCAGGAAAAAAATGGTAGCTTTATGGCATCTCTTGCCGATGTGCCTGAAGGAACATACAATGTTGCCATCAGCGGTGACCTGAGTTTTACTAAGGATGGTATTGCCGGTAGCAGTAAAATCAATCAGAAGAGCGAGAATGTGAGTGTAAAATCCGGCAATGCCCAAGTCAAGTTGGCTGTGAACACATTCAATGCTAAGGGAGGTTTCGTTATCTCAGAGATTTTCTTCACGGGTACGCTTACTCCAGAAGGAAAGCAGTATTCTGATGACCAGTATTTCATTCTTTCCAATAATTCTGATGTTACGCTCTATGCAGACAGTATAGCGGTTCTGGAATCTAAGTTCCTCACAGTAACAAAATATGATTATAATCCGGATATCATGAACGAAGCAATGACGGTAGATGCTATCTATATGATTCCAGGAAAGGGTACGGAAGTTGCTGTAGAACCAGGCAAATCTCTTGTCTTGGCATTGAATGCCAAGAATCATACAGAAGCAAACTCAGCTTCATTTGATTTAAGTAAGGCTGATTACGAATTCTATGATGAGAGTTCAAATCCACGCTTCACAGACGATGACAATGCCAGTGTTCCTAATCTGGATAAATGGTATTGCAGTTCGCTTACCTATTTCTCTTTGCATAACCGTGGTTTCAAGACTTATGCCATTGCCCGTATGCATGGCGATAAGGAGAAGTATCTCGAAGAGAATACTTACGATGCCAGCTATGTGATGAAAGTGAATGGTAATGCTTATCCGATGACAGCCAAGAACTGTATCAAGGTTCCTAATTCCTGGATACTGGATGCGGTTAATCTTTCTATTGCATCTATGTGGCAATGGAATCTGGTATCTGCAAACCTTGATGCAGGATGGGCTCATTGTGGTCAGGTAGACAAAGATGAAAACCGCTACGGCAAGTCAGTAATCCGTAAGAAGGATGCTGATGGCAAATGGGTTGATACCAATAATTCTACCAATGATTTCGAATCAGATGCAACAGTCTCTTTCCTGAAGAAATAGGCATTCTTGTATAATTTTAAAAAAGAAAAATTTATGAAGAATCAGTTTTGGGGATTATTCCTTCTCTCTTTGTTTCCAGCTTCATTGTTCGCTCAGACTGTGGAGCAGGACACTTCCGTGCGACAGGGCAAGTTGAAGAATGGACTGACTTACTATATACGACATAATAATAAAGAGGCAGGCCTTGCCGATTTCTATATTGCCCAGCGCGTAGGTTCCATCCTTGAGGAACCCCGTCAGCGTGGACTGGCTCATTTTCTGGAGCACATGGCTTTTAATGGTACCAAGCATTTCCCTGGCAAGGGGAAGAAGTTGGGAATCGTGCCTTGGTGTGAAACCATAGGTGTCAAGTTTGGAGCCAACCTGAATGCCTATACATCTGTAGATCAGACAGTCTATCACATCGGGTCTGCCCCTGTCAAGCGTGAGGGCATTATCGATTCGTGTCTTCTTGTACTCAACGACTGGAGCCAGTATATCAATCTCGAACCTAAGGAGATAGACAAGGAACGTGGTGTTATTCATGAAGAGTGGAGAAACCGGCGTACCGGTATGGCCATGCAGCGCATGATGGAGAATGTGATGCCAAAAATATACAAGGGAAGCAAATATGAAGATTGTATGCCTATCGGCAGTATGGATGTTGTTGATAACTTTCCTTACAGAGATTTGCGCGACTATTATCAGAAGTGGTACAGACCTGATCTTCAGGCCATCGTGGTTGTGGGCGACTTCGATGTGGATATGATGGAGAAGAAAATCCAGAAACTTTTCGGTAAGATCAAAGCCCATAAGAATCCTGCAGAGCGTGTCTATTATCCCGTAAATAACAACGACAAGATGATAGTTGCCATTGAGAAGGACAAGGAGCAGCCTATTATCATCGGCCATCTCTACATGAAAACCGATGCCACTCCTGACAGCGAAAAGAGCCAGGTAAAGTATCAGCGTGATGACTATGTAAGCGGACTCATCACTTACATGCTCAATGGCCGTCTCTCAGAAAAGAAACAGGTGGCAAATCCTCCATTCATGAGTGCTACCGTAAGGAATGGTGCTTTTTTTGTTTCCCGTACCAAGGATGCCTTCAGTATGAGCATCAGCTGCAAGCAGGATCACGTACTCGGTGGTATCTACGAGGCTGTGGGTGAAGTTGAGCGTGCCCGCCAGCATGGTTTTACAGAGAGTGAACTGGAACGTGCCAAGAAACTCTATCTCAATGCAGCAGAACGAAAACTGAAGATGGAGAAGGATTATCGCAACGCCCATTACGTAAGCCAGTGTGTGGATCATTTCCTTGAAGGAGAGCCTATCCTTACTCCAGCCTATAATCTGCAACTGGTAAAGCAATTTGATGGTGAAGTAACCCTGGCTGAGGTTAATCAGTCTGTAGGTAACATCATTACGGATAAAAACCAGGTATTTGTGATGTATGGCCCTGATAAGGAAGGATTTGTTATTCCTTCAGAATCAGAAATAGAAGCTACGGTACTTGCTGCCCAGAAAAAGCAATATGAACCGTATCAGGAGGAAAAGATTCCTTCTACGTTGATATCTGCCTTGCCAAAACCGGGCAAGATCGTGTCTGAAAAACCATACGGCAAGTTTGGCATGACAGAGATTACGCTCAGTAATGGTATGAAGGTTTACGTAAAACCTACCGACTATCAGGCAGACCAGGTAATGATGAGCATGCGCGCTGAAGGTGGAACCTCACTTTACGGAAATGAGGATATTCCTAATTTCTCTCTCTTGACAAGTGCCATCACAGAAGCGGGTGTAGGCGACTTTTCAGCTACTGCTTTGCGTAAGGCTTTGGCAGGAAAGTCAATCAGGCTGACTCCATCCATCAGTAGTGAAGGCCAACGTATAGCAGGCTCATCTTCTGTAAAGGATATGGAAACCATGCTCCAGCTGGCACACCTTTATTTCATGGCACCCCGTAAAGACAGTGTGGCATTTGAGGGTTTGAAGAATCGAACGCTGTCATTTCTGAAAAACCGTAATGCAAGTTCCAAGGTGGTTTACAATGACTCCCTTTCTGCCGTTCTCTATGACCATAACCTGCGTATGGCTCCTGTCACCGGTGAGGTTCTTGCCAAGGCTGATTACGGGCGCATTATGGAAATCTATCGTGAACGCTTCAGCGATGCTAGCAATTTCAAAACCGTTTTCATCGGAAAGATAGACATGGCAGAACTTCGTCCTTTACTCTGTCAGTATCTGGCTACCTTGCCTTCGACCTATAAGAAGGAGGAGACAGACAAGAAAAACGTTCCGCAGATTGTTATGAAGAACGAAACGGTGAAGTTTGTTCATCAGCAGGAAACACCGCTTGCCAATGTGAGCGTGTTCTATACGGGCAACGTACCGTTCTCACCAAAGAACGATCTGGTGCTGGATGTCCTGACCCGCGTATTGCAGATAGCCTATACAGATTCTGTAAGAGAGGAGAAGGGAGGTACCTATGGAGTAGGAGTCAGTTTCAACCTTGAGAAGGATGCCCTTCCAAATGCCTTACTTCGCATTACCTACAAGAGTGATCCGAAACGTTATGAAGAACTGAATCCTATTATCTACCAGCAACTTCAGAACATCGCAGATAAGGGACCTTTAGCCAGCAGTATGGATAAGGTGAAGAAATATCTGAAAAAACAATACCAGCAGATGATTATCACCAACGACTACTGGAGTTATGTTATCTGGCATGAGTTGGATGATGATGCCGATTTTGATAAAGATTACTATAAGATGGTGGATTCTCTTACTTCTGAAGAGGTGCAGCAGATGGCACAGACTCTGCTCAAACAGAATCATCGGATAGAGGTAACAATGCTGTCTGAGTAATAATCAGAATTATTTCATTAAAAATAAAACCCGGCAAGAGAATAGCTGCAAGCTATCTCATGCCGGGATTTTTCATTTTACGATAGAAGTTTGAGCGAACTTTAGCAAAGTTCCCATTGGACATACAAAACGACAGTAGGGACGTGTGATTATAAAGGATATTGCGATGAAAAGAAGCGCAATCACAATCACTATCCATGAGGCAGAATGGAAGATAAATGCCGAGAATGGTTCAAAATCAGTCCATTCGCTCCAAACTCCTCCCCATATACATATCATCAATAATGCCCATATCATCTTGCGAAGCTTATCAAGCCGTTTTATAGTAACGGGTCTCATTTTTAACTTGTATTTCACGCATCTGCCAGCTATCTGTTGCAGGGAGCCATACGGACATACATGGGTACAGTAATGCGACTTCTTTCCAAAAAGCGGATAGATAAAGGCTGTTACCAGCATGACTATCGCTATGATGCTGCCCGATATTTCCATGCCATGGGCTGCAAAGCCCAGCAGGAAGGTATAAGAAAGGCAGGTACCACACCAGAAGCCGAGCACAATGACATTCAGTATCAGTTGACAGAAATGGTATCTTCTGTTCTTGATAAACAATGGCAGAATGGCTGCCATCAGGACAACAGCTATCCCTATGATGTTTCTGAGAGAGAACAGGGAAGAGCTGTTGTTTTCGGAAGGACTTAAACTGCTGCTACCATTTTCTGAATCTTCAGTCGCTAAATGCGCTTTAGCATACAGAAGTCCCTGATGCATGTTTCCGATGATAGCTTTGGATGAGAAAGTAGCACCTGTGACAGCATCCACCTTCATATCCATAGCTTTGTCTATCGTTTTACCTTTCCATTTTTCAAACAGAGTAGAGGCATTGTCAAAGAATTCCTTGGTCTCATCATTCTTTAATGCAATGATGTTTTCTACAACGCCATTCCTGATTACTATTTTGAGTGGAACCTTTCCTCCATATCCCATGATGTCGGATGCTAGAACAGAAGTATTAATCTCTGCTCTTCCGTTTCCAAACATGCGTAGCGTGTCGTTGCTTGCAGTTTCTGCCTTCTGTTCAGATTTGAGAGAGTATCCAAACAGTTCATGATGCTTTGTGATGGCAAGTGATGAAACAACAATCAGACAAATGAAAAGATTTACAACCTGTTTTATCCGGAAAAATGATTTCATATTACACTAAATCCTTTCTTTCCTGTTTTCTCTTATTTATGTTTCAGGTAATAAGCAATACCGCGTTTTACGTTTTCTTTCACAGCTTTGCTTGAGAAAGTGGCTCCAGTAACGCCATCTACTTGGACTGAAGCGGCCTTGCTGACTTTCATGCCGTTCCATTTATTGAGCAACCCCTGTTTTACCTTATTGAAGAATTTGGGCGTTTCCAGGTTGGCAAGCGGTTTGATATCTATAATCTTTCCTTTCTTGATGTGGATGGAGAGAGGGGTGTTGCCACGAAATCCCCTTACATCTTTACCCAAAGTAGTGGTGTTGATAATGTAACTGCCATCTGCTTCTTTCGTCATAATCTCTGAATGAGAACTTTTGGTTGTTGCAGTCATGTTACCAATCAATCCTGTGCTCAGTAAGGCTGCTAAAATGAATATTCTTTTCTTCATAATTGTATTGATATTTCTATAATAGAATGCAAAATTACACAATTATTCTGTAATATACAAGACCCTATAGAAAAATCATCATTTTTAGGTATAGCCCTTCCAATGATGAGAATGAACCTTCCATTGCTATGGTAGGCAGAATCTGTCTTCCCAAATCTCATCCAAATATCAAAAAAGCCAGAAAAACCTTGTTGTTTTCATTTTTTAATAGTATCTTTGAGTCCACTTGAAAATACTCAGGCTCTGGCTTGATGAGACTGTAGTAGCTATCCACAATCTCACCATCCCTTACTATCACAATGCCCACGGAGCAAACGCTGGTTCGTTGCTGGTTGGCAGTCTCAAAATCTATCGCTGCAAAATTCTTCATGAGTGCAAAGTTACTAATTTTAGATGTATTATCCAAATTTTTAATATTTATATATCCATACTGGTATGCCATTTTCCTTGGCAATTTCTATCATGTGCTTGGTTTCATGAAAATTTGAGAGAATTGTAGAAAGAAGTTTCCATATATATTATAGAGATGGCAGTTGTAGGCGTTTGTGAAGATGCTTGCAGCTGCCTTTTCTTTTTGTATCTTTAGGGTGTCGAAATTCAAAATTAAAGTTGTACCTTTGCACCCAAGTTGAGATTACAGAAATGAAAAAGGAACGTGAAACAGCAAACAAATATCGTCAGCAAGCTCTTGAAGGAGATTTAATGGCGATGAACAACATGGGTGTCTGCTATGCGCAAGGCATCGGTGTTGTGGAGGATCATGTGATGGCATTTCAGTGGTACATGAAGGCTGCTGAACTGGGTGATATTTACGCATGCTACAATGTGGCAGAATGCTACTACCAGGGAGATGGAGTGGAACAGGACTTCGAAAGAGCTCTTCATTGGTATCTGATTGCAGCAGAGAAAGGAGATGTACAATCACAGGTTAACGCTGCCAATGCATTTTACCTGGGGCAGGGAACTAAAGAAGACCACGTAAAGGCTCTCACCAATGGTGGCTGAAAGCTGCTCAAGGGGGACATCTTCAGAGCCACAGCCCAAGGATTTGAGCATGCCAAACAATGGTGCAGGGACAATGGGTACAGTATATATTAATAATGTAGTGAAACAAATGAAGACAGATTTACGATTGATACAAGAGCAGCAGCCTCTCGTACACAACATAACCAATTATGTGGCTATGAACTTTGTTGCCAACAGCCTATTGGCTATTGGAGCATCACCAATCATGGCGCGTGCCAAGGAAGAAGTGGAGGAAATCAGTAGCAAGAGCAATGCCTTGGCTCTCAACCTGGGCGTTCCGGAAAGCACCACTGCTCACTCGATGATACTGGCAGGGGAAGCTGCCATGAAAAAAAGAATTCCTATCGTATTTGATGTGGTTGGAGTAGGAGCCACCCGCTTTCGTATGGATATAGCATCACAGATTATCCTCAGGTGTCACCCTACAGTCATCAAGGGAAATGCCAGTGAGATTCAGGCATTGTACTCTCACCAGATAGGCATGCAGGGAGTGGACAGTCACCAGGAAACCTATGAGGTTGAGAAACAGGCTAAGAAACTGGCTCAGCAACTTTCCTGTATCATAGTTGTAACTGGAGCCATAGACTTCATCACGGATGGCGAAAGAATGGCTTATGTTCATGAAGGACATTCCATGATGAGCAAGGTTACTGCAATGGGATGTACTGCCACTGGTATCGTTGGGGCATTCCTTGCTGTGAACTCCGATCCTCTGGAAGCATCTTTTCATGCCATGAAAGCCATGGGAATTGCCGGAGAAAGGGCAGCTTCCCAGTCTAGAGGCAATGGTAGCATGATGATTAACTTCCTCGATGAACTCTGCAATCTTATGGCTTATGACTAGGATTATCAAAATCAAGAGACGTTCCTTCATGAAAAACTTCATTGCAATCAATCTCTTTGGCATAATTGTTACTTGCGAAGATCTTTCTAAAGTGGAACTCAACCATGAGCTCATACATACGGCCCAAGCAAGGGAGTTGTTGTATATCCCATTCTACCTCTGGTACATCACAGAATGGTTTTACTTATATCTCAAATATCGGGATTGGATGCGGGCATATTACAACATCAGGTTTGAAAAGGAAGCCTATGCTCACCAAGAAGACCTGGAATATTTAAATCGAAGGAAGCATTATTGCTATAGATGATGTTACGTGGTGCCATAATCTTACTATTCCCCAGTTTTTGGGGGAACGCCCAGCAGGAGTCAACAGAGATAGAACAGGCTGCTGTTTCAGAGTAACAAATATCTGATTTTCAATATTATTAAAACGCAGAGGTCTGCTGGCAGTAATGCCGGCAGATTTCTGCGTTTAATTTAATACATCTAATTATTCTTAAAAAAACTTGATAACCCATCTTATAATAAAGTAAATTATGTATTTTTGCATATCATAATTAAGATTAAAGCTATGACACTGCGACGTAGAGAAAAACCTTCTGGAACTCTACCGAAGGGTTGTCTTCAACATCTGCATTGGAAATTCTGATGACCACTTCAGAAACCATGGCTTTCTACTCACACCAAAGGGCTGGACTCTATCACCTGCCTATGATATGAATCCTACCCTCAATGAATATCAGAGTCTTCTGATCAATGAATCTTCAAACAAGGCAGACATCAATATTCTGCTTGATTCATCTGAAAGCTACATGATTAAGAGGGAGAAAGCTGAAATCATCATCCAAGAGGTTCAAGCAGCAGTTAGTCAATGGGAAAGTTTAGCTACTCTGCTTCAAATCCCGGCTAGAGAGATGGCTATGTTTAAAGAAAGGTTTAAACTTAACCTATAATATAATGAAGCATCAAACCTATTTGCTTCATTATATTATGGGTTACTCTGCAGTCTCTATCATGTCGATGATGGTATAGATTGGCAAGATATCCAATGCAAGTTGGGTGTTAAAATGGTAAGAAAGGAGATTATTTATGTCACAAAAGAAGATATTCAGATGCCAGGATTGTGGGTACGAGACCGAAGTATATGAGGGACGTGGCTTCATGGGACAGCATATCGAAGCCATGTCTTGTCCTGACTGCAGAAACATAGTACCTCTTGTGGTAGGTGGAGTAATTGGTGATGCTGCACCTAGTTTTAATTCTCTTGTAGGAAGGCTATGTCTAAGATGTGGTTCTGACAGGATTCACAGGTGGGATATGCATACTTGCCCAAAGTGCGGTGGCAAGATGCAACCCACTGGCGAAGAAGAGTTTTGGACATGAAATCATATTTTTTGGGACAGAAAGACGAAGAAAGCAAGTGAAATAAATATATAGACATCTTATAGTTCGTTGTCTAGGATTTCCATCATTTCTGCTGCTGTAATCACTTGCGGTTCTTTTGGAAAGTGTTTGAGATTACCTGTTACTAAGAAGGAGTCTTCCTTGCTCAGGCAGACTTCGTAGAAGACTCGGTCGTCCTCATCTGGCATTTCGCCAGCATAAGGAAAACGGGAAGAATCAATTCCGTTTTGCTTTACAAGTTCTATAACTGTGTAGATTTGGTCGTCTGACAACTTGAATTTTGCGCGATGAAGCACTTCATCGTATTCTTTTATAATGTCATCATTATATAAAGGTATAATACGATGAAGGAACAAACTTTCAAGAACTCTTGCTGTTGAAGCATTTGAGTTGTGGGTGATAAGGGCTGATACAAATATGTTTGTATCAATGACTGCATATACCATTGCGTTCTTTTCTTAATCGTCTGACTTCTCTGATTTCTTCATTGATTTCATCAAGCGTGAGCTCTGGGGTTTCACCTCTTTCTGCTTTAGCTCTAAGTTGCTTGAACGCAGCCTTTGCTTTTGCAGTCACTTCATCTTCTTCTTCATTCTTTGCCTGAATGGAGAATGGAATGCTCTTACTGCGAATTACTGCCTTAACAAAGATGTTGATGGCGGTATTCGCACTCATACCAAACTGTTCGCAGAGTTTATCAAACTGTGCTTTCTGCTGGTTGTCCATACGGACTGTCATTGCTGTCTGTGCCATAAGCCTAACATGTTTAATTAATAATCATTCTGACTGCAAATATACATCATTATGGCGTAAAATGGTGCGACAGTATTAATAATTTAATAAAGATTAATAGTTGAATGAATGATATATGCGTAAGGGCAATAGGTTTAAGAGTGGCTAAGCTCATATTGACATTATTACTGACAGCAAGGTTGCTTTAATTCATCTAATTATTCGTTTAAAAAAAGGGCTAGCCCCATAATCAGGACTAGCCCCCAGTTTTAATTATTTTCTCGATACAATGAATGTATCTTGAAAGCTGCATAGCACTTCAAGAAAGATTACTTAACCTCAATATGCTTAACATCGTCTTTCTTCTCCTCCTTGGCTATCTTAGGAATCTCAATCTTCAAGACACCGTCACTGACCTCAGCGGAAATCTTCTCCTGATCAGCATCCTCTGGCAAAGCATAACTCTGAGAGTAACTGCTGTAAGAGAACTCACGACGCAAGTAATGCTCTTCCTTCTTCTCCTCCTTCTTCTCATCCTTGTTCTCGATGGATACATTCAGATAGCCATCCTTATCGATGTTCATCTTGACCATATCTTTCTTCAAACCAGGAGCTGCAACCTCCATCGTATAAGCTGTAGCACTTTCCTTGACGTTGACTGCAGGAGCTGTTGCGTTCATGCGTGGCATCAAGTTTGTATCAAAGAAGTTGTCATTAAACCAACTGTTCAACCAATTTGAAACACTGTTATTTCTACGAGCTAACAACATCATGTAAAACCTCCTAATTCTATTTTTCTCGTCCTCTCTTCGCCTTCCGGCTCAGTCGGGATTTCTCATTGTTTTTAATTTATCCTTTTTAATAACGATTGCTTCGGCTTACGAGGTTCAAGGATTTCTAGAAACCCTCAACTGTCATTACTTAGGGTTCGTGTCGTTCCCCTTGCCCTTTCGGCTTCGGCTTTCACTCTATGTAGGAGCAAGTTACGTGCCAACCCAGTTTGTAGATTTGGAGTAAACAGTTTTTGCCAATTTTGACTAAATATTCTGCAAAATTGACAACAATGGATAATTAATTTAAACTTTGCTGCTAAAACTTCATGCTTTTTAAACCTGTTTTTCAATCCATGCCATCAGTACTGCTACAGCATACTGCTGTTCTTCTCCTGTCAGCTGTCTTCCGGCAGGTATATGATGCCATTTGAAGAAACAACCACGGCAACAGCAGCCTGTAGCATGCTGGGCAATGAATACAGGATGCTCTCTCATCGGTGTCTGCTTGCCGTCATTGGGAATCACGGCAGGAGCAAGGCGTTTGGCAACGAAATCCTCCGCATGCTTACGGATGGTAGCCAAACCCTTTTCTGCAATATATTCCTTATCCTTCTTCGAGAGATGGAATCGGCTGCGAAAAGCTGATTGGGAAAGTCTTTCAAACAAATCAGTCAAGTCATACTCTTTGTCTGGAGAAGTATCGCTTTCCATGTCTTCTGAAGAGATAGAGTCTTTCTGATGATCCTCTTCCTCCTCAGGAAACAAATTGAGTTCTACATATTTTGCTTGGTTAACTTTTGATTCTTTTTTCATTTCTATTAGCCTCCTATATCTATGAATCTCCTATTAATATTAATGGATATCAGACTCTTACGCTGCAATTTCATTACTTCTTGAATTTTCATATCAAGTAGTGTATTATATTGTACTTTTCCTGCAAAGTTAACAAAAAAATCTAGATTACGCTAGAAAAGGTATTATATATTGTTCTTTTTATAAAAAATTATAAGTTTCTGAGATTTTTCTTGTTTTTTTGCCTTTGAATATTGTCTTTTTCTTAACTTTGCATGCACAATTCATTATAGAATAGCAGTTTATAGTTTACAGTTAATAGTTTATAGTTTACGATTGATTTCGTGGTTATTTGCAGATTTCTTGTGATTTTCTTGGTGGTTTCGAAGAATATGTGTAATTTTGCGACATTATTAAACGTTTAAAAGGAGAAGATTATGGCATTAGAGATAAGAAGCATTCCTGTTTTGACAGGTGAGACCGCTGAACGATTTGTTCGTGAGGCAGAAGAGAATGAACGCAATCCACAAAGAAAGGCATTGCGAATGTCATTTGATGACGTTGAGAAGATTTTGATTCGTTCAACTGCTAATTTGAAAGCGCATGGAGGAAAGAGTCCTTTTGCAAAGTAATTGCTCTCTTTATCGAGTTACGACAAAAGAGGAGCTTGATACTTTTAGCTGTGGCGATAAAGACCTTGATGACTTCTTTCATCGAGAGGCTTGTCTCTATGATGGGCAATTATTAGGGAAGACATATTTCTTTGCAACTGAAAGAAGTGGTAAGGATGAAATAGTCTGTGCCTTTACATTAGCTAACGACAGTATCAAGGCAGCTTTAATTCCAAATGCTTCAAGAAATCGAATACAGAGGAAAATTCCTAATTCTAAAAGAACAAGGAGTTATCCTGCAGTATTGATTGGAAGACTTGGAGTAGCCAAGGATTTTCAAAGTACTCATGATGGTATTGGATCACAAGCGATAGACTATATCATATCTTGGTTTTTGTTACCAGACAATAAGACTGGTTGCCGTTTCATTGTTGTTGATGCTTATAATAAGGAAAATGTGCTTCATTTTTATGAAAAGAATGGCTTCAAATTCTTGTACTCTACAGAAGATTTAGAGAAAGAAGCAAATCATATTCCTGAAGATGAACACTTAGAGTCAAGGATGATGTATCTTGATTTGTTGGGATATATAAGATAAAAAACAAGAGGTAATCTTTTGGATCCTTCTTAACTCTTTTTTGTCCCACAGCTCTCACAGATTTACACAGATGGGGCGGGTGTGAAGTCCGCAGTGAATGATAGGCAATTGCTCATTCGCACACGGATTTCACGGATCTCACGGATAGGGCAGACGTAAAGTCTGCAGTGCTGTATTTTCTACCTCTCCGTCTCTCCTGCAAGGAGAGCTCCACCTTTCTCACCAAGCCTCTCTTCAATAGTCTTTACAACCCCTTCGGTTCCCCTTGTAGGGGACAGAAACCCTTCTCGAAATGGGAAGGATGTAACCGCCCTTAGTGCTGCTTTTTCTAAAATCACCCCGTCCCTCTTTACCATTAAAGAGGGCTCCACCTCTCACCCCGACCCTCTCACCCTCAGGGAAGAGGGAGGAAACCGCTCCTCCTCGTCGCTCGGAACCGCTACGCTCTAAGGTTGGCGGACCATCAAAGGTCTTCGCCATATTTTGCGGGATGGGACCGCCTTGCTAAAGGTGGATAGGATTATTGAAGTGCTGGTTTCGTGGTTATTTGCTGATAACTTGCAGATTTCTTGTTAATTGCTTGGTGGTTTCGAGAAAAAAGCGTAACTTTGGCGACTGAATGTTGAACTAGAATAAATAGGAGGAAGAATATATGGATACAACAAAATTAACAAGAGAAGAGGCTCTACGCCGTTGGAATGCTTCTAAGGAAAACAAACGTAAAATGGTGGAGAAACTGGAGAACTTGGTTCGCAAAAGTTGTCTGGAACGTACTGGTAAAGAACCTATAGGGGTAGAAGTATGGTAGTAGAAATGAAATATACGTATGGCAAGTACCTGATATGCAAGGGGCATATATAGGTGAACTTAGCAAGTCACGATAATTTTGTTTTTTGTAATTAGACAAGCAATTATAGTAGATATGAACGATAGAAAATTACCAGTAGGCATCCAGTCTTTTGAAAAAATCAGAAAGGGTGGATATCTTTATGTTGACAAGACAGATATTATCTGGCAACTTGCCAATAGAAATAAAACGTATAATTACCTGAGCCGCCCACGCCGCTTTGGTAAATCTCTGTTGGTAGATACGCTCGAAGCCTACTTTCTGGGTAAGAAGGAACTCTTCGAAGGGTTGAAGATTATGCAGATGGAGAAGGAATGGGTGAAGCGACCTGTCATCAGGCTCGATATGAGTCGTGCTGGCGCAGAGCCGGAAACTTTACGCTCTTATCTCGACATCACTTTCGACAGATTAGAGAAGGAATATGACATTACACCTAAGCCAACCGCCAAACTTGCCGACCGTTTTGACGGCATTATCCAAACGTCATATGAGCAAACTGGGCAACAGGTTGCCATCCTCATCGATGAATACGACTCTCCATTGCAGCATTCCTGGAAGACTCCACATCATGAAGCATGTACGGATATCTATAGAGAGGTTTTTGCCATTCTCAAAGCTGATGATAAATACGAGAAGTTTGTTTTCATTACCGGTATTACCAAGTTTACGCAGATTTCTCTTTTCTCTGTACTCAACAATTTGAGTAATATCAGCTTTGATTCTGAGTATGCAGCTCTTTGCGGTATCACGAAAGATGAACTCCTCTCAGATTTTAAATCGGAGATTAACAGGTTGGCTACAAAGAAAGGATGGACTTTTGATGAAGCCGTGGTACAGTTGACGGCATTCTACGATGGTTATCATTTCAGTCATGAAAATATGGTTGATATATTCAATCCATTCAGTCTTATCAATGCCCTCGCTGACTCCAGTCTAAAGAATTACTGGGCTTCATCTGGAGCAACCTCTTTGCTTCCTAAGTTTGTAGATGATATGGAAATTAGATTGAAGGATTTCGAGAAATGTCCGATAGACAGCGATACCTTGGAGACTTCTGATGTGACAGGTGGTGGAGCTGAACTTTTCCTCTATCAGTCTGGTTATCTCACGATAAAGGGATATATGGAAGGAATTTATTTGCTGGGCATTCCAAACTATGAAGTACGCAAGGCTCTATACAAGATAGTCTTGCCAGCCTTGACGCTGAAATCAAATGCGATAGTGATATCTACACAGAATATGTTGCTGTATTCTCTAAAAATTGGCGATTTGCCTGAAGCCATGAAATGTCTGAAGGCGCTTATTGCGGATGTACCATACAGCAATAAGAAACTTGCCAGCATGGATATGGAAGAGAGGTACCGTCTTATCTTGAGTACCATCTTCAATGCTATCGGCTGCAGGGTGGAAGTTGAGAAGATGATTTCTACTGGTAGGATAGATATGGTGTTGGAAACCAATAACTTCATCTACGTTCTGGAACTGAAGCTGAGCAACAATGGAGGCATTGATGCGGCAGCAGAGCAAATTAAGGCTAGACAATATGCCGAACCATTCAAGGCGGATAAGCGCAAGGTAATAGCTATTGCTATAGAACTGGATGATTCTGGTAAAGGACTGGTTGATTGGAAGGAAGTTTACTGAACTATCAAGAGCAGCGTGGCTGTAGGATAAATATAAAAGGAAAAAGCGTGCAAGCCACATCATAGTCGCCTGCACGCTTTTTTTGTCATCTAAATTTCTGATGATTTCCAATCGAACACGATGGTGTTGTCATCTTTGATATTGAAGCTCATACCTACCTTGATAATTTCCTTGCCGCTCATGGCAAAGGCATCGGCATAATGCTTGCTTTCTATCTGCTCAAGAGCCTCCTGGGCAGTCTTTCCAAACTTCAGCTCCATTACATAGATAGTATCGTCAGTCTCCATGGTTATATCAATTCTCCCCTTTGACGTATGTTGCTCCACTATAATCCTGAAATTCGTGAGCAAGGCAAAGATGATATACATCGTTTGCTGGTAATGACCTTCGTAATGGGTGTTGTTGCAATAAGGCACCGTCTCCCAAAACGATTTCAGTAATTGTAATGCTTCGTCTATCTTGCCCTGTTTAATAAGCACCGACATCTTGGCGATGGTGGTATTGCACATTGCAGTCTTTGAGGTCAGATAATGAGGCAACAAACTTCTGTACAATCCAACTCTTATTTCCTTGTTAGGAATGGCTAGGGTATAGAGTTCCGTTTCTTCATCATAATCCTTGATGGTGATGTAGCCACTCTGATAGAGCAGCGGCATGATGGTGGTCATGGTTTCCGTGGCAGCATCAAAGTCATCCTTTCCGGCTTCCATACTCTCGCCCAGGTTCGCTGGCAGAAAGTTGAAATTGCGCATCATATAGATCAGATAAGTAGGAGTGCCTGATCCAAACCAGTAGGAATCAATCTTCTGCTTGGCAAAGCAGGTTAATAAGCTGAACGGATTATAAACGTCAGGAGAAGGCCATGTAAAATGATAGCCGTCATAATTATCCTTTAACTTAGCTAACGTCTGCTCATACGATAAGTTTAATTTTTCAGCAAGTGCCTCTATGTCATTCCGCATTCCGTTCACCAGTTCATCTTCCGTAATTCCGCAAATGCCGGCATACGGCTCGTCCATACTGATATTGGTGATGTTGTTCAAGTCGCTGAAGATGCTGAGCTGAGAGAATTTGGTGATGCCTGTGAGGAATACGAAGCGGAGCAATTTCTCGCATCCTTTTAGCGGACTGTAGAAATTGCGCATGGCGTTGCGAAGTTCTTCCAGTTTTTCATCCTCGTGCACCACATCAAGCAAAGGGGCATCATATTCGTCAATCAGTATTACCACTTGCTTGCCAGTTTCCCTATAGGCAGTCTGGATAAGTGAGATGAGGCGGACGTTGGCATCAATAGCCGGATTCGTAATGCCCCATTTCTGCTCTTGTTCTGCAAGTTGCTGGTCGAAATATCTTTCCAGCTGGGCTATCTCCATGTGTTTGCCCATGCTCATATCGAAATGCAGCACCGGATAGCTTATCCAATCCTTTTCTAGCTTTTCGATGGCGAGTCCTTTGAAAAGCTCCTTCTTTCCTTCAAAATAGCTCTTCATGGTAGTCAGCAACAGCGACTTTCCGAAACGGCGTGGACGGCTCAGGAAGAAATAAGTACCATCAGTATGTGCCATACGATATACATATTCCGTCTTGTCGATGTAGAACTTATCCTCCACTCTGATTCGTTCGAAAGTTTGTAATCCTATCGGATATAGTTTTCTTGCCATAATTGCTCGCCTTTCTTTTAAGTGATATTCTCTTTGTTGGCAAAGATACGAATAAATGGTGAAACCACCAAATTAAAAACATCTTTTCTTCATTTATGCCCCTTATCTCATTTCCTTATACCTTTTATTTCTTTTCTCCCTTCTCTTATTTCTTTTCTCTCCTCCTTTTATTTCTTTTCAGGCTTCCTCTTATCTCCTTTCTTCCTTCTTGCTGTATTAATAATGGGTTAATCTCGGGAAAAGTCTTGGTTGATTATAGGATAAAATGTTCTTTAACCCTATTGAAATCTTCGTTTTACCCCTCTTCTTACTCTCATTCATTCGTTTTCTTGCTCTCATTCACCCGTTTTGTGAGGGTGTGTCATAAGCTTCTTAGGATATAGATAAGGCACGGATTACACGGATTTTCGCAGATTTCTTTTGATTTTCTTTGGCGGTTTCAATAAAAAAGCGTAACTTTGCGGCAATAAACTATAAAATGAATAATGACTATGATGGGAATATTACAAGTTGCCTCTTATTTATACAAGCGCTATATGGATGATTTTGGCGTTCGTATTGATGAAATGAAGTTGCATAAGCTACTTTATTTCACGCAGCGTGAGTGCTTGATTCAAAAGGGCGAACCTATGTTTGATGCACAATTTGAGGCTTGGAAATATGGTCCTGTCATGGTTCAGATTCGCCAGCATTATAAAAATGATTCTCTCCCAGAATTGATGGATAAAGAGCAGGTTGTACAATATGAGCCAGTGTTTGATATGGTGTTTAAAACTTATGCTCCACAGAAGTCTTGGAGTTTGAGTACTTTAACGCATGGAGAGTTTTCTTGGAAACACGCAAGAGAAGGCTATGATGAACAGGATTCATCTGAGGTAGAGATGAAAACAGAAGACATTATGGTTGATGCCAACAGGGTTCGTGAAAGACGAGCAGTTTTGCGCCAATTAAATCTTTATACTGCATAAACCATGAGAATAACTGAGGAACAAATGGCTTTGATACATTCTCTTCGTTGTGAACGGCTGGCTTCTAATGAAGAGAATTTGCGATTGATCGATTCTTTCTATAGCACTCGAAACAACAATGTTGCGGATGCTTTGCTGAATGAGGCCTATCAAGAAGATGAGTCTGGTGTTGTTGCCTATTATGTGGTGAAAGATAGCGATGCTAATGTGTTGTTCTTCTTTTCTTTGAAGTGTGGATTGTTGTTTGATGAATTCATAGAAGGAGAAAAATTGACTAGGCTCAAGGAACTTTGTTCTACTTTGTCTGAAAAGCTGAATGGGGGAAACGTGCCAGAAGAAGATAGGGATGGATTGAAAGCCATTTTGGAATCTGTTAGGGCAAAAAAAGGATTGAAGAAAGATGAAGTGGCTCGTATCCTTCATACTACAACAGATTCTCAGGAAATCAATTCTATTTTCGACAAAAACATCAAGAATGTGGGCAAAACCTTTGCTGGTGTGGAGATTGTGCATTTCTGTGCCAATGATGATTGTCGTGAAGTTTGGGATAAATATAATCTTGACCAAAGTCTGGGAGCAATCGTCTTTTGGCATTTTATCGTTCCTTTGATTTTTGAGTTGAGAAAGATTGTTGGTTGTGAATATCTTTTCTTATTTGCTGCTGATTGTGACCCTGATGAGCATCTTGTGAACTATTATAGCCAAAAGTTGAAATTTAAGAAAGCAGACGAGCATAGTGCTGCAATGCCGATTTATGATTTTACATGTAAGTTCATGTATCAAGAAATTGCGGAATTAGAAAAGAAGCGAATGAAGTTCTATGAGAACTTTAATCATGATGAAGATGCTGTCTAATCTTTTCTGACTGCATCAGGTCATAAAGAACTGGGGCAAAATCATATTGTTTTTTAAACCAGATCACTGCTGTCCCGTTTAGAAATCATCGGGTTAAATAGGCTAGGATACCATATGAGTGCAAAGGTACAAAATTAAATCGAATACACAACTTCTAGAGCATAAAATATTGGATATTAACAACTTATATAATAATCGTCCAGACTAAACGGGACACTAGTGCAGATCCGAGTGAAGCTAAGAATCAAGAAAGAGGGTGTGGCTTATGACACACCCTCTTCTTTGTAAAACAGCTGTTTTTAAACTATATTTATATATAAGTAAAAGATGTTATAATATTTATCACTTATCTTATGTTTATTACAGGACATGTACCAGGCGGATTGGCATGGCCCTGTAAGTCCCGGTGTTTTTACCTGCATTACCGCTGACGAAGCGGAGATTCGACATGGTGCAAATCTTACCATACACATCTAAATAGCGATACCAGAAGCCATACTCAGGACTGGTGGTGTCGAAACCCTGATTTCCTGAGAGTAGCGTGCGGGTCCATAGGCTGACATGGGTGACATTTCTGAAAGCCTCACCCTCCACATATCCTGTGGCTGGCAAATAGATTACGGGCAGCTCCGAATTGTCTGTTGTTATCTCAACACTGTTGTACGCCTCGCCCGACAAGGTGTAGCGGGTCTCCTCTTTCAGATTACCGCCGTCTATGATGTCTTGGAACACACTATTCTCGGGAATAGTGAAACCTTGAGGCAGATTGCCGATAAGATTACCTGCATTTGCCTGATCCTGTTTAGCTTTAGCAATATGGAAGTATCCGCCAATAGCACCCTTGTTAGCTTCCAACGCCTTGGTGCCCGGAGCATAGCATCTGTCGCTGGAGGCTCCGAGGTTGCGGTCGAGCATGACGTATGTTTTACTATTTCCTTTCACCTTCACTACACCGTAGTAGAAACGGCCGCTGACAGAAGATTGATCATCAGGCGGTTGCTGGTTGCTGGCATCTATCTTGTGGAAGATTCCACAATGATAAACAGGATACGTGATAGCAATGTTGTGTCCACTCTCCTGATAAGTGATGGTGAAGTCGCCGATCCAGATGTCATAGTTGTCAGCACCGCTGTTCAGCGTCACTTTCCAGTTGCCGTCTCCATTATCCGTTACCGTAAACTTGTCGCTGCTTGCGCCCATCGTCACTTTGTCACTTGTTTTCTTCGGAATCAAGTAGCTGAACTCGTTGGTTCCCACACCGAAGTGCAGACCATCGTTTCTGACAAAATCTTTCAGCATATCCTTCGGTCTGATACCTTTAGTATCTGGCAGGAATTTGTTGAAATAGTTATTATATTCTTCCGATGTGCCCACATTGCTTGATGTCACAAGCTTTACGGGTCTGTCAGAACGCTTGAAGTCCTTACCTTTCTGGGTCACGGTTATGGTGCGGGTCAAGTCGCCCGACTTCACGATTACCGTTCCTGGGCGTGGTTCCTCAGAGTATTCATTTTTATCTACCGCAATCGAAATCTTATATTTCTTACCTGTAGTAGAGTTTGGACCGTCAGTATCCGGCACGGTGATAGTCTCACTGACCGTGACACCTTTTATCCAGTCACCGGACTTAGAGAAAGTCGGCTTCTCATTGTTCTTGATAGTTGTAACGACAGTGGCGATAATATTCTCATCATCCCATGCGCCGCTTACTTGGTCGCTTACTCCCAGATGGTAGTCCTTGCAGGCTATCATATCGTTAACCAAAGGATTATCATCTTTCACGTCTACCATCATTCGGTTCTCGGGATATGGGTCTTTAATAGCCTCTGCTTCTGTGGGCCAGCCATAGGTGTTCACGTGAGTGATTTTTACTGTATAGGCATGGTTGCGGAGCAACGGCATGGCATCCTTTGTTTTGTTGTCGAGGAAAGCCACCTTATAGTAAGACTCCACACTATTATATTTACCCTTCACGATGAGATAGGCTTGACCGGCGGCAGTCTCATAGAAAGGTGTTTCGCCTGTCTGCCATCCGCTATTAGCTTCGCCTGCATCAGCTGGCACATTGACTGCTGCTGCATTATAGTCAAAATCCTTGGGAGCTATGGTTCCCTTGTTTGCAGCTTTATACAACTGGAAGCTTTCCAATTCAAACGTATTGTCGTCTTTGAAATCACTGGATGTAGTCTTCTCATACTTGACGTTTACCTTGGCAAACTGGCGCAGCAGACTGATTTCCGGATTTGCCTTCATCAAGTTTGACACGCTGATCATTCCCCAGCAGACAGGATTCTCTGTGTTGATTGTTCCCGAAATGGCAGCCTTGTCCAAACCACTCTGACATTGAGTATCTGACAAATCACCGTCATTGGCAACCAGATGAATCATTGTAGTCTTGTCCGTGACTGGCACTTTCACTTTATAACCATCAGAAACAACCTCCCAGCTTGTGATTTTTTGGTTGAGAAGGCAGTTCTTGTCATTATCGTAAGCCACTACGTTCAGACTCTTCAATCCCGTATCGCCAGCTCTTGTCAGCTCTTCTTTTGTAAAGTCGGGAAGGTTGATGGTGAGCGTGATGCCCCCATCTTCCACCCCATTCTTGTTGCTTGGGTTGGAACCTTCGTTCAAAGTGTCGCTACATGCTGCCAATGTCAGCAGTGCCACTAAAAGAGATATTATCTTTTTCATTTCCTTACTTACTTTACTTGTTTATACACCTGATGGTATACCTGGATGCCAGCTATTATTGTCATAATATCCTGTATCGTTATACTTCTCATAACTTCTACCTCTGAAAAGGGTATATTTCTCATCATAGACATCCTTTTCAAACTGAAGGACTATACCCTTCTCATGATAGCCGTCAACCGCTTTTAACCTTATCGTTGTCTTCCACCAGACTCCTACTTGTTCGCTTTTAAAACTCTTGGCGCTGTGACCATCCCAAGTGTTGTCCCAATGTACATATTGGTCATTACTTTCTGAGGATGTCGGATTGTCTGTTGCGACACCGAACTTAAACGCCCAGCCTAATACTTTTTTCTTGGTATAGACAACATAATTGATATCCTTAACTATCGGCTTCTCATCGAAAATACGATAATAAGGGTCTGTTGTCGGGTCGTAAAGTATCCAACCTTCTCTATCCTCATAGTTAAAAAGGGGGATACCAGGCGCCATGTGCTGAGGGCAGCGGTGAAGGTCCGCACCATCGTTGATGAAGCTGTAGAATATCATCAATGTCTCGCCAGGCTTGATCGGTGTAGTTTCTTGACCGTCGCCTTTATCCAATCTATATCCTTTAGCATTAAAATCCATGTCCTGGTAGTACCATCCTGGATTATTCGTGTCCCCAGTCATATCGCTTGGATTATTATATCTACCATTAAAGTACCACACATTTTCTTTAGGTATTGCTGTTCCTGTCGTTTCACCCTTTTGAGAATAAATATATACATTATGTCTACTTGTTTGCATCTTATTGTCCCAACTCCAAGAATCGTTCCAGTTGTTATTGTTATCACCTGTTCCATAGTATTCATCCAAAATACCTTGGAATTGGTTAGTTTTAAACTTGTCATTATTTGACGAATTTGACGACCTGTCATTAATGGCACGGAAATAGATACGGTAATTGTCAACCGGAGGTCTTACTGTTACTTTAATATCTCTGTACTTATAGTTGCTATTATACGAGTCTTTCGAGTGTACTCGGAATGTATGCACTGTAGTTGTTCCAGGGTCGGTTGTAGCCTCCACCTGGAATGTTCCCTTGGGAGCGTTTTCATCGGATGGCTTCGATATACTGATAGTTGATTTACCAATGGTGGAAGTCTGCTCGTTAGGAAGCACGATACCTCCCAAGTTTGTAACCCAAGTGAATACCTTTGTGTTGGTTTTTGCACTTGCCTCATAATAGATGATTACCTCCAATGGATCAACCTCAAACAGAGGTTCTACATTGTAGTCTACATCCAGATATTTCTTCAGGTTGTTAGCCTTCAGCCATATCTTGGTCTTTCCTTTCGGAGGAAATTTACCTTCCCCATTTCCATAAGCACTCATGGGAATCTCGGGATTAATCCTAAAGGTGATAATATGATTGACCTCATCTCTTTTATCTACAACGACGAGGGGCTTACCATCAACAATCGCATCGCAACCAAACTCCACATTCACCCAATTTGACTTGTAGGAAATAGAGTCTTCCTCTATGGAGGTTATTTGAGCGCTTGTCTTGTTTACCCACAGTGTGGTATGGCTGAAGTCTGCATCTATCGTTACAGGTTTCCAGTCCTTCACGCTCACATTACAGTTGAGAGTCATGTTTCCCAGACTCTTGATGTTGCCGATAATCTCATAATAGGTGCCACGAGGGAAAGTTGGGACTTCTTTGGAATTTGAACTCTCGTCCTGACGATGTCCCAGCTTAATCTTATAGTTGTTCTCAATGTTACCATTCACAAAGCCATTAACTTTGAGGGTAGACTGCTGAGAGGCTTCGGCGATATAACGCTCAGGCAGATAGTAAGTGCCTTGGAAAAGCCACTTAGCGGGGGCATTCTGTGGAGCAGGTGTAGGAGTAACACCCTGAACAAGTGTGATGATGTCCTTATTATTCACATTGGCATTAGCAGCATCCTCTGTCCAGTCTCCCGCCTTATAATAACCACCCTTATTGCTTGCCTCAGAAGAAGTTGCATAAACTTTATTTTCAAAACCATTGGCATAATCTTGACTAACACTAGAGGCTGGCTTGCTAAATGCTCCATCCCAACTCAGCGTGGTGCTAGGAGAAAGCTTTTGAGCCAGAATATCCTTGATGATATAGCTATTACCATTGAATGCAGAACCTTCAGCAGTAGGATCGAAGATAAGATTCAGCTTTACCTTTACGCATGTAAACTTCAGGTTAGCTGCTACCTCGGTATATTTCTTACCACCTTTTTCTATTTTTGTATTGATGATATTACCGTTTACATCCTTTGGCTCATAAATCATCGGGATGTTTGTAGAAACCGGCATTCCCGGTTCTGCTCCA
>OGIY01000334.1_pt1 | contig 28199 bp, 20 predicted proteins | sample 1571931 | NCBI WGS metagenome assembly OGIY01 (sample SAMEA2582110, study PRJEB24529) | metagenome | biome: Human gut stool | place: China | collected 2011
GAAGCAGGATCTCCGGCTCATTGACCAGGCTGCGGGCGATGGCCACGCGCTGCTGCTGGCCGCCGGACATCTGGCCGATGCTGCGGCGCTCGAAACCCTTCAGGCCCACGACTTCCAGCATATCCCGCACTTTGCGGCGGATGGTCTCTTCGTCCATCTTCTTGAGGCGGAGGCCGAAGGCCACATTCTCAAAGACGTTCAGGTGGGGGAACAGCGCGTATTTCTGGAACACGGTGTTCACCGGACGCTTGTAGGGCGGTACGCCTGTGATGTCCTCTCCTTTCAGCAGCACTTTGCCGGACGTCGGTTCCAGAAAGCCCGCGATGAGGCGGAGGGTGGTGGTTTTGCCGCAGCCGGAGGATCCCAGCAGCGTCACAAACTCTTTGTCATGGATGTCGAGGTTCAGCCCATCCAGGATGCGCTGACCATCAAATTCCACTACGATGTCTCGCAGCGAAACGATCACCGAGTTGTTCATTTCTTTCCTATATCCTCCTTGTAACTCAGATACGAAAAAAGACAGGGCCATGCCCCATCCCTCGTACCAGGGCGACCCAGCCCCGCACAACATCCATGACGACCGGAGAACCTGCAAAAGCAGGCTCTTATATTGCGCAGTTATTCTGCCCTGTCTCGTCTATCTTAATCAATCTTTGCTGAAATGTCAATCACTCTGCCAATGTTTGCCGAAGCTTTACACGCCGCAACAAAAAAACATGCGCCGCAGCGGGCTTTCCGCATACGGCGCACAAAGGTTTTTATTCCGCTTTTAAGGCAGCGGCCGTTATCAGAAGGGCCTGCACAGTGTCAAGGTCAACCGCATAGACGGAACTGTCCCCCTCCACCATCATCCAGCAGCCGTCTGCATTTTCGGCGTAGAGGAGGGCCACGGTCCCATCGGCAGAGGCGGCCCGCACCGTTGCAAGCGGTGCAGCAAAGCCATAGGCCGAAGGGTCGGCATCCGCGATTTGTGCGGTCACATAGCCTGCCAGAGCAGAGAGGATGCTCTGCACCTTGCTGTCGTCCAGATCGGCAGAGGGTTCATCGGCCAGCCGCCACACGGTCTGATAGGTAGTGGAATCGGCCGCACTTTCCGAAGAATCGCTCTCCGCTTCCGCAGGCTCAGAGACTGCATTCAGTGCAAGGGTGCCGCTGCCCGTCGTAATGGAAACACTTTCCAGCGCGGAGGCTGTCAGTCCCGCCGGGTTGAACGCGCCAAAAAGGTCCGCTTTGGTCAGCTCAAAGCAGGCCGCCTTGTTGCCAGAAACGGTGTACACGGCATCGTCCCCTGCCTTCTGCACGTACAGATCTCCTGTGACCGGGTTCTCGGTGCCAAAGGCAAAGGTGTTCGTCTCGCCTGCCGCCGTCACTGTGACCGTAACAGCCGGATCGGCAAGGCCGTAGTCCTCGCCGGGCTGAGCCGTGAGCTGACGTTTGGCGTTCAGGGATGCCAGCGCCGTGACCATGGTATTGCAGGCAGATGCATCCAGATGATAGTCCGGGTCATCCGCCAGCGTCCAGCTGCCGGAATCGTAATTTAGGGTAAGCGTTTCGCCGCCATAGGCATACCGGATGCTGGTCACATCGCCCGCCGCAAAAGAAGAAAGCATGCCCTCTGCAGCGGCGCTGGAAGCAGCTTCTTCTGCGGCATTGCTGCGGCTGACAAACCACAGCAGCCCGCCCAGCACAAGCACCAGCACCAGAAGCACCACAAGGGTGCGCTGTTTTGTTTTCATGGCAGTGCCCCCTTACCTGCGGCGGCGCAGCAGCACCTCCACAGCTCCTGCAATGAGCACTGCTGCGGGCAGCACGAATACGAACACCATGCCCAGCGTCATGGATGCGGAAGCCGGGACCGTGATGGGTGCAGCTTCCAGTGCTTTGGTGTCGATGAGCAGGCTCTGCCCTACCAGCGAAGCGGCACAGCCCTGCAGGAAGGTCAGGTTGCCCGGGATGGACTGGTACACCTGCTCGTTGTCCATGTTGGGGCAGCCGATCCAGATCACCTCGGCACCGGTGGAGTCATTGCGCGCCCATACGGCCAGCGAGAACGGGCCGTCGGTATCGCCGGCTTCCTTTGCGGAAGAAGAGCTGGCATCAAAGTCCTGCTTGCTGTAGGCATCCTCAGTGGTATACAGCAGCGGTTCCGCCGTCACATCGTCTGTCTCGGTAATGGTGATGCCCTGTGCCACCGAGAGCATCACATGGGTGCTCTGATTCACGCCGTCCAGCGCGGTGCTTTCGTCGGCAGCCGCGTAGTCCGGGAACAGCGAGTACGGGTAGCCGTACAGCGCGTGGCCCGCATCGCCCTCCACCACAAGGCCCGGCTCACGCGCAAGGCCGAACTGTGCCATCACTGCATCCAGATCGGGTGTTTCGGTATAGCCGCTGGTGGTCAGCAGCACCTTGCCGCCGTTTTCCAGATAGGCCTGCAGCTGCGCAATCTCATCCACAAGGCCGTCAGCTGCAAAATCCGAAGCGGGGTCGCTGATGATGAGCAGATCACAGTCCTCCGGAATGGTGCCGGTGAGCAGATCCAGCGGCTGGGCATCGATATTCTGCGCCTTGAGCGCCTCGGTCAGCGAGGAGGTAAGCGCCTGCTCGCCGTGGTTGGTGGTGTAGTAGGCATGACTTTCTGCTGCGGCAGTCAGCTTGTAGATGGCAGAGCTGATCTGCTTTTCGCCGCCAAAGGTCACGTTGGCAGCGCCGGTGGTGTAGTAATCGGAGTAATCGTACTCGTAAAGTTCGGCGGCGTTCAGCACTTCGCTGTTCTCACCGCTGACCACGATCAGACTGCCGGTGGATGCATTCTCTGCGCCGTACTGCGCTGCAAAGGTCGGGTAAAGCGCCGGGTCCTTCTGCTCCCAGTGGAAGTGACCGCTCTCGTCGGCGTAGTGATCCAGCAGCTTGGTGATAATGGCATCCTCGCTGCCGGTCTCACAGAGATAATAAACGGTCACGTCCTGATCCAGACTCTGCATCAGCTGCCTGGAGCTGTCGCCCAGCGTGTACATTTTGGCGGCAGAGAGGTCGAACTCGGTGTATTTTTTCGGGATGGCCCCCACCAGCAGGTTGATCAGCACGGCCAACACGATGGCTGCTGCCAGAATGGCCGTGGAGTACAGCCCATTGCGGAACACCTTGCCGTTTGCGGAGGAAGAAACTTTGAAATTTTTCATGTTGTTCCCCTCCCCTCAGTTCCAGCGGCGCTTTTCCAGCCCCTGCGCCGTGAAGAACAAAAACAGCATGGTCACGGTCAGGTAGTACACCAGCGTCGGGATGGAAAAGCTGTTGTTGACAAACTCTTCAAACGGCGTGAACAGGCACAGCCCGCTGAGCACCGCGCTGAACGCTTCGGTCAGCCAGCTGCTCTGCAGCAGGAACAGTGCCGTCAGCACCACACAGCAGCCCGCAAAGGTCAGGCAGCCCAGCGTAAAGCTGCGGGTACGCAGGCCTGCCACCACACTGAGCACTGCCGCAATGGCGGTAAACAGGGCCAGCGCCACTGCGCTGCCTGCGGTGAACATGCTGCGCAGGCTGGGCATCATGTAGGCCAGCAGCAGTGCGGCAACACCTGCCACCGCAGCAATGATCTGATTCTCGGTCAGGCTGGAAAGAAACACGCCAATGGCAATGGCGGCGCAGCCCATGAGATAATAGCACAGCAGAGCGGCCAAGTTTGCCAGCGTGGCCGTGCCGGTGGCACCCAGTGCGGCCAGTACAAGGATCATGACCGCATCGGCAAGGCACGGCAGTGCAAAGATGACGCACAGGGCAAAGAATTTGCCCAGCACGATCTCCCACACAGACACCGGGCTGGTAAGCAGCAGCTGATCGGTGCGGGTGCGGCGTTCCTCTGCAAAGGAGCGCATGGTGAGCACCGGGATATACAAAAGCAGCACAAACGTGGTGCGGTAAAGCGTGTAATAGCCAAAATCCGTCAGGCCGTAGCCCAGATTCAGGGCAACAAAATAGATGGCCGTTGCCGCCAGCATAAAGGCGGTGAGCACATAGCCGATCATGCCATGAAAGCTGCTGCGGACTTCGCGTTTGAAAATGGCGGTCATTCCGTTTTCTCCTCCCCTTCATCCGATGGTGTTTCAGACTCGTTTTCGGTCAGCGCAAGGAACACTTCCTCCAGCGTCCTGTTTTCCGCTGCCAGCGCCAGCACCGTGCATCCGGCCTGCGAAAGGGCGCGGGACACCTCGGCGCGGCGGTCAGAAGCATCGGCACTTTCTGCGGTAAAGGTCACCTGTCCGTCGGCCTCGGATTCGATCTCCACCTTGCGGATGCCCGGAATGGAGCCGACTGCTTTCAGCACGGTCTGCCCCCCGCCCAGAGCGGTAGCGCGCAGACGGCTGCCGGGATTCAGCTTTTCGGCCAGCTGTTCCGGCGCACCCACCGCCACCAGATGCCCCTTGGAAAGGATCAGCACCTGACTGCACACTGCCTGCACCTCGCTGAGGATGTGGCTGGACAGGATGACCGTGTGGCTTTTCCCCAGCTCCCGGATCAGTCTGCGGATCTCGATGACCTGTGCAGGGTCAAGGCCCACGGTAGGCTCGTCCAGAATGATGAGCTGCGGCGCGCCCAGCAGTGCCTGCGCAATGCCCACGCGCTGGCGGTAGCCCTTGGACAGACTGCGGATGAGCCGGGGCAGCACCTCTTCCAGCCCGGTGCGGCGGGCAGCTTTGCGCACCTGTTCTTTGCGGTCGGCCTTCTTTTGGATGCCTTTCAGCTCTGCAGCAAAATCCAGATATTCCTGCACCGTCATTTCCGGGTAGAGCGGCGGCTGCTCGGGCAGATAGCCCACACAGGCCTTGGCCTGCTGGGCCTGCTCCGGCAGGCTGAAGCCCGCCACCTTCACTTCACCGGAGGTGGGGGCAAGGTAGCCGGTGAGGATATTCATGATCGTGGACTTGCCCGCGCCGTTGGGGCCGAGCAGGCCGAAGATCTCTCCGCGCTTCACGTCAAAGGTCGTGTCAGCGACCGCCACGAAGCTGCCGAACGTGCGCGAAAGATCGCGCGCGCGGATCGGCACGTCGCCCGTGTCAAGCCGCCCCGGATCGTCGGGGGCGAGCGCTGCGGACGAGGTGGCGTCGTCGGCGCGCACGGTCTCCATCGTGAAGGTGAGGAGCGCATAGGCGTCCTCCATGCGCGGCGCACGTTCGAGAACGTCGAAGTCGGGAACGGTCCCCGTCTCGTCCCTGCGAAGCGCGAGTTCGACCTCGCGCTCGGCGAATTCGCGGGTGTTCGGGGCGTTGAGCAGCAGGTCGATGCCGCCGTCGCGGGGGACGGCGTCGAGAAAGACCGACTTTTCGGGGGCGGGCGAAACCTTGAGCATCATGCGGCGCGAGAGCGACTTCCTCTCGGCGTCTGAAAAGCCCGAAAGATCGAGCGCATAGGTGCGACCCTTCGTGCGCCCGAGAAGCTCCGCGGGCGTGCCCGAGCCGATGATGCGACCCTCCGACATGCAGAGCACCCAGTCGGCCGACTCAGCCTCCTCGAGATAGGCGGTGGAGAAGAAGCACGTCGTGCCGCCCTGCCCAACCATGCGCCGGATCACGGCCCATAGCTCGCGGCGCGAGAGCGGGTCGACGCCCACGGTGGGCTCGTCGAGGAGAAGGAGCGCGGGCGCGCGCACGAGCGCGACGGCCAGCGCGAGCTTCTGCTTCATACCGCCCGAGAGCTTGCCCGCAGGGCGGCCCTCGAAGCCCTCAAGGCCCGTGAGCGCGATGAGGCTCGCGTAGTATGCCTCGATCGTCATGCCTTCGGGAGGCTTCGTGCCCCTGAGCGCACCGAAGAGCTTCATGTTCTCCATGACGGAGAGGTCCTTGTAGAGGCCGAGCGTCTGCGGCATGTAGCCCACGGCGTTGACGAAGTCCTCGTCGTCGGGGTCCGGAGTGCGCCCGAGCACGCTGAGCGAGCCTGAGTCCTGGCCCACGAGCCCGCAGATCATCTGCATGAGCGTCGACTTGCCCGCGCCGTCGGGACCGATGAGCGCGACCAAGCGCGCCTCGGGCGGTACGGCGAAGGTGACGCCGTCGACCGCACGCACGGGCTCGCGTCCGTCCTCGGACGCAAAGACCCTGCAGAGCGACGACGCTTCAATGACGGATGTCGTCATGACGTGCTTTCCTCCAGCGGCGGATTCAGGGCGCGAAGTCCACAGTCACGGGCTGGCCGAGACGCAGGCGGTTGCCCGGATCCTCGACGTTGAGCCTCACCTCGTAGACGAGCACCGTGCGCAGGTCCTGCGTCGCAACGGTCTTGGGCGTGAACTCGGCCTCGCTCGAGATGTGGCCCACGCGGGCCTTGAGCGGCTCGGTCGTGTCGGTCGTCACGAGCGCCTCGGCGCCTTCCTGCACGTACTTGAGCTGGGTCTCGGAAACGTAGGCGCGGACCCACTTCGGATCCATGATGCTGATCTGATAGACGGTCCTCGCGGCGGAGGCCATGTCGCCCGGCTCGGCCATGCGCGTGCGCACGACGCCGTTGACGGGCGAGACGAGAACGGCGGCCGTCTCGATCTGATAGGTGAGCGAGTCGACGGCGGCGCGGCCCGCATCAAGGGCGGCCTTCGTTTGGCGGACCTCGTCGGGACGCAGACCCGCGGCCTTGAGTTCGTAGACCGCACGGGCGCTCGCAGCCTGCTTTTCAAGCACAATGCGGCTCCAGCGCGCGTTGTCCACGTTCTGAGCCGTCGTGGCGTTGGCCTTCCAGAGCTTAAGCTGGCGGTCCTCGGTCTTTCTTGCAAGCGCAAGATTGCTCTCCACCGCATCGAGCTCGGCCTTCGCGGAACTGATCTCCTCCTTGCGGAAGCCCTCTTCGGCCAGACGCCACTGGGCGTCAAGCCCTTCGGCCTGCGCTTCTGCGCGACGGCGCTCGATCTCGAGCGCACGCGTGTCGAGGCGCCCGATCACGTCGCCCGCCTTCACGGCCTCGCCTTCCTCCCTGAGAAGCTCGGCGATGCGCCCGCTCCCCTCGAAGGCCAGGGACACCTCGCGCGCATCCACGCTGCCCCAGGCCACGCTCGGCTTCGCCTCGCGGCTCTTCTGCCACTCTGCGAAGCCCCAGCCTGCTCCCGCCGCGACCGCCGCAACGACCAGCACCACGGCCTTCTTTCCAACCGCCATTTCAAGCCTCCTTGAGGGCGGATTCATTTTGAATCGCCCGGTTCATTTTCTTAAGGAGACTATAACACCGTTCCAGCCCATTTTGAACCCGTCGGTCACCTTTGTTTTGTACTGACCGGCCATTTCACAATGAGGGTGCAAAAGGCCCCTCCCGGCCCCTATTCGGACGCGGGGAGAGGCCTTTTCGAGGTTCTGGTGACGGTGCGGGAAGGTCAGCCGCGGGCGGCCTTCGCGCGCTCGGCGAGGCGGTCGGCGAGGCCCGAGACGCGCACGGTGCGGTTCTCGACGGAGGCGTTGAGGACTCGCTCCGTGCCAAAGATGTCGACGGAGCGCTTGGTGCGGGTGACGCCCGTGTAGAGGAGCTCGCGGGTGGCGAGACCCGAGGCGGGGTCGGTCGGCAGGAAGACGGCGACCTCGGGGAATTCGGACCCCTGGGACTGGTGGATCGTCATGGCGAAGGCCGTGTCGTGCGCGGGCATGAGCGCGGGCGGCATGCTGCGGTCGGCGTCAAAGAAGACGGCGCGCAGGTCGCCGTGCTCGTCGGGGAGCACGATGCCGACGTCGCCGTTAAAGACGCCGAGGATGTCGTCGTTGCTTCGGATGATGACGGCGCGGCCGGGATAGTTCCAACGGTCCTCGGCGAAGGTTTTGAAGTCTGCGCCGGCGAGCGCCGTCCTGACCTTAGCCTCGGCCCAGGCGTTGATGCCCTCGACGCTCTGCGGGCCGCGGCGCTGGGCGCACAGCGGCCTGAAGGTCTGGAAGATCTCCCAGAGGGCGCGGCCCGCGGCCTTCAGGTCGTCGGCCTTCGGCTCGGGGCGCGTGACGACGCGCATGTAGTCGACGAGCGCGGCCGTGTAGCGCGAGAAGCGTTCCTCGAGCCACGCGGTGGCGGCGGGCGCGAGGCCGTAGCCGCCTTCGCCCTGCGGCATGGCGTCGTCCCAGGCGATGCGCCAGTCGGGGTCGCCGCCGGTCTGCGCGTCGGCCAGCAGGCGCTTGACCGTCGTGCGGGCGGTGGAGCTCGAGATCCCGCCGTCGTGATTGATCGCGGCGGCGAGTTTGGCGATGACGGAGCCTTCGGCAAAGCGGCGGCTCGTCTTGAGCTCGACCGTGCTTGCGGCAAGCGCGCCGTCGGTGGCAGAGATGTCCGCAAAGACGGCACCCGGTCCCACGGCGGCGAGCTGGTGCTTGTCGCCGAGGATGATCACGCGCGTATTCTCCGAGACCACCTCGAAGAGGCGGGCCGCCAGATGGATGTCGACCATCGAGGCCTCGTCGATGATGAGCACGTCGGCGGGAAGCGGATTGTCCGCCGAGGGCTTCTCGCCCGAAGGCGTCTTCTTGACGAGCCACTTGTGGATCGTGTGCTCCTCGACGCGGCGCGGTGCGCCCTGAGCCGCCTCCTCGGAAACGACCTCCTTCATGCGCGGGAAGTTGCCCGCGATCGGCCCCTGGGTCATCGCGACGATCGACTGGCGCATGCGACTCGTGGCCTTGCCCGTCGGAGCGGCAAGATAGATGGAAAGATCCTTGTTCTCCTCGAGCAGACACTCGAGGATGAGGACCACGGTGGTCGTCTTGCCCGTGCCGGGACCGCCCGAAATCACCGCAAGGCGGTTCTCAAGCGCAAGCCTCACGGCCTTGGTCTGGAGTTCGTCGGCGTGCAGGGCCCCCGTGAGCTTCTCGACGAGCGCGGCCGTCGCCTCGGGAAGCGTGCGCGGAGGCTTCGAGGCGATCCGCACGAGCGCAGCCGCAAGGCGCTGCTCCTCGGCGAAGAACCTTGCAAAATAAAGTCGGGAGGCAAGGCCGCCAGCGCCTTCGTCGAGCACGAGGGGCGCCAAGGGGCGCGCGCCCTCTGCAGGTGCGCCCGCAGCGGCGAGCCCCCAGCGGGCGAGTTCTTCGAGATGCGCGCGGATGTCCGCGTCGTACGTCTCCTCGTTGTCCCCGACCTCAAGGCCCATGCGGCGCGCAACGTCGAAAAGCCTCACGCAGACGCTGCCGCGGTCGTCGGCGCCCGCGAAGGCGGACGTGACGGCACGCATGAAGACGTGCATGTCCTCGCCGAAGGGCTCGAGTCCCTGCGCCTCGCGCGCACGGTCGGCGACGCGAAGAAGCGCCTCGCCGAGCTCCACAAGCTTGGGCGGGAGCATGCGGCCGGGATCGTTGGTGGTGATGTTCGTCATTTCTGCTCCCATTCAGGCATGAAGAGTTCGTCAAGGCGGGCGATCCTTTCGGCGCCCACGGGGTCGTACACGACGCCCTGGATGCCGTCGGGTCCCCGCAGGGCATCGGCGCTGACGCCGCGCAGGAACACGTAGCAGGCGCCGCCAAGGAGCGAGTCGTCGTATTCGGACCCGAGCCTCGCCTTGAGGAAGCGCCTGAGCGCCACAAGGTAGATGAGGTACTGGAGGCGGTAGCGGTGCACGCGCATCTCGTCGGACATGACCTGCTGCGTGAAGTCGGCCTGCGTCCTCACGAAGCGGGTGATCGCATTGCTCTTCCAGTCGAGAATCCAGAACCTGTCCTTCGCACCGAACGCAAGGTCGATGAAGCCCGTGAGGAAGCCCGAGAGGTCGTCGTCCGAGAGGTTCGGAATCGCGTACATCTCCCCGAACCTCTCAAGCTCATCCTTGAGGTCCGACGCGCTGAGTCCGTCCCGCATGCGCAGGAGGAACGGCATTTCGGAGGCTCGTTCCGTCATCTTCACGTCGCGCAGGCGGATGCCGGGCAGGATCTCGGCGTTGACGACGTCGTAGATCATGCGCGCGGCCTCGCCGACGGCCTTGTCGAGCGAGGCCTCGTCGGGGAAGGAGAGGAACTGCTCGATCCGGCTGCGGGCGATGCTGCGGCGCAGCGCATCGGCCTCGGGCGTGTCGGGCGCAACCGCGGGAAAGTCGGCGATCTCGAGCATGCCGTGCATCGCGTCACCCGCCTTCGTGCCGCGCGGGAAGGCCAGAATGCCCTCGAGCGGACCGCCCGACTGCTTCGGACCGAACCAGGCGACTTCGTCGTCCGTGACGGAGCGGTTGATGCTCGAGAACGAGCTCACGCGCCACTTCGGCAGGATGGGCTTCGCGTGATCGACGCCGAGATCGGGATCGAGCACGGGCGGCGCGACCGTAATGGCGTCGGCCTTTTCCGAAAGGAGCGTCTCGATCTCGACGCAACGCACGCCGGGCAGGCTGCCGAGCTCGCGGAACCTGTCGAGCACGATGTTGCGATCCGGCTCGAGCGAGCCCGTAAGCGCCATGAAGTAGGCGTTCTTCGTGTAATTCCCGTGCCAGCCCGTCGACGTTCTGTATTGCGGCACCACGAGCACGAGCCGGCACGCCGCACGGGTCATGGCGACGTAGGCAAGGCGCACGAGCTCCTCCTTGCGCTTGATCTTGAGTGCATCGGACTCCGGCACCACCCCGTGGGTGATCGAGAGCTCCATGCCCGAAGCGTCGCTCTGCTTGAAGACGGAGCGCTTCTCCCCCTTCATGGCGCCCATGGACTCGGCACTCGGCAGATAGACGATCGGATACTGCAGACCCTTGCTCGAGTGAATGGTCTCGACCGTCACGAGGTTCGCGTCGGAGGCAAGGCGCAGGTTGCGCGTCTCGCCGCCCTTTTGCGCCCTGGCGGACTCGAACCAGCTCAGCAGGCCTGCAGGCGTCGCATACTTCCTGCCCGCCTCGTTGAGAAGCTCGATGATGTGCGCGTAGTTCGTGAGGCGCTGCTCGCCGCCCTCGACAGGCAGCAGGCGCTCGGCGAGGTGCTCCTCGTCGATGAAGGCCGAGAGCGCAGCCGCCGCACCCGCACGACGCCAGCGGGCGACGCCCGCCTCAAGGCGCTCGCGAAGGTCCGAGCGCGCCTGCTCGTCCTGGTCGCAGAGCTCGGAGAGCGTGGCGGCCATGAGACGGGTCGCCCTGAGCGCCGTGAGCACGCGCTCGACGCCGGGCTCGGCGAAGGCGTGCAGCAGGCAGAGCATGTCGTGCGCCTCCTCGGTCCTGAAGACGTCGTCGTTGCTCTTCATGACGACGCGCACGCCTCGGCGGGCGAGCGCCCGCTTCACCTTGTCGACGTGACCGCGCTTCTGCACGAGGATCGCAATGTCGCGGGCCTCGACGGCGCGAAGGGCAATGGTCTTCGCCACGGGCCTCTTCGTCTCGCCGTCCTCGACTTCGATCTCGACCGAGCCGATCACATGGTCGTCGGGACCTGCGGCGATCGCGGCCCTGCCGTCGCGCCCGAGCGTGATGAGTCGGGCGATGTCGTCGGCAACGGAGCGGGCCGTCGCTGCGTCCATCGCCTCCTTCTTCTCAAGACCTTCCTCGGTGTACCAGATTTCAAATTCGTCCGCCTCGCGCCAGATCCCGTCCTCGTCGAGCAGGAAGAGGCCCGTGCGGTCGGCCTTCGCATCGACGGACTTGTAGACGAGGTCTTCGCGCAGGAAGGCCTTGGGGCCTGCGATCGAGAAGAACCGGTTGACAGCCTCGACGAGCTTCGGGCAGGAGCGGAAGTTGCGTCCAAGGCGGCTGTGGCGGCTGATGAGCCTGCGCGCACGCATGTAGGTGTCGAGGTCGGCCGAGCGGAAGCTGTAGATGGCCTGCTTCGGGTCGCCCACGAAGAAGAGCGCGCGGGGCTTGTCCATCGAGCGCTCGCTCTTCGGGATCTCGAGGAAGAGCTTCCTGAAGATGGCGAACTGCACGGGGTCCGTGTCCTGGAACTCGTCGATCAGCACGCCCCTGTAGGTGTTCCTGATGCCGGCCGCAAAGGCGCCCGTGGCATCGTCGCGCAGCGTGAGCCACATCTCGGCGAGCAGGTCGTCGTAGGTCGCGAGCCTCCTGACGCGCTTGAGGGCGCGAAGCGCCGCAGGCGCGGTGCCGATGAAGCGCTCGAGCCATTCGCGGGGCAGCGGCTCGACGTCGTCGGGAATGATGCGCCTGGCCAGATCCTCGGGCAGGCCGGCCAGCGTCCTGAGCTTTCCCGCCCAGTCGTCGCCCTGCATGAGCAGGCGGCGCTCGTCGGCCGACGTGCAGGCGTCGAGCTCGCGGCGCAGGAAGGCCTCCGTCACCTCGTCGCGCAGGGCCGCGTCGTCGTCCGAGAGCTCCGTATCAAAGTTCCCCGCCGACGTGAAGACGTGTTCGGAGAGCATCTTCTGGCAGAAGCCGTGGATAGTGTTGATGGCCGAGTCGTCAAAGCGCGCGAGCGATTCGCGCAGGCGCTTGACGGCATCCACGTCGCTGATGGCCATGCCGCGCCAGATCTCCACCTGCCTCACGACGAGGGGATCGACGTCCTCGGTGGCATAGATGCCCGTCAGATAGCCGTGCGTCTCGGCGAGATGCTCGCGGATGCGGCTCTTGAGCTCCGCCGTGGCCGCCTTCGTGAAGGTCACGACGAGAAGACTGTTGATCGGGATCTCCTGCTCGACGATCAGCCTGAGCACCAGATGCTTGATCGAGAAGGTCTTGCCCGTGCCCGCAGACGCCTCAAGAAGCGTCGGAACGGTGAGCTCGGCCTTCTCCACCACGAAGCCGTCGCTGTCGGCAGACTTCACGGCGAGGGACTCCTCATGCTCATGCTCATGCTCAGGTTCGGACGCGGGAGCGTCGTCGAAGAAATCGTCGGGGACGCAGGATTCCTGCGCAGGCGCGCAGTCCTCGACGTCCGCACACGACGGCACATCGTCGCAGTACTCGGGCACGGCGTCGCAGGCGGCTGCGGCGTCGCCGTCACTGAGTTCCGAAAGCGGCGGCACCGCTTCGAAACGGGAATTCGTGTCTTTAGTCATCTTGCTGATCATCCTGCGTCGGTTCAGCCATGGCCTTGAGGGCCTCGTCCACCTTTTCTTCAAAAGCGACCACCAGTTTTTCGTCCTGTGTCTTCTTGAGCAGCTTCTTCTTGAAAAGATCGAAGCGCATCTTGCGCCTTTCGTCCGCAACCCTGCGCATCCTGTCCAAGTCGCCTCCGCGCCAGAGAATGAGGTCGGCGGACTCGTCCTCGTCCCCATAATCGCCGAACGTGTCGACGCCCTGGGCGGCCGAAGCCGCCGCAGCGAGGCAGGGCCTGAGCAGGGCGCGGAGGATCCTGCGCGCCTCATCGGCCGAATAGGCCTTGAAGGCGATCGTCACGAGCTTCTCGGGATTGGTGTCGTCCTTGGGCTCCTTCACGCCGCTGCCGAGGTCTTTGGTCCAGCCCGCGATGATCGCGCCCTCGTCGACGCGCTCAAGCGCGCAGGCCGCGATGAATTCGGTGAAGGCCAGCGTCACGGGGTTGCCCGTGCCCTTCGAAACCGTCGCGCGCACGAAGCGGCGCACGTCGCCGGACTCGTACACGCCCCTGAGGCGCATCGTCACGCGGGGGAAGCCCTCGCCGAGGTCGATCTCGAGATCCTCCTCGGGCAGCTCCCTGCCGACAGCGGCCTCGGCCCTGAGCGCCTCGACCTTGGCCGCATAGGTGGCCGCGTCCCCGCTGAGCCAGTCGCGAATGCCCTCGGCTCCGAACCTCGGATCGCAGGCGGTGCGCCTGAGCCAGTTCGCGCAGTCGCCCGACGCAGCGGCCTCGAGGGCCTCGTTCCTGCGCATCCAGCTCGAGAGTCCGTCGTCGGGCGGCATCATGCCGCGCTCGTCGTCGCCCGCCTCGTCCGGAAGCCTGACGCCGGCCGCAGCCAGCGTCTTCCTGGCGGGCGCCTTCCAGAAGTCGCAGATCTCGCGCACCGAGACTTCGGTGCGCCTGAAGACCTCGAGCCCGGTATCGGCGAACCTCTGCTCGGTCGCGGCGTAGCCCGCCGACACGGCCTTCCTGAGCGCCTCGAAGAGCGCGGGATCATGGCTTCGCCAGCCCCTGCCCGCATCGCGGAAGCTCTCGGTCGAATAGGCGTTGAGCGGCACGGTGACGGTGAGGAGCGCCTCTGCGCGGCGGCGTTCGGCGCGGCCCGGCGCAAAGGCGAGCAGCCATTCTCGAAGCTCCTGCGCGACCACGGAGGGCTGACGCTCGGCCGAGCCCGCACCCGTGCCGCAGACGTACGAGATGAGGAGCGTCCTTCTCGCGGCGAGCAGGATGTCGAGGAAGACGTTGCGGTTGTCGCGGCGACTGTCACGGTCCCCGCGGCGGGCTGCATGCGCCATGAGGTCGAACTCCTGACGGTGCGGGTTGCCGGGGAAGGCGCAGTCCTCGTTGAGACCCACGACGGCGATGATCTTGTAGGGAAGCGGACGCAGCTGCGACATGCCCGTGAAGGTGACGCGGGGCGTCGGCATGCCGCCGCCGGGCGAGGTCTCCTGGGCAAGTTCGAGGCTCTTCATGAAGATGCCGAACGGAATTTCGGTCACGCCCGCGCGCTCGATCTCCTCGCGCAGCGTGGCGGCCGCGTTGCGGATGCGGTTGAAGGCCCCGCCCTCGTCATCCCTGAAGAAGACGGCGGTCGCGTCGGCGAGCCACGTCGTCCAGGCCTCGGGGGCCGCAGCCTTCTCGGTGCGCAGCCTGAAGCCCTCGAGCGAGGCGGCGAGCCTGCTCACGGCGTCGAGCAGTCCGGGCTCCTCGCTCACGTCCTTCCAGCCGTCCTCCTCGGTGCCCCTGACGGGCAGCGTGTCAAAGAGCGGATCGCCTTCGGAGGCGGGCAGCGCAAAGCCCATCACGAGGCGTTCGACGGCGCGCGAGAGCGTCATGTCCCTGACGTTCGCATGGGTGACGGGATCGAGATTGCGCAGGTGCGCGTCGGAAAGACCGTAGCGGTAGCCCGCGGCGCGAAGCCAGGTGCCGAGCATCGGCACCGTCTCGGACGTGAAACCGAAGCGCTTCGCAACATGCGGGAGCGCAATCCAGGCCTCGAACGACTCGAGCGTGGCGCGACCCGTGACGAGCTCGACGAGCCCGAGCACGGCCTGAGCCGCCCTGTCGGCCTCGAAGCCCGAAAGGCCCGAGATGCGCCATTCGATGCGGCGCTCGGGCGGCAGGCTGTCGAAGACGTTGGCGATGAGCACCTCGTCGGGACCGAGCCCGGGATCGGCCGCAAACTGCGCGTGCAGCCAGTCGGCAAGCGCCTCGAGCTCGCGCGTGGGCGTGGGCGAGCGCATGAAGCGGATCGAGCGGTCGTCCTCGCGAAATAGCGGCGCGCCTCCTCCCGTCTTCTTGAGATCCGCATCAAGGTTCAGGATCGAGTCCTGCACGCGGGAGAGAAGATCGGTGCTGTTCCGCTCGATGTAGTAGCTGTCGTTGGCAACGGCCATGTCGGCACGGATCTCCTGATGCCGGCCCGCATATCCCTTGAGGAAGTCCGACGACAGGAACCTGCGGGTTCCCTGCGGCAGACGACTGACGGCGTCCTCATCGAGCTCCTCAGACACACCGAGTTCCGAAAGGCCCGCAGCCGTGTCGGGCGCGGCCGTGAATCGCCAGATTCGGTCGATGTTGGCGCGGGTCGACCCGCCGTTGTCGGCAAGAAGCGGATGCCCGTCGAGCTCGGCGCCCTCGGGGGCGTTCTTCCAGTCGAAGAGCCTGCGCGGCAGAAGGTCGTACCAGTATTCGCTCGTGGGATTGAGAAGATAGAACCAGACGTCGCGCCCCGAGGCCGCATAGGCCTTGATGATTGGCAGCATGACGGGCGGCACGACGAAAGGCACGAACACGTGCAGCGCATCGGGAAGCGTCACGGTGAAGTCGTTCTCGAGCTTCACGCGCTTCGAGCCGCCGCTCGCGGCGAGGCGGCGGAGCATGTCGGGGAAGCCCTCGAGGAAGCGGCGTCCGCGCCAGGACGGGCGGCTCGCGAGCTCGCGCCAGAGGTCGCGCTGCCATGCAAAGTCGGGATGGCGCTCAAGCACCTTCTGCTCTGTCGTGCGTGCGTCCGTGTCGTTGAGCATCTCGGAATGCATGCCCAGCCAGTCGAGGACCCAGTCGAGACGATAGGTCGAATAGACGACGAACACCTCGGCGATGCGCCTCGCCAGATGCCAGACGTCCTCGTCGCTCCTGCCCTCGAGATAGTGGCGCAGGCGCTCGCGACCCGGGCCCTCGCGGAAGCTTCCAGACCCCGTGCGGCGCAGCAGGTCCCAGATCATCCAGTCGGCCTCGTTGCCGACGATGTTGGCCATGGGCTCCTTGGAGAAGAAGCCCATCCAGGAGGAGAGCTTCATGAAGTCGATGCCCGCGCAGATGCCGTCGCGGTCGGCGACGGCGCGGCGGAGGTCCTCCTCAACCGCGTTGTTGGGCGTGATGACGGGCACTTTCTCGAAGGCGCGCTCGAAAAGACTGGCGCCGCCCGACCCGCCTGTAGAGACCCCGAGCGCCTCGATGTTGTTCATGAGGCAGACGCGCAGGACCTCGTAGCTGTTGCTGTAGACGGTGTGGATCATGTCTGGAGGATCGCTTGAAACAGGAATGGGTTCATTCTAGCGGGTGTTGACAAAAGACCCGCCCCTCATGCCACGATACGCGCCCGTGCGTCATTATGTGACGCACACGGACGTGCTTCGCGGATGTGACGAGGCCGCCGGCGCATGAAAGCGACAGGCGGCCCGGGGAAAATGCAAACGAAAGGCCGCGCCTTCCGTTCCTTCCGTTTTCAGTTACTTGCGAACGGCGTACTTGTCGGCGAGCTTTTCGAAGTAGGCGGGCACGGCGGGATCGGCCCAGTCAACGAAGCCGCGCACGAAGCCCACGAGGTGGCCGTGGCCGTCGAGGACGAAGAAGCCGGGCAGCACGTCGGCGGGAAGCGTCGCGGGAATGACGAGGTCGGGATCATGCCAGGAGGTGAAGGTCTCGGGGAGCTTCGTCTTCTTCACGAACTTCGTCACGCGCTTTGGGTTCTTGTCGAGCGAGATGGAAACGAAGCGGATGCGGCTCTCGGGCTTGTTGTACTTCGCCTGGAATTCGGCCATGAGCGGCGCGCTGCGCTGGCAGGTGGCGCTCCAGGAACCCCAGACGTCGACGATCACGAGCTTGTCCTTGAACTGCGAAAGCGACTGCGGATTGCCTGCGAGGTCCTTGTAGCCGTCGAGCGGGAAGCCGCGGGCGGTGCGGAACTCGATGAAGTCGCGGGCGACAAGGGGCTTTTCGGCGATGGGCTGGCCGTTCTTCTCGAACTTCTGGTTGAAGGCGGGAAGCGCGGCCGAGGCGCACTGGGCGCCGATCACGAAGGCGAGCGCGATCAGGGCTTTCTTGAACATGTCGGTGAATCTCCTCTCTGAATGCTGTCTGTCGATTCTGTCTTTTGAATTCCGGGGCCGGGCGAGGCGCCTCAGGCCCTGCCGGCCTTGGCGCCCTTCCTGCGCATGCGCGCGGCGAGGAAGAGGCCGCAGGCGCCGAGCGCCACCCAGGGCGCGGCCCAGAGGGCGGCGGTGCCCGCGTTCATGTCGGGCTCGTAGCGAATCTGCTCGCCGTAGCGGGCGACCATGAAGTCGAAGATCTGCTCGCGGGTTTCGCCCGCACGCAGCTTTTCGTAGATGACGCCCTTGAGCTCGTTGGCGATGGCGCTCTCGCTGTCGTAGAGCGTGAGGTTGGGCGAGACGGGGCAGCGGAGCACCTTGGAGATGCTCACGGCCTCCTTCTGAAGCTCGGCCCCCGCAAGCGGCTTCTTCTCGGCGGCGAGGAGCGGCGCGGCGAGTATCATGCCCGTCTCGAGCGCCGCCGTTCTCACGAGGGTCCTGCGTGTCATGAAGATCATTTGGAAGGAGCCTCCAGCTCCTGCGCCGCCGTCTCGGTTTCGCGACGGCGCGTGAAGAGAATGATGAGCGCGGCCAGGATCATGACGGCGCCGCCGCCCCAGATCCAGCCGGCGAGCGGCTTGATGGAGAGTCTGACGAGCCACTCGGTGTCGGTGAGCTTGTTGCCCATCGAGACATAGTAGTCGCGCAGGAAGCCGTGGTCGATGCCGGCTGCGGACATCTGCATGCCGTTGGCGACGAAGGTCTGGCGCTCGGGCCTGAGCGTCGTGATGAGGGACTCGTCGTCAAGCCTGAGCACCTCGATCACGCCCTGCTGTCCGAAGTAGGAGTGGTTGTTGACGAAGCGCGTCTCCGTATAGACGAAGACCACGTCGTCGACGGGCTTGCCGAGACCGGGTCCCATGCGCACGAGCGCCTCGCTCTCGTACTGCTCGACGCCGACCGCACCCGCGATGGAAACGGCGATGCCCACGTGCGCGAGCAGCGCGGCAAGGCTCATGCGGCGGGCCTGGAAAGGCAGGCAGTGCGAGACGGCCGTGACGACGAGCCAGACGGCGGCCGTGACCGCAAAGCCCGTCATGACGGGCGAGCGCGGGTCGGTGAGGAGCGCGACGGCGGCGCCTGCGGCGACGGAAGCCGCTGCGCAGACGGCCCAGCGGACCGGATTCCTGAGGCCGAGCTGAGCGGCGCCTGCGAGCGCCGCGGCGATGAGCGTCATCGGCGCGAAGAAGTTGTTGAAGTACGGCGCGCCGACCGTCAGCGTGCGGCCCGCGAAGACCTCGTATCCGAGCGGATAGAGCGTGCCGAAGAGCACCGCGAAGGCGGCGGCCATCAGCAGGAACACGGCGCCCGTCATCAGGGCGTCCGAGCCGTTCATCGGCGCCTCCTCGGTCCTGCAGACGGGCTCGATGCGCGCGCAGTAGAGGAAGGCGGCGGGCACGAGCAGAACAATGGCGAGCACCTGAAGCGCGATGCCGCGGCCGGGATCCGTCGCGAACGCGTGCACGGACTGCATGGCGCCCGAGCGCACGAGGAAGGTTCCGAGCAGGCAGAGCGCGAAGCCCACGAGCGTGAGGAAGACGGTGAGGCGCCTGAGCTGCCCTCGCCTTCTCGTCTGGATGAGCGCGTGCATGAGCGCGGTGGTCGTCAGCCACGGAATGAAGGACGCGTTCTCAACGGGGTCCCAGAACCACCAACCGCCCCAGCCGAGCTCGTTGTAGGCCCACCAGGATCCGAGCATGTTGCCCGCCGTCAGGAAGCCCCAGGTGACGATCGAAAGACGCGTCGTGAAGTCGACGGCCGTCTTCGACCAGCGGCCCGAAAGCAGCAGCGCGCACATGGCCGCGAACATCAGCGCCAGTCCCGCATAGCCCATGAAGAGGACGGGCGGATGCAGGATCATGCCGATGTCCTGCAGGATGGGATTGAGGTCACGCCCGTCGGGCGGCACCATCGGCAGATTGCGCAGGAACGGATTCGACGTGAAGAGCAGGAACGCGCAGAAGCCCGCGAGCACCGCAAGCATCAGCCCCTGAAGCCGCGCCGTGAAGAGCCTGTCGGCGCACCGGACGAAGCCCGCTACGGCCGTGCCGACCGCCATGAGCCAGATCCAGAGGAGCATCGAGCCTTCGTGCGAGCCCCAGAGGGCCGCGACCTTGTAGGCGGGCGCGAGCTTGGTGTTCGAGTGGTTCGCGACGTAGGCGACGGAGAAGTCGTCGGTCAGGAAGGCCCAGACGAGCGCGGCCGTCGAAAGCGTGAGCATGAGTGCCGTCAGGAGAGACGCAGGGCGGCTGAAGCCCACATAGAAGTCGTCGCCCCTTCGAATGCCGTAGAAGACCACGGCGGGTGCAAGGAGCGCCGTCATGGCGGCGATGATGAGCAGGAAGTGGCCGAGTTCGGGGATCACTTTGGATGTCCTGATGGTTGGTCCGGTCGGATGTATGCAGACTGGAATTTAACGCGCAAACCTGCGCTGAGGCTTAAGACGGCTTTCGGTCCGAGGGCCTGTGACACGCCGGTCGTGCCTGCCGCACAAACTGCAGCGGCACGACCGGCGATTTCTGTTCGTGACCCGGACGACCTTCTGAGGAGCTCACAGCCTGCGGGCGGCGAGCGTCCTTGCGCAGATCGCGAAGAGCACCGCAATCCATGCGGCGAGAATGCCCGAGAGAACCGCGGCGGACGGCACCTCGAAGGAGAGGACGCCGATCACGGACTGGTTGAGAAGCCTGAAGACGCTCGCGGGATTGGCGAGCATGAGGGCCGTCAGCGTTCCGCGGCCAAGCACGTCCGCGCCCGCAACCGTCACGACGAGAAGACCGAGGTCGTAGAGAAGCACGGCGACGAACCAGACGACGAGCAGAAGCGCGAGGGCCTGCGCCTTGTGACGAACCGAAAGGCTCACCCAGTAGGCGGCGAGCATGAAGAGGAGTCCGAGCGCCCACCCGCTCAGAACGAGCACGCAGAGAGACGAAAGCAGCTCGCCCATGCCGTAGGGCACCGGCAGGAAGGCCTGAATGAGCGGCAGGACCGCAAAGCCCAGCACGAGAACGAGAAGGAGCGCCGCACCCTGCCCGAGCGCCTTGCCTGCGAGCCACTGAAGGCGCGAGAGCGGATAGGTGAGCATCAGAAGAAGCGTGCCCGACTCCGCCTCGCCCACGAAGGCGTCGTAGGAGAGGAGCAGCGCGAGAAGCGGCAGCAGGAAGACCGTGAGGCTCAGGAGCGAGTTCATCACGGAAGGCAGCGGCTGGTACTGAAGCGTGCCGCCGATGGCGGCCGTGCCGAAGAAGACGGCCAGACCCAGAATCGCGAAGAGCGCGCTTCCGAAGACGAGCCAGCGGCTTCTCAAGCAGTCGCGGAACTCCTTGCCCGCCACGATGGAGACGGTGGCGAGGGCGCCGATGCGGGAGCCGGTGCCGATGGCGGATGAAGTGCTAGAAGTCATTACAGTTCCTCCACGGGCACGTCCAGAACGAAGTGCGCGAAGATCATGCCCAGATCCGCCTTGCGAAGCTGGAAGTCGTAGACGCCGTGCGCCTCGGTGAGGCGCTTGACGACGCGGGCGACGTCGCCCTCGGGAACGGCGAGACGCGTGCCGCGCACGTAGGGCGCGAGCTCGGGGTCGGCAAGCGCGTCGCCGCTGCCGACGTTCGTGATGAGCGCGGGCAGCGCGGCCTTGGCGCGCAGGTCCTCAAGCGTGCCGCTGCCGCGGCACTCGCCTGTGGCCAGAAGCAGCACCTGGTCGAGATAGGGTTCGACGAGCGCAAGCTCGTGCGTGCAGACGACGACGGCGCAGCCCGCGTCGCGAAGCGCGGAGAGCTCGCGGTACATGAGGGACGAGGCGGCGGGGTCGAGGCCCACGGTCGGCTCGTCGAGCATCAGAAGGCGCGGGCGGGGGAGAAGCGCCTGTGCAAGGCCGAGGCGCTGGCGCTGGCCCTTCGAGCACTGGCCGAGGCGCTGGCGCAGCACGACACCGAGCCCGAGCTCCTCGACGAGCTCGTCGATGCGCGGGCGCGCGACGCCCTTGAGGCCCGCGAAGTAGCGGAGATGCTCCTCGACGGTCATGGCGTCGTAGAAGCTCACGTTCTCGGGCAGGTAGCCCACGTCAAGGGGCGAGGCGCCCGGCGCACCGCCGAGCACCTCGAGCCTGCCCGAAGCGGGCTTGAGAAGGCCGAGGATCAGCTTGATGAGGGTCGACTTGCCTGCGCCGTTGTGACCGATGAGGCCGAGTAGCCTTCCCGGAGCGAGCTCGAAGCCGATCCTGTTGAGGACGGTCCTGTCGCCGCGGCGGAAGACGAGGTCGTCGCATGTGATGGCGTTCATTTGGCAGGCTCCTTGTTCTTCGCGTTGTCTGTCTTGATTTCGTGCACGTCGGGGCCGACGGGCGGGCGCACGAGCGGGTGGGAGTCGGTGACGCCCTTGCCGCGGTCGATTTCAAACTGGCTGGCGAGCCACCTGAGGAGCGCCGTCACGGGGCTGTCCATCAGGAAGCGGGCCTCGGGATAGATCCAGAAGATGCGGTCGAGGCTGTCGTTGGGCTGATAGGCGCGGTCGGAGATGCCGTCATGGTCGACGTCCCAACCGAGGTTCGTGCTCCAGTAGTTGCCGCGACCCTCGAAGCTCCACTCGAGCGGAGTCTCGCCCACGTAGCGGACCTGGATCTGATTGTCGACGAAGGCGTTGTCCCAGAGGACGTTGCCCTCGCCGCCCAGGGCGACGCCGATGCCGATGTCGCTTTCGGCGATCCAGTTGCGGGTCACGCGGCTCTTGCCGGGACCGTAGATGAAGATGCCCTTCCCTTCATTGTCGAGCGCCGCGCGTCCCTTGGAATTGTGCACGCCCTCGACGGTGTTCTCCTCGACGAGGCAGCCGTCGGCCACGTTGAGGAGGATGCCGAACTCGATGTTGCGCGAGCTGTAGCTCTTCGTGAGCGTCACGCGGTCGCTGCTCATGAGGGCGTAGCCGCCTCGCACGCCCACGGCGCGGTTGCCCGTGGCGGTGCAGTCGCGCGTGTACATGTAGTGGATGCCGTACTGGGCGCCCGTGAAGTAGTTGAAGTCGGACTTCGCGGCGTCGACGTTTTCGAGGTAGTAGCCGTCGCGCACGTTGCGAAGCGAATTGTGGTTGAGGCGCGCGTTCTTCACGTAGGAAAGGAAGATGCCGTCGCCGCGGTCGAGTACGTGGCGGGCGGCGTCGCCCTCAATCGTGCACCCCTCGACCACGAGGGCGTTCATGCGGTCGGCCCTGACGCCGAAGCCCGGGCCTTGAAGCGTGAGGTTGACGAGCTCGGTGCCGTCGGCGCCGTCGCCCACCATCACGCCCGCGTCGCGCGCATAGAGGTCGCCCCCGTAGTTGCGCACGGTGAGGTTCTCGATCCTGACCTTCGGGACGCGGACGATGAAGCCCGAGCCCCGACCGCCCGCGTCGATGACGGCGCCCTGCTCGCCCCGCACGGTGACGCGCGAGAAGATTTCGAGCGGAGCCTCGAGTTCGTAGACGCCCTTCTTGATCACGATCTCGTCGCCGTCCTCGGCCTCGATGACGGCGTCGTCAAGCTCGGCGAAGTCGGAGACCTCGAAGGTGCGCGCCTGCGCCCCGAGGGCGAGGCCCGAGAGGGCCGTGCAAAGGAGAAGCCGCGCAAATGCGTTCATGCCGGGCTTCCTCAGTCAAGGCGCTTGAGGGTGATTTCCTCGTACTTGTAGACCTGGCCGCCCCACTTTGCGATGAAGGCGTCGGCCCTGGACTTTTCGGTGAAGGCGACGGGTTCGTCACCCATCACGCCCTCGCGGCCGTGGCCGTAGACGTACATGGCGGAAGCCGCGGGCACGAGCGCGTCGGCGGCGGGCGTCTCCCAGGAGGTCTTGCCGAGGTCGTGGATGAAGAAGGCGAGAAGCCTGCGCTGGTTCTCGGGCTGGAGCGCGTAGGTGAAGGCGTCGCGACCGCTGCAGAACATGAGCGGTGTGTCTTCTGCGCCCTTGATGATGATCTGGGCCTTGGGGCCCTCGTAATGTGCAAGGCCCATGCCGCAGAGCTGGCATCGGTCGTGCTTGGTGAAGGGGACGGGCGAGTAGGTCTTCTTCGAGGTCTCGTCGCCGCATCCTGCAAGCAGGACGGCCGCGAGAGCCGCAGCGCAGGCGGCCGCGGCGGTCTTCAACATCTTCTTCTGCATCGTCATTGCACGCTCCTCATGTGGTTGGCGGAAAACTTCGGGGGAAAATCCAATCGTACGACGTTCTCGAACGATGCGTTCGAAAATGCGGACGGGTCTCCTGATAAAAAAACGGCCCGTTGACGGGCTCGGGGGAATTCTCGTTTTTTTTCTCAGCCATCTGCCCCGCCGTTGCCGGCGGGGCGGATGGTTGATTGGTCGCGTGCTTTCACACGCTTCGGTTCAGATGACCGCGAGGGACATTAGAGACCGAAGATCTGACCGGCGTACAGGATGAAGTGACGCAGGCAGAGCATGCCGACGATGCTGCAGAGACCGGCGAGGTAGAAGCTCGCGGTGCTCTTGACGAAGTTCAGCAGCACAGGCAGCACGAAGCCGACGCCGACGACACCGACCCAGAACACGGTGGACCAGGTACCCGAGACAAAGGCCTCGACGGCAGCCTGAGCAGCGGCGTTGCCGGAGATCAGGGAGACCGCGATCATGAAGATGCAGAGCGCTTCGGCGGCCATGATCGGCCATTCGGCGCCGTGCAGGAGCTTCATGTCGGCACTGTGTTCTTCTTCGCCGAAGCAGCCGACGGCGACGAGCTTGGCAGCAGCGGCACCGGCGGACAGACCCGAGGCGATGAATAGCGCCGGGAGCACAGCCGTGTTGATGAGCGGGAAGCGGATCAGGGCGGAGATCAGGAAGCCGGTGTACGCGCAGATCGTGATTGCGAGAATCAGGACGATCCACTGAAGCGCACCGCGGATGCCGTCAAAGGCGCCGATGATGCCGTCGAGCCAGGCCAGCGCGCCGCAGCCCTTCACTTCCTTGCGGAAAGCGACGAGCATGAGCACGAAGACGAGCGGGATATAGAACAGAAGCGCTATAACACCGAGGCTCATCACGGAGGTCAGGTTGTAGTAGATGAGAATGCGCCAGAATACCAGCGGATTCGTCAAGTCGGCCACGAGGCAGATCATGCCGAGCACGATGGTGACAAAGCCGACGAGCGTCGCGGCCTTGAGAACCGGCGTGTTCTCCGCAACCTGGTTGCGGTAGCGGTTAAGCATGAGCGCCACAGCCACGGCGCCGCCCGAGATGCCTGCGAGGAACAGGTACACGGCGATCGGCCACGGCCAGGCGATCCCTTGGCTCAGACCAAGTGTAAAGTTCATGGCGATGTCCATCTTTACACTCCTTGCTTAACAATGGGGATGTAACGCAGGCTGGGCTCCGTGCCGAGTTCCGGGCGGATGCGCACGGAATCCTTGACGGCGAGCAGCTTGTTGATGTACGAGTTCGGATCGTTGAGGTCACCGAACACGAGGGCGTCGTACTTGCAGGCTTCCACGCATGCAGGCTGCTGACCCTTTTCGAGTCGCGTGTGCAGGCAGAAGTCGCAGTTGTCGGCGACCTTCGTCTCCTCATTGATGAAACGCGCGTTGTACGGGCAGGCGACGATGCAGTACTTGCAGCCGACGCACTTGTCGGCGTACATCGTCACGATGCCGGTCTTCGGGTCGCGATGGGCGGCGCCCGTCGGGCAGACCGTGACGCACGGGGCGTCAGAGCACTGCTGGCAGGACACACGCACGTAGCGGCGGTCGGCGGCATAGCCGCGCTTGCCTTCGATTTTGTCGTCCTGCAACTCGAGCAACAGACGAGTCACTCCCTTGGGAAGCTTGTTCGTTTCGTTGCAGGCGATTCTGCAGTCGCGGCAGCCAACGCACTTGTTCTGGTCGAAGACCATACCATAGTGAGGCGTACCGGGCTGACGGACCTGGCTGGAGCCGCATCCGCCGAGGGACACGAGGACCAGGGAGCCAGCACCGGCGCCAGCGAGAAATTTTCTCCTGTCGATCTTTTCGCTCACGATGTTCTCCAATGACAGACCTCCCGGGGTTAGGAGAATCTGTCGGTTAAATTGCTTACCGAGTCATCCTGGCTTCGGCTTTGGCAATCGCAGTCTTGAGCGCGCGCTCCTTGTCGGGAGCCGCTCCCGCATCCAGAAGCATCCGCCAATGGCCAACCGCTTCGGCGTATCTGCCGTTGAGGAAGGCGTCCTGACCGAGGAGCATTCTGGTGCGGACCTCAAGGGGGTTCATGTCGAACACCCGCCCGACGGCGGCCTGCGTCTCGGGGGCGAACTGCCTGCCGTCGCGATAGTACTGGGCGAAGACCTTGATGCCCAGCAGCTCGGGAGTTTCTCCCGCGATGCTGATGCTGCGGTCAATCGCCGAGACTGCATCCTCGTACCGGCCCACTTCGAGCGAGACCAGTGCGAGCTGCTGCTGAGCGTATGCGCTGTCGGGGGTCATCTGGACCAAACGGCGCGCATCCGTCAGCTTCGCGGCGAGCAGATAGTCGACGTCGTGGTCGACCTCTGCCTTGTCCCAGTCGCTCCAGCGTCCAAGCGTTGCATAGACGCCGAGGCTTGAGACGAGCAGCACGCCTGCGAAACCAGCGAGGAACACGCTCTTGCCTGCGGCGGCCGAACCACGGGTCCGCATCCGGTAGCCTGCAAGAACCGCACCTGCGAGGAGGGCGGCGCCTGCGAAGAGGACTGCGAGCATGTTCATCACACGTTCTCCATGCGATTGCGAAGAATCATCCTCACTTGTGGGGATTCATCTTCTCCATCATTTCCTTGGACATGCCGCCGGACATGCCGGGCATGCCGAAGCTCTGCTGATGAGCACCAACCTTTTCGACCTTGACGAGCTGGAGGTCGAAGACGAGGGCGGATTCGGGAGGAATCTGACCTGCGCCGTCATGACCGTAGGCAAGCTCGGCCGGCACCGTGAAGCGGTAGCGGGAGCCCGGGGTCATGAGGGCGACGCCTTCGGCGAGGCCCGGAATCACGGACATCATCACAAAGCGGGCCGGTTCCTTCGTCTGCCAGGTGTTTTCAAACTCCTTGCCGTCGATGAAGGATCCGACGTAATTGACGGTAACCACATCCTCCACGCGGGGCTTGTCGCCCTTGCCTTCGGTCAGGACTTCGTACTGCAGGCCGGACTTGGTCGTGACAACGCCCTTCTTCTTGGCGTTTTCAGCGAGGTAAGCCTTGGACTTCTCGGAATTGGCCTTGGCGACCTTTTCCAGGTGAGCCTCTTCGAGCTTGTTGAGCTGTTCGGCGCGCACGTTGAGGATCTTCAGCATGTCGTCGTCGGAAAGCTCGGTCTTGCCCTTGAGAGCGTCGTTGAAGCCCTGGACGACCGCAGCCATGTCGACTTCGGCGCCCAGTTCGGTCTGGCGATAGACCTGCCCGGCAATGACGTTGCCGAGCGTAGCACCCATACTGTAAGACTCCTTCTGGATCTGCGTCTGCGGAGCCTGTGCAAATGCCACGGAGCTCACGGTCAGCGCAAGCGAGGCAGAGAGAATGACTTTTTTCAGGGTAAACATAATTTTCTCAATTGAATGTCTGTGTGAATTACCGTCCCGCCCTGAGGCGAGGCACGCATCCTACGGAAGCTCGATCGGCCGGTTTGAACGACGCCAGCCGACGATGCCTTCGGGCATCTGACGAACATCCGTATAACCAAGCTTCATGACTTCGCGCGCTGCCATCTCGCTGCTCGTGCAGAGCGGGTTGACGCAGTAGAACACGAGCGTGGTGCTCTTGTCCTCGGGGAGCAGCTTCTTCCAATCCTTCACGTTGAAGAAGATCGCGCCGGGGATGTAACCCTGGGCCCAGATCTCCAGCTCGTTGGCATCGTAGAACTGCACGCCTTCCTCGAAAAGCATTTCGGCTTCCCGAAGCGAAATCTGATTGAGAACTTCGTCATAGACGGGGGCCGGCTCGATCGGACCGTCGGCACCGGCCATGGCGACCGATGCGCTGATGGCCATGATCAAACCCATGACCGACCGTTTCAGATGCGCTTTCATAATTCCTTCTTGGTCTTTCCCCCGGACCTCATGAGAGGCCCGGGGATTTAAGGCTGGAAGCAAACGTGACTTCCAAACTTACTTGGCGGCAGCCTGGTCGATGATCGACTGGGCCTTGTCAAGGTAAGCCTGAGCGGTTTCAGCACGCTGCTTCAGGTACTTCGGAGCGTGGACACCCCAGGAGCCGTCCTTCTCGATTTCCTTCGTGATGTCCTTCGACTTGTCGAGGAGCATCAGGACTTCGGTCTTGGCGGAGGCGTCGAGCTTCGTGACTTCAAGAAGCTTCACGATGCGTTCCTGAGCGCCGACGGCAGCCTTGTAGCCGTCCTTGACCGGGGTCTGCCATTCCATGACGTCGTCATAGGCCTGCTTCTGATCGGAGTACTGGAGACCCTTTTCAAGTTCAGACATGAAGACGGAGTGGCAACCCTTGTTTTCCGTAACGGCAACTTCAGCGTTGGCCGTACGGGCGCAGGACCACATAAGGTCGAGGTAGCCATGGCCTTCCTCGTCCTTGGCAATGCGCCAGCCCTTGGAGTTGGAGGCGCGGGACTGACCTTCGGCCGGGTTCATCATCTTGGCGGTCGGGTCGACCTTGATGTTGAACACGTGCGAACGGCGGACGGCGTCGAAGCCGGCCATGTCCGGACGCTGGATGGCCGTGAAGTTTTCACAGGACATCGTGAACGGCATATGGCAGTCGATGCAGTCCATCTTCTTGTGGGTGTCGGTCTGGGCGACGACATCAGCCTGTTCCTTATGGCAGTCCTGGCAGGTCTGCTTGATGGCCGGCTTGGTGTAGTAGTCCTTCCAGTCGTTGCTGGTGACTTCATGCGGGTCGTGGCAGGTAACGCAACGCATGCCCTT
>OGIY01000366.1_pt1 | contig 27116 bp, 19 predicted proteins | sample 1571931 | NCBI WGS metagenome assembly OGIY01 (sample SAMEA2582110, study PRJEB24529) | metagenome | biome: Human gut stool | place: China | collected 2011
CGTCTGAAGATGGAGCCGGAGCTGCTGGAGGAGGTGTTCCAGGAGGCCCTGACCCACCTGGACCGGAAGGCCAAGGAGCACACCATTACCGTGGAGCTGCCTGACGACATGCTCATGGCCAAAATGGACGCCCGCCTGATCGTGCAGGTGGTCATCAACATCGTCAACAACGCCATCAAATACACGCAGAAGGGCTCCCGGATCAATATTTCTGCGTATGCAAAAAACAGTAATATCGTGGTAGATGTATCCGATGATGGCCCCGGTATCCCGGATCAGAATAAAGCGCAGGTCTTTGAAATGTTCTTTACCGGGCAGAATCAGATTGCAGACAGCCACCGCAGTCTGGGGCTGGGACTTGCGCTCTGCCGAACGATCCTTGCAGCTCATAAAGGTACCCTGACTCTCCGGGATAACGAACCGCACGGCTGCATATTCTCTTTTGAACTTCCCAAAAGCGAGGTAAGTATTCATGAATAAACCAACGATTCTGGTTGTTGAGGACGATTCATCGGTACGGAGTCTGATCACAACTACCCTGAAAGCACACGGATATAAATTCCTGACAGCGGCCAACGGAGAGATGGCTGTGATGATGGCGTCCAGCCATAACCCGGATATTATGCTGCTGGATCTCGGACTGCCGGATATTGATGGCGTTGAGGTGATCCGCCGCATCCGGGAGTGGTCGAATCTACCCATCATCGTTTTGAGTGCCCGCAGTGAGGATTCCGATAAGATCGAAGCACTGGATCAGGGCGCAGACGATTATCTGACGAAGCCTTTCTCAGTGGATGAGCTTCTTGCTCGCCTGCGTGTGACGCAAAGGCGGCTGAATTTGCAGGCATCCGGTGAGGTCAGCAGCTCATTTTTTGTAAATGGCCCGCTGAGAATTGATTTTGCTGCCGGCTGTGTCTGGCTGAACGATGAAGAACTACATCTGACCCCAATCGAATATAAGCTGCTTTGTGTTCTTGCGCACAATGTAGGAAAGGTTCTGACCCATACGGCGATTACGCAAAAAGTCTGGGGAAGCTCGCAAGAAAACGACATTGCATCCCTGCGTGTCTACATGGCATCTTTGCGCAAAAAGCTGGAATCAGGCGCACATTCTCTGCATCTGGTTCAGACCCATGTGGGGGTCGGCTACCGGATGCTGCGTGTTGAAGCGGATGATTCGCCAGAAGAATAGTCCGCAGGCAGATTCAGATAAAACAAAAACAGGGTGCGCCCCTGAATTGAAATGAACCCCAAAAGTTAGACAAAAATCGAATTAAGCGGTTCCAACGGTCTGAATCCTGTACTGCACAGGGCTCAGGCCGTTTAGTTTTAATTTGATTCGGCGATTGTTGTAATAGTCGATGTACTCGACAAGGGCTTTTTCCAGATAGTCAATAGAATCAAATTTTTCTAAATAGAACAGTTCCGTCTTGAGCAGCCTGGGCAATCTGTTCGGCCTGCCTTATGTGGTCATGCGTAAACCGGCCCCCATTGATACGACGACTCTGAACTATAATTGGCAGATCTGGGAGACCAATGCGTTCAGCATTTATACCAAGGAAACGGACGAAGTTGGCGAGCAGAGCGCACAGGAAGCCGTTGCTGCCGTGCTGCGGTATCTCAGCCGGGTCGGTTTACTGCGATACCACTGCCACAGCGGGTATCTGTCCACCGTCGTGCAGGAAAACGAGATGGCAAATGTACTCACCCCGGAGGGCGGGATCTTCCGTCGCTTCGTGGAGCCGGGACAGGAAGTGGAGTATGGTCAGAAAATGGGCGTGATCCTTGATCCGTTTACTGCGGAGGTGGAAGCAGAGATCACCTGTCCGACCAGCGGTGTTGTTTTCTTCGCTTTGAAAAAACCGCTGACAACAGAACATGAGGTCGCATTTAAGGTGATCCGGCGGCTGCATGGGGGATGTTTGTAAACAAGATCCTGGTATTTCGTAGAGAGCGAGTATAAAAATCAGATACAAGACCCAACTAAGGAAGGTACAGTCCGTGATGTCGAGCTGTACAGCAATTTCAAAACCATTGCCGAAAGTATTCCCGAAACGCCGGTCTTGCTGTATAATGATTCCGGACGGTCCGGCCAGGCAGGGCTTTGTAAAAACCATGACCGAAGCTGGTCTGCTGTAAATCATATCACACAAGGAGGTCTGTTTCATGAATCCGACGCTGCGAAAGGATGCCGATGCCATCATCGCATCCAGCCTGAACGCTGTCCTGCCGGACGAAGCTGTCCGCCGCGCATTGAAAGCCTTTGCGCCCAAGGGCGGCAGGGTGCTGCTGGTCGCAGCGGGCAAGGCCGCATGGCAGATGGCACACGCGGCGGTGGAAGCGCTGGGCCGTGTGGACGGCGGCGTGGTCGTGACCAAATACAAGCACGTCAGGGGCGAAATTCTGGGAGTAAATTGTTATGAAGCAGGCCATCCGGTGCCGGACGAGAACAGCTTTGCGGCCACCGAGAAGGCATTGGAGCTGGTGCAGGGGCTGACAGCGGAGGATACCGTGCTGTTTCTGCTCTCCGGCGGAGGAAGTGCATTGTTTGAAAAACCGCTGCTCCCCGGCATAGAATTGCAGGACATCACCGGCCAGCTCCTTGCCAGTGGCGCTGACATCGTGGAGATGAACACCATCCGCAAACGGCTTTCGGGCGTCAAGGGCGGGCGGTTCGCGCAGGCGTGCGCCCCGGCTCAGGTATTCAGCATCGTGCTGAGCGATATTCTGGGCGACCCGCTGGATATGATAGCCAGCGGCCCGGCGGTGCCGGACACCTCTACTTGCGCACAGGCGCTTGCCATTGCGGAGAAGTATCACCTGAAGCTCTCGGAACAGGCAAAAGTTCTTCTGGCGCAGGAAACGCCCAAGATGCTGGACAATGTGACGACCCGGATCACCGGCAGTGTGCGGGAGCTTTGCACCGCCGCCGCTGCCGCCTGCCGGGAGCTTGGCTATGAGCCCGTCCTGCTGACCGACCAGCTCTGCTGTGAAGCCCAGGAGGCGGGCAGCTTCCTTGGCTCCATCGTCCGGACCCACGCGGAGCAGGGAAAAAAGCTGGCCTACATCGCAGGCGGCGAGACGGTCGTCCACCTGACCGGCAAGGGCCTCGGCGGACGGAATCAGGAGCTTGCCCTTGCAGCGGCTCCGGCGCTGGCCGGGCAGGATGCAGCAGTGTTCTCGGTGGGCAGTGACGGCACCGACGGCCCCACGGATGCTGCCGGCGGCTATGTGGATGGTGACACCCTCTCCGCACTGACCGCCAAGGGCTGGAATGTGTTCGACACCCTGCAAAACAACGACGCCTACCATGCACTGAAAGCTGTGGACGGCCTTATCATGACCGGCGCTACTGGCACGAATGTCAATGATGTTGCCGTGGCGCTGGTGGGGGAGAAGTAAAAATGTGATTCTGGTATGAAAGAGGGGACGGCTTCCATGTACGTCGATTGGGAATACTACAAAATTTTCTATTATGTGGCGAAGTATCAGAACTTTACGAAAGCGGCGCGGGTGCTGGGCAACAACCAGCCCAACATCACCCACTCGATGAACCGGCTGGAAAGCCAGCTGAACTGTGTGCTCTTTACCCGCTCCAACCGGGGCGTCACCCTGACGCCGGAGGGCGAGATGCTCTACTCCCGCATCGCCTCGGCAGCGGTGCAGATACAGGACGCGGAGGAAGAACTGAGTGCTAGCGCTACCCTCGAGCACGGCTCCATCAGCATCAGTGCGACGGAGACGGCGCTGAACATCTATCTGGCCGAGAAGCTGCGGACGTTCCACACCGAGTATCCCGGCATCCGGCTGCGCATCTCGAACCACTCTACGCCCCAGGCGGTGCAGGCTGTGAAGAACGGAGAAGTGGATTTTGCCATCATCTCCACCCCGGCGGAAGTAGAACAGAGCCTGAAGACGGTGGAACTGAGACCGTTTTATGAAGTGCTGGTGGGTGGAAAGACCTTCACTGCACTGGCCAGCCAGCGCCTGACGCTGAAGGAACTGAGCTGCTATCCGCTCATCTCTCTCAGCGATGAGAGCATGACCCGGAGCTTCTACCGGCAGTTCTTCCTCGACCACGACGCCGTGCTCCGGCCCGACACCGAGGCCGCCACCACCGACCAGATGCTCACGCTGGTGAAAAGTGAGCTGGGCCTTGCCTTCGTACCGGAACCGATGACGAAAGAGCTTCTGGCCCGCGGCGAGCTTGTCGAGCTGCATCTGCAGGAGATCATTCCCTCCCGCTCTATCTGCCTCGTCTACGACCATCACCGCCCGCTGAACACGGCGGCCCGGAAGTTCCAGCAGATGTTGACAAAAGCGGAGCCGGGCCATCCGGCAGCGCCGAAGCAGGCGGAGGGAGTCTCTTTCGTATCCCAATAAAATGATTTGTCGTTGTCCCATGCCGGAAAGCTTCCCTTTTGATATGGGAATTTGTTGCAGCGCTTTCAGGCAGCAGTGCTATTATAAAAGAATTTGCAGGATGGGTAAGACGTATCTTGGATATGGCTGCAATATTCGTTCTGTATTGGAGAAACTGCCGCCCTTTTATTTTACAGGTCAGATGGACCCGCCATTGGTCGCCGCAACTTCGCCATACCAGAAGGCACTGTCTTTCGGGATGCGCCGCCCGGAAGCGTAATCGACGTACACCAGACCAAAACGCTCTCTGTATCCGCTGTGCCACTCGTAGTTGTCCAACAGGCTCCAATGGAAGTACCCTCGCACGTCGGCACCGGCCTGAATGCCCTCGGAAAGTTTTTCCAGATAGCGCGCCAGAAAATCAATTCGCTCCACGTCATGCACCTTGCCGTCCCGATAAATTTTGTCGGTGCAGGATAAGCCGTTCTCCGCGATGAACATGGGCAGTCCATACCGCTCCTGGATGTAACGGGGACCCCAGTTCAGGCTTTCCGGCTCTACCGGCCAGTTCATGGCTGTGTGAGCGTATCCCGCAGGGCGCTCCACATAACAGGGGCCATTCGTTCCCATCTGTACAGGCGCGGCATTGTAGATGTTCAGCCCGAGCATATCCGGTCTGCCCAGAGACAGGGCGTCGTTGATGTATTGCGGCACAGCACCGATGCAGGCGGAAAGATGCGGCCCACAGAGGTCCGGTCCGGGCCAGCGGCCAAGGCACAGAGGGTCGAGCGACATCGTGTGAGTGAAGGCCCAGTCCTCGTCTGGGCAGGCAAAGGTCAGAGCCCGGGCGGCGTCCACATCTGTTTTTGCCTCAGATACGGGGTAGCAGATGCGGCCTGTGGAGACGAAGCCCACTCTGTTTTCGGCGTCCGTATGGCGGAGCTCCTGCGCGGCAAGGCAGTGCGCATAGATGATATTCTGCCAGCAGGTGAACTGCCCTTCCAGCGGGAGTTTCAGCCCCGGCGCATGCTCACCTGTCCCATAGCCCATTTTCACGATACAGGCAGGCTCATTGAAGGTGAACCACTGGTGGACCCTGCCTTTGAAATGTTCTGCCATTTTTGCCGTGTAGACTGCAAACGCCCGGGCGGTGTCCTCATTCTGCCAGCCGCCCTTTTCTTCCAGCGCCTGCGGCAAATCCCAGTGATACAGCGTAATATACGGCTCGATGCCCGCTTCCAGCAAAGTATTCACAAGACCATCGTAATAGGCAAAGCCTTTTTCGTTCCAGTCCGTGCCGCCGGTGGGGGCGATGCGCGTCCACGCCACAGAGAAGCGATAGGCTTTCAGGTGCATCGACTTCAGCAGTTCGATGTCTTCCCGCCAGCGGTGATAGCTGTCGCAGGCGGTATCACCGGTCTCACCCCGATAGGTGCAGCCCGGTGTGTGGGAGAAAACATCCCAGATGCTCCGGCCTTTTCCATCCTCGACGGCACCGCCCTCGATTTGATAGGCTGCAGTCGCAGCGCCCCATACAAATTCTTTTGGAAATACTGCCATGTTCGTTCTCCTTTTATCTCGTCAGATACATGTGTACAGGAACTTGAGATCCTTACTGATTATAGTATACTCTTCTGTGTCTGCCGGTGCAAATAGCATTTTATTGGTGACCATTGTGGAAATACACACCAGGATACGCTATACTAAAACAGAGAACATGGAATTCATCTGGCGCAAAAAAGCCAAAGGGAAGGGAAACCAGAATGATAGACAAAATGCTCGTGCGCGGGGCAAAGGTACACAACCTGAAAAACATCGACGTGGACATCCCGCTGAACAAGATCGTGGGCATTGCGGGCGTGTCGGGGTCGGGTAAATCCTCGCTGGCGCTGGGGGTGCTGTACGCCGAAGGCTCCCGCCGGTATCTGGAGGCGCTGTCCACCTACACCCGCCGCCGGATGACCCAGGCTTCGAAAGCCTCGGTGGAAGAGGTGCTGTATGTCCCGGCGGCGCTGGCGCTGCACCAGCGGCCGGGCGTGCCGGGCATCCGCAGCACCTTCGGCACCGGCACGGAATTGCTGAACAGCCTGCGGCTCATGTACTCCCGCCTCGCAAGCCACCGCTGCCCGAACGGGCATTACATCCCGCCGACGCTGGCTGTTGCGGCGGGCAAGGAGCTGGTCTGCCCGGAGTGCGGTGCGCATTTCTATGCGCCGTCGGCGGAGGAGCTGGCTTTCAACTCTCAAGGGGCCTGCCAGAAGTGCAGCGGCACAGGCAGCGTCCGGACGGTGGACATCGCGTCGCTGGTGCCGGACGACTCGCTGACCATCGACGGCGGCGCAGTGGCCCCGTGGAACAGCCTGATGTGGTCGCTGATGACAGACGTCTGCCGGGAGATGGGCGTGAGGACGGATGTGCCGTTCCGCGACCTGACCGAACAGGAAAAGGACATCGTCTATCACGGTTCAGCAGAGAAAAAGCATATCTTCTACCACGCCAGGAACTCGAATCAGGCCGGCGAGCTGGACTTTACCTATTACAATGCCGTCTACACTGTAGAAAATGCTCTTGCAAAGGTCAAGGATGACAAGGGCATGAAGCGGGTGGAAAAGTTCCTGCGGGAAGATGTCTGCCCCGAGTGTCACGGCTCACGGCTCTCAGCGGCGGCGCGTGCGCCGAAGCTGCGGGGCATCTCGCTGGACGAAGCCTGCCAGATGACGCTGGAAGCCCTCGTGGAGTGGGTGAAGGGCGTGCCGGGCAGCCTGCCGGAAGAGATGCGCCCGATGGCGGAGAGCATCTGCGAGGCATTCGAAAGTACCGCCAAGCGGCTGATGGACTTAGGTCTGGGTTATCTGACGCTTGACCGCTCGGCCTCGACCCTTTCCACCGGTGAGCGCCAGCGGATGCAGCTGGCCCGGGCCGTCCGCAACCGCACCACCGGCGTGCTCTATGTGCTGGATGAGCCGTCCATCGGCCTGCATCCGTCGAACATCGTGGGCTTGACCGGTGTGATGCACGACCTCGTGGCCGATGGCAACTCGGTCATTCTGGTGGACCACGACACCCAAATCCTGAAAGAGGCCGACTGGGTGATCGAGATGGGGCCGGAAGCGGGAGCTAAGGGCGGACATGTCATTGCCGAAGGGACGATAGATGATCTGGAGGCAAAGCCGGAGTCCCAGATCGGGCCGTTCCTCTCCGGAAAAGCTGAGACGAAATTGCGCCGGTGTGCCAGGGAAGGAGAGATGTTCGCAGAGGGGGCTATCCATCTCTCCACCGGCAGCATCCACACGGTCAAGCCTTTGGAGCTGGACATTCCCAAGGGGCGGCTCACCGTGGTAACGGGCGTGTCCGGCTCCGGCAAAACGACGATGGTGCTGGAAAGCCTCGTACCGGCGCTGGAAGCAAAGATAAACGGCAGCGCCCTCCCGGCACATATCCGGGAGATTCGCGCCGAGGGCATCGCGCACGTCAAGCTCATCGACGCGACGCCCATCGGCATCAATGTGCGCTCTACCGTGGCGACCTACGCGGGCGTCCACGACGAGCTGCGGAAGCTCTATGCCAAATCTCCGGACGCCAGGCAAAAGGGCTTCAAGGCCAGCGATTTTTCCTACAACACGGGCAGTCTGCGCTGCCCCGGCTGCGACGGCACCGGTGAGGTGAGCCTGGACGTGCAGTTCCTGCCGGATGTGAACATCGTCTGCCCCGACTGCCGGGGTTCCCGCTACGCGCGGGCGGCTTACGGCGTGAAGCTGATGAACAAGGCGGAGCAGGCCGTCTCCCTGCCGGAACTGATGGATATGGACGTCAACTCCGCCCTTGAGTTCTGCGGCGGGATGAAGACAGTGAGCCAGCGCCTGCAGACATTGCAGCAGCTGGGTCTGGGCTACCTGACACTGGGCGAGGAAACGCCCAGCCTCTCCGGCGGCGAGGCCCAGCGCCTCAAGCTGGCCAGCGAGATCGGCCGCACCCAGACCGACTCGGTGTTCGTTTTCGATGAGCCCAGCATCGGCCTCCACCCGCTGGACGTGCAGGTGCTGCTGCGGGTGTTCCAAGCCCTGCTGGACAACGGCGCAACGGTCGTTGTCATCGAACACGACCTTGATGTCATCCGCAACGCGGACTATGTCATCGACATGGGGCCGGGCGGCGGCGAGAGCGGCGGCCGCGTCGTGGCAACAGGCACGCCGGAGGAGATCCGGGAAAATCCGGAGAGTATTACCGGAAGATATTTATAACAAAAAGGGGGCAGATGCTGCATGGCATCTGCCCCCTTCGTCAATATTCTTATTTGCTTTCCGGGACACCGCGCAGTTCGGCACGGAAGCGCTCGGGAACATCTTCTTCCCGGATATTTTTGACGACTCCCAGAAGCTTTGCGGTTTCGCCTACGGGATAGACCATGATGCACTTCTGATGCTTCGCTGACGATCAAAACAAAAAGTTAATTCTCGGAAGAAATATCCTGACCGAAATACTTCTCGCTCAGCTCCTTGAGGGTGCCGTCAGCGCGCAGCTCGTCGATGGCGCTGTTGAGGGCGTCGAGGAAGGAAGAGTCTTCGCTCTTGACGATAGGGATCGCAACGTGAGAAGCATCTTCGGTCTGGGCGACCAGCTTGAAGTCGGCGTCCGGATGGACGTTCAGGTAGTCGTAGAAGGAGACGTTGGCGTTCAGGGTGGCGTCGATGCGGCCAGCGGTCAGCAGCTGGATGGTCTCTTCCAGCGTGTCGATGCCCTGCACGGTCGCGCCGTAGCTTTCGGCCAGCTCCATGTAGGTGGAAGCGAGGCTGTTGGCCGTGGTCTTGCCGGCAAGGTCCTCGAAGCTCTTGATGTCGTCGTTATCCTTGCGGACGGCGAGGGCGGTGTGGATGTAGCCGTAGGGCGTGGTGAAGTCGTAGGTCTTGGCGCGCTCTTCGGTGACTTCGACGCCGTTGCAGACGAGGTCGTAGCGGCCAGCATCCAGACCGGCAAACAGGCTGTCCCAGTCGCTCTCGACGTACTCGGGCTCGACGCCCAGCTTCTCGGCAATGGCGCGGGAGACTTCGACGTCGTAGCCCACGAGGGTGTCGCTCTCATCGTGGAAGCTCCAGGGCTGCCATGCGCCTTCCAGCGCGATGACCAGCTTGCCGTTGGACTGGATGGTCTCCAGCTTGTTGGCGGCAGCAGCAGAAGCAGAAGCTGCGGTGCTGGAAGCAGTGGAGGCGGAAGTGTTGGAAGAGCAGCCAGCCAGCGAGAGAACACCGGCAGCGGCCATGACGCTCATGAGAGAAATAAAGGTTCTGCGTTTCATAGGTGATGATCCTTTCTTATTCAGTATGGGAAATTTTCTGGAGGAACTCACGGGTCCTTGCCTCTTTGGGATGGGCGAAGAACTCCTGCGAGGGGGCTTCCTCGACCACGACACCGTTTTCCATGAAGACGGTGCGGGACGAGACGTTGCGGGCAAAGCCCATCTCATGGGTGACGACCAGCATGGTCATGCCCTCCTGTGCCAGCTGCCGCATGACGGCCAGCACCTCGCCGGTCAATTCCGGGTCGAGGGCGCTGGTGGGTTCGTCGAAATAGATGATCTCCGGGCCGGAGGCAAGAGCGCGGGCGATGGCCACGCGCTGCTGCTGACCGCCCGACAGCTGACGAGGGTAGTAGTCGGCACGGTCGGCGAGGCCGACTTTTTCCAGCATCTTCATGCCGACGGCATCGGCCTCCACTTTGGGCGTCCTCCGGGCGACAATGAGGCCCTCGGTGACGTTCTGCAGGGCCGTTTTGTTGCGGAAGAGGTTGTAGTTCTGGAAGACGAAAGCCGTCTTGCGGCGCAGCCGCGCGATGCTGGCGCGATCGGCGTGGGCAAGGTCGAATGTCTCGCCGTCGAAGGTGAGCTTGCCTGCGTCCGCCGTCTCGAGGAAGTTGAGACATCGCAGCAGGGTGGTCTTGCCTGAGCCGGAAGGGCCGAGGATGGCCACGACATCGCCCTTTTCCACCGTCAGATCGACGCCGCGCAGCACGTCCAGGCTGCTGGTCGGCTTGGGGGCGCGGCCAAAGATGCCGGGATGGACGCCGGGCTTTGCGTAAGTATGGAAGGATTTGTGGACGCCGCGTATCTCTAACATTGCCATAACAGCCACACTCCTTTCTTACTGGAAGCCGTGGGCGTTGAGCTGGCGCTCCAGCAGCCCTTGCAGCTTGGTGATGACGGTACAGAAAAGCAGATACACCACAGCCACCTCACAGTAGATGGGCAGGAAGATGTAGGTGCGGGCGGCGACGCGCTGGCCGGCCATGAACAGCTCCGCTACCGTGATGTTGGAGGCCAGAGAGGTGTCCTTTATCATGCCGATGAGGGAGTTGGAGAGGGCAGGCACGGCGGTGCGCAGGGCCTGCGGCAGCACGATGCGGCGCATGATCTGCCACCAGCTCATGCCCACGCAGTAACCGGCTTCCAGCTGGCCCTGGGGCACGCTTTCCAGCGCGCCGCGCATGGTCTCGGCGCAGTAGGCACCCTCGTTGAAGGCGAAGGCGATGACTGCCGCCGGGAAAGCGTCCAGCATGATGCCCACGCTGGGCAGGCCGTAAAAGATGATGAAAAGCTGCACCAGCAGCGGCGTGCCGCGGATGACCCAGATGTAGAACCGGGCCAGCTGGCTCAGCACCGGCACCCGGGCGTACTGCACCAGCGCCACGGCCACCGCCAGCACCATCGCCAAGGTGAACGAGATGAGGGTGAGGGGGATGGTCATGGTGAGGCCCGCCGAGAGGATGCGGGGAAGAGCCTCCCAGAGCACGCTGACGGTGCGGTTGGATAAGAGTGTTTCCAGCATGGATACTCCTTTTTCAAAATTTGAATAAACAGACAGGGCAAGTGGGTGGATACATTATATACCTTAAAGCAGGGTCGAAGTCAAGAGGAAAAAATGAAAATCCTACAAAACCTACCAGAATACTATAACATGATTTGGAAATGAACGCAAATGGTTTCGAAAAATTGCATGGTATAGACGAAATGGACGAAAAACAGGTGCTGACTTTGTGCAGAACGGCAGAGTGGTTGACGCGGCAGAAGCTTTCGGGTACAATAGAACTGTATAGACCTGTAAAGGTACAAACAGGCCGCACGCCCCGCCAGACGGGAGCGCGGCGGATACGGAGGACAAACGTGATGAAACGTATTGGTATTCTGGGCGCTGGCACCTGGGGCATGGCCCTTGCACGGATGCTGACTGTGAGCGGGAATGATGTGCTGGTGTGGTCGGCCATCGAGAAGGAGATCGACAGCCTTTCCACCACCCGCAAGCACCCCAACCTGCCGCAGATGAAGATCCCCGACGAGCTGCGGTTCACCAAGAGCATTGAGGAAGTCTGCAAAGACAAGGACATCCTGCTGTTCGCAGTGCCGTCGGTGTTCGTCCGCTCCACGGCGGCAAAGGCCCGGCCCTATGTGGCCGACGGCCAGATCATCGTGGACGTGGCAAAGGGCATCGAGCCCGACACCCTGTACACCATGACCGAGATCCTGGCCGATGAGCTGGGCAAAGAGGGCGGCCCGAAGGGCGTGCGTCTTGTGGCCCTGTCCGGCCCCACTCACGCCGAGGAAGTGGCCATCGACCTGCCCACCACCATCGTGTCGGCCAGCAAGGATATGGAGGCCGCTGCCTTCGTGCAGGAGGTCTTCACCAACAATGTCATGCGCGTCTACACCAACGAGGACATCAAGGGTGTAGAGCTGAGCGGCGCCATGAAGAACGTCATCGCGCTGGGCGTCGGCATCTCCACCGGCCTCGGCTACGGCGATAATGCCCGCGCTGCCCTCATCACCCGCGGCATCGCCGAGATCGCCCGTCTGGGCGTGGCGATGGGCTGCAATGTCCACACTTTCGCAGGTCTGGCCGGTATCGGCGACCTCATCGTGACCGCCACCAGTATGCACAGCCGCAACAACCGCGCCGGTATCCTCATCGGCAAGGGCGAGACCCCGGAAAATGCCGTCAAGGAAGTCGGCATGGTGGTCGAGGGCATGAACGCCCTGCCCGCTGCGCTGGAACTGGCCGAGCGGTATCAGGTGGAAATGCCCATCGTCCAGACCGTCAACGCCATCGTCAACAAGGGTATGAGTGCGGCAGAGGCTGTCAAGTCCCTGATGGAGCGCGGCCTGAAGAACGAGCTGCCGCAGGGCTACGAAAAATAAACGAAAAGGGGCGGTATCATGCCTTCTACCTACGCACACCGCCGCTTTGGTGCGGATGTTCTGGCCCTGCTGCCGGACGGTCTGCGCGCGACGCTGGAACAGCACCGGGAGCTTTACGACATAGGTCTCCACGGGCCGGACCTGATGTTTTATTACAAGGCCTTGCAGTCGAACCCGGTGAACCGTCTGGGCAACGCCATGCACGAGCAGAAGGGCGAGGTGTTTTTCACCCGCGCCCGCACCGTGGTGGAAAATGCGCCGGACAAAGATGCTGCTCTGGCCTATGCGCTGGGCTTTGTCTGCCACTTCGCACTGGACAGCACCTGCCACCCTTATGTGGAGGCCTATGTCCGGGAGAGCGGTGTGGGCCACTGCGAGATCGAGACGGAGTTTGACAACGCCCTGATGCGGGAAGACGGCCTCGACCCCATAAAGTTCTTCACGGCCAGCCACATCAAACCCAGCCGGGAGCGGGCCGAGGTCATCGCGCCCTTCTACGAAGGCGTCACGGTGGACGAGACGCTGGCGGCGATAAAGGGGATGATAACGGTGCATCATCTTTTGCAGGCGGCGAACCCCATCAAGCGCTGGGTGGTGCTGACCGGGATGCGCGTCGCGGGCAAGTATGAGTTCATGCACGGCCTTGTGGCGAATCCGCAGCCGAACCCCAAATGCGTCCAGAGCAGCCAGAAGCTCGAAGAGCTGTATAAAACGGCTGTGCCGCTGGCGGTAAGGCTCATCGAAGAGTATGCAGATGAGAAGCCGCTTGGGGCGGAGTATCAGCATACGTTTGGGGAGAACTGAGAGGAGCACCGGATGGAAAAGAGCGGTAAATTCCGCCTGACGAGCTTGGAGCGGAACTGGATCCTGTACGACGTGGGCAACTCGGCCTTTGTGCTGATGGTGGCCACCCTTATCCCCATTTTCTTCAATGCGCTGGCGGAAGCCGGGGGCCTGAGCTCGGTGGAGTATCTGGCTTACTGGGGCTATGCCAGCTCGGCTGTTACCATCATCACGGCTGTTTTGAGCCCGATTTTGGGAACAGTGGCTGATACGAAGGGCTTCAAGAAGCCTATCTTCATACTCTGCGTTTTCGTGGGCATCGTGGGCTGCTGCGCCATGGGTGCGGCGTCGGCGTGGCTGCCGTTTCTGGTCATCTTCGTCATTGCGAAAGTGGGCTTTTCGGGCAGCCTGGTGTTCTACGATTCGATGCTCAGCGACGTGACCACCCCCGAGCGGATGGACGAGGTGTCCAGCCGGGGCTATCCGTGGGGATACATCGGCAGCTGCGTGCCCTTCGTGGTCTGTCTCGGCCTTGTGCTGGGGGCGGGGAGCATCGGCATCAGCCAGATGACGGCGCTGAATCTGGCACTCCTGCTGACGGCGGCGTGGTGGCTGCTCACGACCCTGCCGCTGCTGAAAAGTTATAAACAGCTCCACTATGTGGAGGTGGAAAAACACGCTGTCCGGCAGAGTTTTGCCCGCATCGGCCATACCCTGCGGCATCTGCCGGAGGATAAGCAGGTGTTCTGGTTTTTGCTGGCCTTCTTCTGCTACATCGACGGCGTGTACACCATTATCGACATGGCGACGGCCTACGGCACGGCGCTGGGTCTGGACACCACCGGTCTTTTGCTGGCACTTCTTGTGACCCAGATCGTGGCGTTCCCGTCGGCCCTCATCTTTGGGCGGTTGTCGAACAGGTACCCCTCAGCAAAGCTCATCCCGGTGTGCATCGCGGCCTACGCGGGCATCGCGGTGTTTGCGTTTTTCCTGACCCAGCAGTGGCAGTTCTGGGTGCTGGCCGTCATCGTGGGCATGTTCCAGGGCGGCGTGCAGGCGCTCAGCCGCTCCCACTTTGCAAAGATCATCCCGCCGGAAAAGTCGGGCGAATACTTTGGCCTCTTCGACATCTGCGGCAAGGGCGCGTCCTTCCTTGGCACCATGATCGTCAGTGTGGGAAGCCAGCTCACCGGCAGCGCCAATGTGGGTGTCGGCTCCCTCATCGTGCTGTTCATCGTGGGATTCGTGCTGTTCAGGGTGTCGTGCAAAAAAGAAGTCGTTCCTGAATGAGATAACGGGACATCTGCTGCGTAGCAGCAAATTGGAGAAGCACAAAAATGCGTTTGGCGAAGCGGCTGGCATTTTTGTGCTTCGACTTCTTTGTACAATAAACTCAAATCAAAAAATATAAAGGAGCAAGACCATGAAACAATATCCCGGCTACACCCTCGTCAAGCGCGAGGACTGCCCCGAACAGCACGGGACGCTGACCGTGCTGACCCATGACGTCAGCGGGGCGGCTGTCCTGCTGGTGGAAAACGACGACGACAACAAGGCCTTCGGCATCGGCTTCGGCACCTTCCCCTCCGACGACACCGGCGTGTTCCACATCCTCGAGCACTCGGTGCTGGCAGGCAGCGAGAAGTACCCGGTGAAGTCGCCGTTTTTGCAGCTGCTCAAGAGCAGCATGGCGTCCTTCCTGAACGCCATGACCTTCCCGGACAAGACGGTGTATCCCTTCGCTACCCCCAACGAGACGGACTTCAGGAACCTGATGGACGTCTATCTCAACGCGGTGTTCTGCCCGCTGGCCATGGTGGACAAGGGCGTGTTCGAGCAGGAGGGCTGGCACCGGGACGAAGACGGCACGGTGAGCGGCGTCGTCTACAACGAGATGCAGGGGGCGCTGGCGACGCCGGACGCACAGCTGCAGAACGCTCTGAGCCGGGCAATGTTCCCGGATACGGCTTACGGCTTCGTCTCCGGCGGCGACCCGGCGTCCATTCCGGCGCTGACCTATGAAAAGTATGTGCGGGTCTACCGCCGCCACTACAGTGCCGACAACTGCTGCATCACCCTCTACGGCAAGATGGACATGGCCGAGAAGCTGGCCTTCCTCGACGAGCAGTATCTGAGCCGTATGCCCAAGAGCGCCAGCCGCCCCCGCCTGACGGTGCAGGACGAGCAGGTCGGTGCGAAGCGGAATATCCCGTACTATACCGAGAAGCCGGAGCCGGACGAGGCTCAGTGTGCGCTGGCGTGGTACACCGGTGCGTTCAGCGACCGGGAGCGCCAGCTGGGCGTGGAGATCCTGCTGGACGCCCTGCTGGGGACGAACCAGGCGCCTCTGAAAGCCGCCCTGCTGGAAGAAAAACTGGGTGCGGACATCGACGTGGGCTTCGATGACAGCACGCTGCAGCCGACCTTGGAGCTTGTGCTGCGGGGCGCGACGGAAGAGTCGGCGGGCAAGTTTGCCGCTGCAGTGCGCAAAGCCGTGGACGGCATCCTCGAGAAGGGCATCCCCGAGGAGCTGCTGATGGCAAGCCTCAACTCCACCGAGTTCGCTTCCCTTGAGCGGCCGGGCAGCATCCCGGACGGTGTGCTGGACGCCATCAATGCATCTACAGGCTGGCTCCACACCGGCGACCCGGTCCTGCTGCTCCACACGAACGCTCTGTTCGCTTCCCTGCGGGAGAAGCTGGAACAGGGCTGGTTCAATGAGCTGCTGCGGGAGCTGTTCGCGCCTGCGCCGGTGGAGATCATCCAGGTGCCGACCCTGCCCAAGAAAGAGGAAGAGGGGCGCGCCGCCCGCACCGACGGCAAGCTGGTGCTGGACCATCCGCTGACAGCCGCCGACCTCGGCGAGGGCAAAAAGCAGACGCCGGGCAGCAAGGAGCTGCTGGCGGGTGCAGAACTGCTGCACCACCCCTCGGCAGGCAATACCTACCTGTACCTTTATTATGATCTGGGCGGCATGGCACCGGAAGACATGTCCTGCCTGCATCTGCTCACGGATGTCATGGATGAGCTGGACACCGAAAAGCACACGGCCCAGGAACTGAACACTCTGCGGAACACCTGGCTGGGAAGCAGTGGTGCGTGGATGGACTGCTGGACGGGACGGCAGGAAGGCAGGCCCTGCCACGCAAAGCTCATCGTGGGGATGAGTATGCTGGAACGCAGCCTCGAAAAGGCTGTGGAGCTGGGCAGTGAGTGGCTGTATGAGACAAAGTTCAGCGGCCCGCAGGCCGAAGCTGCGATGGAGCGGGTGGCAAGCCAGCAGAAGCTGCTCATGGAGCAGAAGTTCCTGCGGGAGGGCCACGCCTTCGCCGCCATGCGGGCGGCGGCACATTTCTCGGTGGAATCCGCACTGAGTGAGCGCTGCAACGGCGTGAGCTACTACCACTATATCTGTGAGCTGCTGGAAAAGGCCGACTGGACCGCTCTGGGCAAAAAGATGGAAGAGCTGTGGAAGAGTGTGCTGAAAAAGAACGCCCTGACCGTCAGCCTCCACGGCAGCGACGCGGCGCTGGATACCCTGAAAAAGCTTCTGCCGGGCAGTGACTTTGCGGCAGAAAAGCGCGGCGAGGCAAAGCCCTACACTGAGGAGCTGACAGCTCCGGTGAACGAGGCCTTCATCATCGACGGCGGCGTGAACTACGATGTGCTGGTCTGGCCCATGGAGCGGCGGTTGGAGCGGAAGGTGCTGGCCCGGGTGATGAGCTACGAGTATCTGTGGCACAACATCCGCGAGGTGGGCGGCGCGTACGGCACCGGCATGGTGACCCAGAACGACGGCACCGAATATCTCTACACCTACCGTGACCCGCACCTGAAAGAAAGCTATGAGACTTTCGCAAAGGGGCCGGCAGAACTGGCAGGCCGCGACTACACCGGGAAGGACATGAACGAGTTCATCGTGGGCGCGGCAGCAAAGCTGGACACCCCGCGCAAGCCCCGGGAAGAGGCTGCGTCTACCGACTGCAAATACTTCTGCGGCATCACCGACGAGATGACTGCCGCCGAGCGCAAGAGCCTGTGCAGTGTGGATGCTGCCGCCCTCAAGGCCGAGGCGGCGGACCTGCCGGCCCGGATGGAGAAGGGCGTGAGGGTGGTCTTCGGCAGCAAGGAGGCTGTGGAGGCTGCAAAGGAGCTGTTTGACCGGGTGGAAACCCTGTAAAAATACGCAGAGAGTCTCCCGGAGACTTTGCGCAGAAAATTGAGTGAAAGATCCCCTGTCTGTGGAAAAGAACACAGGCAGGGGATTTTTGCTGTTTTGAAATATTACTCACGGGATAAAATGTTCGATAAAATACGAATTTGAGGGCAAAAAGTATGTACTCCTGCGGCGGAGAAAAGCGTGGTATCCTTTTGCCAGCGACAGAACGAAAGGAAGTGAGAACACAGGATGGGGCAGGAAAAGCAGGCTGCGGCCAAGGGGCTGGAAAGTCTCCGGAAAGCCACCGACACACTGAGCACCATGCTGGCGCAGGAGGTGAAAGATCTGAACGCCCGCCAGCGCGCGGCCCGCAGAGAGAACAGTACCGACCCCGGCATCATGAAGGGACTGAAAGAAGCGACTGCCGTGCTGAAAGATCTGGCGGGCGTGTCGAAGACCCTGAACGACCAGGGTGTGGACGCAGAAGGGCGGGAATGCGGTGTGGTGCTGCTGCCGCCGGTGGAGGATGTATGACGACAGAAAACAAGAATGCAGGCGTCGTGTGGAGGCCTCAGCCGAGGCAGATGGAATTTATGCGGAGGCCGGAGCCGGAAGCACTTTACGGCGGCGCGGCAGGCGGCGGTAAGAGCGACGCCCTCGTCATCGAGGCGCTGCGGCAGGTACACATTCCGCACTACCGGGCGCTCATCCTCCGCAAGACCTATCCGCAGCTTTCCGACCTCGTGGACAAGAGTCAAAGCTATTACCGCCGGGCCTTTCCGGAGGCGCAGTACAACGCCACGAGCCATGTGTGGGTCTTCCCCAGCGGGGCGAAAATTTACTTCGGCTCGATGCAGTACACCAAGGACCGGACGAACTATCAGGGCAAAGCCTTCGATTTCATCGGGTTCGACGAGCTGACCCACTTCGAGTGGGAGGAGTACAGCTACATGATGAGCCGCAACCGCCCCACCGGCCCCGGCACCCGGGTGTATCTGCGGGCCACCACCAACCCCGGCGGGGTGGGCCACGGCTGGGTGAAGGCGCGGTTCATCACGCCTGCCCCGCCCGGCACCCCCATCGTGGAGGAATACCCGGTGCGGATGCCGGACGGCACCGAAAAGGTGCTGCGGCGGGTGCGGGTGTTCATCCCGTCCAGCATCTTCGATAACCCAGCCCTTCTGGAAAATGACCCGGACTATCTGGCCAGCCTCGCGGCCATGCCGGAGGCCGAAAAGCAGGCGCTGCTCTACGGCAGCTGGGACAGCTTTTCGGGGCAGGTGTTCACCGAGTGGCGGAATGACCCGAACCACTACGAAGACCAGCGCTGGACCCACGTCATCGCGCCGTTCACCATCCCGAAGCACTGGAAAATCTACCGGGGCTACGATTTCGGCTTTTCGAAGCCGTTCTCGGTGGGGTGGTACGCGGCGGACGAGGAAGGGCGGCTCTACCGCATCAAGGAGCTGTACGGCTGCACCGGACGCCCCAACGATGGCCTGCGCATCGACCCGGTGGAGCAGGCACGGCGCATCCGGGAGGCCGAGCAGAACGACCCGGTGCTCCGGAGCAGAGTCATTCAGGGCATCGCCGACCCGGCTATCTTCGACGAGAGCCGGGGCGAGAGCATCGCCGCCATGATGGAGCGGGGGCCGAACTTTCTGCACTGGATGCCCGGCGACCACACCCGTCTGGCGGGCAAGATGCAGATGCACTACCGGCTGAATTTTGACGGCGAGGGCAGGCCGATGCTGCAGGTGTTCAATACCTGCAAGCACTTCATCCGCACCATCCCGAACCTCGTGTACGACGAGAGCAATGTGGAGGACATCGACACCCGGCAGGAAGACCACATCTACGATGAGTGCCGCTATGTGCTGATGGAAAATCCCATCTCGCCGCCCCGGCATACATCGGCCCCGCCGGTGCTGGATGACCCGCTGGAGCTGCATCGGAAGGCGAAGTTTCTGAGGGTGTAAAGGCTCTCCCTTTGGGAGAGGCTGGGGCGGAGAAAAATGATAGCGCCCTGCAACAGAGGGCAGGAAGGAGAAAAACGAATACTATGGATGAAGCAACAAAACTGCCCATCGGGCCGGAAGAGGTGGCTGAAGCTGCGCAGATCTTGCAGCGGTACAAGGCGGGCAAGGCCGCGCTGGACAAGCGCCTGGTGGACAATGAACTGTGGTTCCGGATGGGACACTGGAAGAACTACCAGAACCCCATGATGGAGGGCAAACCCCAGCCGTCCAGCGGCTGGTTGTTCAACTCCATCGCCAACAAGCATGCCGACGCGATGGACAACTACCCCAGTCCCAACGTCCTGCCCCGTGCCGAGGACGACGAGGCAGCGGCACAGGCGCTTTCCAGCGTGCTGCCCGTGGTGCTGGAACAGGCGGACTATGAGCAGGTGTACAGCGACACCTGGTGGCGCAAGCTCAAGCAGGGAACCGGAGTCAAAGGCGTGTTCTGGGATTCGGAGCAGCGGGGCGGTGTGGGCGAGATCGCCATCCGGCCCATGAACCTGCTGATGCTCTACTGGGAGCCGGGCGTGGACGATATTCAGGAGTCGCCCCACTTTTTCTCGCTGAGTCTGGCCGACACGGCTCAGCTGGAAAGCCGCTGGCCCCAGCTGGCCGGACACACTGCCAGCGTGCTGGACGTGCCGCATTACATCCACGACGGCGGCCTTGATACCAGCGACAAGAGCGTCGTGGTGGACTGGTACTACAAAAAGCTTTCCCCCGAGGGCAGGAGCGTCCTGCACTACTGCAAGTTCTGCAATGGCGTGGTGCTCTACGCCAGCGAGAACGACCCGGCGCTGGCCGAAAGAGGCTTCTACGACCACGGCAAGTATCCCTTCGTGTTCGATGCGCTGTTCATGGAAGAGGACAGCCCGGCGGGCTTCGGGTATATCGACGTGATGAAGGAGTGCCAGACCGCAATCGACAAGATGAACCACGCCATGGACGAGAATGTCCTGCTCTCGTCCCGCCAGCGGTATGTGCTGAGCGACACGGCAGGCGTCAACGAGGAAGAGCTGACCGACCTGTCACGGGACATCATCCATGTGGTGGGACGCCTGAACGACGACAGCTTCCGGCCGTTGCAGACGGCGGGCCTGCAGGGCAACAGTCTGAGCTACCGCAACAGCCGCATCGAGGAGCTGAAGGAGATCAGCGGAAACCGTGACATGACTCAGGGCGGCACTGCAGGCGGCGTGACGGCAGCTTCGGCCATCGCGGCCTTGCAGGAGGCGGGTTCGAAGCTCAGCCGGGATATGCTCAAGAGCGCTTACAGGGCATTTGCCAAAGAGTGCTGCCTTATCATCGAGCTGATGAGGCAGTTCTACGACGAGGAGCGCATCTTCCGCATCACCGGCAAGAGCGGCGAGAGCGAGTTCGTCCGCTTTTCGGGCCAGGTGCTCCGCGCCCAGCCTGCAAGAGTCGTGGGCGGCGTGGAGCTGGGCAGTCATGAGCCGGTGTTCGACATCGTGGTGAGCGCGGAGAAAAAGTCCACCTTCTCCCGCCTCTCCCAGAACGAGACGGCCAAGGAGTGCTATCAGCTGGGATTTTTCAAGCCGGAAAATGCCGATGCCGCCCTTGCGGCACTGGAAATGATGGACTTTGAAGGCATTGAGAAGGTGCGTCAGAGGGTGTGGCAGAACGGCACCCTTGCCCAGCAGCTGGCTAGGATGCAGCAGCAGATGGCACAGATGGCGGCGGTGATCGCCCAGCAGGGCACCGGGCCTGACGAACCGGCCCGCAGTGCAGGCGGTGCGTCTGCGCAGAAGGACGGGCAGGCGGTAAAGCTGGCGGGCCTTGGCAATGCCCTGCCGGTGGCCGCCGCTGCACGTGCCATGGACATCCATTAAAAAGGAGGTGAATTTTATGATGAAAGTTTGTTACAGCGAGATGGATACCCCCGCCGGGCTGAGCTGCCGGCTGGAAGCTGACGGTCATGCAGGCTATGCGCCTGCCGGGCAGGACATCGTTTGTGCAGGAGCCAGCACCGTGATGCAGGGCCTTGTGTACCTGCTGGCCGGGGAAGAGAACGCCCACAGCGAAGCCTTTGATGAGCCGGACGGCCCGCGTCTGGCAGTGAGCGTGGATGCGCCCTGCGAAGAATGGGTGCGCGGTGCCTTTGAGCTGGCCAAAGCCTGCTTTGTGCTGCTGGCCGAACGCTACCCGGAGAATGTCCGCTTTGCAGATGTGAGCCGCAGAGGAAAGGAGAGCATGATGGATCTGCAGCTGTTTGCAGCGGAGGCGACCGCCGCCTGCGGCGGAAACAGGAAGCCGAAGCAGGCGCAGCGGTCGCAGAAGGCAAGCCCCGCCCAAGGGGCGCAGCCTGATGCGGTAACCGCAAGTCGCAACCCCGCGTCAGCGTCCCGCGGGGCAAAAACAGCCCTGCGGGCTGTTTTTAGGGGGCGGGAGATGGACGGGAGGGTCACCAAATGTAGTCCTTGGTTTTTTAACGAAAATTCGTTAGAAACTAAGGGCTTTTTCTTTTACCCCTTGCTGTGTACCGCAATCGCACCACACTTTGCAGAAAGAAGTGCTGCGTGAAAGCCGCATCCTGTGTATGGATTGCAGCAAGCCGATGCAGCCCCAATAAAAGCAAACTCCGGGAGCAAACGCCCCCGGAGTTTTTTGATGGTAACTTGTCAATTTTATTGTTGACCGGAAACCATCTTCTGATACAGTTTCATCAGTTCGGCCACACAGGCGCTCTCGCTGGTGCGGGCGGCGGTGCCTTTGGTAAAGCCGTAAGCGTCCATCACAGCGCGGTCATTGTCCTGATGAGCTTTGCGCAGCTCCGGCGGCATGGTCAGTTCATCGTACAGGTCAGCCAGACTGCAATCCGGGTAAAGTGCGCGTGCGTCCAGAATAGCTTGTGCAGTCTGCTCGATTTTGTCAAATAAATTTCGGGGGGGGTAGGCCAAGGAAAGTTGTTGTAGACTACATCTTTAGAATAGCGGTATCGCATTTCTAATCGTCCACAAACGGCCCGCATCCAAGCCATATGGATATTAGAAGTCAATATACCGAAATGATATAGCGACGCTTTTGGAATAATAAAAACAAGGTCACTGCAAAGAACATCAGGAGTCATAAAACCAATCGGAACATAACGTCTGCGTTCAGAAGAAACTTTAGGCACGAGAATATAGGTGGAATCCGGCATATTCTCAACGTGAAAATGAGTAGGTTTATCCGCGAGTTTTACGGTTCCCGCACTGGTACTATTTAAACGATACTCTTTTACTGATTTCACACGCTCTAAGCACAATGGCATGGTTTTCAATTCGGCAGGACTGCAATCACCAAGCCACAAGCAATAGCGAGATTTTCGATTTATAAATTCTTTTGAGCCATACCAAGGACGAAAATACTTTTTTGACACGGGTTCTTTTTTAATGAAATCTTCCATTTCCTCTTTTTCAAAGAGATAGAACCCGCCGTCAATCGGCTTATTACCGATTCCAATTTCCGGCACACTGCAAAGCGGCTTATTACGGCTTTCAATAAAAACATTGTCACCGTCCAGCAGATACCCATTGATATTCTTTGCAACTTGATAGCGTTCGCTACTGTATATGCGGCGCTCCGCAGGATTGACCGCTGTACTGAATCCGATAATGACACAGTGAACATGAGCCTTGCTCTTGGCTTCGCTGTCCCAGCGGAAAGTGCGGTAAGCAAAATCAATATGCACGCCGTCCGCAAACAAGGGTTTCCAGAGGTTGGCTACACTTTCGCCTTGTGAAACGGAATTAGTAGAAACCAATGCAGTACGGATTGCCGTGTTCTGCATTATATCAGCGGCTTTTTTGTACCAACAGCATACATAATCCAAATTGCCTGCGTTTTTCCAACCCGCAAAAATATGGTTAATATCATCTTTTTGCGCCTTGTCCATCAAACGCGCACCCACAAACGGCGGGTTGCCCATTATATAATTCAGCTCGCTTTTGGGTACAACGCTTTCCCAATCAGTGCGCAGGGCGTTGCCCTCTACAATATAAGCGTTGGTTTTCAGCGGCAGAAAGTCCAGCGGCACAAGCAGAATTTTTTCGGTTTCCTTCATCATCTGGCTTTCGGCAATCCAGAGTGCGGTTTTGGCAACCGTCACTGCAAAATCGTTGATTTCAATGCCGTAAAACTGGCTGATGGAAACCTGTATCGGGCTTTCACTGGCGGTGTACATCGTCACCTGTCCGTGGGAAAGTTCCAGCAGGATTTTATTTTCCAGCCGCCGCAGACTTAGATATGTTTCGGTCAAAAAGTTGCCGCTGCCGCACGCGGGGTCTAAAAATTTCAACCCGGCCAGCTTGCGCTGAAAAGCCCGCAGTTTGGCGTTCTTTGTGCGCTCTATGGGGTTTTCACAAATTTCGTCTAGCTCCGCTTTCAGTGCGTCCAGAAACAGCGGGTCAATGACCTTGTGGATATTCTCGATGCTGGTATAGTGCATACCGCCGCTGCGGCGCGTTTCGGGGTTCAGGGTGCTTTCAAACACAGCACCGAAAATCGTGGGGCTGATTTCCGCCCAGTTGAAATCCTCGCTGGCCTTGTTCAGCAGCAAATTGCGGATTTCATCGGTAAAGGGCGGTATCTCTATATTTTCATCACTGAACAAGCCGCCGTTGACATAGGGGAACGCGGCCAGCTCCGGGTTATCGTCCTGCAGATAGGGGTCGCGGTCTTGCAGCTTGGTGTCCAGCACGCGGAACAGTTCTACCAACGCCTTGCGCATACCGCGCGTGTCGAACGCGGCCAGATAGTCGTGGAACATACCGTGCCGACCGAAAATCCCTGCGTCCTCGGCGTACAGGCAGAACACCAGCCGCACACATAGCTTGTTCAGACTTTTCAGCGATTGTTCGGCCTGCGGGCTTGCATATTGTTTGTAGAGTGCGTCATACAGAAGCCCTACAATTTCACCGGCGGCAATGGAAACCTCCATCTCACGCTTAAGGTGTTCGCTGCCGGTGTCCACCAGAAATTGCAGACGATAGTATTCTTTTTCAAGGTTTGCCAGCGCGATGATTTCCGGCTCACCACCGGGGCGCTCCATATCGTAGACATAGAACTGCGCAAAATTGCAGGTCACGACCCAACGCGGATGCTGGGAAAGCGGCAGTTCTGTAATGTAGCGTTTGGCCTGCTGGAACGGCGTCAGCATCGTACCGTCTGATTGCTTGATGGGCTTGTTCAGGTCTTTGCCAAGACCTTTTTGCTCAATCAGCACTTTGGTGGACGGTATCGCGCCGTCAATAAAGCTGGTGTGGTCGAGGTGAACCTGTTCCTCAAATGTGATGAACTGCTCCGGCTGTTGCACGCCGTAGACATCACGCAAAAGGGAAAGCCAAAAGGATTGACTTTCGCCTTTTTCGTAGCCCTTATCCTTCCAGTAGGCGGCAAATTTTTTTGCGGCCTGTTGCTGCTGCGCGGCAGTCATAGCGGTCACCTCATAGCACAATATCTTGGGCAACACCGCACAATTCCCGCCTAACGGCTTAAGCACCGCTCCGGCGGCTGCGGCACGGCATCTGCGTTGCCAAAATGCTCGATAATACACAAAGTATTATCTGCGCTTTTGGCTTAGCAGCTGCCGCACCTCGCTCGCCGTATCGGCGCTTAGAATTATGCGGTATTGCCTTTGTAATTATCATAGCATAAACCTATGCTTACGGCAATTGCGTTTTACAAAAATAAGAAACCCTTTGGCGGTAAAGCGCATAGTCAGGGGTGTTGCACTTTCCCGTAAATGCGTGTACAATATTGCATATATATTTCTGACAAGGGGGCGGGGGCTTGGCTACACAGCAGGTGCAGCAGCGCGCGGCGGGCGGCATTGCCTACACGCTGACGCGGCGGCGGGTGCGCAATATCAATCTGCGCGTCCGGGCGGACGGATCGGTCGCGGCCAGTGCATCGGCGCGGGTGCCGGCCGCCTATGTGGACGCTTTTGTGGCGGCCCGCGCCGACTGGGTGCGCGCCGCCCAGCAGCGCGCCGCCGCACGGCGCGCACAGGAGGCCGAGCAGCCGGATCTGCCGCCGAAAGCCGAGGCGCTGGCCCATATGCAGGCGTTGTGCCGGGCATACTATCCGCAGTTTGCAGCGGTATGCCCGGGCGGGCAGATGCCCAAAATCGCCGTGCGCGACATGCACACACGCTGGGGCTCCTGCAGCCTGCGCACCGGTACGCTGGCGTTTGCGCAGCGGCTCTGCGTGATGCCGCAGGCTGCGCAGGAATATGTCGTGGTGCATGAATTCTGCCACTTTGCCCACCCGAACCACAGCCCCGCCTTTTGGGCGGCGGTGGAAAAAATCCTGCCGGATTACAGGCAGCGGGAAAAGCTGTTGAAAATGCGGTGACGGCTGAAAAAGCCTTCCCCCTAGGGGGAAGGTGTCTGCGGCCCCGCCCGCAGACGGATGAGGGGGGAGTTTGCCGCGATTGCCCGTGAACGGGGTGCTGGCGGAAGGTTTGCCCTCATCCGACCTTCGCGTTCGCTCGGCCACCTTCCCCCGGAGGGGAAGGCTTCATACTCTACAAATAAGGGAGGTACACACCTTGCCATCTCCACAAAAAAAGTACACAACGCTGGTCAGCAATACGCTGTTGTTTGCCATCTCAAACTTCAGCTCCAAACTGCTCAGCTTCTTTATCCGGCCGTATCTTAGCTACGCGCTCGATTCGCCCGATGTTATGGGTGTGTCAAGCCTGCTGCAGCAGGCCACAAACCTGCTTATCCCGGTGGTCAGTCTGGGCGTGGCCTACGCAATCATCCGGTTCGGCCTTGATAAGGAAAACGACAAGGCCAGCGTCTTTGTCAACGGTGCGGCCACCATTGGGGTGGGCTTTCTGGTGCTGCTGCTCGCCATGCCGCTGGTCAGCCTGATCCCCAACGCGGCCGAGTATCTGCCTTTCCTCTACCTCTGCGTGCTGGCCAGCTGCCTGCGCACGCTCTGTACCCAGTTCATCCGCTCCCGTATGCTGAACCGGCTGGTGGCGATAGACGGCGTGCTGACAACGCTCAGCCTGCTGCTGTACTACCTGCTGTTCCTGAGCGTTTTGCGGATGGGCGCGACCGGCTTTTTGCTGGCCAACGCGCTGGCGGACCTGACCTCGATGGTGTTCGTCTTTTTTGCGGGCGGCTGTTGGCGGTATTGTAAGCCCAAGCGCTTTGACCGCGGGCTTTGGCGGGATATGCTGCGCTACTGCCTGCCGATGATCCCGGCGTCCATCAGCTTTTGGATCATCAACGCCAGCGATATGTTCTTTGTGCAGGCCCTGTGCGAGGGCTACGGCGGCCGCACCGGCAACCACTGGGTCGGGCTGCTCTCGGCGGGGTATTTTCTGCCGCAGGTCATCACGATTCTGGGCAGCATCTTCTATGAGGCGTGGCAGCTTTCAGCCGTGACCGAGGAGGCCGACCGCGAGGTGTTTTTCTCCAAGATATTCCGCGTGTATGCAAGCGTGCTGTTCTGCTGCGTGGCGGGCATCATTATGCTGTGCCAGCTGCTGATGCGGGTGTTCAAGGCCGAGTATTTTGACGCATGGACCTTTGTGCCGTTCCTGACGCTCTGCTCAATGCTGACCTGCATGAACCAGTTTTTGAACAGCATCTAT
>OGIY01000398.1_pt1 | contig 25312 bp, 16 predicted proteins | sample 1571931 | NCBI WGS metagenome assembly OGIY01 (sample SAMEA2582110, study PRJEB24529) | metagenome | biome: Human gut stool | place: China | collected 2011
TTTTCCTGCCCGGTTACAGGCGTTCGGTTACAAGGAATTGGAGGTCTGCCTATGAATATGAATCGGCCTGACATGACCGAAGATGTGAAATATAAAGATTATACGAATGAGTCCTTGCAAATGGACTCGAACCTCGCTACAATGGAGATGTCTAAATCCCCTGCCATTGGATCTTCTGACCAGACCAAAGCAGCCAAGCACGAACCTCTTGTTTACCGGGTGGAGGAGATTGCCCAACTTTTGGCGATTTCTCCCCGTGCGGCGTACAACCTGTGCAACACCACGAAGGATTTCCGGGTGCTGCGCATCGGCACCAGCATCCGGGTGAACAAGCAGAGTTTCGACAACTGGTTTGCGGCGGTCTGAGGGAGGTAATCTATGGCATCTATTATGAAGCGCGGAGATTCCTACTCCGTCCGTTATAAGTACAAAGACCATTCCGGCAAGCCCTGCGAGGGCTGGGAGAGTTTCAAGACCAGGAAGGAGGTGCAGGAGCGAAAAATCACGGTCGAGAAAGAACTGCTGGACGGCACGTTCCTTGTTTCCGACACCATAACGGTCGAGGAAATGCTGTACAAGTGGATTCCGATCCAGTCCACCAAACACAAGTGGTCACCCAAGACCTACACCCAGTCCGTGGCGATGGTGCAGAACCTTATCGTGCCCTATATCGGCAATCGCAAGGTGCAGGAGCTGCGAACCTACGACATTGAAAAGTTCTATGCTACCCTTGCTAAGACCCCCTGCGGGCAGTATGTGCACGGTGTGAAACAGAAGCTTTCCGACAAGCAAAAGAAGCGGCTGCTGTCCAGCACCTCCATCCACGAAGTCCACACGCTACTCAAGACCGCATTTTCCTATGCGGTAGAATGGGACTTGATCCACAAGATTCCCCTGCCCCGTGATGCCCCCAAGGTCAACATCGAGGAACGCACCATCTGGGACGAGAAAACCATGCTGGCAGCCTTGCAGACCATCGAGAACCCTGCCCTGCATCTAGCGGTGCACATGAGCATGATCCTTTCGCTCCGTGAGGGCGAAATCCTCGGCCTACAGCCGAGTGATCTGGACTTTGATGCAGCCGATGGGCGTGGCACTATCTCGGTCAATAAGACCATGCAGCGAGCCAACAAGGACGCTCTGGAAAAGCTCGACCCCAAGCAGGTCTACTACACGTTCCCGGACAGGCGTGAGGGTAGCAAATCCTCTCTCATCCTGAAAAAGCCCAAGACCAAGAAGTCAAATCGTATCCTGTATATGACCAAACCTCTGAAAGAGGAACTTCAAGCATGGCTTGAAAAGCTCAAGCAGGACGAGCAGAACGCCCCGGAAAATTACAGCAACTGCGGGCAACTGTTCCGGCTCCCGGACGGCCTGCCCATCGCACCGGAGCTGCTGACAAAGTGGTACCGCCTGTGGAGAGCCGAGCACCCGGAGTTTGAACAGATCGTGTTCCACGGCCTGCGGCACTCCAGTGCCACCTACCAGCTCTTGCAGTCGGACGGTGACTTCAAGTCGGTGCAGGGCAACACAGGTCATGCAACGGCATCTGTCCTGATGGACACCTACGCCCACACGCAGGACAAGCCCCGGTTGGAGCTGACCGAGAAGATCGAAGCGAACTTCTATTCCCAAGACCTGACCCCGGCAGCACCCCAGCCCCGGCAAAATGAAAAGCCGGCGGCAACAAAAATCTCCGGCAGGGAGATCCTTGAAGCCATCCGGCTGATGGACGCAGACGAACGCAGAGAATTGACGAGAGCCTTGTTCGCCTAACTTCTCTTCTTTTTATGCAAAGGAAAGCAGGCTGTGCAAGCCATGCGCAGAAAAGCCCCCAATTCGGGCAAATGTGCAAACGGTGTGCAGAAAGTGTGCAGAAACCGTGCACTTACTCTCCGACAAATAAAATCGCCCTATTCCCCACCGACTTGACGGCATTGGTTTGAATGACCGCACATCAAAATCAAATCCTATGAAATTCTACTTTTTGCACGGCAGCCTACAGCAAAACAGTTCTTCCGTTTTTCCGTGCCGCCTTCATGGCAAACCGCACTGCATCACGGCTCGTCATTGGATCCACGATTCCAATCGTCAGATGTTTTGGGCTGCGGAATAAGCGCTTCCACCCTCCGCAAAGCAGTTCTTGTGCATCTGCCCCTTCCAGTGCGACCGATACTTTTTGGCTCTTCCCCGGCATCAGCTCTGGCAGGGACAGCGGCAGACGCGCCGTGTACAAAGTGCTGCCTGCTGCATCCTCCACATAAAGATTCACGGGCCACTCCCAGTAGAATGGTGCTGCGCCCTTGTTTGCCACAGTCAGCTCTGCGTAAACGCCGTCTGCACAGGGAGTCAGCTTCAACTCTGTTACCCGGAGCCGATAGCCCAGCTGCTTCAGCACGGCATTATATCCTTTCGCATACTTTATCGATGCCGTTTTGGGGCCGAGAAAACTCATGTGCGATGCCTCCAACAGGTGCAGCGTACGGGGAAGCTCCTTCCCCAGCATATCCTGCATGGAAAGGCTGCTGGTGAACTCGCCGCCCACTGGAGCATCCTGCCAGAAATCCGGCATAGGCGTCAGGGCATTGGGGTCGCTGCCGTACCAGCCACCCTCTGCGATCCATCCCAGCCACTCCATGGTGTCTTTTTCCTCGCCGGTCATATCATTATAAAGGCCGAGGCTTTGTTCTGCCGCGAAGCGGAACGGCCTGCGCATCAGCAGCTTTGCCGTAGGAAAAGCCGCAAGATAATCTGCGGCATATTCGTCCCGGATCGTCTCGTCCGGCATGGATACCAAGCCATCTTCGCTTTTGATGTGCCACTCGCCCCAGTGACCAAGGCTGCCCAGTTCCACATAGGAAGCAAAACCATCCGTGCCCAGAAACTCTGCCAGCGCATAAAGCACACGGTGATGCGCAGCCCGGAACACCACATTAGCATAGTTTGGAGAGTAGCCTTTCCCATAATCTGTATCGTACCAACTGCCATCCTTCGTCTGCGCATAAAGCCAGTCCGGGATATCCAGATGCGTCTCTTGTCCCGGCACATCGCAGACAAAGCGGAGCACCAGATGGATCCCCTGCTCCCGCAGTGAGGCAAAGTCGTATTTTTCGCTGATTGCCTCCCACGCATACACGCCCTCTTCCGGCTCTGCCTCCCGCCATGTAAGTTCCAGATAGCGGAGCGCTGCATCGCCTGCCTCTGCGGTATCGATCATCGGGGCATAACCGATCTGGGCATTGGGAAATGCGCTGTCGTCCGCAGCATAGGTCCTTGTCTTTGTGGTCGATGTGGTCATTGCAGCTCCCATCCACAGCAGACAGAGCCCTGCCGCCAGGATCCTTGAAATTTTACCCATGATACTCCCCGTTATACTGGATGAGGGTGACATCCTGCACCCCCTTTACTGCGCGGATACGGTCTGCAAATTCCATATTGGGATCTTTGCAGAATACCTCTACCGCCATCTCGGTGTTTTCGCCCCGCATGGTCTTGGATTTGACCGCATACTTGATGCGCCCCAGCGCCCGGACGATGTCGTCTCCGGCCTCGGTCCCCACATAGTGGATCACCGCAATGTACACCCGGCCTTTGGCCTGCCAGTGGGAGAACAGGTAGATCATAACGATCATGACAGCTGCCGTGACCAGCCCCAGTGCATACATTCCGGCACCCGCCGTGATGCCCGTAGTGATAGACCAGAACAGATACAGCAGATCCAGCGGGTCCTTGACTGCGGTGCGGAAGCGGACGATGGACAATGCACCCACCATACCAAGGGAGATGACCACGTTGGTACTGATGGCCAGCGTGACCATGCAGGTGAGCACGCACATACCCACCAGCGTAACTGCAAAACTGCGGGAGTAGACCACGCCCGTATAGAATTTGCGGTAGACCAGATAAATAAGGATGCCCAGCGCCAACGCCGCCAGCAGCGCCACGGCAAGCTTCGGCGCATCATACTGGGTAAAGGCGTTCAGGACAGATTTTTTGATAAAGTCTTTTGTGCTCATGGTTCTTTGCAGATCCTTTCCCCTCAGGTTTCGTTCCAGTATTCAAACCCGTGCCGATAGGCGGTCTTATCGCAGCACAGCACATACTTGGAAACTGCAGTCAGCTCCTGCGCACGGGGCGGGAGGATATCCCGCACGACCTGCGGCAGATACTCTGTAAATTTGACTTCCATTACCAGTTTGCCCGGCTCCAGCACCGGCAGGGTGGGAAGCGTGGAGTCAAAAATGTCCCAGCTGCCCACAGCTGCCCGGACATTCCGGTCAAATGTAACGCGCACCGTGCCGGCATCCATGATCCACGGTTCGCGGTCGTAATCCACGATGACCCGGGGACGGAGCACATTGCACACACACTCGGTGTAGAACTCCTGACACAAACGGCGGGGACTGTGCAGCAGAAAGTCATAGTCTCCGGCGAGAATCGCATCAAACTCTGCGTGGGTCAAAGGCGCGGCTTCTTTATAGATATAACTGCCAAATTTTTTCTTTCGCTCCAGCTTGATGCTGCGGTCGCTGCAGTTATAAATGCGGATGCGGTATTTCTTGCGCAGCAGCACACCGGCATCTTTTTCCTCGTAAGCAGTATTCCAATAATCGTCAAAATACAGGCTGCGGATGAAGTACCCTCCCTGCTGCGCGTGAGGATCCAGATGAAGCACCGGAGCCAGCCGCACAACCAGCTCTGCCTTATCCGCATAGGAAATAAGATATTTCAGCTCGTGGCGGTATTTTTCTCCGGTGCGGGAGGGCGGCGGGGCCAGCAGGCTCCTGCCCCGCTCAAACAGGCTTGGCCCGGTGTGCTGCCCCGGTCTACTCTTCATAGGTATCCTCCACGATGCTGCCGTCCGGCTGGACGTAAAAACAGATCATGCCATAATGCTTGCCGGCCTCGGTAACATAATAATCAAACGCATCCTGCGTGTAACCGGATGCATTCGTTGCGCGGACCCGCAAAAAATATTGTCCAGCAGGAAGCGTATCCATTGTAAGCTCTGGCAGGATCAGATTTTCCTGCCGGAAGAATACTGTGTTAAACAGATAATCTTTTGCAAGTTCGACCGTATAACAGATTTCCTCGACCTTAAAATTATAGGAAGGATCCCAATTCAGATGTAACTGACCGTTTGCTGCCTGCGGTATGCCAATGTAAAATGGCATGGGCCTACGGTAGCTCTCCCAGTAGTAATTATAGTTTTCTTCGATCTCCGGCCAGATGCTCTTCAGAACATCTTCGTATTCGGCATGCGTGATAGGTACATACATCCGGTCCGGCATCTGCCAGACATACGTTTCCGTCACACTTCGGTAATGTTCCAGCATGGACTGAATGCGTTCCTCATTCATGTAAGCATAAAGCTCCTTCATGGCAGCATCCAGCATATCACGGTAACTTTGTGTTTGCAGACAGCGCCGGAACAGCACATTGCCCCAGTAGTTGCTCACGCCGCGTTCCCAGCTTTCAGAGTCCGAGAACTTGATGATCTCACGTTCCCGGCGGCGGAGCATACCGTCATTGTCCCAGTCCCAGAGATACCATTTGCTGGAGTTTTGTGGGCTGTACAAGTAGACATTTCGATTTTGAGTGTCTGTGTTGCCGGTCAGCAGCTGAAATGCCATCCAATAGGCGATATTTTCCTTGTCAAAGTACGTTGCAAAGAGCTCATTCTCCATGGATGACGTTTCATCGTTGAGAACTTCCAGCATTTCGATCAATTTGGAGTGGTCACTGTCTCCCTTTATTTCCAGCCGCGCCTCAAATGCAGTTTGGTCATATGCAGGGTCCGTTGAGAGGCGGATAATATCTTCATAGCGCAAAAATTCAAAGGAATTGATTTTATACAGTTGTCCGTTTGGATCTGCTCCATGCGTCTTGAGAGCGGTCTTATTCAGCTGTTCGACCTGAGTATACAGCCCGTAATCTTCAAATACACCATTGTCGCTGTCGGTCAGGTCTTTGACGTACAAATGCACGAATTGGGTTTGAAGGCCCATCATCTGGTCGATCCCCTTAATAAGGTCATAGGCCATCTTATTGCGGAAGCGCAGACCCTCACCCATGTGCTTATTGAGGGCGATGGTGCGCTGACCGCGCCAGCTGCCCTTGTTTTTCTTGAGCTTTATTTTGTAGTTTTTCTGAGCATTCTCACTGGAGGTCTGACCACGTATCTGAACGGTGGCGTTTGGGGTCAGGGTCTCATATCCAAGCTCTCCCACGACTGGGCCGTTCTCATCACCGACCTGAAGCAGAGCGGCGACCTGATAGCGTGGCACCCCCATGGCCTCATAATCGTAGACCGAATAATGGTTGATCTCTGCCCAGCTGTGGTTTGTATTTTCGCTGTCGTTGCCCCGGCTCACGGTCAGGTACATCGTCACCACGCCGCTGTCATCGTAGACGTTGTACAGCTCTGCATTGTCGCGCAGGTGGACACTGTTGATTTCAGATGCGGGGGCCTTTTCCACCTTATCGACCGCTTTGTCCTCAGACGCCGCCTGTGAGCCGACAGCGCTCTCTGTACTCCCGGCTGGCAGCACGGCACAGCCTGCACACAGACCGGCAAGCGCCACGCCCAGCCCCAGCACCCTGCGGCGCGGGATCAGTTTCTTATCTTCCATCTTTTCTCTCCCCTCAAGAAGCACTATGTTTTGCACTCTTCGTCGGCTTTCGCTTTTTATGTTCCAGGAACAGCCCCAGCCGGGTGAAGCGCCCGGCTTTTGTTTCTGCCACAATAGGCTGCTGCCCCAACACCCGATAGGGCAGGTTGGCCGTAAAGACATCCAACCGGAACAGCGTTACCAGATAAAACAATGCCGCCCCGATCAGGAAGCCAAATCCGTAAAATGCAGGGTCAAGCGCCATGGAAAGTGCCGTAAGCCCGCTGGCAGAGACAGCAAACACAGCGGCGGCTGCAACAGCGCCGCCGTAATCCGTGAAGTAAAGCAGGATCATCAGGATGGTGTTGCCCACGGCGTAAAGGCCGTACCCCACACACAGGGTGCGGAAGTAGCCGTGCATCAGGTCGTTGAACCCAAGAGGCAGCAAAGCCAGCAGAGTGTTCTCCAGCGGAAGGAACGCATCCACCCAGCGCAGAAACGCCCAAGGGCTCTCTTCACTCTGCGGGAAGTAACGGTAGAGCAGCACTACATCCCAGACCATCATCAGGCCGTAACCCATGGTCACAGCAAAGAGCATTCCTTCCAGCACCGGACAGCCCAGCAGCACCACCAGTACGAACCCCAGCCCGAACGCCAGCACAATAGCTGCCAGAAACGAACAGAGGATGCCCCGGTAGTCCTTGATGGCGGTCAGATAACTCATGGCGTTCCAGTTCACGATCATCTCTGCAAAAAGCCACAGGCAGAGCAGACCCTGCAAAAGAGTTGCTCCTGAAACAAGCAGAAACAGCCCATACAGCGTGCAGCCCAGTACAAGCATCATGCTGCTGGAGCCCCAGAACGAAGGCAGGATGGTCTGCTCCTGTTCCTCATACAGCATATCTGCCAGATACCGTGTTACCGGCATGGAAAAGAAGCTGGTGACCGTAAGGGAAAACAGCAGCGTATAGGTGATCATGCAGACCAGCAGATCCTGCTGATCCCGCGGGGCGCCCGCCCAGCTGCAGAGCAGCAAAATACCGAGCTGAAGCAGAACGCCCAGCAGCATGGGGCCGGTGCAGATGATGCCCGCATAGCCGTAGGCCCGCAGGGAGGCAAACAGTCCTTTGCGGCGGAACAGCTTTTTCAATTCAAATCCAATTCCTGCCATGGTTACTCCAAGTGATATTCCTTAGCTGTTTCGTCGTACATCTTGCGGTAGTTAGCCAGCATCTGCTCGTGGTGAAAGTAAGCATCCACCCGTCTTTGGCCAATGCGCCCCATCTCTTCGCGCCGGGTACGGCTGGCACACATCTTCTCCATCGCATCGGCCAGCCCCTGACGGTACATAGGGGGTACACAGTAGCCTGCAATGCCGAACGTATCCCCCGGGGCGCCTTCCAGCAGTTCCCGGCAGCACCCCACCTCGGTGGTCACACAGGGACGGCGGGCTGCCATGGATTCCAGCACAGAGAGCGGCTGTCCTTCTGAAATGCTGGTGAGGATGGTGAAGTCCAGCTTCTGCATATACTGCACCACGTCTACACGGCCGGTGAAGATCAGATTTTTGAGCTGTAATTCCTCCACCAGTGCATAGCACTCTTTAGCGTAATCCTCATCATCCACGCCGCCCATGATGTGCAGCCGGACGTTGGGTACCCGGGAGGCCAGCTCAAAGAAGGCGTAGATCATGGTCTTGACGTCCTTGATAGGAGCCAGACGCACCACTGCGCCGATATCCACCCAGCCATCCTCCTGTTTGAGCGGGATGTTGCAGAACCGCTCATACTGGACGCCGTTTGGAATAACGATGCACTTTTCAGCATTGCACCCCATCTCGATCTGCGTCCGGCGGGCATTATAGAACAGACTGCTGACCCGGAACGCCCGCCGGTAGATCTCCTCAGAAAGGACATAGAAGAACCGGATCCATCGGCTCTTGAACGAGGGCACCACCCACTCTGCACGGATGATCTCCTCCTCACGTTCGCGGGTGTAGATGCCGTGTTCCGTAAGAAGCACCGGTGCATGGTTCAGGCTGCCGCCCAGACAGGCCAGCAGACCGCCGTAGCCGGTAGAGATCGCATGATAGACATCCGCTTTCGGCACCCGGCCCGTAAGCAGATAGAGTACCGGCAGCAGCATCGAGCGCATGGTATGGAACGCATCCGCATAGGCCACATAGGGATACTCTCTCATGCAGATGTCCGTGAACAGCTCCATGAAGTCCCGGCTCTGCAAAAAAGAGAGCGGGTGGACGCCTTTTTCCTGAAACAGACGGTACAGCACATCCCAATCCGGTCTGCCCAGCCGTACCAGTTCCCGCAGGGCGGTGCGCTCGTCTGCGGTAAACAGGACCGGATGCCGCTCACCGTGGAGGCGGAGGGCATCATCCAGAAAAACCTCCTCCACCTCTTTCACGTTGGGCGGCAGCTCATACACAAACTTTCCCCGGTCCTGCGCTTTGGCACCGATGACCCAGAGGGAGAACTCCTGCTGAGGCATAGCCTGAATATAAGCGTGCATCCATGTGGATACGCCGCCGTGGACATAGGGGTAAGACCCCTCCAGCACCAGACAGATGCGCATGGTCACGCCCCCTTCTTTTCAATACGGACAGTGTCGGCATTGGCCTTGAGCAGATAAAGATCTCCGGTCAGGCGGGTCAATTCGCCGCCCGTCACTTTGCTGGGAATCCCCTCATTGGCGCGGAAGAAAAGCCATGCTTCATCGGCAAAATTGCCAAGGTGAAGTGTCCACGCAGTGTCGGTGCTGTCCAGCGTGACCGTCAGCTGTGCATACCGCTGGATGGCAGCAGAGCACTCGGTGCCGGTCTGCCTGCGCAGATCCGGTGCAGCGGCACTGAGCCACTTGAGGTAATCTTTCAGACCGCCCTTATAGGTTTCCCAGCCTTCCGCAGCACCGCGGTCCACATCCAGCAGATCGTCCGGGTGCATAAAGTGGGTGCTGACGTAATGCATATTCAACTCGCTCATCGCGGCCAGCCGCATATAGGTATCTCCCACCATACCGCCGGATACGATGCGGGGCTGCTCCACGATACCGTCGCTAGCCACACCGAATTCCTGCACATAGGGCAGGGATGTACCATCCTCAAAGTAAGTGCTGGCAATGGTGCGGATCTGGGACACTTTGCTGCCCAGCACCTTCCGCCCTGCAGCGGAAAGGATGTTGGAGGGCGGCACATAGACACTATCCTCTGTGTTGGGCAGCACGGTCTTTTGAAAATCGATCAGTTCGTTCATCGCTGCCACAATGGCCTCCTCACTGGGCCACTGATGATAGGCATACAGTCCCTTGTAATCCGTATCGGACAGCACCAGCGGCTGATGGTTGTAACCGTGGAAGCCCACTTCCCCTCCCTGCTGCAGCAGCAGACTGCCATAATATCGGAACTGCTGGGTGTCCGGCTGACGGACCGGCGCACTCTGGGTATCGTCCTCATAGTTTTCGATCATGACACCGGTAAAACGGATGGAGTATTGCTGTGCAAGCTTCATAAGATCCGGCCACCAGACCTTGGAATAGAAATCCGCAATACTCATCCCGTAGTCCCTGCGGATATAAGTACCATCGCCGCCGGGTACCGGAGATGGAAAATCGTCCAGATAGAACACCGAGCTGTTGATCACCGGGTAGGCAGCGGCATCGCACAGAAGGCTGAAGGACGCTGCATAGATGCCGCGCATGATTTTATCGTAGATGCCGATGTTGTTCACCACCACCCTGCCGGCACCAGACTTTGTACCCCACACCAGCGGAACGCCTTCGTCCCCCGTGCGGGCATAGACTGTGGCTTCCTCCCTGAGGCTGACGCTGAGGGACGACTGGAACGGGTCGCTGAACTCATACCGCTCCCCGCCGCCCAGCATAAACTCCTCCGCGGGAACGATGCTTTCTGCGGTCTTATACTCCCAGGAAGAGGACAATACCCCGAGGTTGGGCGAGACAGCGTCAAAATATGTTGTTTTCTGGGGCGTCATGGCAAACAGGACGCTGCCGCCGTCCTTTACCCAGTTCATCAGGTCGATCAGGCGGCTGCCTAACGCATCCAGATCGCTCATGAGGACCACAACGGTTTTATACCGGTCAAACTCCGGGATGCCTTCAAGAGAGGTCGTGTGTACATCCACAGCCTGCGTACTCACTTTCATATCCAGCAAGATCCGATCGAACTGCTTTTTTGCAAGGTCTGTACTATCCTGACCGGAATCGTAGAGCAGCAGGCAGGTGACGGGCTGGCCGAACATGGCGGTCTGTGCAGGCTCGACCTCTGTCCGGGGGAGATAATTGAGCTTGAATTTCGCTGCTTCGTATTGAATGCCGCTGCGCTCCGCAAACAGGATAGCAGCCATCGCCACGAACACGGCCCAGATGATCAGCAGCTTTTGCCAGCGGAACGCCCGTAGCTGGGAAAGGATCTCCTTTATCATTGCTGTTTCCCCTGCCAGAACCGCACGATCTCGCGGCCCTTTGCACTGAGGTAGACCTCCTTTTCCTCGATTTGACCCAGTGTTTTTCGGATAGCCTCCCCATCTCGCCGCGCTGCTGCCAGCCGCAGGCAGAGCACCCACGGCGCCTCGCGCTGGGGCCAGCGCGCCGTAAGCTCTTCCAGCGTTTTCTCTGCGCGGTCATACTCAGCAAGACTGAGCTGCACATCTGCCAGCCTGCATTCCAGCGTACAGCTGCGGCGTCCGCCAAGGTTTTCCAGCCGCTTTTTCAGCAGCTGCTCCAGCTGATGGCGCTGGATCTCTGCGGCTCTGCCCTGTACGAAACCGTCTTTCAGATAGCTTTCCAGATAATTGCAGTATTCTTCCAGCACTGCGGCATCGTCCGGGGCAGCGGCATAGCGCTGCTCCAGCTTCTGCAATTTCAGGTCCGCTTCCTTGGTGATCTGCGACAGCGCCGTGGAAGCATAGTGTACCACTTCGCTGTCGTTGTCCATACGGGCCTGCTGAAGCAGGTCATAATAGCCTGCGGGGTCATCCGTCAGCACCGAGAGGATGAGCTTGCGTTTCTGCGCGGGACTGTCAACCAGCAGCGCTTCCTCCAGTGGAACGACCATATCCTCGCCTTCGTCATCCGCCACAAGGATACTTTTGTGTATTTCTTCGTTGATATGCAGCTTTTCAAGTGTCTGTTCCCGCAGGCACCCGCCTGTAAGGCGGTTGGAAGTGTGGAGCAGCAGCACACACAGCGGTCCCCACAGCGGCACAAGAAGCATCACAGGAGCAAAATATCCCTCCACCTCCAGTACCTTGGCCCAGGCCAGCAGCCAGATCCCCCCGCATACGGCCAGATGTACTGCCAGCAGCACAAGACCAAGCCAGAACCCGTTACGCATGCGATGCCTCCTGTTTTGCAGCGCTGATCAGCCGCAGCTGCTCATCCAGCGGCACTGCAGTGACATGAAGCCCTCTTTCATCCAAGCGCCGGGTCAGCAGCGGCAGATTTTCTTCATCGGTCTGATTCATCAGCAGGTAAACGGCGTTGTTTGTTCCAACGCCTGCTGCATCGGTACTGCGGATGGAGCGCCTCACCCGGTCGTTGAATTCGGCCCGGTTTTTGAACGTTCCCGTCACCTGCAACAGCAGATGATGCGCCATTTTGTCTTCCTGCAGGGTGCAGGCTGTAGCCAGCTGCTCCGCAAACACAGCCGGACGCAGCAGGCAGGTGTCGGGCAGATACCAGTTTTCTCGCACAACGCTCTCGTACTCAAAGGCCCGCACCAGTGCTGTTTCCACCAGTCCGCAGAGGATGCGGAACAGATTCTGGTAATACAGGGTCATCTGCTCTTCGCTGGCAGTATACAGCCCGATCAGTACCACAAGGCTGCCGTTCTGCCGCACGCCTGCAGCATACATCGGACGTCCGGGGAGGAAGCCGCGATTCACCCACAGCCCTTCCTGTTCGATGGCACGGATCACGTCCAGCCACTGATCCACCTCCAGCGAGTATGCCGGCTCCGGCGTCATTCCAGCACTGGCGGCGGTAAGTCGGGCAAACCCCTGGTTCTTTTCCATACGGTAGATGGTAAGGCTGTGGTTTTCCAGCACGTCTTCCATTATCTGCACCGTCTTGCGGCAGATCTCCTGCGGCTGCAGCATATCCAGCTGCTGGGTCACAGCATAGATCTTGCCAAAACTGTCCCGGCGGCCCAGGATCTGGCGGCGGAACGACCGTTTATCCTCCAGCGTATCCTGATACAGTTTCCGGGTAAATTCAAGCCGCTTATGCAGCAGCTCGTTTTCTTCCTGCACAAAACGGGCAGTCTCTGTATTACGCAGCTGCACATAGCCGCAGGACGCTCCCACCACAAAATATATAATGAACGCCAACCAGTTGGCAGGCTCATAAAACAGCAGCATCAGAGTGGTACTCTGCCGCAGATAGCCCGCTGTCAGAGAAACAGATGCCAGCACAGCAGACAGCACACCTGCATTGAGGCCATAGACCGTGCCGATCAGCACAACGAACATCAGCCGGAAATCGACCATCCGGAACTGCGCGTCCGTGCCTGTAATACGCACCAGCAGTTCCGTGGCCAGCCACGCGGCAGCGATCTCCACCAGCCGCAGCAGGAGTGGGCTCTGGCGGATCTTATCCACCATTTTGCGTATAAAGCTTTTTTTCTCTGTCTTCCGGGCGCACCACGCATTATAGATCGCCGGAAGATCATCCAGGATGCTGTACCGTTGGAACCAGCCGTACCTGCGGCGGACAGCATTATCTGCTGCGGGGTAGGTCTGGATCGTATCGGTTCCGTACAGCACCTTCAGCCCGGGCTGCAGCTTTTGCAGCACCTCGCCCAGCTGCCCCTGTGTGTTCCCAAAAACATCCGGCAGCGTAAATCGCTCCGGCTCCGGTGTCCATGTATCGAACACCCGGGCAACGAGATCGGCCAATTCTTCTGCACAGAGCGCCAGCAGCGGCTGCGCAGCCTGTTCATCCATTTGAACCGTACCGGCAGGCATCTGTTCGAATAGCCGCGCAAACTGATCCGCGCCGCTGGCCGAGACAGCATACAGGTAGGGCAGGCGGAACACCTTGACCTGAAGTTTGCTGGTTCTGGCGTAATGGAAGCAAAGTTCCTCCGCCGCATTGGCCAGCAGCGTTTTACCGGTGGACGGCGCAAATGCTGCCTCCGGCCCTGAGAGGTACAGCAGCTCCACTTCCCGCTCGCGGCAGGATTGCAGGACCCGGCGCAGGCGGTCCAGTTCACCTTCCTGATCACCGTGTGGCAGAAGATATTCAGAAAAATAGACAACGCGGTCAAACTGATAGGTCTCTGCAAGCTGATCCAACAGCTGCCTGCTTTCCAGCGTCACCGTCTTAATCTGGGTGTCCGACAGTGCCTCCCCTTTTGCGCAGGTAGTCAGCACATGATCATTCGGGAATGCCGTCTCGATCCACTCCTGCGTCAGAAACGCCGTAAAACCCGTGAGTAAAATCTCCATTGCATTTACCGTTTCCGCCTGTCCGGCCTTTTTTCAAAGGTTCAAAGGCTGGCGACGCATATTTTTAAGAGAAACATCCTTTTATGATAATGATAATATCATTCTTCGCATAAAATAACAATAGTTTTTCCTGATCCAGCCGCCCGTAAAACGCGCATTTTTTCACGGAAGAAATTTGTGCGGTCTGCACTTATACGCACTCGCACAGACAGTTCTTGAGAAACAAATCGTTTTTATTGAAAAGATTTTGGAACAATCCGTTTCCAGTATACCCGAAAACGCAATGGATTATTATGGAGCAGATGGTTTGCTCTCCTGCGGTAAGTGCCACACACCCAAAGAAGCCTTCTTTGCCAAGGGGCTTGTCTTGATAGGAAAGAACAAGCACCCGGCAGAATGCGCCTGTCATAAAGCCAAACGGGAACAGCAGGAAGCAGCTGTTAAGGAGCAGAAACATCTCGACCTTGTGCGGCAGCTGAAAGCAGAAGGTTTTTCTGACCCGGCACTGCTGGAGTGGACATTTGCAAACGGCAATGGTCGTAGCCTGCAGATGCGTCACACACATCGCTATGTAGAGCAGTGGCAGACCATTCACGCAGAGAACATCGGGCTACTGCTCTGGGGCGGTTTTGGCACCGGCAAGAGTTTCCTTGCCGGGTGCATTGCGAACGCTCTGATGGAGCAGAAAGTACCTGTGTGCATGACAAACTTTGCTCATGTCGTGAACGAATTGAATAGTAGTTTCTCTGGGCAGAACAAGGTGGTAGACCGGCTGTGCCGCTATCCGCTTCTCATCATTGACGATTTCGGGATGGAGCGCGGCACAGAGTATGCACTGGAACAGATCTACAACATTGTAGACAGTCGCTACCGCAGCCGGAAGCCCCTGATCGTCACGACCAATCTAACACTGGATGAGATCCGGCATCCGCAGGATACCGTTCACGCCCGAATCTATGACCGCCTGTTGGAGATGTGCGTTCCTGTTTCCTGCATCGGGGCCAGCTTCCGCAAGGAAAGCGCACAGGAAAAGCTAGAACAGCTGAAACTTTTGATCGGATAACCCGAAAATGTTGGAATGCAAAAATTGCCGGGTGAAAAAACACCCGGCTACAAGGAATTGGAGGTCTGCCTATGAAAAGGTATTCCCGGACAAGCTGGAGCGCAGCACCACTTTCCTCATCCTGAAAAGCACCAAAACCGCATCCTCCTGCTGCACCATCTTCATGACCTCTGCACTGAAAGAGGAATTGAAGAAGTGGCTGAATCAGTTAGCGGCAGACGAGATGAAAGATCCGACACGCTACCATGACAACGGAATGCTGTTCCGTCTGCCCAACGGCCTGGCGGTGGAGCCGGCACTCATCCGCAAGAAGTTTCTGAAATGGCAGGATGCCCACCCGGAGTTCCCTCGCATCGTCTTTCATGGTCTGCGGCATTCCAGTGCCACCTATCAGCTGATGATCTCCGGCGGCGATGTGAAGGCCGTTCAGGGCACCACAGGACACGCTACGGCAGATATGCTGGTAAACACCTACGCTCATATCCAGCAGTCCTCTCGTGTGGAGCTGGGCAGGAAGTTTGAAGAAGGGTTCTATGCTGCGAAACAGGAAAACCCCGGCCCGCAGGCTGTACCCGCCGTAGGCGAACCGACCATTTCTATGACTGCTCTGCTGGAACTTCTGAAGAACGCAGACCCCGAAGTAAAGGCGCAGCTCCGTCTGGCTCTTCTGACCTGATGCAAAATTTACCACGCATTTCAAAGCAATTCCAGCCCATGCAGAGGATTCCCACGAAAAAGCCGACCGTGCAAAAACCGTGCATTGACCGTGCAAGCCCCGAATTTTCGGGGTTACATAACAAAAAAGAACGCCAAATCTTACGATTTGACGTTCAAAATTTGGTGCACCTCGCGCACTCATATCCGAACTTTTCTCCGCTTTCACGGCTTCCCCGAAAGCGACCGTTTCTGTACCTTCCTTATAGTTAAAGGTAATAAGCACCTTATCATCATAGAGATAGATGGCATTGATGAAGGTATCCACCAGTGCCTGCCGCTGCTCCGGCTGGGTCATATCCAGCTTACGGAAACGGAGCAGCCAGAACCGGACGAATTCTTCTTTCATCTTCGGTTTTGCCAGCCGTTCTTCTGCAATGCGGGCTTGCAGTTCCTTCCGCTGTTCTTCCAGCGCTTCCAGCCGCTCCTTGGTGGAACTGGTCAGAATGCCCATCTGGATAGCGTTCAGCATATTGGTGATGCCGACTTCCGTTTCTTTCAACTGCTTTTCGTAGATGGGCAAATCAGTGCTTTCCTGATTTTGCAGTTCCATTACCTTGGCGATGATGGCGTTCATGGAAGCATCGTCTTCCACCAGTTTCATGGTCTCATTGACCACCAAATCTTCTAGCCACTGTTTCCGCACGGCCTTTTTATCGCAGGTCTTTTTCTTCTTGGCAGCAGCACACTTATAGTAGGTATACATTTTCCCGGTGTGGCTGACACCGCTTTCGCCAAACATCAGCGCTCCGCACTTACCGCAGTACAGCTTGGTGGTAAGCAGATAGCTTTCCTCTGCCTTATGACGGGCAGGAGCTTTTTTGTTTTTCGCCAGCTTTTCCTGCACCTTGTTGAACAAGTCCTCTGACACCAACGCCGGGATCGCATTGGGCTGTACCACATCCCGCAAACGCAATTCGCCGATGTACCGGCGATTACTCAGCATCCGCTGAATCGTGTTATAGGACATCTCCCCGCCCATTGAATTTTTGATGTTGTGCGCCTTCAACCAATCCCGCAGGTCGGTCATGGTCGCGCCGTCTGCATACTTCTGGAACGTCTGCTCCACATACGGAGCCAACAACGGGTCGGGCTGGTAATGCCGGGTCTCATCGATCATGTAGCCGAACGGAATCGTGCCGCCATTATAAATGCCCTTGAGAGCGTTCTCGGTCATGCCGCGCACGACCTTTTCAGACAGGTCAGCCGAGTAATATTCGGCGTAGCCCTCCAGCACCGATTCCAGAATAATGCCCTCCGGGCCAGCCGAAATGACTTCCGTTGCCGATACCAGTTTCACGCCGTTTCGCTTCAGCTGAGTCTTGTACCGGGCACTGTCGTAGCGGTTTCGAGCAAAGCGGTCAAGTTTCCAGACGATGATAACATCAAAGATGCCACGTTCACTGTCTTTGATCATCTGTTGGAACTGCGGGCGGTTGTCCGTTTTTGCAGAAACGGCACGATCGATGTAGTGTTTGACCACCGTAAAGCCGTTCTTCTCCGCATAGGCGGTGCATTCCCGAATCTGACCTTCAATGGATTCTTCACGCTGACTGTCAGTAGAATAGCGGGCATAGATCACGGCGGTCACGGCAAGCACCTCCCATTTATACATCATTGAACGGTGGAGCGTTCTTTTAAAGTAATGTTTCGTATAATGGATATGCCACATTTTACAGATGATTGCAAGCTTTTTATACGCTTTTCACGAGATTCAGTAAAAAACATGAACTCCTATGAAAGCAAAATATTCACATTCCATGGTTCTATGAAGGTACCCGGAGCAATTGTGTCATTTTGACACAATTCCTTATTTCTCCATAAACCATAAAAATTCAACTTTTTAATGCAGCAGCTACAACGTTGGATTGCATATCGCAAATATACTATTTAAATATTGCGCTGATTTTTGTCTTGTTACGGTTTCGCAATAAGACCAAAGTGGTGGGTATCACGATGATACCCACCACTTTAGCCAAGTAAATTTTTATTTTTGAATCGTAAAACGGAACGAGGTTCCCTTCTCCACCGCAAAGCAGGCGTCTGCATGGGGCTTTGCGCCCCAGCTGTTGTCGCCGCCCACGCCGCGCTGGAAAGCAGCGCAGCGGACGACCGTCTTATTGTCGTCCCGGGGCAGCTCGTAGAGGTGGCGGGCGTTTTCCAGTTCATGGGGCGTATAGGGCAGCGCCGAGAAGGTCATGCCGTCCCCTGCAAAGCCGATGCCTATATTCAATCCGCTGCCGGTGACAGTTGCACTGTACACGCCGGTGCGGCTGCCGCACTCCTGCGGGTAGACCGGGCTGTTCTGGGCAAAATCCTGCCGGACGTTGTAGCTCCACTCGCCCATTTTTCCGCCTGCGGTGCGGTCGGCGGTGGTCTCCCGGGGGCCAAGACCGAGGTAGGATACCTCGGTCAGCTCCCGGCACAGCGGGAAGAGCAGACCGAACTCCGGTACTTCTGCCCTTTCGCCCTGCCATGTCATGGTGATGTCGCAGCGGCCTGCGCCGTCGATGGCAAAATCAATGGGCAGCGTCTGCCCATCTGGCAGGGTGTAGTTTGCGCGGACGATGACGAACTCATCCTTTGCTTCGGCAGTCAGGTTATCGCACCGGGCGTAGAGACCGGCGGTTTTCCAGAAGGCAAATGTAAACGGCTCTGCACAGCCCTCGTCGTTGTTGGTGGGCGCACGCCAGAAATTGGGGCGCACGGTATCGTCCAGCAGCTGCACGCCGTTATAGCGGATGGACACCAGCCCCTTGCCTCGGCCAAAGATGTACTCGAAGCCCTCGCCCTTTACGCCGACGTTGCAGTCCATCTCCACCAGCTGCGGGGCGGGCAGGGTCAGCCGGGCGACGGCGTAGTTGTGCCATACCTGCCCCAAAGCGGCTTCATAGCCCGCCGGGATGCCGGGCAGTGCAGCCCGCTGGATGGCGGTAACGGTCATGCAGGCAAGCCCAGCCTCCGGTAAGGCAAAGGGAAACGGGATGTGCTCCGTCCCGCCCGGCTTGCAGTCTGCCCGCAGCACCGCCCGGCGCTCCGGCTTGCCGTTGACCGAGGACGCAAACACAAGGTCGTAGGCGTTCAGGTCGGTAAAGAGATTCCGGTTTTCAATCACGGCTTCCGTGTCGGTCAGGGTGATCTTCAGCGGTGCGTAGGCCGCCTTGACGGCGTCCATTTTGGGGGTGTTACGGCGGTCGGGCAGCACAAGGCCGTCCACGCAGAATTCCCGGTCGGTGGGGCGGTCGCCGAAGTCGCCGCCGTAGGCAAAGCCGGGCTTGCCGTCCGGGTCAGTCACTGCGATGCCGTGGTCCATGTACTCCCAGATAAACCCGCCCTGATACAGGGGCTCTTCGTAGGCATACTCGGTGTAGTCGGTGATGCCGCCGCAGCTGTTACCCATGGCGTGGCTGTACTCGCACATGATAAAGGGCTTTTCCGGGTGCTCTGCCAGAAACTTTTTGATGTCTGCCACCGGGGTGTACATCTGGCTTTCCATATCGGAGGTGGCGGGGTACTCCCGGTTCCAGAAAATGCCCTCGTAGTGTACAAGGCGGCTGGGGTCGGTGCGGCGGAAGTATTCGCTCATCTCCCACAGGGTCTTGCCGCCTTGGCTCTCGTTGCCACAAGACCAGATGAGGATGGCCGGGTGGTTTTTGTCCCGTTCCAGCATGGCTTCGGCGCGGGCAAGCACATTTTCCCGCCACTCCGGGCAGGCACCGGGCAGCGTCCACTCGTCTGAGCCATCCGCGCCCAGCTTCTGCCACGTGCCGTGGGTCTCCAGATTGGTCTCCCCGATGACATACAGGCCGTATTCATCGCAGAGCTGCAAGAAATATGGTTCGTTGGGGTAGTGGCTGGTGCGCACGGCGTTGACGTTGTGGGCTTTCAGGTTTTTCACGTCCCACAGCATCTCTTCCCGGCTAACGGTGCGGCCGGTGCGGCAGCTCCACTCGTGGCGGTTGACGCCCTTGAACACGATGCGCTTGCCGTTCAAAAGCATCTGGCGGTCTTTCAGTTCAAATTTGCGCAGACCGACTTTCAGACTGGTGCGCTCTGCCAAATCACCCTCGCGCAGCAGGGCAATTTCTGCCTCGTACAGGTTCGGCTGCTCGGCGCTCCACAGGGCGGGATGCTCCACCGTAAAAGTGAAGGAAACGTCCTGTACGTCCTCCTCCACATCCGGGTCGGACTCGCCTTTGCCAAACAGCACGCCGCTGTCGTATTCGGCAGGCTCGCCCACCTCAGCGGACTGCTCCTCGCCATCAAACACCACCGACACCGTTCCCGCGCCGCTGACTTTGCAATCAAAGGTGACGGTGGCACTGGAAAAATCCTCTGCAAAACTCTGCTTCACAAAGACATCTTCCAGATGGAGTTCCGGCTTGGTGAACAGTTCTACGGAGCGGAATAAGCCGCTCATGCGCCAGAAATCCTGATCCTCCAGCCAGCTGCCGGAGCAAAAACGGTACACCTGTACCGTCAGGGTATTTTCGCCGGGGTGGACGGCAGCAGTCATGTCAAATTCCGCCGGGGTAAAGGTATCCTCGGTGTAGCCGATGTAAACGCCATTGCACCAGACGGCGGCGGCACTGTCGGCACCGTTCAGGCGCAGGTAGCAGCTGGCCCAGTTTTCCGGCAGGGTAAAGCTGCGCTGATACTCCCCGATGGGGTTATAGTCCTGCGGAATCTGACCGGGGTGCAGCTTTTCGTGGCCGTCCCACGGGTACTGGGTGTTGACGTAATGGGGCGCGCCGTAGGGCTGGCCGGGCTTTTGCAGGCTCTGCATCTGGATGAAGCCGGGCACAGTCAGGGTGTCCCAGTCCGTAAAGGGTGCGGTCAGGTTTTCCGCATAGCGGAAGTTCCACTCGCCGTCCAGACTAACGGTCAGGGGCAGTTCGGGACTTGTCTGGTCGGCAAAGTGGGCATGGAAGGGCAGACGGTTCTGCTGGAAAATTTCCGGGTCGGCCAGAAGCGCCGAGGTAATGGGATGATTTAACGGCATAAATGTCACCTCGCAGCATTTTCTGCTTTTATTATAGCACAGGATATAAGAAAAACAGCCGCACAAAACGACTGTTTTTCTGGAAAGAAGCGGCATCAGTCCGCTTCGTCAAAGACCTCGGTATCCAGTTCTGTGTGCCCCTTGGGGATGTGGTACTTCACGGCGGGCAGATGGACGTTGGTGAAGTACAGACTGGTGTTGGGGTCGCAGCCGATGACCACTGCTTCTCCCCTGCCGCGCACGGTGCAGCGCAGGGTGTCGCAATGGGCTTCGGCGGTGTCATTTTCCACGCTTTCGGCATAGCCCGGTGCAAAATTGGGCACGGCAAAACCGCAGTCGTAGGCTTCGCAGTCGAAACTGCTGTCAATTTCGTGATGGCGGTGGTGGCCGGTGGCCGTGGGGGTGATGGTAGTGGTCACCTCAATGCCGGGGAAGGGCGACCACTGCGCAGTCACAGCCCCGGCTTCAATTTCCCACGTTTTGCTCACCTTGCGCACAAACACGTTATCGTCGATGACAAAGGCCAGCATACTGTCGGGAGCCGCCTGATTGAGCACCTCCCGGCTGCGGGAGGCGCAGAAGCCAAAGCGGGTATCGTAGGCAAATTTTGCGTACTTTTCCGGGAACTGTCCGTGGCCGTGGCCCTCGTTGACACCGGCGGCATAGGCCGTTACCCGCCCCGCCCGGCGCTGCACCAGCATATTGGCGTATGGCATGGGCTTGAGCTGCTCCAATGCGGGCATGGGCGCGGCCTCGGCAGACCAGAAGGGATGGTCGTCCGGCAAAGCAAGCAGCAAAAAGCTCTTCATACCCCAGTAGGGGCTGCCGGGGGCGTTGTACCGCTCGGCCATGTACATCTGCGGGTAGCAGTAGCCGATGGTCAGGATACCGTCCCGGTCGAACATTTTCTGCCCCAGCCACCAGTTGAAGTTGCGGACGATGAGCCCTTTCATCACCGGCAGGGGCAACGGCTCCAGCCCTGCCCAGATGCAGGCCGCCCAGAAGCTGTTCTGAGCAAAGCGGTAGGTCAGGCTGCGGCCAAAGGGCAGCGCTGCGCCGTTGGCATCGAACCAGTAGACGAACTGCTGCGCGAACAGCTGGGCGCGCTGGCGGTAGAGTGCAGCACGCCGGGGGTCGGTGTCGGCGGCAAATTTAGAGTAGAGCAGCCCGTAATACTGGATGGCCCACGGGATGTAGTAATCCTTTTGTACAGAGGCACCATCGGTGGACCAGCCGTCGCCGCTGTAATAGCTGTCAATTTTGCAAAGACCGTCCTCCAGCAGTTCCGGGCTGAAAGGCATCCCCACGCTTTTCAGGGCAAGGTTTACAAGGATGCGGAAAAACTGCCAGTTGCAGTCCGGGATGGTGTGGGCGTTGATCTGCCCCAGCCATGCAGCAAGGTTCTGTTTTTCGGTGTCAGAAAGCGGGGTCCACAACTTTTCCGGTGCGGTGAGGATGCCGCAGGCAATGGCAGCCATCTCCACATAACACTGGTCGTATTCCCCGGTGGTGCCCCAGTATTCGGGGTTTTCCGGGTCGGCGCCGGCGGCAAGACCCTTGCGGTAGATGGTTTCAAATTCCGGCTCAGAGCCGCCGCCCACCCAGAAGGGCACCAGCGCCCACAGCGGGCGGCTGAAGGCTTCCAGCTCAATGGCATTTTGGTTGTAGGTCACACCCGTCTCGCCCAGATGCAGCCGGGCGCAGCCTGCGGAATAATAAGGCTTGAGCGGGTCGAGAAATTTGTGCATCAGTGCGGTAAAATCCGCTTTGGTCTGCAAGTTCATCACCAGTACATCTCCCAATCTTTGGTCAGGCGGGTCAGCGCCTCCATGTAAAAATAATCGCCCCAGCTCGTGCATTCATCCACGCCCTCCGGGGTGCAGGTGTTGTAGGGGCTTTTTTTGCTGTAAGTGCCGTGCAGCAGCTGGCCGGAGCCGAGGGTACCGGGCTTTACTGCGTAGTTTGCGGCAAGGCTGGCCAGCATCTGCCGCGCCAGCGTGCGCCACTGGGCAGCTTCTGTTTCATCCACATACTTGGCTGCTTCCAGCAATCCACAAGCCACGATGGCAGCGGAGGAGGAATCCCGCGGCTCGCCGCTTTCCGGGGCAAAGAGCATATCCCAGCAGGGGATCATGTCCTCTGGCAGACGGGAAAGGTAGAACGCCAGTGCCTTGCGGAACACATCCAAAAACTTTTCATCGTGGGTGTAGGTGTAGCCAATGGCGCTGCCGTACACGCCCCACGCCTGTCCCCGCGCCCAGAAGCTGTCGTCCTTATAGCCCTGACAGGTGCGGCCGCCCTTGGGGGTGCCGTCCGGGTTCATAAAGAAGGTGTGGTAGGTGCTGCCGTCCGGTCGGAAGGAGTTTGCCAGCGTGGTGGCGGTGTGGGCGGCGGCGATCTCGCGGTAGTGGTCGCTGCCGGTCACCTGCGCTGCCCAGTACAGCAGCGGCACGTTGAGCATGCAGTCAATGATATAGCGGTAGTTGTCGGGGTCATCCATAGTGCCCCATGCCTGCAAGAAGCGGCCGCTGGGCTGGTAGCGGGTCAGCAGCTGGTCGGCGGCGGCAATGGCGGCGTTTTTGCCCTTTTCGCTGCCCACTAGCTTCCATGCTGCCACGCAGGTGGGGCTGTACAAAAAGCCCATATCGTGGTGGTCCACCTCCACCTTGCGGGCAATGCGGTCCGCAAAGCTGTCCACCTGAATCAGGGCGGCGGTCTTGAATTTCTCCTCCCCGGTAGCTTCGTAAGCCAGCCAGATCTCCCCGGGCCAGAAGCCGCAGGTCCACTGGTTATTGGCGCAGCCGGGGTAGATATTGTTGACACTGGAATGGTTCTGGCACTGGTAGGTGTACAGGGGCAGATTGGTCTCCACCTGTTTGCAGGCATCGGCCAGTGCCTGCCGTGCCTCGGCGTCGGTCATCGCGTGGTTCTGGTAGTTTTTCATCATGATTACTCCTTAAATCCAAACGTAGGGATCTCTGCCCACCGCTGGCGCAGAAAGTGCATACCCAGCTTGGGGCGGCGGTCCCGGGTGAACAGGCCTTTTTTGTTGCCGTCCACCCGCATGGGGCCCTGCACGGTGTCGTAGTCTGCAAAGTTCCAGACAAATTCTCCCACAAACCACGGGCGCTTGTCAAACTCTGCATCCAGACGGCGGTAGAACTCCACCTGAAACTCCTCACTGAACATCTCGGCTCCGGCGGTGTGCAAGCCTGCCACAGTGTCTGCGCCGTACTCGCTCATCATTACGGGCTTGTGCTGCTCTGCCCAGAAATCCAGCTCCTGATTCAAGCCGTAGCAGGCAGCGTCCATGTCGCCGGAAAGGTTGTACCAGCCGTAGTAGCGGTTGATGCAGACGATATCCATGGTGCGGGTGGTGATATCCTTCGTATAGTCGTTCTGGCAGCAGACGAGGGTGACGGGGCGGTTCTGCGGGTCCAGCTGATGCGCCAGCTCATACAGCGGGTGCCAGTAATCGTAGGCATCCTGCGGGAAGTGCTCCAGATCCGGCTCGTTGCCAAGGCTCCACAGCACCACGCAGGGGTGGTTTTTGTCCCGATGGATCATCTCGGCAAGCACCTGCCGGTGATGCTCCGCAAGGGGATATTCCTTGTAAGGATTCACCGCCGCCCCGCCGCCGATGCCCACCGCCGGGGTCTCGTCCATGACCAGAATGCCCTCCCGGTCGCACAGGTCGTAGAACTCCTCAGCGTAGGGGTAGTGGCTGGTGCGGAAGCAGTTTGCGCCGATCCACTTCATCAGCTCGAAATCCCGCTTGACGGTGGGCAGGTCGAGTCCGCGGCCCCGGATGTCGGCATCCTCGTGCCGGCCAAAGCCCCGCAGATAGACCGGGCTGCCGTTGAGCAGGAAACGCCCGTGCCGGATCTCAAAGGTGCGGATGCCGATCCGGTCCAGATACTCGTCCACCACCGCGCTGCCCTCGTGGATGCGGATGACCAGATCGTAGAGATAGGCGGCGTGGACGTTCCACAGCTTGGCGTTTTTGACCACCAGCGTGCCGGTGGTGCCGGAGCTTTCGGCCACCCGGGTGGCGCCGTCGTAAAGCTCCACCGTCACGGGGTGGGGGCCGTTGGTGGACACGGTATAGTCGATCTCGGCCCCGGTCTCGGTCAGGCGGTATCGTGTGGAATAGTCCAGCACCCGCTCCTTGGGCAGGGCCATCAGCCAGACGGGCCGGTGGATGCCGGCGTAGTTGTAAAAATCAAAGTAGGGGGCGGCGATCTTTCTGCCATCCGCAAGGGTACGGGTGGTGCCTGCGGGCAGCATCGTTTCGCTGAGCTCGTTATTCGCCAGAACACTGAGCTTGTTGAACTGGTTGTAGCGCACGATGTTGGTCACAGTGGCATCAAAGGGCAGGAAGCCGCCCTCGTGCTGGGCCACCTCCACGCCATTGACGAAGACCCGGGCCCGGTGGGTAACCGAG
>OGIY01000439.1_pt1 | contig 23557 bp, 19 predicted proteins | sample 1571931 | NCBI WGS metagenome assembly OGIY01 (sample SAMEA2582110, study PRJEB24529) | metagenome | biome: Human gut stool | place: China | collected 2011
GAGGACGTTTAGACGCAAGAAGGACGCTGAAGAGCTTAGTTGCGGATTTGAGGGTTGTAAAAAAAACGGACGATGCGATTCGAATATAACCGTATCATCCGTTTTCTTTTGATGATTATTTATTATTAAATAAAACGTCGCTTAATGATTGCAGTGCTGTCTTCTTATCCGATTCTCGAATCAGGAACGAAATGTTGTAATTGCTTCCTCCAAACGAAATCATACGTACAGGAATGTTACGCATTGCCTGGATAGCTTTTGCTTCAAATCCGATATTTTCCCATTCCAGATCTCCCACAACGCAAACGATACACATGTCATGGTCTACGGTTACAGTACCATATTTCTTCAGGTCGTTTACGATTTCATTCAGATGTTTGGTATTGTCAATAGACATCGATACACCTACTTCAGAGGTACAAACCATATCGATGGGTGTCTGGTAGCTTTCGAAAATTTCGAATACTTTACGCAAGAAACCGTGAGCCAGTAACATACGGCTTGACTTGATCTTGATAGCAGTGATATTGTCTTTTGCTGCAACAGCTTTAATCTTACCTTTTTCAGTTTCGTTTGAGATAAGTGTACCCGGTGCACTTGGTTCCATTGTGTTGAGCAGACGTACCGGAATATTAGCATATTTGGCAGGTTGCACACAAGTCGGGTGCAGAATCTTAGCTCCGAAGTATGCCAGTTCTGCAGCTTCTTCGAAGTGAAGCTGACGTACCGGAGAAGTTTTGTCTACCACGCGCGGATCATTATCGTGCATTCCGTCAATATCAGTCCATATCTGGATTTCTGAAGCGTTTACAGCTGCACCGATAAGAGAAGCGGTATAATCACTACCTCCACGTTGCAAGTTGTCTATTTCTCCGTAAGCATTGCGGCAGATAAATCCTTGTGTAATATATATTTCCTGTCCAGGATTTGCTTCAAGCTGTAAAGCCAGTTTCTCGCGGATGTAGTTTAAGTCGGGTTCGCTGTTTTTGTCTGTGCGCATAAATTCCAAAGCCGGAATCAAAACCGCTTTCACGCCTTGTTCGCAGAGATAATTAGTTACCATGTTGGTAGAAATGATTTCTCCCTGTGCAAGAATAACTTTTTCTTCGAACAGTGTAAATATATCCTTTGTGAAAGATCGGATGTAGTCGAATACCGATTTTACGAACTCCAGAGTCTTCTGTTTATACTCTTCGGTAGAGAAAAGTTCATCAATATGCTGTTTATATTTTGCTTCCAGCTTATTGATTACTTCGTTTGCTCCTTCGGGATTTTTCTTGTATAGATAATCCGAAATTTCAACCAGTGTGTTGGTTGTACCCGACATTGCAGACAATACTACTATTTTCTGCTCGCCATCAGTAATTAATTTGGCAACATCTTTCATTCTCTGTGCAGAGCCTACTGATGTTCCTCCAAACTTTAAGACTTTCATTTCTAGTTTCGAATTTTAATTGTTCTATAAAATACTCTTTCTTTTGGGCGCAAAGATACGAATATTTTATGGTTCTTTTTAATAATGATAATAAAATCTCTAACAATTTGTCTTTTTTAGTATTCACTTGCTTCGCGCAACTGATGTTGTCCGCAGCAGTATACTTTTCCTGGAAACTCGCTTAAAAGGTTCAGGTTGTGGGTTGTCATGATGATAGCCGTCCCCTGTGTACATATTTCCTGAAGCAATTTGACGATGTTTCTGCCAGTCTCTACATCCAGGTTTCCGGTAGGTTCATCAGCCAGGATTATTTCAGGCTTGTTCAATATTGCACGTGCTATGACGATACGCTGCTGTTCGCCGCCTGAGAGTTCATTCGGCATCTTGTAGCCTTTGTTTTCCATGCCTACCAGACGTAATACTTCTTCAATTCGACTTTCTCTTTCTGAAAATTGCTTCCAGCCTGTAGCACGCAGTACGAAATCCAGATTATCGTATACAGTACGGTCGGTCAGAAGCTGGAAATCCTGAAATACGATGCCCAGTTTCCGTCGCAGGCTGGCAATATTTTTTTGCTTGATGGTACGCATATCGTAACCCAATACAGTTGCTTCTCCTTCGCATATATCCAGTTCACCGTATATGGTTTTCAGGAAAGTCGACTTACCGGTACCCACTTTTCCTATCAGGTAGACGAACTCACCTTTTTTCAGTTCAAAGTTTACATTGTTCAGTATGCCTAGCTCCTGCTGGTTGATATCTACATTTTTATAACTTATGAGTGGTTGGTCTTCCATAAAATCAATGTTTCTTCCAGTTTTCGCTGTGGCGTTCTTTTAATTCGCGTGCTAAATCTTCAATGCGGTAGCCTTTCGATGTCAGCAGTACGATAAGGTGATAAAGCAAGTCGGCTCCTTCATAAATCAGGCGTTCGTCTGTTCCGTTGCATGCTTCGATGATTGTTTCTACTGCTTCTTCACCTACTTTCTGAGCCATTTTGTTGACTCCCGATTTGAAAAGACTTGTCGTATAAGATTTCTCAGGCATTTCTTCGTGACGTTTGTCGATGAAGTCTTGCAACTCTTTCAGGAACATAATATCCTGTTCGTTCTTTTCACCCCAGCAAGTATCTGTTCCTGTATGACAAACTGGTCCTGCAGGATTTACCTTTATCAGCAGCGTGTCATTGTCGCAGTCGGCCGCAATGGAAACTACATGCAGGAAATTGCCGCTTTCTTCACCTTTTGTCCATAATCTGTTTTTGGTGCGGCTAAAGAATGTGACTTTTCCAGTTTCCACTGTTTTATTGTATGCTTCTTCATTCATGAATCCCAGCATCAGTACCTTTTGGGTATAATTATCTTGAATGATGGCAGGAACAAGTCCGTTCATCTTCCCAAAATCTAAATCCATATTTTATATATTTTAAAATTAAACTCTAACGTTGATTCCTTCTTTGCAAAGGTATGCTTTTAATTCGGGAATAGGAATCTCACCGAAATGAAAAACGCTGGCGGCTAGTGCTGCATCCGCTTTTCCGATAGTAAAAGCATCTCTAAAGTGTTCCTTGTTTCCTGCTCCTCCCGAAGCGATGACGGGGATAGTCAGTATTTGGCTTAGTTGGGACAGGGCATCATTGGCGTAACCGTTTTTTACTCCATCATGGTCCATGCTTGTGAACAATATTTCTCCTGCTCCACGTTCATTGGCTTCCCGCGCCCATTCAAAAAGATTCCGGTCTGTTTCTTTCCTGCCGCCGTTCAGGTAACATTTCCACCCGTCTGCTGTTTGCTTGGCGTCGATTGCTACTACGCATACTTGAGAGCCAAAGTGAGAGGCTATGTCGTCTATCAACTGCGGATTGCGGATAGCCGAAGAATTGATGGAGATTTTATCAGCTCCGGCGCTGAGCAGACGATCTACATCGCTTAATTCATGGATACCTCCTCCTACCGTGAAAGGTATGCTGATATGTGCAGCAATACGTTTTACCAGGTCGGTAAAGGTTTTTCGTCCTTCGTGACTGGCTGTTATATCCAGATATACCAGTTCGTCAGCCCCTTGTTCGCTGTATATCTTTCCTAGTTCTACAGGATCACCGGCTTGTCGGAGATTTACAAAATTCGTTCCCTTTACGGTTTGTCCGTCTTTGATATCCAGACATGGGATAATTCGTTTTGCTAACATATATATTGTACTATTTTATTTAAAGATAACGGCTTAACTCTCTCAGTGAAATTTTACCTTCGTACAAAGCCTTTCCTACAACTACAGCAGGTATACCTGATTCGTGTAGCTTCAGAATATCATCAATACTGCTTACGCCTCCGCTTGCTATCAGATGTATATCGGGAAAGGCAGCCATAATATCTTTGTAAAGTGGAGTAGAGGGACCTTCCAGCATTCCATCGCGGCTAATGTCAGTACAGAGCACTTTGTTGATACCTTTTTCTATATAGTTTTTAAGAAACGGCATTAGTTCTTGAGTACTCTCTTCCTTCCATCCGCTAATAGCTATCTTGTTGTCTTTTACATCTGCTCCGAGTATTATTTTCTCTTCACCATATTTTTCTAACCACTGGCAAAATAATTCGGGCTGTTTTACGGCTATGCTCCCCAATGTTACCATCTGAGCTCCGTTGTCGAAAGCAATGACAAGATCTTCATCACTTTTTACACCTCCTCCGAAATCGATTATCAAAGATGTCTGACTTGCAATTCTGTCAAGAACTCGATAATTTACTACATGATGTGAAGCTGCTCCATCCAGATCGACTACATGCAAGCGGCTTATTCCGTAAGCTTCGAATTCCTTGGCAACTTCTACCGGATTTTCGTTATATACCTTTTGTGAGTCATACTTACCTTGTGAAAGACGTACGCATTTTCCGTCAATGATATCTATGGCAGGAATAAATTCTATCATAATATTATCTATATCGTTGGAGAGCAATGTTTATAAATCGAGAAAATTAGTGAGAATTCTTTCTCCGTTTTTACCACTTTTTTCAGGATGAAACTGTGTCGCATAAAAGTTATCTTTATGCAATGCAGAACTGTAAGGCAGAATGTAGTCTGTCTGAGCAGCCGTGCAGTCGTTCAGAGGAACGTAGTAACTATGTACGAAGTAGACATATTCTTCGCGGTTGAATCCTCGGAACAGATCACTATTGGTATGTGAAATTGTATTCCATCCCATGTGTGGAATTTTGTCTTCATGTTTTAGAGGTTGGAAACGTTTTACTTCAGCATCAAATATACCCAGACAGTCTACATTTCCTTCTTCCGAATGCTTGCACATCAGCTGCATGCCCAGACAAATTCCCAATACAGGTTGTTTCAGTTCTTTTATAAGTCTGTCAAGTTGATTATCCCGTAAATATTGCATGGTATTGCGTGCTTCTCCTACTCCGGGAAAAATAATCTTGTCTGCCTTTAGCAGCAATTCCTTGTCTGCAGTTATGACAGGAGTTATTCCCAGACGGCGTAGGGCATAATCTACGGAAAATATATTGCCAGCATTGTATTTTATGATAGCTACATTCATTCTTTTATTTTATTTGTATTTTGCAAAAGTAACGAAATATTGTGAACTTCCTAATATTTCTGACAAAAAGTTCATTGTATGCATCTGGTTGTAACAAGTTTTCTCTAAAATATGCAATATTTAGGCTTTTAAGAATATCTGTTGGTGAGAAAAAATGAAGAATTTACAAGCAAACTATTGCAGATTAAGGAAAATGTACTACCTTTGCAACCGCAATCGAGAGAGATAGCAAAATTAAGAATAAAAATAATGGTGCGTTAGTTCAGTTGGTTAGAATACATGCCTGTCACGCATGGGGTCACGGGTTCGAGTCCCGTACGCACCGCTGAGACTCAAGGACAACTGAGAGTCTAAAAGCGACAAAGTCCACAATTTCAATGAATTGTGGACTTTTTTTGTATTCTGCAAGTGCCAATCCAAGGACATCAAATAGCCCACTTCGGACAAAGTTCCGTTACCAAATCGTTACAGAAAAATTGCCGTCTGATTATTGTAACGATTTTCATGCTAACTCACTGATTTGTCCGCTGTTGTCTCAATTTTGTCTGCTCATAATCCAATTAATAACCTTTCCTTTGTGGCATTGTGTAACGATTGTAACAAAGGATATAAAAACAGATGCATTTATGAGCAAAAGTACATTCAAAATTCTCTTCTATCTGAGAAAGAACTACGTAAACAAAGAAGGTAAGGCGAGCATTATGATTCGTATCACCGTAAACGGGGAAATGTCACAATTCAGTTCAAAACTGGATGTGGAGCCTCGTCTGTGGGACACCAAACTGGGACGTTTGTCAGGGAACGGAACGAAAGCAAGGCAGGTGAACAACATGCTTGATGACATACGTACCGCATTGAACAACCACTACCGCTATATAGAATCAAGGGATTCCTTTGTGACTGCCGAGAAGGTAAGAAACGCTTTTCTCGGATATGAGGTGAAGCAACAGACCTTACTGGAGCTTTTCAAACAACACAATGAGGATGCAGAAAAACTTTGCGGCATCAGTAAGGCTCCTGCTACTCTTGTGAAATATGACCGAACTTACAGGCGGTTGGAAGAGTTCATGAAAGTAAAATATAGAATATCAGATATAGCGCTTCGGGAAATAGACCATAAGTTTGTGACAGATTTTGAGTTCTATCTAAGAACAGTGAGCCGATGTAATGAAAACACGACAGGAAAGTTCATGCAGATATTCCGTAAAATTGTTTTAATAGCCAAAAATAACGGATGGATAACAGTTGACCCGTTTGCCAATTATCATATCCACATGAAAGCTGTGGACCGCGGTTATCTGACGGAAGAAGAATTGGAACGCATTCTGAAAAAGGATTTTCAGTCACAAAGGCTGGAACAGGTACGGGACATATTTATATTCTCGTGCTTTACGGGGCTTGCTTACATTGATGTTTATAACCTGAAAAAAGAAAACATTTGTACATCATTTGACGGTAGCAAATGGTTGAAGCTACATCGTCAGAAAACTGCCACTCCGGTAAACCTTCCACTTCTGAAAATTCCGCTGGCGATATTGGAAAAATACGAAGGAAAGTTAAAAAACAATCGTGTGTTACCTGTATTGAGCAATCAGAAAGCAAACTCTTACCTGAAAGAGATTGCTGATTTGTGTGGAATTAAAAAAAATATTACCTTTCACCTGGCAAGACACACATTTGCGACAACAACCACATTGTCTAAAGGTGTGCCGATTGAAACGGTATCAAAATTATTAGGACATACGAATATAAAGACTACCCAAATATACGCGCGTATAACTAATGAAAAGATACGTGAAGATATGAAGGTTTTAGCAAGTAAACTTACCAGTATAGAAGATGTTGCATTGAAGAGTAATGTAATATAGACGATTGGTTGTTCTTGTTTCAAACATTCCTGATTAACGGTAAGAACAAAAGATATGCTATGATAAAGATTGGAAATTTTGAAATCGAATATGACCGCAATGCTCCGGAAAGGGTTGCCGTGAAAATAGAAACGGACAAGAACGGAGAAGTATGGCTTTCGAAATGTGACATCGCACGGGCATACGATGTGTTCGTACAGTCAGTGAATGCCGGACTGAAATCTCTGGCAAAAACAGGGGATTTTGACGAATACACGGATGTACGAGTGGAACATTTCATCTATAACGGAAAAAATTGCAGCACTGACCTTTACGGATTGAAGACTATCGTCGCACTGGGATTCCGCATGAAAGGACTGAAGTGCGAGGCATTCAGAAAATGGGCGGCACGGAGGCTGGCGGAGTCATTTGAGGCAAAAAAGAATACGGTCATTCTCTGTATGACCGGTGAAAAGAGAAAGGGCTTGAACTGAAACCGCCGGATATGACGGATATGCGTGTCGGGGCAGTCTTTTTTGCAGGAGGCTGTCCCGACACGTGTTTGTATAAGCTAAAAAATGTGAAACTGCAAAACATACTTATCTGTAAACCGATAATAATGTGTAACTTATCTCCATCTTAAACCTGTAATTAAAGATAGAAACGGTATGGTGGAGGAATTTGACCTGCTTGAAGAGGTGGAAGTGCAGTTCTGCGATGAGGAATGCACGGAGTCGGTATGGCACGGAGTGGAATACAGCGAAAGCTTGTTTTGCCGGGAGAAACCGAAGTCGGAACTGACGGTAGTCATCAAAGAGGAAGGCATGATGTACTTCCTGACTACTGACATGAAGGAGTTTGCCGGCCTGTGCCGGAAACACGGGTGGTACATCGTCTCGCACCAGCGGTTCAGCGAGGCGATGGAAATCGGCATGTGCCTGATGGAAGCCGGGAAACATGCGGGATGGTACTCGCTGGGCAGGTCGAAGGAAACGAATACCATGATGAGGGACGTGCTGAACTTCACATTTGAGAGTGGGAAGCGACCGGACTTCTATCCGTATGAAACGATATTCAAGGGAGAAGTGCTTATAGACGGATGCAGGTGTCACTACCTGCATGACTATTACCCAACGAAGATTGAAAAGACGGATACACACCAAAAACGGGTAAGCAACCTGATATTCCGTTTTAAGGAAGGTGGACATTGCGGCGAGCTGGTCGCACGGATACTAGCACTGTGTCTGAAACATGCAGGATTCAACGGAACGAAGGAAGACACGGTACTGATACCTATACCCGCATCGACAAGGGAAAGACAACGGAAACGCTTTCCGGTAGTATGCTACTACCTGTCGAAATGGCTGGGCATTGCGGATGGTTTCAAGGCCATCTGGATAGAGGAAGACCGCGAGCAACTGAAAGGAAAGGGAAAGGATAAGGACATACTGCGGAACCTGCAATTCACACGGCGGTATATCAGAGGAAAGAATGTTGTCCTGCTGGATGATGTACTCACGACCGGGGAGAGCTTCAGGCAACTGCAACGAAAGATGAAACAACTGGGGGCATTGTCGGTTATCGGGGTGTTTCTGGGGAAAACAGTGTAGCTTGATTCTATTACATATTTAATGACTGATCGATTAGGCGGCTTCATCCGTGCTTCATGCCGGGCGGAGCCGCCTTTTTTTGTGCCCGTATGTGAAGAAACAGGGCACTTGTGGAAAGAATTACAGGAAATTTCGGGAAAATCATTCCCTACTATGGAAATACTATGGATTGTGCCTGCACGGAGTTGCGCACCTTTGCAGCGTAACCAATACGGAATAATATGGAAATAGTAACAATGGACAATGAGGTCGTGAAAACGATGATGGAGAAGATAGACCGGATAGCGGACTATGTTTTCAAGAAAGACAACGTGCCGAAGGAGGAAGTGGAAATCCTGCTGACGAGCGAGGAGGCGGCGGACCTGCTGAAAATCAGCACGAGGACACTGCAACGGATGCGAAAGGACAAGACTATTCCCTACATGATGGCAAGAAGCAAGTGCCGGTACAGACTGACGGATCTGGAGGAATGCGTGAGACGGAAAATTGTCCGCTGCAATCCGAAGACACTGGAGGAGTTCAAGCATAACTACCTGATGACAAGAAAGGAGGCAGACGATGGAAGCGGTTGGTAAGGACCTGTTTGAGGAATGGATGCAACGCATCATGGGACGGATTGACCGGTTGGACGGTATCATATCGGTACTGATAAACAAGGATGCTTCCGGGGTGAAGTACTTGGACGGGGAACGGATGTATGACAACCAAGACCTGTGCGAGATGCTGCGTACCAGCAAGCGGTCACTCCAACGTTTCCGCAGCGAATACGGACTCAAAAGCCGGCGCATCAGCCGCAAGAGCTATTACAAGGAGTCGGACGTGTTGGAGTTCATCAGCCGGAACATGGAAGAAGTTGTACTGGACGGCGGGAAAGTGCTGAAGATAAAGGAAGGCACAGGGAAGAAATCACCGGGCAAGACCAAAGAGAAGAAAGGAGGCAGGCGCACGGCAAGTCGCTTATGATAGGGAATTTTCAAGACGAAAAGAAAAAATGCCTGTATGGGTGGTTGCCGGCAGGCTTGTTCAATAACCAATAAAAAATCAATCAATGGAACAGAAAAAGAAAAAGGAAGAGGACGTGCTGGTTGTCCGCGACGAGAAGACGGGCGAAATCAGCGTGGTTGCCGGACTGGACGGCAAAGGTTATCCCAAGAGGATACCGCCGAAAGCGGAGCACTCGCAGGAGTTTTTGCGCTTTGACCGCCACGGAGATGCGATAGACAATTTCTTCAGGAACTTCTACCGCCAGTGCAAGGAACCGACGCGCTTCGGTTTCTACAGGGTGGCAGCGGACATGGTGGAAGCACTGCTTCCGGTTATCAAGGACCTGCTGAGAGACCCTGCGGCAAACGCAGAACTGCTTGCTCCGCACAAGGTGGATACATCGGCGTACCAGCAAGCTGAGGAACAACAGGCTGCGGAAGAGGTGAAAAAAGAAAATGCCGAGACGGAGGCTGTGGAACAGCAGGCTGCGGAAGAGGCGAAAAGAGAAAATACGGAAGAAGACAATGTGGAACAACAAACAAATGAGAAAATAGAAGAAATGAAACAGGAAAATCTGGAACAGCAACCGCAGGCAGCGGAAACGCAGGCGGTACAGGGACAGGAACCGGCACAGGACGGGCAACCGCAGGCGAAGACGCAAAGACCGAACCTGATAGCGGACGGCGACGTGGACTGGAAGGAACTGGAACGGTTCGGGGTGAAAAAAGAGAATCTGTCTGAAAAGGACATGAAAGCTTTGATGAACTATGGCAAGACAAATCTGGTGACGGTGAACCCGACCTTCGGCGGAGATAGTTATGAGCTGCAAGCCCGCCTATCGTTCCAGAAGACGGAAGACGGCAAAATGAAGCTCGCACCCCATTTCGTACGCCATGAGCCGAGGCTTGACATCCCCTACAACGGCTACACTTTCACGGACGAGGACAAGAAGAACCTGAAGCAGACGGGTAATCTGGGCAGGTTGGTGGATGTGGCGGATACGAAAACCGGTGAGATGCGTCCGTCGTACATCAGCATCGACCGCCTGACGAATGAAATCGTGGACATTCCGGCAAGCAAGGTACGCATCCCGGACAGAATCGGACTGACGGAACTGTTAAAACCGGAACAGGACATCCTGCGTGCAGGACTGGCACTGCCCAAGGAGGTGACGCTGAAGAACGGACGCAAGTTTGAAGCCGTGTTGCAAGTAAGTGCGGAGAAACGCGATGTGGAGTTTGTGCCGGAGCATCTGTGGCAGGGACAATCGCAGCGACGCGGAAACGGACAGGAGAAAAAAACAGAAGAGCCCGGAAGCCCCGGATGCTACCGGACAGCAGCAGAAGGAAGACGGGAATCAGGAGAACGGACAGCGGCGCAACCGCTCGTGGACAAACGAGGACGGCAGCATCCGCCCGATCGGGAAATGGAAGGATGACAAATTTACGGAACAGCAGAAAGCGGACTATGTGGCGGGGAAAGTTGTGGTACTCGCCAACGCAAAGGACGACCAGGGACAGCCCTGCACGAAGTACCTGAAGTTCGACCGCGAGAAAGGCAGACCGCTGACCTATTCGGCAAATCCCGACCTCGCACAGACCGTTGCCCCGTCGAACGAGAGCCGCACGCAGCTCGCCGTAAACAACGAAGGCAAGACGAACGAGGCAACCAAGCACCTGAAGGAGCCGCTTACGCAGGGTCAGACCGCCCCGAAGGACGATGCCCAGAAAAAGCAGCAGACGAAGAAATCCAAAGGCATGAAGGTTTCCTGAGTGCCGCCACTGAATCCATAAAAAATCAAAGAGAATAAACAACGGATTGAAACGGGGCCTCATGCGCCATGTACCGCATATCCCACGGATAACCGGCGTACCCCGTTCCACTCCACAAGGAACAAAAGTATCAATGATTAAAACAGAAAATGTATGATTACCATATTGGCAGAAAAACCGAGCGTGGCGCGTGAGATAGCACGCATCGCCGGAGCGACAAGAAAGGAAGAAGGATTTTATACAGGAAACGGCTACCATGTGACATGGGCACTGGGGCATCTGGTGCAGCCTGCCCTGCCGGACGGTTATGGCTTCAAGGGCTTCAGCAGGGACAGCCTGCCGGTGATACCGGAGGTGTTCATGCTGATCCCCCGACAGGTAAAGACGGACAAGGGCTACAAGGCGGATGCGGCAGCGATGAAACAGATAAAGGTGATAACCAAGTTGTGGCAGGAAAGTGAGGGCATCATTGTGGCAACGGACTGTGCCCGCGAGGGGGAACTGATTTTCAGATACCTGTATGCCTATACGGGCTGTACCCTGCCGTTCCGACGCCTGTGGATAAGCTCGCTTACGGACACCGCCATCCGCAAGGGATTGAAAGAACTGAAGGATGGACATGAGTATGACAATCTCTACCAAGCCGCCAAAGCACGCAGCGAGGCGGACTGGCTGGTGGGCATCAACGGCACGCAGGCACTGACCGTAGCCGCCGGGCGGGGCACATACTCGGTGGGGCGCGTGCAGACACCCACACTGGCGATGGTCTGCAAGCGTTACTGGGAGAACAGACGCTTTACGCCGGAACCGGTACACCAGCTTCATTTCTCGGTGACACCGGCGGGTACGGATACGGTAGTGAAGTTTTCCTCGGTAAAGAAATGGCAGGACAAGGAAGAGGCGGCTGCATCATACAATAAGGTAAAGGCGAAGATGTGCGCCACCGTCACTAAGGTGGAAAAGAAGGAGAAGGTGGAGAACCCGCCGCTGCTGTACGACCTGACCACACTGCAGAAGGAGGCGAACACGAAACACGGATTCACGGCGGAACAGACGCTGGAGCTGGTGCAGAAACTCTATGAAGCGAAGCTCGTCACCTATCCGAGAACATCGAGCCGCCATATTCCGGAAGATGTGTTTGCTGAAATACCGCTGCTGTTTGAACGGCTGGCAGGGCACTCCGCCCTTGCGGAGAAAATCAGGGAACTGGGGGAACTGAACCGCCGTTGTGTGGATGCCTCTAAAGTGACTGACCACCATGCCCTGCTGGTGACACCCAACCGCCCGCTTGCCCTGTACAAGAACGAGCAGATCATCTACGACATGATTGCCGGACGCATGGTAGAGGCATTTTCGGAGGAATGTGTGAAGGATACGGCTACCGTAGTAGCGGAGGTGGTGCCGGACGCAGGAGAAAGATGCGAGGGCCTGACGTTTGAGGCGAAAGGCTGCATCGTGCGCAAGGCAGGCTGGCGCGGCGTGTACGGAGAGTACGGCGAGGACAGCGGGAATACGGCATTGCCGGACTGGGCGGAAGGCGACACACTGGTGATGGCGGGATGCTCGATGAGTTCGGGCATGACCCGACCGAAACCGCTGCATACGGAAAGTTCGCTGCTGGCAGCGATGGAGACCGCCGGACGCGACGATGTGGAGGATGAGAAGGCACGCCAGGCCCTGAAGGACTGCGGTATCGGCACACCCGCCACACGTGCCGCAATCATCGAAACGCTGCTCAGAAGGGAATACATGGTGCGTGTGAAGAAATCGCTGGTGCCGACTGAGAAAGGGCTTGCCCTGTATTCCATTGTCAAGGAGATGGATATCGCCAATGTGGAGATGACCGGACGCTGGGAGGCGGAACTGGCAAAGATAGAACAGGGAAAGACACCGCATGAGGCTTTTATGAGGGACATAGAAAGCTACACCCGCAAGATTACCACGGACCTGCTTGCGTGTGACCGTATTTTCGGGCACAAGGCTTCGGGCTGTACCTGCCCCAAATGCGGCACGGGCACGATGCAGTTCTACGGCAAGGTTGTGCGTTGCGACAACCCGGACTGCCTGCTGCCCGTGTTCCGCCAGATAGCGGGCAAGACACTCACCGACGAGGAAATGACCGGTCTGCTGACGGAAGGAAAGACGGCGATGCTCGGCGGGTTCAAGAGCAAGCAGGGCAAGCCCTTCAGCGCTGCGGTGACTTTTGATGCGGATTTCAACACGAACTTCATCTTTCCCGAAGCCAAAGGCGCAAGAAAAGGCACGAACATGAAAGGAAAACGAAAATAATGCGTAACTTCGCCACTGGTTCATGTCATAATCTGTTTCAATCCGTTGATACTCTTTATTCACATGGATTTAGTGGCGGCACCCGGAGGGATACCGGGTGCCTTTTTCTATCCTTTCCAAAATCATTCATCCACTAAATCCATAAGAAAATGAAACAGAACAAGAGAACCGCTCCGGCGGAACTGTCCTACTACGGGCTGTACCTGCTGGACTACCTGAGAAAATACCATCCCGACAAAGTATCCGACACCGGTCTTATCTCCGGGCGCGAGGAAGCCGCCGCCGAGACCTTCGAGAAGGCAAGGCTGGAGGGAAGCTCCACGGAAGCCGCACAGGAGGAAGCCATGCGCGTCCTGCTCGAAGGACTCCACTTCTCCCCTTACGCCCTGCTGCGCGAGGTGGTGGAAAACGAGTTCGCCGACGAGGTGGCGGCATCCGACCGCGAGGCGTTCTGCCGAGAACTGTTCCCCTATCTGAAAAACCTGCTCGGCGGTTACGACACGTCGGATGACACCTTCGCCCTGTCGCCCGAACACGACCTGCTCTACACGGAGCTGACCGGAACCGTCATGCTTTATCTGGAGTCCTATGGCATTCAATAGGAAACAGAAACTGAGGGACAACATCGAGGCGATACGGACGGCATTCACGCTCGACCGGGAAGGGCGCACGCCCACCGAAAGGGAGCGCGTGCTGCTGGGGCGGTACTGCGGCTTCGGGGGACTGAAGTGCATACTGAACCCGGCACGGGAGCTGACGGATGCCGTACACTGGGCGAAATCCGACCTCGAACTGTTCGCCCCTACGGTGGAGCTGCACCGTATCATCCGGGAAAACAGCCGGGACGACATGGAGTACAAGCGTTATACGGATTCGCTGAAAGCCTCGGTGCTGACGGCGTTCTACACCCCGCAAGCCATAACGGACACCATAGCGGATGTGCTGCACGACCGCAAGGTGCGCCCGAGGCTGGTGCTGGAGCCGTCGGCAGGCATGGGCGCGTTCATCAACCCGGTGCTGTCGAACAACCCGCAGGCGGAGGTGACGGCATTCGAGAAAGACCTGCTGACGGGCAAGATGCTCGGACACCTGTACCCGCAGCAGAAAATACGCACGGAGGGCTTCGAGAAGATAGAGAAACCTTTCCTGAACCGTTTCGACCTTGCCATCTCCAACATACCCTTCGGGGACATCGCCGTGTTTGACGCGGAATACGAGAAAAAGTCGGTCATGCACCGGATAGCGGCGAAGAAAGTGCATACGTATTTCTTCCTGAAAGGGCTGGACGCGGTGCGCGACGGCGGTGTCGTGGCATTCATCACCTCGCAGAGCGTACTGAATACGGAAGGCAACGGAGGCACGCGCTACCTGATGATGAAGCAGGCGGACCTGTTGTCCGCCATACGTCTGCCGAACAACCTGTTCACGGAAAACGCCAACACGGAAGTGGGTTGTGACCTGATAATCCTACAAAAGAACATCAACAAAATGGATTTGTCCGAAGAGGACATGCGGTTTACCCGGACAGTCAGAAGCAACCATACCGGAGTCGTTACCAATGAATATTTCCTTGACCACCCGGAACGCATCATCCATACCGAAGCGAAAAAGGATACCGACCCCTACGGCAAGCCCGCCATGATATACACGCACAACGGCGGTGTGGAAGGTATTGCGATGGATTTGTATAAAATGCTGTCGGAAGACCTGTCGGTACGGCTGGACTTGGAACGCTACAACGGCATCAAGGGCGAAAGACAGGAAGCACGGCAAGAGATGCGGCAGAACATTGCCGTACAGACCGAGGGTATTGAGACGAAAAGAGAAAATTCCGCTTCGGTTGCGGAAGAACGGACGGAGGTGAAAAAAGAGAGCGGATTGCCGGATGCAGGTGCAGCGGACCGGACAAAAAGGGAAGCAAACAGTGTGCAGCCGAAAGTGCAAGCCATGACCGGCATGTCGCAAGAAGTGCAAAGCAGACAGACGGAAACCCCGGTGATGGATTTGTACGACCTGTTCGGCTACACGCAGGAGGAAAGGCGGCTGGCGGAGCGCGGACTGAAACCGGGGCGGAAGAAGGGCGGCAAGTCCAAGCCGAAGAAACCGGTACAGGCATCCCTGTTCGTGCTGCCGGAGGACGGTACGGAAATGAAAGCGGACAGCGGAAAGACGGAGGCTGGTGCCGCCATTACCCCGGAAGAGGCAAAGGAAATGGAGGAAATCATCCGTGACACAGCGGAGATGGAAGCAGCCCCGGTGGAAACTGCCGTACCGAAAGCCGAAGACACGGCACCTCCAGAGGAGGACGGCGACCCGGAGGATGCCGTTTATCGTAGCCTGGACTGGGAAACGAACCCGCCCATCAACGGATTCTATGAAATGATGATGTCGCTCACTCCGGAGCGTCGGGCGGAACTGCGCCGGCTCGGAAAGGCGAAGATAGAAGCCAATGCCGCCAGAGAAGCGGTCGGAACAACAGAGGCGAAAAGAGAAAACAACGATGCGGGAAAAACGGAAGAATTGCAAGGTACTGCTGCTACAGCGGTCTATCCGGTGGAAAACGGATTCGAGGCGGAAAGGAAGCGACGGATTGCGGAGGTGGAAGAAGCCATGCGCCGTGAGGAAGCGGCAATGACACCGGAAGAGAGGCAGCGCAAGCGGGAGGAGGAAATGATGCCCCGCCCGTACAGCCGACCGCTGGAGCCGCACCTGAAGGACGGCTCGCTGGCATGGGTACACACGCAGGGCGTGCGCTATCAGGTGGGCGTGCTGAAGGACGTGACCCGCTACGGGGCAACCTTCCATCCGCTGGACATGGAGGGTATGCAGAAGGAGAAAGCTCAGTTGTACATCTCGATGCGCGACACCTACGAGCGGCTTTACGCACAGGAGGCGGAACGGCAGGAGGCAAACGACATGCTCCGCCGCCACCTGAACACCTACTATGACGAGTTCGTGATGCGGTACGGCTGCCTGAACGCCAGGCAGAACGTGAAGCTGCTGATGATGGACGCCTCCGGGCGCAACATGCTGGCACTGGAGCGCAGCGAGGGCGGCACGATGGTGAAGGCGGACATATTCGACCGCCCCGTTTCCTTTTCGCAGGAAACGACCGTCACGGCAGAGTCGCCGGAGGAAGCCCTATCCGCCTCGCTCAACCGCTACGGCGGGGTGAACCTGCCGTATATGGAATCCCTGTGCGACATGGCACAGGCGGACATGCTGGAAGCGTTGAAAGGTAGGGTGTACTACAACCCGATGGCGGGGAACTACGAGATAGCCGACCGCTTCATCGCCGGGAACGTGGTGGTAAAAGCGAAGGAGGTGGAAGAATGGGTAAAGGGACACGGGGAGCACGGGATGATGCCGCAGGCACGGGAGGCTCTGGAGGCTTTGCGCGAGAACATCCCCGAACAAATCCCGTTTGAAGACCTGGACTTCAACTTCGGGGAACGGTGGATACCCACGGGCGTGTATGCCGCCTACATGAGCCGCCTGTTTGAAACGGACGTGCGGATAAGCTACTCGGAGAGCCTCGACGAGTATTCGGTGGCGTGCGGCCACAGGACGATGAAAATCACCGACGAGTTTCTGGTCAAGGGCTATTACCGCCACTATGACGGGATGCATCTGCTGAAGCACGCCCTGCACAACACCTGCCCCGACATGATGAAGAAGGTGGGCGAGGACGAGCACGGGAAAGACATCAAGGCACGCGACAGCGAGGGCATACAGCTGGCGAACGCGAAGATTGACGAAATCCGGGGTGGCTTCACCGAATGGCTGGAAGAACAGTCGCCGGAGTTCAAGAAACGGCTGACGGACATGTATAACAACAAGTTCAACTGCTTCGTACGCCCGAAGTACGACGGAAGCCACCAGACCTTTCCCGGACTTGACCTGAAAGGGCTGGGAATCACCGATCTGTACCCCAGCCAGAAGGACTGCATCTGGATGCTGAAACAGAACGGCGGAGGAATAGCCGACCACGAGGTGGGCACCGGCAAGACGCTGATCATGTGCGTGTCAGCATATGAGATGAAGCGGCTGGGGCTGGTACACAAACCGATGATAATCGGTCTGAAAGCCAATGTGCGCGAGATAGCGGAGACCTACCGCAAGGCATACCCCAACGCCCGCGTACTGTATGCCTCGGAAAAGGATTTCGAGGCGGCAAACCGCGTGCGCTTCTTCAACGACATACGGAACAACGACTGGGACTGCGTCATCATGTCGCACGACCAGTTCGGGAAGATACCGCAGTCGCCGGAACTGCAGCAGCGTATATTGCAGGCGGAGCTGGATACGGTGGAGGAAAATCTGGAAGTGCTCCGCTCGCAGGGCAAGGATGTGTCACGCGCCATGCTGAAGGGACTGGAGAAACGCAAGTTCAACCTGACGGCCAAGCTGGAGAAGGTGGAACACGCGATAAAGTCGAGGACGGACGACGTGGCGGACTTCAGGCAGATGGGTATCGACCATATCTTCGTGGACGAGTCGCACCAGTTCAAGAACCTGACATTCAACACAAGACATGACCGTGTGGCGGGGCTGGGCAACTCGGAAGGCAGCCAGAAGGCACTGAACCTGCTGTTTGCCATCCGCACCATCCAGGAGCGGACGGGAAAAGATCTGGGAGCGACGTTTCTGTCGGGCACGACCATCAGCAACTCGCTGACGGAGCTGTACCTGCTTTTCAAGTACCTGCGTCCGAAGGAGCTGGAAAGGCAGGACATCCGATGCTTCGACGCATGGGCGGCGATCTTCGCCAAGAAGACGACGGACTTCGAGTTCAATGTGACGAACAACATCGTGCAGAAGGAACGCTTCCGCTACTTCATCAAGGTGCCGGAGCTGGCGGCGTTCTACAACGAGATAACGGACTACCGCACGGCGGAGGACGTGGGTGTGGACAGGCCGGACAAGAACGAGATACTGCACAACATACCGCCCACACCCGACCAGGAATATTTCATCAAACAGCTGATGGAATTTGCCCAGACGGGCGATGCGACATTGCTGGGCAGGCTGCCGCTGTCGGAAACGGAGCAAAAGGCGAAGATGCTCATCGCCACGGACTACGCAAGGAAGATGGCACTGGACATGCGCATGATAGACCCGGAATATGAAGATCACCCGGACAACAAAGCGAGCCACTGCGCCAAGATGATAGCGGAGTATTACCACAGATACGACGCACAGAAAGGAACGCAGTTCGTATTCTCGGACTTGGGTACTTACCAGCCGGGCGGGTGGAACGTATATACCGAAATCAAGCGCAAGCTGGTGGAAGATCACGGCATACCGGCACACGAGATACGCTTCATACAGGAATGCAAGAGCGAGAAGTCAAGGAAAGCGGTGATCGAAGCGATGAACGAGGGATATGTGCGCGTGCTGTTCGGCTCGACCTCGATGCTCGGTACGGGCGTGAACGCCCAGCGCAGGGCGGTGGCGATCCACCACCTGGACACGCCGTGGCGTCCGTCCGACCTCGCCCAGCGTGACGGACGTGCGGTGAGAAAGGGCAACGAGATAGCGAAGCTGTATGCAGATAACAAGGTGGATGTCATCATCTATGCGGTGGAAAAGTCGCTGGACTCGTACAAGTTCAACCTGCTGCACTGCAAGCAGACGTTCATCTCGCAGCTCAAGAGCGGGGCGATGGGCGCGCGTACCATTGATGAGGGAGCTATGGACGAGAAATCGGGCATGAACTTCTCGGAGTACATGGCGTTGCTCTCCGGCAACACCGACCTGCTGGAGAAGGCGAAGCTCGAAAAGAGAATTGCCTCGCTGGAGGGAGAGCGCAAGTCGTTCCACAAGGGCAAGCGCGAGTCGGAGCTCAAACTGGAGACCAAGACAGGGGAACTGAGCGGGAACACGGCGGCCATTGAAGCCATGACAGAGGACTGGAACAGGTTCCTTGCTGCTGCCCGGACAGACAAGGATGGCAACCGACTGAATGGGGTCAGGGTGGACGGCGTGGACTCCACCGACGAGAAGGTTATCGGAAAGCGTTTGCAGGAGATAGCCAGGAACGCCACTACGGGCGGACTGTACAAACCGATTGGAGAACTGTACGGCTTCCCTGTCAAGGTGGTCAGCGAAAGGATGCTCAAAGAGGGACTGGAGTTTATAGACAACCGCTTCGTGGTGGAGGGAAACTACAAGTACACCTACAACAACGGGCATCTGGCAATGGCTGACCCGGTAGCCGCCGCGCGCAATTTCCTGAATGCGATGGAGAAGATACCTTCCACCATTGACCAGTACAAGGCGAAGAACGAGGTGCTGGAAAAGGAGGTTCCGCAGTTGCAGGAGATAGCCAGTAAGGTGTGGAAGAAGGAGGACGAACTGAAACAACTGAAGTCCGAGCTTGCCGCACTCGACCGCAAGATACAGCTGGAACTGGCTCCTCCCGCAACGGAAACCGCCGAAAAGGAAACGGAGGGTCAGCAACAGGCCCGACCGACATTGGGAGATGTTACGCAGGTACGCGGTACGGCTGACGGGCAGCATCCTGCCGGTGAAAACATTGCAGACCGGTTCTCTGCCGTACGGCCGGGATTTCAGCCCAAGGATGAGCCCCGGATGAAAGGGATAAAGATGTAGGCCCGATTCTTGCAAGCCGGTCGCACTGCCATGCAGAACGTGATCGGCTTGCCTGTCGTAAAAGCGGAAAAATACGGGAGGAAACTATGACAAAACAAAAAACAGACCGACCTGTCGGTTTTTCCGTTTCTTTGTGTATATTTGCGACCGGACGGCATCCTGACCGGGAATACGGACACTGAAGAAAGAATGAGATTCAAAGAATAGAAATAACCCTAAAGACAATTGAAGTATGAAACGAATGAACTGTTATTTTCTGCTGTTGGCAGCCTCACTGTGCGTTTTACCGCTCCATGCACAGAAAGAATACCCGATAGACCGTATCACAGCCATAAATCTGGGAGACGGCCGTATTCTCCACCGGGAAATTTCGGGCGACAAGCCTCTTGACGGAGAGCACCGCATTATCGACGGCTACCATTCCGCCTATATCCTTGCCCGTTTCAAGGACGGTCTTTACAATGGCGATTACGAAGAATACATCTACAACAAGCTGAAAGCCAAGGGCTCCTACAAGGAGGGTTGGAAGGACGGAACCTTCAGGAAATATGACGACGAAGGCAGGGTGACGGAAGAGAAATCCTACAAATCCGGCAAACTGGACGGTGCCCACCGCACATTCTACACAAACGGGAAACTGGAAATGGAACGCTTCTACAAAGAAGGAAAGCAAGACGGAAAGGACGTGTACTACGAGTTTGACGGTACGCTGCGAAGGGAACACAACTATAAGGACGGGAAGCAGACCGGCAAGCAGTATTCCTACATCAAGGGCACATTCGAGCTGAAAGAGACCTCTTACTACAACGAGCAGGGGCTGCTTGACGGCGACTTTGAACAGCTTTACCTGTTCGGCCAGCCCCGCACAACCGGCCATTACAAAAACGGGCAGAAGGATGGAACCTGGGTGCAGATAGCGGAGAGCGGCGACACCCTGCACATCACAACCTATCGTGAAGGGAATGAAGAAGGGCTTCAGGTCCGTTTTGACAGAGAGACCGGTTCACGGCTCAAGGAATATTACAAAAAGAACAACCGGTATGACGGCCTTTACAGGGAATACGACCCGGCAACCGGAGAACTTGTCTATGAGGCAACCTACGAGTTTGGACGGCTCAACGGCAAGGCGAGGTCACTGGTGCGCGACAACCGGTTCGACTATTGGGAAACCAGCACTTACGTCAACGGACGCCAGACCGGTCCCTTCGAGTCGCGCTACGTGAAGAACGACAAGGTAAGGGAAACCGGAACCTACCGCAACGGTCACCGCACGGGACGGTGGAAACGCTATGACATCAACGGGAAGCTGGAAATGGAATGGGAAGAATAGAGGCTGCGGGTGTCCATAGCGGGCAGTCCTGACAGCAGGGTCTGGGTATGCAGAAATCCGGGGGGATGAAAATAACCGGTACGGTGAAGGGAAATCCCCCCGAAATCACTATCTTCGCAGAAGAAAACCAATGGATATAAAAATATGTTTACCAACAGGGATGAAGTACTGGAAAAGGCTTTGCGGATATTCGCAAAAATGAATTACGAGAAGGCAAGTCAGATGGAGATTGCCAGAACCTGCGGACTGTCGAAAGCGGGACTGACCTATTATTTCCCGTTCAAACTGGACCTGTTTATGGCTGTGGCAGACAGGTACGTGTTCGATACCCAGCATACTAAAAACAAGTTCAACTTTACGGCAAACTCGCTGGAGGAATTTATTGACCAGTATGTAGCCGGAGTGGAGAACACGAGGCAGGGGCTCGTACGACTGCTGGACGACGGGGACAATTCCGGCGGGTGCAGTGTCAACTTCTATTATTACCACCTGCTGATGCAGGTAAGGATGTACTATCCTGGCGTGGAGCAAAAGATTGCTGCCATATTCAGCCAGAACCTTGAACTGTGGAAAGCTGCTATTGAAAAGGCGAAAGAAAGCGGGGAAATCAGGCAGGATGTGGATGTGGATGAAGCGGCTTCGATGTTCTGGCAGATGTTCTTCGGAACCTCCTATGAGCTGTCCTTCTTTCAGGGGCTTGACACCCGGAAACTCTCACGCAGCCTGCACTTCCTCTATTCGCTGCTGAAAGCCTAAAGTACAGGTTGCAGGCTGTACGGAACGGCGGACGATACCCAAGCGAGGGACTTTAACAAAATAAAACCGACCAACCTGTTGGTTTTTCTGTTTCTTTGTGTATATTTGCATCTGTATGACATCACATTCAGTACTATGGATCATGTTCGGAAACAGAGAGGAAGCATCGTGCTGTATAAGGAAAAACGCAACGGTGCGGATTACATACGGATAGAGTATGCTGACAGCGAAGCTGTTGGCATACTGCTCTCGCAAGATGCGGAAAAGACAGGCGAGAATTCCGCCTGCATCCCTGCTGCCGCTTTCAGGCTGCCTGATTTCTACGACCGCTATTCGCCCCACGCCTACATCGATTACAGCAGGGTTTATGTGAGGCATCCCAAGCCCCAAAGGGAATACACACTGCCGGAAGGCTATCTGGAACTGCTGGAGCAGAAGCGTTACAGCCCCTCGACCATTAAAACCTATCGTGCCTATTTCAGCGACTTTATGGAATACCATAAAGGACGCAACATCGACCGCCTGAAAGTGGCGGACATCAACAAATACATCCTCTATCTTGTAAACGAAAAGAAAATCTCGGTATCGCAGCAGAACATGCGCATCAACGCCATCAAGTTCTACTACGAGCAGGTGAAGGGCGGAAAGCGGCAATACTACGGCGGCATCACCCGCGCCAAAGAGTACAAGAGCCTGCCCGAAGTGCTGAGCCGTAATGAGGTATGCCGTATCCTCTCGTGCCTATCGAACCGGAAGCACCGCTGCATGATCTCATTGATATACTCAGCCGGACTACGGCGGAGCGAGCTGTTGAACCTCACCCCCAAGGACATCATAAGCGAAAGGATGCTTGTACGCATCATGGGCAAAGGACGGAAATGCCGGTATTCGCTGCTGTCGGAAAAACTGCTGAAGGATCTGAGGGAATATTTCAAGGAGTACCGTCCGCAGAAATGGCTGTTCGAGGGAGAGACACCCGGAGAACCGTATTCCGCAAGTGCGCTGGTAAAGATACTGAAAGAAGCCGCCAGCCGTGCCGGAATCAAGCACCGGGTACATGTACACATGCTTCGCCATTCGTTTGCCACCCACCTGCTGGAGCAAGGAACAGACCTGAGAACCATACAGGAACTGCTGGGTCATAATGACATCAAGACAACCTCAATCTATCTTCATGTGACGAGCGCACACAAGTCAAGCATACCCAATCCGCTTGATTCACTGGATGATTCATAGGGTGCAGCTATTAGAGATCAGGAAACACACCTTTAGGTGTCGGTTATCGAAATATCCTACACCTAAAGGTGCATTATAAACAAATTCAAGGCAATTAAAACAACTATAAATCAGCGACTTACAATAATTTAGCAAA